>Ga0194132_10005208_pt1 | contig 21331 bp, 21 predicted proteins | sample TA2KigOf80mmetaG_FD_148612 | JGI IMG/M metagenome (GOLD analysis project Ga0194132, IMG submission 148612) | Freshwater microbial communities from Lake Tanganyika, Tanzania - TA2015054 Kigoma Offshore 80m | ecosystem: Environmental > Aquatic > Freshwater > Lake | place: Tanzania: Lake... | reverse complement strand
CCCGCGCCTGCATCGTCGATGGCAAAGCCGAAGCCGAGGCTGCGCAACTCCTTGACCTGGCGCTTGAGGGGCACGACGTCCGAAACGGCCTGCTGCTCCGTGCACTCGAGCGTGATCTGCTCGGGGGTCAGGCCGGCCTCCCGGACGATCTCGGCGAAACTCGACGGCTCGAAGCGTGGGTCAAGCAGACTGGCCGGGGTGAAGTTGATCGCGAGATGGATCGCCGGCTCGGTCCAGGCGGCCGAGATCTGGGCCGCCCGCGCCAGGATCAGCCGGACGATGAAGGTGTCGAGTTCGACCGAGCGATCCGTCCCGATCGCGGCCGCGATGATGGTCGACACGGACTGGGGCAGCATCGGCATGACCGGCCGGAAGAGGCACTCGAACTCGTAGAGTCGGCCGGAGGCGAGTTCCACGATCGGCTGGAAGTGGACCTGGTGGTTGCTCTTGAGGCTGAAGAAGTAGTCGAGCGTCTTGGTCTGGATCGCCTGCGTCGATTGCGCCATGCCGATCCGATCGGCGAGACCGGACAGCTGCACGGCCGAGGCGAGGGCCACCACGTAGCGGTCCACGATGGGCAGCCTGGAGTCGACGTTCACCAGGCCGTAGTCCGCGCCGTGCGCCGCTCCGGCCACCTCGGCGGTCACCTCGTCGGTCAGGTCGGTCGCAGGCGCAATGAGGCACGAGCCCGAATCGAGCTCGAGCTGGCGCGCCGTCGGCACGCGCACGGCGAGCCGATGGACGAACCGGATGTCCCGCGACCACAGGAGCCGTTCGTCGGTGGAGCGGCTCAAGGTTGGAAGGCGCACAGAGCTCCCGATCCCTACGGCGCAGGTGGAGTGCAGCCCATACCGTGGGCAGACCTGTGCCGCCGTGATCTTGCCTCCGCCGACGGTCCGGGCCGAGACGCCCGAGGGTCCCGGTGCACGGCCGCCGATGGCCCCGGTCCGTCCATGCACAGCCGGCGCCCCTGCCACGTCGGGGCGCCTTGCGCGGGCAGCCTCAGGCGAGGCGCTCGCCGGCCCGAACCGCCAGGTCCAGGCGGTTCTCCGGCGGCGCCAGCGGGCAGGCCCAGGCAGGATCAAAGGCACATGACGGCTGATAGGCGAAGTTGAAGTCGAGGCGGAGCGAGGCTGGGCGCACGCCTGGGCCCAGGTCAGCACTCTTGGCGCCGTCGAGCAGGTAGCGCCCGGCCCCGTAGGTCTCCCTCCCGTTGGTGCCGTCGCGGAAGGGCAGGAACAGGCCGCCCGCGTAGCCCTCCATCCAGTACACGGCGAGCCGTTGCCGCCCGACCGGGAACGGAATCTCGACCCAGCCGATTCGCTCGAAGCGCATGAAGCCCCCTGCGCTGACGGGCAGATCCAGGGGACGGCCCGCGCCAGCGGTCGGCCCTGCCTCGGCGTCCGGATCAAGTTCGGAACTCGGCTCGGGCTCAACGGTGACCTCGAATCGGAGGGCCGGGTCGGCGTCGAAATGGCGCGATCGGAAGCTGGCGCGCTGCGCCGCCGGGACGGGGGACTGCGGGTGCTCGCGGTACAGGCGCTCGCGCTCGGATCGCCAGTGCGCGAGAGCGGAGTCCGGATCGCGTGCGATCGTCGCGCGCACCAGGGCGTAGAGGTCGGCCATCTGACGGCGCCAGTCGGACAGGCTGAGCTGATCGAGCGAAGCGTTGGTTCCGGTCACTCCAACCCCGTACGATCTCGGAGATTGCGGAGGACAGCATGCCCCAGATCCACCTGCGCGCCGAGCCCGGCGATTACGCGCCGATCGTCCTGCTGCCCGGTGACCCCAACCGCGCCACGCTGGTCGCGGGGCTGTTCGACGGCGGCCTCGAGCGTGCGCGCCGGGTCACCGACCATCGCGCGATGTACGGCTACACGGGCACCTACCGGGGGGTGCCCGTGAGTGTCCAGACCACGGGCATGGGCACCCCCAGCCTCGCGATCGTGGTGGAGGAGCTGCTGCGCCTCGGCGCGCGGCGCCTGGTCCGGATCGGCACCTGCGGCGGCATCGGGCGCGGCATCGCGACGACCGACCTCGTGATCGCGTCCGCGGCGACGCCGGTCGACGGCACCACCCGGACCTACCTCCACGGCGACCCCTACGCGCCGGCCGCCGACTTCGGCCTGGTGCGCGCGCTCGTCGACGCGGCGGCCGCGCGCGGGGTCCGCCACCACGTGGGCGCGGTGGCCACGGTGGACGTCTTCTACAACAGCGATCCCGACTACGTGACGACGTGGCGCTCGCGCGGCGCGCTCGCGTTCGAGATGGAGAGCTCGGCGCTGTACTACCTCGCGGCCCGGGCGTGGGCGGCCGGCCAGGACGTCCGCGCGGCCACCATCCTGACCGTCAGCGACGTGCTGTCCGAGGAGATCACCCCCGACGATTCGTACCTGCCGCTCGACGCCCTGGAGCGGGCGACCAGGACGATGATCGAGGTCGCGCTCGACGCGGCGGCGACCACGCTCTGACCGGCGCGAGCCGGCCCGGGGAGCCGGGCCGACGATCATGAATCCCGTGCCCGTGGCACGATTCCCGGGCCGATGACCACGCCAGCCCGCGCCAGCCCCGGGCCCGCTGCCCCGCCGACCCACGCCTGTGTGCGCTGTGGCACGCCGATCGCGCTCGATCTCGCCATGTGCGAGCGCTGCAACCCCCTCGGCCTCGCGCAGCCCGCCAACTCCCAGGCGCACGGCACCGTGGCCCTCGGGATCATCATCGCCGTCGTCGTGCTCGCGGTCATCGCGCGAGTGGCGCTCTCCGGCGTCGGGCCCTTCAGCGGCTCCATCGCGGCCGTCGTCGCGCAGCCTCCGAACCTTGCGGTCACGTTCGCGATCCGCAACGACGGCAGCCGCGAGGGCGCCACCACGTGTCGGGTCTACGATCCTGCGGGAGGCGCGGGGATCGGCCCGCGCTCGGTGTTCATCACGAGTCCCCTGATCGGAGCCGGCCAGTCGCTGACGTTCTCGCGGCTCGTGACGGGCCTCGGCGACGTCGTGCGGCCGCTCGCAGTGGAGTGCACCGGGCCCTGATCGCTGTGGCCACCGCCGCGCGAACGCGGCGCATCGGCCCGATCGCGCCTCAGTCTGGGCGCCACCGGTGCGGCCGAGTCCGCAGATCCTCGAGGCCCAGGTCGTCGCACAGCGCCTCGAATGCCTCTCGCCTCGCCCCGCGCCACGCCAGATCGGATGGCGCCGATTCGGGCAGGGGCGCATTCGTTCGCAGCGTGGCGAGATCGAGATACAGCGCGGCCTCGTCCTCCATGGCCGCGAGCCGGGCTGCCAGGACAGCGGCGCCCCTGATGCCGGGCACGTCCCACTGCGAACCGCGCCGGGGAATCGCCGCCATCGTGCCGTACCGCGAGAGGACCGCGGCCGCGGTCTTGAGCCCCCAGCCCGGGATGCCCGGGTAGCCGTCGGACGCATCGCCGACGAGCGCCAGCAGGTCCGCGATGGACGCCGGCGGCACACCCCACTTGGCGCGCACACCCGCCTCGTCGTAGGTGATCCGGCGGCGGCGATCGCGCAGCACCACACGGGTGCCGCGAACGCACTGGGCCATGTCCTTGTCGGGCGTGCAGATCAGGATCCGGTCCACGGACGGTTCGTCGCCCCAGCGGGCCGCGGCCGTCGCGAGGGCGTCGTCGGCTTCCAGGTCCACCATGGACCAGAGCCGAAAGCCCAGCGCCTGGATCGCCCGCTCGGCGATCGGGAATTGGTCGAGCAGTTCCCGCGGCACCCCCGCGTCCGACTTGTAGCCGGCGAAGAGGTCATTTCGGAAGGAGCGAATGACCCGGTCGGTGGCGCATCCGATGTGCGTCGCGCCCTCGTCGCGAACCAGAGCGAGCAACGTCTCGATCAGGCCCGACACGCCGTTGAGCACCTGACCGTCGCGGCCGCGCACGGTGGGCCGCGGCGAGAAGTGCGCCCGGAACAGTTCGTAGGTCGCGTCGACGAGGTGCAGCTCCATCGTCAGCCCTGAGCGCCGGCGTCAGTGCCGCGCCGGCTCGATGTGGACGCCGGCCGCGGCCATCTCCTCGAGGGCCCGCTCGCCGTCGCCCGGCTTGAGATCCACCGCCGCAATCGCGCCGGCCAGCACCGTCGTCTCGAAACTCAGGGCCGCGGCATCGAGTGCCGTTGCGCGCACGCAATAATCGGTTGCCAGTCCCGTGACGACGACGCGTGTCACAGCCCGCTCGAGCAGGAGGCCCGCGAGTTCTGTCGGGATGGTCTCCTCCGATACCGGATCACGCATCGTGAAGCCCGAGTAGCCATCCTCGCCGAAGGTGCCCTTGCGCACGACCGGGCCCTCGACGGCCAGGTCGGGGTGGAGACGGGCGCCCCAGGTGTTCTGGACGCAGTGCACGGGCCAGGCGCCGCCGTCCTGTGCGAAATGGGGCGTGTGTCGCGGATGCCAGTCCTGGGTATAGACCACGAAGGCTCCCGCCTCGAGGGCGTCGGCGATCTGAGTGTTGACGAACGGCACGATCGCGGCACCCCCGCGGACCGCCAGGCTGCCTGACGGATCGGCGAAGTCGTTCTGGAGATCAACAACGATCAGCGCGGTCGAGCGCTCGTAGTGCGGCATCTCCGAACCCTACCGAGGTTTGGCTGCCGCTGCGCGGCGGGCTGCCCGTGGCGACCCGGTCGCGGGGTAGCTTCGGCTCGCGTGGGCGTCCCGTTCGTCAGCGGCCGCGGCCGGCGCGCGCTCCGCGCGGGAAGGCGGCCCTCCGCACGTGAGTCGGCCCGTCAGACCGCGGCGCCCTCGGTGGCCGGCGCCTTGGGCGCCTCCTCCTCGACGTCCAGTGCGGCCACGTGTCCCGCCGGCGCTGGACCCGGGGGCGAGGCGTTCGTCTCGATGTCGAGCAGGTAGCCGATCCCCTGGAACGTGCGGATCCGGCCAGCTTCGCCTGGCTTCGCGCCCAGCTTGCGGCGAATGCGGGAGACCCAGACGCGCAGGTACTGGAGGTCGTCGCGGTACTCGGGGCCCCAGACCTTGGTGAGGAGCTCGGTGTGGAGCACCACCTTGCCGGCGTTCCCCGCGAGGTGCTGGAGCAGCAGCCACTCGGTTCGGGAGAGCTGAACGAGCTCGCCGCCGCGGGTGACCATCCGCCGTTCGAGGTCGATCTCGATGTCGTCGACGGCGATGACTCCGGCACCCGGCGCCGCGCCGGAGGAGCGGCGGATGACGGCGCGCACACGCGCCGCGAGCTCGTCGGGATGGAACGGCTTGGCGATGTAGTCGTCTGCGCCGAGGTCGAGGCCCTTGGCTTTGTCGGACGTCGAACCCTTCGCCGTCAGCAGGATCACCGGCACCGGCCTGCGCTCGCGCAGCTGGCGCATGACCTCGATCCCGTCGAGATCGGGCATCACGATGTCGAGCAGGACGATGTCCGGCCGGACTTCCTCGGCTTTGGCCAGCGCCTCCGCGCCGCCGCTGGCGGTGATGACGCGGAAGCCCTCCTCGCTCAGCGCGATGGAAACGAGCTTCGTGATTCTCGGCTCGTCGTCGGCGACGAGCACCAGGGGCTGGGTACCCACGCGTGCCACTCCTCCCATGGTCTCATGGTCCACCGCTCCCGGGTCGTTCCTCGTCGGCCCGCCGTCCAGGATCCGCGGCTGGTGTGACCGTGAGCGATGGCGCAACGGCGGGCTGGTGACGGGGTCGGTGCCGATGGCTGCCAGGCCGGTTCTCGGAGCGATTCGCTTCAGGTTGTCACGTCGATCGCGACCGGTCGCCGAACGCGATGCCTCGCTCGGACGTAGTCTCCCGGAACGAGCTTGCCGCTCGCGCCGGCGAAGCCGGGCGCGAACGTTGCGGGGGCATTGCAGATCATGGACGGCGACATCTCACGTCCGATCGGCTACCCTCTGCTCATGCCATTCCGAACGACCGACCTGCACGACCTGGAGATCGCGCGCGAGGTCCGGATCGAGACGCATGCGCCGCGGGGCGGAGACGTGCATTCGACCATCGTCTGGGTGGTGGTGGACGGAGGGGAGGTCTTCGTCCGATCGGTCCGCGGCGAGCGGGGTCGCTGGTATCGCGAAGCCATGGCCCACCACAACGTCACGGTCGATGATGACGGGCGACGACTCGAGACCGTCGCCATTCCGGCGGCAGATCCGGAGACGATCCGACGCGTGGACGCGGCCATCAACCGCAAGTACGCCAATGATCCGGGTCACTCGTCCATGCTGACCCCGGAAGCGCAGAAGGCGACCCTTCGGCTGGAGCCGCGCACGCCCGGCGAGGACGCTCTGCAGGCGCCCGCCTACCTCGGCAGCGTCGAGCCATTTGAGCTGCACGGCCACCCGATCGAGCTCGGCATCATGGACTCGGGCGCCCCGATCGAAGCCGACGTCTACCTCCAGCCGCGCAAGCCGGCCTGAGCCGGCGCCACTCTCAGCGGAGCGGAACACTGGCGGTCGAGGACCTCGCACCACCCGGTGCACCCCGGTCGATGTATGTCGACGAATTCAAGCAGCAGTTGCCGGACATCGATCCGGACGAGACGCAGGAGTGGCTCGACTCCTTCGATCAGCTCGTCGCGACCGAAGGGGAAAGCCGAGCGCGCTTCCTCGTCTACAAGCTGCTCAAGCGTGCCCGCCAGCTGCATGTCGGACTGCCGCCGCTCACCCAGACGCGGTACATCAACACCATCAGCCCGGAGCAGGAGCCGTACTTCCCCGGTGACGAGGTGCTGGAGCGCCGGATCCGGCGGCTGATCCGCTGGAACGCCGCGGCCATGGTACTCCGCGCGAACAACACCTTCGCCGGCATCGGCGGCCACCTGTCCACGTACGCCAGCTCGGCCAGCCTCTACGAAGTGGGGTTCAACCACTTCTTCCGCGGCAAGGCCGCCGACGGGGGCGGGGACCAGATCTTCTATCAGGGCCATGCCGCGCCGGGGATGTACGCGCGAGCGTTCCTCGAGGGCCGCCTTTCCGAGCAGGATCTCGACGAGTTCCGGCGTGAGGTTCCGCCGGGTCCCGGCCTCAGCTCCTACCCGCACGCGCGGCTCATGCCCGACTTCTGGGAGTTCCCGACCGTCTCGATGGGCCTCGGTCCCGTCAGTGCCGTCTACCAGGCACGCTTCAACCGCTACCTGCACAGCCGCGGCCTCAAAGACACCTCGAACCAGCGCGTCTGGGCGTTCCTCGGCGACGGCGAGATGGACGAGCCCGAGTCCATCGCCGGGCTCTCGCTGGCGGCGCGCGAGGGACTCGACAACCTGACGTTCGTCGTCAACTGCAACCTGCAGCGTCTCGACGGCCCGGTCCGCGGCAACGGCAAGATCATCCAGGAGCTGGAGGGTCTGTTCCGGGGCGCGGGCTGGAACGTGATCAAGGTCATCTGGGGCCGGGAGTGGGACGAGCTGCTCGCCCGTGACGTGGACGGCGTTCTCGTCAATGAGATGAACGAGACGCTCGACGGCGAGTTCCAGAAGTTCTCTGTGGCGGGCGGCGCCTACATCCGCGAGCACTTCTTCGGCCCCGATCCGCGGCTGCGCAGGCTGGTCGAGCACCTCACGGACGACGACCTCGCCCGCCTGCGCCGGGGCGGCCACGACTACCGCAAGGTCTACGCGGCCTACAAGGCTGCGACCGAGTTCACCGGCGGGCCAACGGTGATCCTGGCCAAGACGATCAAAGGCTGGACGCTGGGCGCGGGCGTCGAGGGTCGCAACGTCACGCACCAGACCAAGAAGATGTCCGAGGCGGAGCTGCGCGTCTTCCGCGACCGGCTCGAGCTGCCGATCCCGAACGCGAAGCTCAAGGAGGCGCCCTACTTCCATCCGGGCGCCGATTCGGACGAGATCAAGTACCTGCTCGAACGGCGGCGAACGCTGGGTGGCCCCCTGCCGCACCGGGTGGTCCGTGCCCCGGCCCTGCCGCCGCTGCGCGACGAAGTGACGACGGAATTCCCCAGCGGATCCGAGATCCCGGTCAGCACCACGATGGTCTTCACCCGGCTGCTGCGGAACCTGCTGCGGGACCCGGTCATCGGCCGACAGATCGTGCCCATCATCCCGGACGAGGCGCGCACCTTCGGGATGGACCCGCTGTTCAAGGAAGTGGGGATCTACTCGGCGCTGGGCCAGCGCTACGACCCGGTCGATTCGGACCTCGTGCTCTCCTATCGCGAGGCGACCGACGGCCAGGTGCTGGAGGAAGGGATCACCGAGGCAGGCTCGATGGCGTCGTTCCAGGCCGCCGGAACTGCGTACGCCACGCACGGCCTGGCGATGGTGCCCTTCTACATCTTGTACTCGATGTTCGGGTTCCAGCGGACGGGAGACCAGATGTGGGCGTTCGGGGACGCCCGCGGCCGCGGGTTTGTGATGGGCGGCACGGCCGGTCGGACCACCCTGATGGGCGAGGGGCTTCAGCACGACGATGGCCATTCGCACATCCTCGCGGCCACGGTCCCGAACATCCGCGCCTACGACCCAGCCTTCGCGTATGAGCTGGCGACGATCGTCAAACGCGGCATCAACGACATGTTCGGGAAGGGCGAGGACGTCTTCTACTACATCACGCTCTACAACGAGAACTACCCGCAGCTCCCGATGCCCGACGGGGCAGAGGAGGGGATCATCCGCGGGCTGTACCTCCTGCGGCCGGCACCGGCTTTCGAGCGGCCGACCGGGCGCGCGCGGCTGCTCGGGTCGGGGTCGATCCTCCAGCAGGTAATCGCGGCCCAGGCACTGCTTGCCGAACGATTCGGCATCGCGGCCGAGGTCTATAGCGCGCCGTCGTTCCAGCAGCTGCGCGCCGACGCGCTCGAGGCGGAGCGCTGGAACCGGCTTCACCCCGACCAGCCCGAGCGCGTGCCGTACGTGGCACAGGTCCTGGGGGCGGACGGGGGGCCGGTCGTCGCAGCCACAGACTGGATGCGTGCCCTGCCCGACATGGTCGCCCGCTGGCTGCCGTGCGACTACGTCTCGCTCGGCACCGACGGCTTCGGCCGCAGCGATACGCGCGAGGCACTGCGGGCCTTCTTCGAGATCGACGCGCCGAACATCGCCGCAGCGGCGCTTGTGGCCCTTGCGCGGAGCGGCGCGCTCACCCCGAAACGGGCAGCCGCTGCCGTCACCGAGCTTGGCCTGGACCCGGAGCGCGCGGCCCCGTTCGTCATCTGAACGCGGCGGCCTCGTTCGTGGCCTTCGCCCCGGCCCTGGCTCAGGATGGGTTGGGCGTTCCGCCGAAAGCTGCGGCCTTCTGCCGCCCTCGTGTCAGCAGGAGGACTAGCCCGCCGATCACGGCTGCGGCCGCCTGGATCGCCAGCCACCCGAGCAGCCCGTAGAGGACGAGTCGCGGCGCGTCGAATGCGCCCTCGACGTCGTCGAGCGCAACCGTGTCCGCAAGATTCCGGCTGAACCGGCGCACCTGGTCGGCCAGGCTCTGCAGGTCGCCACGCAGGCCGGAGGTGGCCGCGCCGGTGCCGGCGATCGTGTCCGCCGCCCGTTCGAGGTCGGCCGCCAGGACCTGGGTGTCGGCACTCACCCGCGTGAAGCCGGTGGCGACGTCCGCGAACGGCTGCTGGCCGAAGATCTGCAAGGACGCTGCCTGCGCCACCTCGTCCGCGGCCGCGGCCAGCGAGCGGGTCATCGTCGCCGCGTCTCGCGCCGCGGCCGCGGCGTCAGCGATGACCGCGTCCACCGACTCCGTGCCGGTGGCGGCGTTGCCGATGAACCCGGCCGCCGTGTCCAGGGTGAGCACGATCGTGGTCCGCTGCGCGACGATCGTGTCGACCAGCCGGTCAACGCCGCGGAACGACGCCGAAACCAGGCTCGCGCCCGCGACCGCGAGGACGATGCCGGTCACGCCGTACAGGACCAGGCCAAGGCCCAGCCAGCGTCGCAGGGACGATCGCGCGTTGCCCGGGCTCGTCACGCTCGCGTCATTCTGTGCCGAGGCAGGAACTGACGGAACCGAACGGACGTGCCGGTCGTCTCAATGCTCATCGCGGCCATGATGCGCCGCTGACGCGCCCCGAGGAGTCGCCAGATGTCTCGTACCCTCTCGATCACGATCAGCTCCGCAACCGTCCGCTGGGCGGCAGTGGCGGTCGGGGTCGGCATCCTCGGCCTCGCCCTGATCGGCCCCAACGGAGGTCCGCGAAACGCCGTGGCAGCCGAAACGGCCACCCCCGAGCACACCATCTCGGTGACGGGCATCGGACGCGTCCTGCTCCGGCCCGACACGGCCGACGTTCGCCTCGGCGTTGTCGTCCAGCGTCCCACGGCCACCGAGGCGCGTGCCGCCGCGGCCACGGCCATGACCGCCGTGGTTGACGTCATCCGCAAGGCCGGAATCGCCGACGCCGACATCCAGACCTCGTCGCTCTCGCTCCAGCCGGTGTACGACTACAACAAGAACTCGACGCCGCCGCCGCTCGTCGGCTTCCAGGTGGTCAACACCGTGAACATCGTGGTGCGTGACCTGGCCAAGGTCGGCCGCCTGGTCGATGACGCGATCGCGGCGGGCGCGACGTCGGTCGACGGCGTCACCTTCCGGGTCGACAACCCGACGGATGCCGAGGCAAAGGCCCGCAAGGCAGCCGTGGACGATGCCCGCGCGAAGGCCAACGCGCTCGCGTCGGCGGCCGGCGTCTCGATCGTCGGCGTCAGCGCGATCTCCGAGGTGAGCGCGCCCATTCCGTACCCGCAGTACGAGTCGGCGAAGGTCGCGGCCGACGGTGCCGGGACGCCGGTCCTGCCGGGCACCACGGAGATCTCGGTCAGCGTCTCGATCGTCTACCGCATCGGCTGACCGCCCCTCGGCGACGGCAGGCCGTTCCTCCTCGCGGCCTCGCTGGCCCGGTCCCGGATCGCCCGGGGCCGGGCCTCGCCGTTTCCGGGCAGCGGCGCTGGCACCCGGGCGCGGGATCGTCAACGGGCGACGATCCGGTGGATCCCGCCGCCAGCGATGTCTGCGACGTACAGCTCTCCGTCTTCGCCTTCCCCGAACGTCACGACCGCCAGGCTGCTCTGGAGGACCACCGACACCGGCGGTGCCGCGCCCGCCAGCGGGTCGATCGCCCGGAAGGTGCCGCTGCATGCGTCCGCAAAGAGGTACCAGCCGCGGAGCGCCGGCGCCTGTCCACGATGGACATAGCCGCCCGTGACCGCGCAGTCGCCGTCGCGATGGTCGTACACGGCCACAGGCGCCACGTAGCCGCCGGTGTCGCACGGGTCCTCGACGTAGCAGTCGCGGCCCTCGAGGAGGTTCCAGCCGAAGTTCACGCCGTTCGCGGCCTCGTACGGGAGCGCGTCGATCTCCTCCCACCCGCCCTGGCCGACGTCGCCGATCCACAGGTCGCCCGTGTCGCGATCGAAGCTGAAGCGCCAGGGGTTGCGCAGCCCCGTGGCGTAGATCTCGGGGTGGGCGAGGTGGCGTGACGCGAAGCGGTTGCCGGGCAGTCCGTACGGGCGGTCGCTCTCGCGGCCGTCGACATCGATGCGCAGCAGCTTGCCCAGCAGCGTGTCGAGGCGCTGGCCCATGTTGAGCGGGTCGCCGGCACTGCCGCCGTCACCCGTCGCGATATAGAGCATCCCGTCGGGCCCAAAGGCGAGGCCGCCGCCGTTGTGATTCGGGAACGGCTGCACGACCTGGAGCAGGATTTCAACCGGACGGGGATCGGCCAGGTTCGGATCGTCGTCCGAAACGCGGTATTCGGCGATCGCGGTGTTCCCGCAGAGGTCCGTGTAGTTCACGAAGAAGCGTCCGTTGGTCGAGTAGTCGGGGTGGAACGCAAGACCGAGCAGCCCGCGTTCGCCGCCTGAGGTGACGAGGCTCGAGATGGTCAGGAACGGCTCCGCCAGCAGAACACCGTCCGCGACGACCCGGATCCGGCCGGCCTGCTCCAGCACGAACAGGCGGCCCGAGCCGTCACCGGCGTTCGCGATGCCGATCGGCTTGCTGAGGCCGCCGACGACCTGCTCGAGCGAGATCGTGGGCGGCTCCCGCGCGATGGAGGCATCGCCGACGACTCCGGGCCGCGGCGCGTCCGAATCCGGACCGGCGACCGTGCCCGGGCCCTCATCGACCTCGATCGGGCATGCGACGGGTTCCGGGGTGGCCGATGGCTCGGGAGTAGGTTCGTCGCTGGGCTCGGGCGTGGGATCAGCGGTCGGCGGGGCGGTCGCCAGTTCGGTTGCCATGGGCGTCGGCGCGTCGGTCGCGGGCCCATGGCTCGCGTGGCTCGGCGAGGGCTCCGCCGACAGGGCCGGGGAGACGGGGCCGGACGCGGGCCCAGGCGAGGTCTGCGTCGTGCCGCAGGCGGCGACGATCACGACCAGGGTGGGCAGCAGAAGGCAACGCAGCGTGCGAGGGATCAACGTGGCAGCCATCCTAGCCAAGTCCTCGATCCGAGGCCGCGAACGACCGGGGACGCACCCTGGGAGCACGTGTGGGCTTGATGAAGTCGGCCGCAGGCGGCCCCGATGGAGGCGAGATGGAGGCACACGAGGTGTCGGGCCTGCTCGAGTCCCGGGCGGTATCGGGTCGGGCATACCTTGAGTTCCAGCGCTCGGCTGATCTGAGCACCGGCCTCTACGTGCTGCCCGCCGGCGGCGTCGACCCGCAGGACCCGCACACGGAGGACGAGATCTACGTGGTCCATGCGGGCCGCGCGATGATCCAGGTCGGCGGCGAGGATCGACCCGTCCGCGCAGGCTCGGTCGTCTTCGTGGCAGCCGGCGTCGAACACCGCTTCCACACCATCGAGGAGGAGTTGGCGGTCGTCGTGGTCTTCGGTCCGGCCGAGGGCTCGCGGGGGCGAGAGGGGGCGGCGAACCCTAGGCCCGGGCCCCGGTGAGCGCCAGCACGGCGTCCCGCAGGCCCACGGCCCGCAGCGCGGACGTGCCATCCTCGTCGTGGCGAAAGAAGACATAGACGTCCACGCCGGATGCCACGAACGGGGCGATCCGGCCTGCCCAGGCCGCCAGGTCGGCTTCCGAGTAGACCGTGCGCCGGAGTCGGACGTACAGCCGGTCCCCGGTGAGGTCCAGGGGCGGCGGCTCGGGATCCTCATCGAGATCGGTCGCGCAGAGTGACGCGTTTGCCGCACGAAGGAGGTCGTGGACTTCGTCCACCCGCCACGACGGGTGCTGGAACTCCATCGTGAGGGGGACGGCCTCCGGCCACGCGGCCAACATGGCGGCCAGGCGTGCCTCGTCGCGCTGCATCGGCTCCGGAACCCGGAACAGGACGGTGCCCAGGCGCGGCCCGAAGGCCGGCAGCGGTTCGGTCAGCCAGGCGATTGCGGCGATGGGGTCGCCGCGCAGGGCGCGAACGCTCGACGCCCGCTGGGCCTTGACGCTGAACCGGAAGCCCGGCGGCGTGTCGGCCACCCAGCGGGCGATCCGGTCCGGCGACGGACGCTGGTAGAACGTGTTGTTGAGTTCGCAGGCCTCGAGACGCGCCGCGTAGGCGGGCAGAAGTCGGTCGGCGCGTGTGCCGGGCCGATAGAAGCGCGGAGCCCAGTCGGGGTAGGCGAAGCCGCTGGTCCCGGTCAGGATGCGGCCAGGACAGGATGCGGCCAGGACTCTGCCCCGGAGCCGCTTCGATCGGGATGCGCTCAGCAGTCGGGCTGGCCGTCCGGCGAGCCAGGCGGGATCACCTTCGCAAGGGCGGCGCGGATCGCGTCGAGTTCGTCCGCGCTGAGTTTCGCGAGGAAGTGCTCCTCGATGCCGCGCAGGTGGGTGGGGCCCGCGCTGCGAACGCGCTCCAGGCCGTCAGCGGTGATCGCGGCGTAGGAGCCGCGGCGATCGGCGGCGCATTCGGCGCGACTCACGAAGCCGGCCGCCTCCAGGCGGTCAATGCGGCGCGTCATGCCGCTCCGGCTCAGCAGGACGTGATCGGCCAGTTCGCTCATGCGCTGCTTTCCGCCGGGGGCAGTCGCGAGGTTCACCAGCACGTCGTAATCCGCGAGCGAAATGAGTCCCTCGGCCTCGAGTTCCGCCTCGAGGCGGCGCGTGACGGCCGCATGGGCGCCGAGGAATGTCCGCCATGCACGGATCCCGGGGCGGCTCAGATCGATCTCGAGTGGGACTGGCGCTCGCGTGAGGGTGTCGGTCATTCGGTCATCCCGCGATCACGCGTGTCACGATGGTGCTCAACCGGTCTTCCGCCGACGATCGTTGCGATCGCAACAAGGATAGCACGCGCGGGAACGTCGTGGACGACAGCATGCGCGGCCGGGCGCGCGAGGGCGGCCCGGATTCCGCATTGACACTGTCGGCGCTGGGGGGTATCAACTAGCCCCACGGCGGCCGATGCTTTCGCGTGGTCACGAGGGTCGCAGCCCGCCGCGGACGGGAGTAGCCCATGTCTCAGACCCCTGCCGGCGCACGACCGACGGGCATCACGATCCTTGCGGTCCTGTCCGCCATCGGCGGTGTGCTCACCATCCTGGTCGGTCTCGGGCTGATGGCGGCCGGAGCGGTGCTCGCGTCGGCCGTGGCGATCGGCGGACTCGCGGCGATCTTCGGGATCATCTTCATCGTCATCGGCGCCGCCGAGCTGGCGTTCGCGTACGGCGCGTGGACGCTCGCCCCGTGGGCCTGGATGCTGGGCATCGGCCTGATGGTCGCGTCCCTGGTGGTCACCATTGTCCAGATCGTCCTGGGCTACCAGTCGATCTCGAACTCGATCATCGGGATCGCGATCAACCTGATCATCCTGTACTACCTCGACACCCCGGACATCCGACGAGCGTTCGGGCGATCGCCTGTCAGCTGGTTCGGCGGGTTGACGAACCGCAAGGGCTGACCGGAGCCGCCAGCGCGGCGGCACCACCACACCATTCCCTGGAGGGCGCCGCTGAGGGGTCGGCGCCCTCCACTCCCTGGAGGGCGCCGCTGAGGGGTCGGCGCCCTCCACGCTTTTCGGCACGAGACGTCCGGGCCGGCCGGTCGCGGTCAGTCGACTGTGCGCGTGTAGCCGCACACCGGGCAGACGGCCAGGCCGCGTGCGCGGTCGACCTCGAGGTAGGTGCTGCAGCCGTTGGTGCGGCAGAACAGCCGCCGGGAGAGCCTTCGGATGCGCCGGCCGGCGTCGGAACGAAGGGGAAGCGCGCGGGCGCGCATGGTTCGGGTACTCATTTCCAGGTCCCTGTTGTGGTCCCGCAGGACGGATGCTCCACGGTCGAATCCGGACCGGAGCGAACGGACGGGTGACCGCTGCGTGTCGCGGGAGCCTGGGTGAGGTTGCTCAGACCTGCGACTGCGCGGCGGTGACGAGGATGAGCATGCGGTGGATCGGCAGTGCTGTCAAACGGCTGTACTCGTCCGGGTCAGGCGCTCGCCAGGTCCCGCAGCAGGTCCAGCGCGCCGCGGGCGATGACCTCGCCGCCGCCCGGTGCGACGTAGCGCCATCCGCCGTTCACCTCGTAGGCGCCCTCGGGGAACGCCTCCGCCGTCGGCACGTACTGGAGCGAATTGTCGTCATAGGCGGTCACGATCGTCTCCGCCACTGGCGATCCCTCGCGGATCCGCAGGCTGAAGTCGACGAACTGCTCGCCGGGAAGGCTGACGAGCGCCAGGTCGCCCGCGCGGGCCGCCACGACGCGCGGCTGCCAGCCGTCAGCGACCTGCTGCGCGAACACCAGCCGGTCACCCACCTCGTGAGCGCGCGCGATGTCTTCAGTCGCCGCCGCCGCGGCGAGCTCCGCCTTCATCTGGGCGATGGATGGCAGCGCGTCGAGCGGCGTCGCGACCCGGCGGGCTGCCACCTGCAGCGGACCGAGCTCCACCGGCGTCGCGGTGGAGTGCGCGGCCACGATCCCGTCCGCAAGGCGCGCGCCCATCGCGTCCTGGTCCTCGCGCGGGGTGCCCGCGATCCACTTGCCGGTGCCACAGTTGCCGCCGCAGCCCTGGAGAAAGACCATGGGCGCGCCGGTGGCGTGCTCGACAGCTCGTCGCGCCGGCCCGACGAAGTCCGGCGACAGCCAGGCACGGACGTTGCCGCCGAGCGCGGTCGGATGGCAGGCGTAGATCGCGATCGTGCCCATCGACGAGCCGTCCGGGGCGTCGATTGCGACCACGTGCGCGTCCGGGTCGATGAGGCCTTCCGGCAGGTCCCGCAGCTCCGCCGACTCGGGGCGCCCGTAGCGATGGACGGTCTGCCCGTTGAGCTTCGGTCGGCGGTTGGCCGCCACGCGCACTACCCGCCCGTGGCCCACCCGCACCGCTCCGACGGGCGCAAGCGCTGCCACCGCGTCGCGCGCCGCCGCCGCGGCGGCGTCACGGACCGCGTCCACGTACGCGGGTTCCGAGTTCACCAGCCCGAGCGGCCGCAGCAGCCGGTCCAGCGCTGACGACAGGTACGGCGCGCTGTGCGTGTGGGAGCTGTTCGCCACGACCGTTTCGGGGTCGACCCCGGCAGCGGCGCCGATCGCCTGGCGGATCGACCGATGCGTCTCCTCGAGCAGCCCGCACAGGTCGAAGCCGGCCGCGACGAACCGCACACCGGTGGGCGCGTCCTCCAGCGTCAGGACGCTCACCCGCAGGGGCTCCCAGATCTCCGCGATCGGGTTGGCGGCCCCGCCGAGCGAGTTGGGGTGCCCGATCGGAGGCGTGATGTCCCGCCAGGCGAATCCCGCTCGCAGCATGGTGGGCCGCGGGTCACCCACGGTCAGCCCTGACAGGCGACTCGGCCGGAATGCCGCGCCTCCCACCGCCTGGATCGGCGCGGACTGTCACGGGCCCCGCGCAGCGGCGCGCACGCGGTGAGGGGCACTGCCTGCCGAGTTCGCGTCGCGGAGGGCACGCGGCGATGCCTCGCCGGGGGCTCGGGGTCCGCCCCGGTCCGGTCGTCCTCACCGGCGGTATGCGGCCTCCAGTTTCCGGAAGGCGGCCGCCGTCTGGTCGGCCTCGCGCCGGGTCCATGACTCGTGGACCTCGATCAGCACCAGTGTTCGTGCAATCCGCTCGACCGTCGGGTGGTGGTAGTCGCGCCACTCGGTGCGCCGGCCGAGCAGCTCGAACCCGAACGGCCAGCCCGAGGTGCCGAAGGTCTTGCGCTCCCGCCAGAACTGGAGCCCGTAGACGATGGCGTTGCGGTAGCCGGCCGAGGCGGGGATGCCCTCGGCCACGAGCGCCTCAGCGAACCGCCGGTTGTCCACGGTGAGCCGCTCGGTGTCGACGTAGAACATCGCCGACCAGGGGTTGATCTCCACGCCGGGGAGCGCGCGGACGGGCCGGACCGTCTCGAGGTCCCTGATTCCCGCGAAGATCCCGGCCAGTACGTCGCGCCGGCGGGTCATGATCGATTCCAGCTTGCCGAGCTGGACCCGGCCCATCGCGGCCTCGATCTCGTGCATCCGGTAGTTGAGCCCGATGCCCGTGTTCGTCGTGGCCGCCTGGCCGAACGGCTTGCCGCGATCGGCGAATCGCTTGGCTGCCCAGTAGATCGCCTCGTCATTCGTGGCGACCATGCCGCCCTGGCCGCCCGCGACCATATGCTTGCCGCTCATCAGGCTCATCGCGCCGATGTCGCCGAACGGCGCCGAGCGGCTGCCGTTGAGGGTGGAGCCGTGCGCCTGCGACGTGTCGCCGATGACCGTGAGGTTGTGCTCGCGGGCGATGGCGCCGATCGCTGCCATGTCCGCCACGTAGCCGTGGATCTGGGCCACGATGATCGCCCGCGTGTAGGGCGTCACCGCCGCCCGCACACCCTCGGGCGACATCAGGAACGTGTCGTAGTCGTGCTCCGCGAAGACCGGGATCAGCCCGTTGAAGAGCAGCGGCATCACGGAGCCCGGGTCGGTGAAGGACGAGACGATCACTTCGGAACCGGGCTCCAGGTCCAGCGCACCGATCGCGGCGTGGATCGCGGCGGTCCCGGCCGAGACGCAGGTCACGTGCTTCACTCCGAAGTACGCCGCCAGCTCCTGCTCGTAGGTGTCGACCTCGGGGCCGTCGTAGCGGTCGAAGGCGCCGCCGTCGGTCATTCGCCGCCGGAACACCCGGTCGATCGCCTCGAGCTCGGTCTCGTCGACCTGGATGCGCGCCGGCATGGGATCGCGGCGGATCGGGTCGCCGCCGTCGATGGCAGGCCGGGCAATCGAGGCGGGCGTGGTCATCGGGATCCTCCGGATCGGACACGGCCGGCCCTTGGCCGGCGTCGGTCGGTCGGCCGATGGTACCGCCGGCGACCCCCGTCGATCTGCGCACGGGCAGGGCCCCGGCACACGGGCCCATGTGCCATCCTCACGAAGAGACGGAGGGGGGATTGGTTCGTCCCAGGCGCACCAGGCCGATCAGCACTCGCGCCGCCGCACGGCCGTCCGATCGGTCCGCGGCCGGTCGCATCAACGCGCGCGATGTCGCTGCCGCCGCACGTGTCTCGCAGTCGACCGTGTCGAGAGTCATCAACGGCAGCGCCAACGTGCGGCCGGAGACACGAATGCGCGTCGAGCGGGAGATGGCAGCCCTGGGCTACATCCCCAACGCGGCTGCACGCAGCCTGATCACCCGCCGGACGCAGATGCTGGGCCTCGTGGTGTCGAACATCACCAATGGCTTCTACCCGGAGATCATCGACGCGATCACCTCGTGCGCGCTCGACCACGGCTACACGGTCCTGGTCGGGAGTGCCGGCGAACGGCCGGAATCGCAGGCCGCGTACCTGCGGCTCATGGCGGAGCAGCGGGTCGACGGAGTGATCCTCACGTCCACGTTGTTCGGCGACGCGAGCGACCTGGCCGCGCTGGTCCGGACGGGCCTGCCGATCGTGCTCGCCAATCGCGTCTGGGCCGATCTGCCGGTCGACGGGGTCTCGCTCGACAACATCGCCGCGGGCGAGGTCGCCACGAACCACCTGATCGCGCACGGCCGAAGCGCGATCGCCTATGTCGGGGGACAGGCAGAGACGGCCACCGACCAGGGCCGCCGGGCCGGATACGAGCGCGCCCTGCGTGCGGCACGGCTGCCGCCGTTCGCCGTGCCCTATGTTCCCGGCGCGTTCACGCGCGAGCACGGCTACGACGCGACACGGCGGCTGCTCGACGCGCGCCGTCGCCCCGACGGCATCGTGGCGGCCGACGATACGATCGCGCTCGGCTGCCTCGACGCTCTGGCCGAGGCCGGCGCCGACGTCCCGGGCCAGGTCTCTGTGGTCGGCTTCGACGACATCCCGGCGGCCAGCCTGCGCCCCGTCTGGCTCACCACCGTGAGCACGGCCGCCCGGGAGATGGGCACGCGAGCGGTCGAGTTGCTGCTCGAACGCCTGCGTGGCCGGAGCGAACCGCCGCGCCGCGAGGTCCTGCCCGCCGAGATCGTGGTTCGCGGAACATGCGGGCCGCATGAGGCGCCCCACCCGTCGCCCCGTCAGACATCGCTGTCGTCGCGCCGTCCGGCGCGCCAGCACGCCCGGGTTCCAGCGCTGATTGGAGGACCCTCGTGATCGTCGACACGCATGTCTACACGTTCCGCGCGCCGGACCATCCCGCCGGCCACACCTCCGCGGCCGAGCATCTGAAGTACTGGCAGTTGGGCTATGCCGGCCACCACCAGCCGGCGTACTCGACGCGCGACCTGCGGCCCGGCGACGCCAGCAAGTTGATGGACCCGCGCCCCGACGACCCGTGGCGCCTTGCGAACCGGAACTTCCGCGTGGACCGGACCCACGGCCGCATGGTCTGGACCGTCGATGGCGAGGACTTCACCAAGCACTACTTCCCGCCCGGGATCATCGAGTTCAGCGCCGGCCAGTGCATCGGCGAGATGGACTACGCCGGCATCGACTGGGCACTGATGCACGTCGACCAGACGCTTGACAAGGACAACGCCTTCATGGCGGAGTGCGTCCGCGCGTACCCGAATCGCCTGCGCTCCATGGCCATCGTGGAGGAGCAGTTCATCCCGACCGATCCGGACCGCGCGATCGAAGGCGCCCGCCACGCGATCCGGGACCTTGGCCTGCACGCGCTCAAGATCATCCCGGACTACGCGTACCGGGTGACCGACTCAACGCGCTTCGACGAGCCGTCCTGGACGCCGTTCTGGGACGCCGCCGCGCAACTCGGCGTGCCGATCTTCTTCACGCTCGGCCCGGCCGCGAACGATCCCGACACGCGCCAGGGCTTCGTGGACGTGCTGTGGGCGCTGCGCCGCTGGTCGGATCGCTACCCGGACGTCCCGGTGAGCATCACCCACGGCTACCCGTGGCGTGCCTATGTTGAAGGTGATCGCCTCGTCATGCCGAAGGACAGCTTCGCGCCGCTGCGCGACAGCCGCATCCACCTCGAGGTCAGTTTTCCCATCCGGATCGGCGACCTCATCGACTACCCGTACCGCGGCTGCTGGGCAGCGCTCGAGCAGATGGTCGACGAGATCGGAGCCGACCGGCTGATGTACGGCACGGACATGCCGTTCCAGAACCGGTTCTGCACCTATCGCCAGTCGCGTGACTGGGTCGAGAAGTACCTGCCCGAGCGGATCGGCCAGGCCGCGGTCGACGCGATCATGGGCGGCACCGCGGCGAAGTTCCTGGGGCTGCCCGGCGCAAGGTGAGGATCCAGACCGTCCTCGGGCCCATCGACCCCGCGTCGCTGGGCCCGACGATGATGCATGAGCACACGTTCTTCGACATCGAGTCGCCGCCGGGCTCGTAAAACGCCGTCGTCTCCGACGCGGCGCTCCTCGCCGACGAGGTCGCGGCGTACGGTCGGGCGGCAGGCGCCGGCGCGGCCATCGTCGACCTCACCGTCGAGGCGATCGGCCGCAACCCGGCCGGCCTCGCGGAGCTGTCCCGCCGGTCAGGCGTCCACATCGTGATGGGCGCCGGCTGGTACCGCCGCGAGTATCACCCGCCGCAGATCGCCTCCACGTGGACAGACGATCTCGCGGCGCAGCTGGTCCGCGAGTTCACCGATGGTGTCGGAGCGACCGGCGTGCGGCCGGGGATCATCGGCGAGCTCGGCACCGGGCGCGGGCCGACCATGACGCCCGGCGAGGAGCGGGCCTTCCGCGCCGCCGCGCGCGCGCAGCGACAGCTCGGCTGCTCGATCAGCACCCATACCACCCACTACGGCGAGCTGGCCCTGGCCCAGATCGAGCTCCTGCGCGAGGAGGGCGTGCCGGTCGAACGGATCGTGATCGGCCATCTGGGCGAGCTCAGCGGAGCCGACGACGTCCTCGCGATCGCCGAGACGGGGGTCTTCGTGCAGGTCGACCATGTCGGCCGCGCCGGCGGCGGCATGATCGACGACCGTCAGCGGGCGCGCAACGTGGCGCAGGTCGTGCGGGCCGGCCGCGCCCGGCAGGTCACGCTGTCGATGGACATCTGCGCCAACTCCCAGATGCGCGCACGGGGCGGAC
>Ga0194132_10005207_pt1 | contig 21339 bp, 20 predicted proteins | sample TA2KigOf80mmetaG_FD_148612 | JGI IMG/M metagenome (GOLD analysis project Ga0194132, IMG submission 148612) | Freshwater microbial communities from Lake Tanganyika, Tanzania - TA2015054 Kigoma Offshore 80m | ecosystem: Environmental > Aquatic > Freshwater > Lake | place: Tanzania: Lake... | reverse complement strand
TCCTGGAAGCGGGCGTTCATTTCGGCCACCACACCCGCCGTTGGAACCCGAAGATGCAGCCTTACCTCTTCGGGGTCAGGAACGGCATCCACATCATCGATCTCGAGCAGACGGTGCCGATGCTGCACCGGGCGCTGGAGTCGGTTCGCCAGGTTGTCGCCAATGGCGGCCGCGTGCTCTTCGTCGGCACCAAGCGCCAGGCGGCCGAGCTGATCGCCGCCGCTGCCAAGCGCTGCGGCCAGTACTACGTCAATCACCGCTGGCTCGGCGGCATGCTGACCAACTTCCGCACCATCTCGCAGTCGATCAAGCGCCTGCGCGAGCTCGAGGAGCGGATCGTCAGCGACCAGTCGGTCATCACCAAGAAGGAGCTGCTGACGCTGACGCGCGAGCGCGACAAGCTCGAGCGCGCGCTTGGCGGCATCAAGGAGATGGGCGGGCTTCCCGACCTCATCTTCATCATCGACACCAACAAGGAAGCGATCGCCGTCCAGGAGGCGACCAAGCTCGGCATCCCGGTGGTCGCGGTGATCGACTCCAACTCCGATCCGGCCGGTGTCACCTTCCCGATTCCGGGCAATGACGACGCGCTCCGCGCCATCACCACCTATTGCGACCTCGTCTCCTCGGCCGTCCTCGACGGCCTGCAGGCCGAGATGGTCGCCGCCGGCGTCGACATCGGCGAGCAGGAGCAGGTGCAGGACGGGGCTCCGGCCGAAGAGAGCGGCGACGCCCCCGAGCAGCAGCCTTCCGAGGCGACCGCCTGACGGGACCTGCGTCGAGATAGCAGTTTCCAGAACGGCGGCGTCCTCAGAAACGCCGCCGTTTCGTCATCGAGAGAGTGAAGGAATAGGACGAATGGCCGAGATCACTGCAGCGCTGGTCAAGGAGCTCCGCGAGAAGACCGGGGCCGGCATGATGGATTGCAAGAAGGCGCTGGCCGAGACCAAGGGCGATATCGAAGAGGCGAGCGACTGGCTGCGCAAGAAGGGCCTGTCGGCCGCCGCCAAGAAGTCCGGCCGTATCGCCGCCGAGGGTCTGGTCGGCGTCGCCGCCAAGGGCACCAAGGGCGCGGTGGTCGAGGTCAATGCCGAGACCGACTTCGTCGCCCGCAACGACAAGTTCCAGGATTTCGTGAAGCAGGCGACCGAGATCGCGCTCGCCTCGGGCGGCGATGTCGAGGCGCTCAAGGTGGCGAAGCATCCGAGCGGCAAGAGCGTCGCCGACGAGCTGACCAACCTGGTCGCCACCATCGGCGAGAACATGAACCTGCGCCGCTCGGCGACGCTGTCGGTCGGACAGGGCGTGGTCGCGTCATACATGCACAACGCGCTGACGCCCGGCCTCGGCCGCATCGGCGTGCTGGTGGCGCTCGAGTCGGCCGGCAATGCCGCGAAGCTGCAGGAGCTCGCGCACAAGCTCTCGCTGCATGTCGCGGCCGCCAACCCGATCGCGACCTCGACCGCCGAGGTTCCGGCGTCGACCGTGGATCGCGAGCGCAACATCCTGACCGAGCAGGCCCAGGCCAGCGGCCGTCCGCCCGAGGTCATCGCCAAGATGGTCGAAGGGCGCCTGCGCAAGTTCTACGAGGAGAGCGTGCTGCTCGAGCAGGTCTTCGTCGTCGACGGCGAGACCAAGGTCTCGAAAGTCGTCGAGCAGGCGGCGAAGGATGCGGGCGCGCCGATCAAGGTCGCCGGCTTCGTACGCTACGCGCTGGGCGAAGGCATCGAGAAGAAGCAGGAAGACTTCGCTGCCGAGGTCGCGGCCCAGGTCAAACGCTGAGGCAGACATGAACGCCGCTCCGAAACGGCCCTATCGCCGGGTCCTGCTCAAGATCTCCGGCGAAGCGCTGATGGGGGAGCAGGAGTTCGGCCTCGATCCCGTCATCGTCGACCGGATCGCCGAGGAGATCCGGTCGGTGCTGGCGCTCGGTGTCGAGGTCTGCGTCGTCATCGGCGGCGGCAACATCTTCCGGGGCGTCTCCGGTGCCGCGACCGGCATGGAGCGCGCGACCGCCGACTACATGGGCATGCTCGCCACCGTGATCAACGCGCTCTCGCTGCAGAGCGCGCTCGAGCGCAAGGGCATGCCGACCAGAGTGCAGTCGGCGCTGCCGATCTCGGCGGTGTGCGAACCCTACATCCGCCGTCGCGCGGTGCGCCACATGGAGAAGGGGCGGGTGGTGATCTTCGCCGCCGGCACCGGCAATCCCTTCTTCACCACCGACACCGCTGCGGCGCTGCGCGCGACCGAGATGGGGTGCGACGCGCTGCTCAAGGCGACCAAGGTCGACGGCGTCTATTCCGCCGATCCGGTCAAGGACCCGAAGGCCGAACGGTACGACAGGCTGACCTACATGGATTGCCTCTCGCGCGACCTCAAGGTGATGGACGCCTCGGCCATCTCGCTGGCGCGGGAGAACCGTATTCCGATTCTGGTCTTTTCGATCCACAATCACGGCGCTTTCGCCGAGGTCGTCCGGGGCCTCGGGCGGTTCACGATCATCACGGAGGAGGGCAAGTCGTGAGCGACACCGATATGAAGGCCCTGCAGCGCCGCATGGACGGCGCCCTCGATGTCCTCAAGAAGGAGTTCGGCGGGCTGCGGACCGGCCGTGCGTCGGCGGCGATTCTCGATCCGGTGCAGGTCGATGCTTACGGCTCGATGGTGCCGCTGAACCAGGTGGCCGGCGTCAATGTGCCCGAGCCGCGTATGATCGTCGTCCAGGTCTGGGACCGCGGCGTGGTCAAGGCGGTCGACAAGGCGATCCGCGAGGCCGGCCTCGGCCTCAACCCGCAGACCGAAGGCCAGACCATCCGCCTGCCGATGCCGGAACTGACCCAGGAGCGCCGCAAGGAGCTCACCAAGGTCGCGCACAAATACGCCGAGGCGGCGAAGGTCTCGGTCCGCAACGTCCGCCGCGACGGCATGGAAGGCCTTAAAAAGGCCGAAAAGAAGGGCGAGATCACCGAGGACGAGCATCGTCGTCTCTCCGGAGAGGTGCAGACCAAGACGGATGAGCACGTGAAGAAGATCGACGAGATGCTTGCCCAAAAAGAAACAGAGATCATGAAGGTTTAGAACGCTCGCGGGCTCCCACCATGTCGACCGCCCTGCCGACCCATGTTGCGATCGTGATGGATGGGAACGGGCGCTGGGCCCGAGCCCGGGGATTGCCGCGCGCCGCCGGCCATCGCCAGGGCGCAGAAGCGCTTAGGCGCTGCATCGTCGGCGCCGGCGAGCTCGGCATCCGCTACCTTACGCTCTTCGGCTTCTCTTCGGAGAACTGGAACCGTCCGTTCGGCGAAGTCCAGGACCTGATGGGCCTGCTGCGCCACTACCTGCGGAGCGAGATCGCCGACCTGCACGGGAAGGGCGCGCGACTTCGCGTGATCGGCGATCGCACGCGCTTCGATCCGGACATCGTCGCGCTGATCGACAATGCCGAGGAACTCACCCGCGGCAACGACCTGCTCAACCTGACGCTCGCCATCTCTTATGGCGCGCGCGACGAGATCGTTGCCGCGGCCCGTGCCTTGGCGGCAGATGCCGCGGCCGGTCGCATCGATCCGAAGAGCATCGACGCACACGCTTTCCAAGCTCGTTTGTTCACGGCCGACCTGCCGGATCCCGATGTCTTCATCCGCACCTCCGGAGAGAAGCGCCTCAGCAATTTCCTGCTGTGGCAGTCGGCCTATGCCGAGCTCGTCTTCGTCGACAAGTACTGGCCGGATTTCGGCAAGGCCGACCTCGAGGACGCGGTCCGCGAGTTCAATCGACGGGAGCGCCGTTTTGGCGCTGTCGGTTAGGATCGCCGGCCAGGGCCTGGTACGGCGCATTCTCTCGTCGCTCGTGCTGGCGCCGTTGGCGCTCGTGGCGGTCTATTACGGCACTCCCTGGCTCGAGCTGATGCTAGTTCTGGCGGCGGCGCAGATGGCGCGCGAGTGGTCGAGCCTTTGCGACGATGGCCGGGCGATGCCGGGCGGACTCGTTCTCGGCATCGGCGCCGTGATCGCGATCGCGCTAGGCTCGCGCGTCGGCATGCCCGAGGCGCTCTTGGCCGTCGTCGCGACCGCGGTGATCGGCCTCGTCGTCGGCTGGCAACGCGGCCGCACGACGGCGATCTGGATCGGCGCCGGCGCCCCGGTCGTGGCGCTGCCGTGTCTCGCTTTTCTCTGGCTCCGCTTCGGTACCGAGGACGGCATCCGCATCTGCTTCTGGTTGCTGGCCGCCGTGTGGGCGACCGATATCGCCGCCTATGCCGTCGGGCGCACCGTAGGCGGCCCCAAGCTCTGGCCGCAGGTCAGCCCGAAGAAGACCTGGTCGGGGCTGATCGGCGGCGTCATCGCTGCCGGGATCGTCGTCGGATACGTGACGGGATGGCTGCTGGAAAGCGACCGGACGGTGTCGCTGATCGTCTTCGGCTTCATCATCGCGGTGGTGGCGCAGGCGGGAGATCTCGCGGAATCAGCGGTCAAGCGGCACTTCGGCGCCAAGGATGCCAGCAATCTCATTCCCGGCCATGGTGGGGTGCTCGACCGGGTGGACGGCCTGATCTCCGCCGCGCCGGCGGTGGCGATCGCGGTCTGGCTGACTGGCGGGGGAGTCTTCCCATGGAAATGATCCGTCGCGTCACGGTGCTGGGCGCGACCGGCTCGGTAGGTGCCTCGACGCTCGACCTGATCGGGCGGGATCCGGAGCGCTTCCCGATCGAGGCGCTCACCGCAGGCTCGAACGTCCAGCGGCTGATCGAGCTCGCGCTGAGGCATCGGCCGCGCTTCGTCGCGATCGCCGAGGAGAAGCATTTCGAGACGCTCAAGGAGGCGCTCGCCGGAACCGGCATTGCCTTCGGCGCCGGGGAAGCCGCGGTGATCGAGGCTGCCGACCGGCCGGCGGGCTGGGTGATGGCGGCGATCGTCGGAGCCGTCGGCCTGCAGCCGACCTTCGCCGCGATCCGGCGGGGGGCCTTGGTCGCGCTCGCCAACAAGGAGGCCCTGGTCTGCGCCGGCTCGGTGATGACGGCGGAGGCGAAGCGGCGCGGGGCGAAACTGCTGCCGGTCGACTCGGAGCACAATGCCATCTTCCAGGTGTTCGAGGATGGGCGGCGGGAGTCGGTGGAGAAGCTGGTGCTGACCGCCTCGGGCGGCCCGTTCCGCACATGGACGGCCGAGCGCATGGCCATGGCGACGCCTGCCGAAGCGGTCAAGCACCCGACCTGGTCGATGGGGGCCAAGATCTCCGTCGATTCGGCCACGTTGATGAACAAGGGCCTCGAGGTCATCGAGGCGCACCACCTGTTCGCCATCCCCGAGGACCGCATCGAGGTGGTGATCCACCCGCAATCGGTTTTGCACAGCCTGGTCGCCTATCGGGACGGTTCCGTCCTGGGACAGCTGGGCACGCCGGACATGCGCGTGCCGATCTCCTACGCCCTGGCATGGCCGGAACGGATCGAGACCCCCGCGGCTCGCCTTGATCTCGCCAAAGTTGGCCAGCTTACTTTCGAAATGCCTGATCCAATACGGTTTCCTGCCCTCGACCTGGCCCGGCGAGCCTTGCAAATAGGGGGGGCGGCGCCTACAATCCTAAATGCGGCGAACGAGGTGGCCGTCTATGGCTTCCTAAACGGTCGCCTAGGCTTTCTCGACATCGCCCGGGTCGTCGAAAGCACCCTCGGATCGGTAGCGGCCCCGGCGCCGGCGTCGATCGACGAGGTGCGGGCCATCGACGCCGAGGTGCGGGCAAGGGCCGGCGCCCGCTTGGCAGCTTAAGGACACGCGCGGTCACCGCATGATGCAGTTCCTCACCGGCTTCGGCACCTACGTGCTCCCGTTCCTGGTCATCCTGACCGTACTCGTCTTCGTGCACGAGCTTGGTCATTTCTGGGTGGCGCGCCGCAATGGCGTCAAGGTCGAGGTCTTCTCGGTCGGCTTCGGGCCGGAGCTGTTTGGCTGGACCGATGGAAAGGGCACACGCTGGCGCCTCTCGCTGTTGCCCTTGGGTGGCTATGTGCGGATGATGGGTGACGCCGATGTTGCCTCGGTCACGCATGGGCCGGTCGCGGAGTCCGAGCGCCAGCACTCCCTCTTCGCCAAGCCTGTCGGTCAGCGCGCGGCGATCAGCGCTGCCGGACCGGCGGCCAATTTCATCTTCGCGATCATCGTGCTGGCGCTTCTCTTCGCCACCGCCGGACGGCCCTTCACGCCGCCGACTGCCGATCAGGTGGTCGAGGACGGGGCTGCCGCCGCTGCCGGCATTCAGGCCGGCGATCGCTTCCTTACGGTCGACGGCCGCCCGGTCGCGCGCTTCGAGGAGCTTCAGCGCATCGTCCAGGAGAGTCCGGACCGTCCGCTGACGGTCGAGATCCGTCGCGGCGAGCAGGTGATCGCGATGTCGGTCACGCCGCGCTCGAGCGAGATCTCCGATCGCTTCGGCAACACGCGGAAAGTCGGCTTGCTTGGCGTCCGGTCGCTCAAGGTCGAGACGCGCCGCGACAGCCCGCTGACCGCGGTCTGGAACGCGTTCGGCGAGACCTGGAACCTCACGGTCGGCACGCTGAAGGCGCTCGGCCAGATCATCGCCGGGACGCGCGGGTCGGAGGAACTGGGCGGACCGCTGCGCATCGCTCAGATGTCGGGCGAGGTGGCCCAGGGCGGCATCGTTGCCACGCTCTGGTTCATGGCGATCCTCTCGATCAATCTCGGCCTGATCAATCTCTTTCCGGTGCCGGTCCTCGACGGAGGCGCGCTTGTCTTTTACGCCGCCGAAGCCTTGCGCGGCCGGCCGCTTGGCGAGAAGGCGCAGGAATATGCGGCGATGGTCGGGCTTGCGCTCGTCCTGGCGCTCATGGTTTTCGCGACCTGGAATGATCTGGTCCATCTCAAGGTCGTCGACTTCATCGGCCGCCTCTTCACCTGAAGGACATCTGCAAGAACATGCTTCCGACCGGGCTCAAGCGATCGGCCGCGTGGATGCTCGTGCTCTTGGCGCTCGTCCTCGGCGGCGAGGCGCGTGCTCAAGGGAATATCACCGAGATCCGGGTCGACGGCGTCCAGCGGATCGATCCGGAAACGGTGCGCTCCTACCTCGCCGTGCGCGCCGGAGATCCGTTCGACGCCGACCGTCTCGACCGGTCGCTCAAGACGTTGTTCGCGACCGGCCTCTTCGCCGATGTCGCATTCCGACGCGAGGGCCCCGTCCTCATCGTCAACGTCGTCGAGAATCCCATCATCAACCGGATGGCCTTCGAAGGTAACAAGCGCATCGATTCCGAGGCGCTGACTCAGGAGGTGACGCTGAGGCCGCGCGTCGTCTATACGCGGACCAAGGTCCAGAACGACGTGAAGCGTATCCTCGACCTTTATCGGCGCAAGGGGCGCTTCGCCGCCACGGTCGAGCCCAAGATCATCCAGCTGCCGCAGAACCGCGTCGATCTGGTCTATGAGATCGAGGAGGGCGAGCTGACTGGTGTTCGCCGCATCAGCTTCGTCGGCAACAAGCGCTACGGCGACTCGACGCTTCGTGGCGCCATTCAGACCAAGGAGTCGGCCTGGTATCGGATCCTCTCTTCAGACGACAACTACGACCCGGATCGGATCTCCTTCGACCGCGAGCTGCTGCGCAAGCACTACCTGAATAACGGCTACGCCGATTTCCGCGTCGTCTCCGCCGTAGCCGAACTGGTGCCGGAGCGGACGGGCTTCTTCATCACCTTCACTCTGGAGGAGGGCGAGCGCTACAAGTTCGGCAAGGTCGACATCAAGGCCGAACTGAAGAACCTCGATCCGGAACTGCTGCGCTCAGATGTCCAGTTCGCCGAGGGCGACTGGTACTCGGGCGAGAAGATCGATGAGGCCATCCAGCGGATGACGGTCCGCCTGGGCAATCTGGGCTACGCCTTCGTCGACATTCAGCCGGTGATCGATCGTCGCCGCGAGGACCGCGTCGTCAACCTGACCCTCGACATCAAGGAAGGCCCGAAGGTCTATGTCGAGCGCATCGACATCGGCGGCAACGTGCGGACGCTCGACAAGGTACTCCGCCGTGAGTTCAGGCTGGTCGAAGGCGATGCCTTTAACGCCGCCAAGCTGCAGCGCTCGCGCCAGCGAATCCAAGGCTTGGCCTTCTTCAAGAAGGCGGAGGTCAGCAACATTGCCGGCAGTGCGCCGGACAAGACCGTGATCAAGGTCGAGGTCGAGGAGAAGTCGACCGGCGAGCTCTCGTTCGGCGCCGGCTTCTCGAGCTCGGAATCGGTGCTTGGCCAGGTCGAGCTCAAGGAGCGCAACCTGCTCGGGCGCGGTCAGGAGGTTCGCATCGCGGCCATCGTGTCGGGGCGGCGCCAAGAGATCGACTTCAGCTTTACCGAGCCCTACTTCCTGGACCGCGACGTCAGTGCCGGTTTCGATGTCTTCCACATCACGCGCAACAACCAGCGCGACAGCTCGTATGACGACAGGCGCACGGGTTTGGGGCTTCGCTTCGGCTATCAGCTAAGCGAGGCGTTAAGGCAGACGGTGCGCTACTCGATCAGCGACGTCGAGATCCTCAACGTCAAGTCCAACGCTTCGCGCTTCATCAGGGAGTCGGCGGGGCAACGCTCGACCTCAGTGGTCGGTCAGGAGCTCTTCTACGACAAGCGCGACAGCCGAGTTGAGCCCACCGAGGGTTACTTCCTTAGGTTCGGCTCCGATCTCGCCGGTCTCGGAGGAGACTCGCGCTTCATCCGGCCGAGCGTCGGCAGCTCTTGGTACTACTCGGTCGCGGCGGGCTACGTGCTAAGTCTCTCGGGCCAGGCTGGAATGGTGCAGGGCCTCGGCGACGATATCGCAATCCAGGATCGCTATTTCATCGGCGGTCCGACCCTGCGCGGCTTCCGTACTGGCGGTCTTGGACCCCGAGACATCACCACGGGCGACGCGCTCGGCGGCAATAGGTACTACACGGCGACCGCCGAGATGAGCTTTCCGCTGGGCTTGCCAAAGGACATTCCGGTCATCGGGCGTGCTTTCGTCGAGGGCGGGAGTCTCTGGGGCATCGACGAGACGGGGCCTGAGATCCGCGATGTGAGCTCGCTCCGCGCTTCGGCCGGCTTCGGCTTGTCCATCAACTCCCCCATCGGCCCGATCCGCATCGACCTTTCGCGCGCATTCCTCAAGGAGCAGTTCGACAAGACCGAAGTATTCCGCTTCAGCTTTGGCACGAGGTTCTGATCATGAAGAAGCTCTCTCTTGTGCTCTCGGCCGTCGTGGTGCTTGCCGGCACCCAGTTCGCCGCTGCGCAACAGCAACAGCAGCCGCAGCAGCGCCAACAGCAGGCGCCGGCCCAGGCCCCCGCCCAGCGGAGCCAGCCGGCCGCGCCGCCGGCGCAGCCGCGCGTCCTCGAGCCGCTTACGCCGCCGGTGATCGTGGTCGTCGACTTCCAGGAAGTCCTGCGCGGTTCGGCCGCCGCCAAATCGATCCAGCAGCAGCTAGAGCGGACGCGCGCCACCTATCAGGAAGACATCAGCAAGAAAGAGCGCGACCTCAGGGCGGCCGAGCAGGAGCTGCAGCAGCAGCGTGCCGTTCTGGCGCCAGAAGCGTTCCAGCAGCGCCGCCGCGATTTCGAGACGCGCGTCGCCGACGTTCAGCGAGACGTCAACGCCAAAAAGCGCCAGCTGGATCAGGCCTTCGAGGAGAACATCGCGAAGGTACGCGAGCAGCTGATCGTCATCGTCGATGAGATTGCCAAGGAGACCAAGGCCAACATGGTAATCTCGAAGGCCGCCGTGGTGATCGTCGAGAAGAGGTTCGATCTCACCTCGGAAGCGCTGGTGCGGCTCGACCGCAAGCTCACCTCGGTCAAGCTGGTGATGCCGGCCCTGAAACAGTGACGCGATGGCCGATCCGCGCTTCTTCCGGCTCGCGGGCCCTTTCGATCTCGGCGAGATTGCGACGCGGATCGGTGCCGAGCTGGCGCCGGGCGCCGATGCCGGGAGACGCGTCGGCGATGTTCGCCCGCTCGGGGAGGCTGGCCCGGACCATCTGAGCTTCCTCGACAACAAGAAGTACGCCGATGCCTTTGCCGTGAGCCGCGCTGGTGCCTGCGTCGTAGAACGCGAGATGATCGATCGCGCGCCCCCCGGCATGAACCTGCTCGTGGCACGGAAGCCGAGACTCGCCTTCGCCCGCGCCGCGCGCCTGTTCTACCCGGAGCCCGAGGCGAGGCCTGTGCGTCATCCTTCGGCTTTCGTCGATTCCTCCGCCACGGTCGCGTCGTCGGTAGAGATCGAGGCCGGCGCCGTCATCGCGGCCAAGACCGAGATTGGCGCCCGCTGCCGCATCTGTTCCAATGCCGTGATCGGCGAAGGCGTGGTCCTCGGAGAGGACACGGTGGTCGGCGCAGGTGCTTCGATCAGCCACGCGCTCATCGGTAGTCGCGTCGTGATCTATCCTGGCGCGCGTATCGGCCAGCCTGGCTTCGGCTTCGAGCCCACGCCAGAAGGCGCGGTCAAGTTTCCGCAGCTCGGCCGCGTGCTGATCGGCGACGATGTCGAGGTCGGCGCGAACACCACGATCGATCGCGGATCAGGCCCCGACACGATCATTGGCCGTGGCACCATGATTGATAACCTGGTTCAGATCGGGCACAACGTCGTGGTCGGCGAGAACTGCATCCTGGTCGCCCAGGTGGGAATCTCTGGCTCCACCCGGCTTGGCAATTTCGTCGTCGTGGCAGGACAGGCGGGCCTTGCCGGCCATATCGATATCGGCGACCGTAGCGTCGTCGGCCCCCAAGGAGGAGTCGCCAAGAGTCTCCCTGCGGGAAGTCGGGTAATGGGATCGCCGACGATGCCGATGATGGAATACGGTCGCGTCGTGGCGGCGCTGAAGCGTCTGGGGAGGAAAGGCAAGTAGGGCGATGAACGACGGCAAAGTCGCGCAGGAGGGGCCGAGCGGCCCGACCGTCGCCGAGGTCGACATCAACGGGATCATGCGCATGATCCCGCACCGCTACCCCATGCTGATGATCGACAAGGTCGTCGATGTGGTCCCCAATGTCAGCGCCGTCGGCATCAAGATGGTCAGCATCAGCGAGCCGTTCTTCCAGGGACACTTCCCGCGCATGCCGGTGATGCCGGGCGTCCTCATCGTCGAGGCGATGGCGCAGACCGCGGCCGTACTCGTGGTATCGACGCTGGGGGCCGCCTCCGAGGGCAAGCTCGTCTACTTCATGAGTGTCGAGAATGCCAAGTTCCGGAAGCCGGTGGTGCCCGGTGAGCGCCTTGAGATCCATGTGAAGAAGGATCGTCACCGCGGCAATGTCTGGAAGTTCGCGGCGGAGGCGAAGGTCGACGGCGTGCTCAAGGCCGAGGCGACTTACGCCGCGATGATCCTGGACAACTGATGGCGGGAATCCATTCGACCGCCATCGTCGACTCGAGGGCGAAGCTCGGTGATGGTGTCACCATAGGTCCCTACTGCACGGTCGGCGGTGATGTCGTGCTCGGCGATCACGTCGAGCTGGTGAGTCACGTCGTCGCCGCGGGCCATACCGAGATCGGCGCCAACACGCGCATCTTTCCCTTCGCCACTGTCGGATTGCCCCCGCAGGACCTGAAGTACAAGGGCGAGCCGACACGGCTCGTCGTCGGCCGCGACTGCATCATCCGCGAGCATGCAACCTTGCATCCTGGAACCGCTGTCGGTGGCGGCCTTACCTCGGTCGGGGACGGCTGCCTCCTCATGGTCGCCTGTCATGTCGCGCATGACTGCAAGCTCGGCAACAAGGTCATCCTGACCAACAACGCAACGCTCGGCGGCCATGTCCAGGTCGGCGACCATGCCATGATGGGCGGGTTGTCGGCCGTCCACCAGTATGTGCGTATCGGCCAGCATGCGATGGTTGGCGGCATGACCGGCGTGGAAGGCGACGTGATCCCCTACGGCCTCGTCATGGGCGATCGTGCGCGGCTTGCCGGACTCAACCTCGTGGGCCTTAAGCGCCGCGGCTTCTCGCGCGACGAGATCCATGCGCTCCGTGCGGCTTATCGCATGCTGTTCGCCGCCGAGGGTACGCTGGCCGAGCGGCTCGACGACGTGACCGAGCTGTTCGGTAAGATGAAGGTGGTGATGGACATCGTCGAGTTCATCCGTGCCGATGCCAACCGTCCCATCTGCCAGCCCAAGAACGGCGTCGCTTAGGCTCGGCATCCTCGCCGGCTCGGGCCTACTGCCGCGCCGGCTGATCGAGGCCTGCATTGCGGGCGGCCGTCCGTTCTTCGTGCTCGCCTTCGACGGCGAAACCGAAGCCGCGACCGTCACCGGCACCGACCATGCCTGGGTCAGGCTCGGCGCTGTCGGCAAATCGATCCAGGTCCTGAAGGACGCGGGGTGCACCGAGCTGGTTTTGATTGGGCCAGTACGCCGACGATCGCTGATGGCCTATTGGCCCGATTGGCGCGGAGTGAGATTTCTCCTCGGTGTCGGCCGACGCTTCTTCGGCGATGATGGCCTGCTCTCCGCCGCTGTCCGGGAGCTTGAGACGGAAGGCTTTCGCGTCGTCGGCGCCGAGTCGATCCTGCCGACCCTGCTTGCGCCCTTGGGGTCTCTCGGCCGGAACGCGCCGGACGCCGACGCGCTTGCCGACATCGAGCGTGGCATCGATGCTCTGAAAGCTCTCGGCAGGCTCGACGTCGCGCAGGCGGTGGTCGTCCAGCAGGGTGTCGTTCTCGGTGTTGAAGATACCAAGGGTACCGACCAGCTGATGAGGCGCTGCAAAGGGCTGCGCCGCGTAGGACGCGGCGGCGTCCTGGTGAAGATGCCGAAACCTGATCAAGAGAGACGGGTCGACCTTCCGACCATCGGCGACCGTACGGTCAAGAATGCGCATCAGGCCGGATTGATCGGAATCGCCATCGAGGCCGGCGGCACGATCGTTCTCGATCGCGAAACGGTGGGGGAGCTTGCTGATCGGCTCGGCCTCTTCGTCTACGGTTTCGAGAAGCGGTGAGCATCCCCGCAAACAAGGATGGCCCGCTGATCTTCCTGGTCGCGGCCGAGGCCTCCGCCGATGGCCTAGGCGCACGCCTGATGCGTTCGCTCAAGGAAGAGGCCCAGGGCCGCGTCCGCTTCGCCGGCATCGGCGGACCGGCGATGGCGGCAGAAGGCCTGGACAGCCTCGTCCCCTTCGGCGAGCTGAACATCATGGGCATCGTCGAGATCGTGCCGCATGCGGCGCGCGTGCTGCGCCGCGTCCGCGAGACCATCGCGAATATCCGCCAGATGGCGCCGGATGCAGTGGTCACCATCGACGCGCCGGCGTTTTCCTTCCGCGTGCAGAAGAAGCTCAAGGGCGGGCCTTCGCTGCTCGTCCATTACGTCGCGCCGACAGTATGGGCCTGGCGGCCGCGCCGTGCCGCGATGATCGCGAAGTTCCTCGACCATCTTCTCTGCATCCTGCCTTTCGAGCTGCCGTATTTCGAGAAAGTCGGCCTGCCGGCGACCTTCGTCGGTCATTCGGTCGTCGAGCAGGACGGTATCGTTCCGAATGGTGCTGATTTCCGACGCCGTCATGGCCTCGGTGACGACACGCCGCTTCTCTGCGTGCTGCCCGGCAGCCGCAAGGATGAGGTCAAACGCTTGCTGCCTGTCTTTTCCGAAGCGGTCGCGCGGCTGGTTGCCGAACGTCCGTCGCTTCGCATCGCGGTACCGACGGTCGCGTACGTGGTGGGCGAGGTGAGGAAGGCCGTCGCCTCCTGGCCGGGCAACCCGATCGTCTTCGACTCGATCGAGGAGAAGCATCACGCCTTCGCCGCGTCGACCGCGGCGCTCGCGGCGTCGGGTACGGTCAACCTCGAGCTGTCGGTCGCCGGGCTTCCTTTCGCCATTGCCTACAAGGTCTCGGGTTTGTCCTATCTCATCGGCCGGCTCATGGTGAAGGTGCCCTCGATCGTGATGACGAACATCCTGCTGAAGCGCAACGTCATCGCCGAGTTCCTGCAGGATCGTTGCCGACCCGATCTCATCGCCGCGGAGATCGGCCGCCTGCTCGACGATCCGAAGGCGCGCCAGGAGCAGAAGGACGCCGGTGCCGAGGCCGCGCGGCTACTCGGCAAGGGCGGGCCGCCGCCCTCGGAGCGCGCCGCGAAAATCCTGCTCGATCTGATGGAGCAGCGCGCTAAGATTTCCCATCCGTAACGGAAAGGATCCGTCATGAGCGTTCAGACGCAGGAACGGCCCGCCGCGGTCGACGCCAGCAGCTTTCGCATGCTGCACACCATGGTGCGCGTGATCGATCTCGAAAAGTCGATCGACTTCTACACGCGCCTCCTCGGCATGAACCTGATCCGCCGCAAGGACTACGAGTCCGGTCGCTTCACGCTCGCCTTCGTGGGCTATGGCGACGAGTCCCAGGGCGCGGTGATCGAGCTCACCCACAACTGGGACCAGAATGAGCCCTATACGATCGGCTCCGGCTTCGGCCACATGGCCATCGGCGTTCCCGACATCTACGGGACCTGCGAGAAGCTGGGCAAGGAAGGCGTGAAGATCCCGCGTCCGCCCGGCCCGATGAAACATGGCGGCTCGGTGATTGCCTTCATCGAGGATCCGGACGGCTACAAGATCGAGCTTATCGAGCGGAAGGCCGGCTGATCGTCCTCACGCCGTCGTGACACGCCGTCGTGATCCATCCAACCGGGCCCGGCCGTAGGCTCCTACGGCTCGGCTGCCTGACGCCCCCCCCCCGATGGCGGCGAGTGGCGAGCGGCGGCGCCCTATGACGCCGCCGCTCGCACCGATTTCATCACTTTCTCGCGGCGCGCTTCGCGAGAACCTTCTCGGCCACCCACATCGTGGTGCCGAGGCGCCAGTCGGCGGCGCCGAGGCCGAGGTAGAAAGCGCGGGCCCGGTGGTTCTTCGCATGCACCCGCCAGAGGGTCTCGACGGCGCCGACGCGCCGGCACTCTGCTGCCATCGCCGCCATCAGCGCGCGGCCGACGCCGAGGCGTCGCGCTTCCTCGCGTACGTAGAGATCCGAGAGATAAAGGACGCGCGCGGCGTTATCGACCTCGTAGCCGCGATGATGGAGCGCATAGCCTGCCGGCTTGCCGTCGACCGTCGCTATCAGCACGCCGAACCAGCGGTCGCGGCCGAAGCCGTACTGAGTGACGTTGGCGATGGTAACGCCGCCCGGCGCTTCTTCGCCCTGCCTGCGGATCTCTTCGATGAGGGCCTTCATCATCGCGACGACGGCCGGAACGTCCTTCCGGCGCATGGCGCGGACGGCGACGCGGCTCATACGAAGGCGAGCGCGAGGATGGCGGCGGTGGCGAGGGTGAAGGGAAGGACCCAGCCGCCGAGACGGCGTGGGCGCGCCGGAGCCGGGTTGTCGTTGGCGGCGGCGAAGGTCGATCCGCCGCCGGCATAGGCCTGCCGGCGGCGGACGGGAAGGATACGTCGCGGGTCGCGGCGACCCGCGAGGCGTCGGGACGAGGCGATCAACCGCGCTTCTCGAGCGCCACGTAGGGCCGCTGTGTCTGGCCGGTATAGAGCTGACGCGGGCGGCCGATCTTCTGCTGCGGATCCTCGATCATCTCGCGCCACTGGGCGACCCAGCCGACGGTACGCGCGAGGGCGAAGATTGCAGTGAACATCGACGTCGGGATGCCCATCGCCTTCAGGATGATGCCCGAATAGAAATCGACGTTCGGGTAGAGCTTGCGCTGCACGAAGTAGTCGTCCTGGAGCGCCACCTTCTCGAGCTCCATGGCGACGTCGAGGAGCGGATCCTTGATGCCGAGCTCGCCCAGGACCTCGTGACAGGTCTTCTGCATGATCTTGGCGCGCGGATCGAAGTTCTTGTAGACGCGGTGGCCGAAGCCCATCAGGCGGAAGCTGCTGTCCTTGTCCTTGGCGCGCTTGACTGCGTCGCCGACCTTATCCTTCGAGCCGATCTCGCCCAGCATCTCCAGCACCGCCTCGTTGGCGCCGCCATGCGCAGGGCCCCAGAGCGAGGCGATGCCGGCGGCGATGCAGGCGAAGGGGTTGGCGCCGGATGAGCCGGCGAGGCGCACCGTCGAGGTCGAGGCGTTCTGCTCGTGATCGGCATGAAGGATGAAGATGCGGTCCATGGCCTTCGCCAGGACCGGGCTCATCTTGTATTCCTCGCAGGGGATGCCGAACATCATGTAGAGGAAGTTCTCGGCGTAGTTCAGCTTGTTCTGCGGGTACATGAAGGGCTGGCCGACCGAGTACTTGTAGGCCATCGCCGCGATCGTCGGCATCTTGGCGATCAGGCGGTACGAGGCGATCTTGCGCTGGCGCGGATCGGAGATGTTGGTGGAGTCGTGATAGAAGGCAGCCATCGCGCCGACGACGCCGCACATCACCGCCATCGGATGTGCGTCGCGGCGGAAGCCGCGCCAGAACTGCGTCATCTGCTCGTGAACCATCGTGTGATAGGTCACGTTCTTCACGAAGCCGGCCTTCTGCTCCTTGTTCGGCAGCTCACCGTTGAGGATCAGGTAGGCGACCTCGAGGAAGTCGCCCTTGTCCGCCAGTTCCTCGATCGCGTAGCCGCGATGGAGCAGGATGCCCTGGTCGCCGTCGATATAGGTGATCTTCGACTCGCAGCTGCCCGTCGAGGTGTAGCCGGGGTCGTAGGTGAAATGTCCGGTGTCGCTGTAGAGCTTGCGGACATCGATTACGCTCGGGCCGATCGACCCGTCGATGATCGGCAGCTGGATCGTCTTGCCGGTCGGATCGGTCAGCGTCGCGACTTTATTGGCGCCTTTGGCAGTCATGGGCGGGTCCCCCGGGAGCTGGATACGTCACAGAAAAACATAGGCTTGGCGCGCTGCCAAGCGGATTGCTGCGCTGCAAGAAACTCTTAACCCAATTTGGAGGCGTCGGAAATCCGCCCGAGCGCTTCCTCGCGGCCAAGCACCGCCGCCACCTCGAATATTCCAGGCGACGTCGTCTCGCCCGCCAGCGCGGCGCGGAGCGGCTGCGCCACCTGGCCGAGCTTGACCTTTTCCCGCTCGACGAAGGCGCGGACCGCTGCCTCCAGTGCCGCCTCCGAGAAGTCGGTCTCAGCCAGCGCCGGCGACAGCTTGGCCAGCAAGGCCTTCGCCTCGGGCGTCAGCAGGGCTTTCGCCTTCTCCGAGACCGGGATCGGCCGCACGAAGGTGTAGAAGCGGGCGTTGTCGGCGAGCTCGACCATGGTCTTCGCCCGTTGCTTCAGGCCGGTCATGCCGCGCTCGATGCGCGAGAGCGCGACGGGGCTCACATCCTTCAGCCGCTCGGCGACCAGCTGGGTCAGCCGCGCATTGTCTGCCTCGCGGAGGTAGTGGCCGTTGAGATTGTCGAGCTTCGGGATGTCGAGGCGCGCGGCGTTGCGGCCGACATCCTTGATGTCGAACCACTCGATCGCCTGCTGGGTCGAGATGATTTCGTCATCGCCATGGCCCCAGCCGAGGCGCAGCAGGTAGTTGCGCATGGTCTCGGGCAGGTAGCCCATGTCGCGATAGGCCTCGACGCCGAGCGCGCCGTGGCGCTTCGACAGCTTGGCGCCGTCCTGGCCGTGGATCAGCGGCACATGCGCGAACGCAGGCACCTTCCAGCCGGCCGCCTGATAGAGCTGGTACTGGCGGAAGGCGTTGTTCAGGTGATCGTCGCCGCGGATCACATGGGTGATCTCCATGTCATGGTCGTCGACCACGACGGAGTGCATGTATGTGGGCGTGCCGTCGGCGCGCAGCAGCACCATGTCGTCGAGCACCTCGTTGGCGACGGTGACGCGGCCCTGCACTAGGTCATCGATCACCGTCTCGCCGGTCTGCGGTGCCTTGAGGCGGATGACCGGCGGCACGCCTTCGGGCGCGTCCTTGGGATCGCGGTCGCGCCAGCGTCCGTCATAGCGCATGGGCTTGCCCTCGGCCCGCGCCTTGTTCCGCATCTCCTCGAGCTCGGCCGGCGTGCAGTAGCAGTGGTAGGCCTTGCCCTCGGCCAGGAGCTGGCGTGCCACCTCGGCATGGCGCGGCGCCCGCGCAAACTGCATGACGACCTCGCCGTCCCACTCGATGCCGAGCCATTTTAGGCCCTCGATGATCAGCGTGATTGCCTCGTCAGTCGAACGCGCGCGGTCGGTGTCCTCGATGCGCAGCCTGAACGTGCCGCCGAGATGGCGGGTATAGAGCCAGTTGAACAGGGCCGTGCGAGCCCCGCCGATGTGCAGGTAGCCGGTGGGCGAGGGAGCGAAGCGCGTGACGACAGTCATGGTTCAGGAGCCTGTCTTATTAGCTATAGCCACGGCCTGGATTGCGAAGCGCGGCGGTGAGGGCGCGAAGCGGGCGCGACGGCGATGCTGGATGCATCACCGAGCGCCCGCGACAAAGCCCTCGCCCCGCGCTTCGCAACCCGAAGGGCCGTCGCTGTAAGGGCTTGGGCGTCGTCGAGCGTTCGCTCGTGGCGCGCAGCACCACGTCACTCCGCTCTTCTAGCCCAAGCCCTTACATCGGCGGTCCAGGTCATGGCTATAGCTAAGACAGGCTCCTGATGTCTGAATACGTGAAGATGGCGGGTTTTAACACATCGCGTGAGGCGAGCCAGTGAGGGCCGCGGCTGCCGTCCAGGCTCTGCGGCCGGGCGCGCTGGCAACGGGCTTCGCCGAGGCGCTGCTGGCCGAGCGCGAGCGCTGGGCGCTGTGGCTCCCAGTGGCGCTCGGTACCGGCGTCGGTCTCTATTTCCTGCTGCCGGTCGAGCCGCCGCTCTGGATCGGGCTTTGCGCCGTCGTTGCGGCGCTCGCTGCGACGGCTGGTCTTCAGGGGCGTGCGGTGGGGATGGCGGCGACCGTTTTCGTCGCGCTCTCGCTCGGCTTCGCGCTCGGCGAGATCCGCACGCGGGCGGTAGCGACGCCGATCCTTGATCGCTCGGTTGGCCCGGTTCCTGTCGAGGGCCGGGTGCGCGAGCTCGATCATCGCGACGGCTCTATCCGCCTCACCCTCGACCGGCTGACGATCGCCAGGCTCGCCCCGCAGCGCACACCCGAACGCGCCCGCATCAGTCTCCGCGGCGCTCGGACGGATATCCAGATCGGCGCCCGCGTTCGCGTCAACGCCATCCTGCGTCCGCCGCCTGAGCCCGCGGCGCCCGGCGCTTTCGACTTCCAGCGGCAAGCCTTCTTCGAGCGTCTCGGCGCGACCGGCTTCGCCACCGGCCAGCTCCGCGTACTTCGCGTCGATCCACCGTCGGGGATCATTGATGGCGCGCGCCTATGGATCGCCGAGGTCAGGAGGAAGACCACCGAGCGCCTGATGGCGATGCTGCCGGGCGCGGCCGGCGCCATTGCCGCCTCGCTGATCACGGGAGAGCAGGGGCCGGTCCCCGCGTCCGACATGCAGGCCGTGCGCGACTCCGGCCTCGCCCACCTGCTGTCGATCTCGGGCCTGCATATGAGCCTCGTGGTTGGGCTCGTTTTCTTCGTCGTGCGCGGCGGACTCGCCTTGATCGAACCCCTGGCCCTGCGCTGGCCGACCAAGAAGATCGCTGCGGTCGTAGCGTTGATCGTCGGCTTCCTCTATCTCCAACTTTCCGGCGCTTCGCCGCCGACGCAGCGATCCTTCCTGATGGTCTCGATCGTGCTGCTGGCGGTGCTGATCGACCGTCAGGCGATCTCGATGCGCACCATCGCCTGGGCCGCCGCCGCCGTGCTCGTCATCGCGCCGGAAAGCCTGGTCGGTGCCAGCTTCCAGATGTCGTTCGCCGCGGTCGTGGCTCTGATCGCCGTCTTCGAGGCGATGGGCGACAAGCTCATGGCGATGCGCGCGGACTCAGGTGTTGTCCGGCGAGCGCTGCTGCATGTCGCAGGCCTCTCGCTCGCCTCGATCGTGGCGACCCTTGCGACGGCGCCTTTCACGGTGTTCCACTTCAACCGGCTGCCGCTCTACGGCCTCCTCGCAAATCTGACCGCAATCCCTGTCGCGGAGCTCTGGGTCATGCCTTGGGGCATGATGGCGCTGCTACTGATGCCCTTCGGCCTCGACGGCTGGGCTTTGGCGCCGATGGGCTGGGGTATCGAGGCGATCCTCGCCATCGCCAAATGGACCGCGGCACTGCCCGGTGCGGTGATCGTGCTGCCGGAGATGCCGATCGCCGCGCTGATCGCAATGACCTTCGGCGGGCTCTGGCTCTGCCTCTGGCAGGGCAGCATCCGCTGGCTCGGGCTCGCCGGCGTCGCCTTCGGCCTACTGATCGCCATCGCCGCGCGCCCGCCAGACTTCCTCATCTCGGCCGATGGCAAGCTGATCGGGGCGCGCGGCGAGGATGGAGACATGGCTCTGTCGAGACGGCGCGCGGGCTTCGTTCCAGATACCTGGCTTCGCCGCCAGGGCCAGGATGGAGGCGCCGACTGGGCTCAGCTCTGGCGCTGCGGCGCGTCCGGCTGCAGCCGCGCCTACGGCCCCGTCGAGGTGGCTCTGGTGCGTACACCCGCCGAGCGGCGTGTTGCCTGCGCGCGGGAAGGGATCGTGGTCGTTGCGACGATTCCAGCGCGTTACTGCTCCGCGCCTCGCCTCGTCATCGACATCATCGACCTGCGCGCCGACGGCACGCATGCCCTTCGTTTCGACGGAGACCGGGTTGAGGTACTGACCGTGCGGGGCGCCCGTGGGCTCAGACCCTGGGTCGCGGCCGCGCCGGGGCGCGGCAACCGACCCAGGCCTTAGCGCGATTGCGAGCGGATGGCCGGCATCGCCCGTTGCTCGTTCAGGAGCCGGTCCTCGCGCTGCAGGCGGGCGGCGGCGCTACTGCGTCGGTCGCGTTCGGCGCGGACGCGCTCATCCTCGATCGGCGCGGCACGCTGCGCCTGGCCGGCAGGCGTTCCGCGATCGAGATAGCGATCGCGCGCCTGGTCCTTCTCCATCCGCTTCTGCTTGAACCAGGCCGGCGAGGGCGTCCAGGCAGGAGCCTCGGCACGTGCCATCGAGGGCAGGGCCGTCGCGCTCAGGAGAAGCGCCGCAAGGGCAGTCGAAAGCAGCCGCATGTCATCGCGTTACGGTAACAGGCCCAGCTGCAAGGCGCGGCGGCGCTCCCGCAATGCGCGTTCACGCTGGGCTAGCCGGCTCTGTCGGTCGATGCGATCGAACTCGCGCTCGCGTCGCGCCAACCGCTCCTCGCGCTCCTGGCGGGCGAGAGTGCGCTCACGGCGGGTCAGCGCCGCTTCGCGGTCGAGATCGTCGATGTCCCGGCCGCGGGCGTTAGTCTTGTGGTCCTGTCCAGAATCTTTCGCACATTTGATCAGGCGGCGGCTCCGGATTGTGGGACCTGCGGCTGATAGAGTGGCCGCATGTTCATGTAGCACCTG
>Ga0194132_10005204_pt1 | contig 21360 bp, 17 predicted proteins | sample TA2KigOf80mmetaG_FD_148612 | JGI IMG/M metagenome (GOLD analysis project Ga0194132, IMG submission 148612) | Freshwater microbial communities from Lake Tanganyika, Tanzania - TA2015054 Kigoma Offshore 80m | ecosystem: Environmental > Aquatic > Freshwater > Lake | place: Tanzania: Lake... | reverse complement strand
CGTGAGCGGGCGCAGCCCGGCCCACCCGCCCTGGATGCGCGCGCGCTCGAGGATCGGCAGGCGGTGGACCGCCTTCTCCACGGCTTCTTCCCGGCGCGCGCGGTCCATCGCGACGTTCATGTCGTCACCGACGTCCTCCACGTCGCCGGGGCTGATCAGGAGCTGCTCCATCTCCTTGCGGAAGTACATCCCGCTGCCCCGGTCGGTCGTGAGCGGCGTCGGGCCCGCGATCTCGGGGAACGGCTCGGTGAAGAAGATGTGGCGGCGGCGCGGGTGCACGGCCACCTCCACGCCCACCATGCGCGCGAGCCGCGCCGCGCGCGGGCCGGCGGCGTTCACGATCACCGGCGCCGCGATGTCGCCGTCGGTCGTGCGCACGCGCCGCGCCGCGAGGTCGATCGCGGTGACGGTGACGCCTTCGGCGATCGCCGCGCCGAGCTCGCGCGCACGGCGCGCGAAGGCATTGGTCACTTCCGCGGGGCCCGCCATGCCGTCGCCGGGGCTCCACACCGCGCCGATGAGGTCGTCGACCTGCATCGCCGGCACGATCGCCTGCGCCTCCTTCGGCGTGATCACGCGGACGTCCACGCCGTGGCGGCGCTGGAGCGCGATCCGGGGCTCGTAGCCGCGCCGATCGGCCTCGTCGGTGAGCAGCGAGAGATAGCCGATCTTGCGGTAGCCGATGTCCACGCCGAACTCGTCCTCGAAGCGCTCGAAGGCCTTGATGCACTCGAGCGAGATGAGGATCTCGGCCTCGGTGGAGAACTGGGCGCGAATGCCGCCTGCCGCCTTGCTCGTGGTGCCCGCGCCGACCGCGTCCTGCTCGAGGACGACGACGTCGCGCTGCCCGCGCTTCGCGAGGTGGTAGGCGATGCTGGCGCCGACCGCCCCGGCTCCGACGACGACGATCGCGGCGGTGCGCGGGATGCTCATGGAGAGCGCGAGTCTAGCACCGGTCGCGCGGGCGCCGTTACTGGACGACGTGGTCGGCGCGCAGAAGGACCGTCGGGGGGACGGTGAGGCCGATCGCGCGCGCCGTCTTCATGTTGACGGCCAGGACGAACCTGGTGGACTGCTCGATCGGCAGGTCGCCGGGCTTCGTCCCACCCAGGATCTTCGCGACATAGGCGGCCGCGCGACGGAACATCTCGTCGGTATCTGCGGAGTAGGAGACCAGGCCGCCGGCGTCGACGTCGTCTCGCGGGCCGACCATGACCGGCAGCCGGTGCCTCGTCGCGAGGGTGATCGTGTCCTTGATCATGCCGTGCTGCTGACCGAGGAGCCAGAAGACCGCCTCGGCCCGCCACGCGACGAGGTCCTTGAACGCGGACGCCAGCCCGGTGGTCGAGCGCACCGGCCAGAACCGTCCCTCGAGCGGCGCACCCAGCGCGCGCTCGATCACGGCGAGCTGCGGCGCCGTGACGGGGTCTTCAGGGTTGTACAGCGCCGCGATCCGGCGCGCGGACGGCGCGACCTCCCGGAGGACCTGCAGGCGCTTCATGGCCAGCTCCGCCGCGAAGTTCGCCACCCCCGTCACGTTGCCGCCGGGACGCAGGTTGCCGATGAGCGCGGGGTCGCCGACCGCGAAGAACACGATCGGGATCTCGCGCGTCGCGTGCGCCGCGGCGCGCGTCGCCGGCGTGTTGATGGTCACGATGACGTCGGGGCGCGCGGCGACGAGCTCCGCCGCGAGCGCGGGCACACGGTCGAGCTTGCCGTCCGCGGCGCGCACCACGACACGCGCGTTCCGACCGTCCTCGTACCCGGCGTCGCGCAGCGCGCTCGACAGCAGGCTCACCATGCGCGGGCCCGGCTGCGACGTGAGGACGCCGATGACCGGCACCCCGGGCGGCGTCTGCGCGGCCGCCGTCGGCGCCAGTACGAGCGCGCCGAGGGCGGCGACGGCGACGAGCCGGATCACGCGCGCGGACCGATACTCGCGGCGAGCGCGTCGTGGGCCATGCGCACGAGCGACGTGATGTCGAAGACCGGCAGCCCGGTCTCGCGGCGGATGTCGTCCGCGTACGGCGGCATGTTCGTGCACTCGAGCACGATGGCGCCGAGATCGGGATGCGCGTCGGCGAGCCGGCGCGCCACGCGCACGTGCTCCTCGCGGGCGAGCGCCACGTCGAGCTCGAGCTCGTCGTCGAGCAGCACGCGCGTGAACTCCTTCTCGGTCTCCAGGCCCGTCACGGCGAGCGGGATGTCGGCGTCGATCCCGGCGCCGGCGAGGTGCTCCGGGGACAGCGACGGCGCGTTGACGGTCACGATGCCGACGCGCCGGCCGGGCGCGAGCATCCGGTGCACCAGCGGCACCAGCAGCAGGCTGGACGTGAACACGGGGATCCGGACGGCGGCGGCCATCTGCCGCTGGAACTTCACGAGGAAGCCGCAGTTCGTCGTGACCGCCGCCACGCCCTCGCGCTCGAGGTAGCGGGCGCCCTCGATGAACCGGTCGAGCAGGCCGTCCGCGCCCCGGCGCACCACCAGGTCGGGGCCGGCGCCCTCGACCCGGTGATAGCGCACGGGAAACGGGAACGTCGTCGCATTCCCCATGTCGCCGGGGATGCGGGGGAAGCGCGTATCGAGCATCAGGACGCCCACGGTGAACCCGTAGACGTTCCGACCGCCCGATACGCGCACCCGGTTTACTCGGAGAGCCAGACCGTGTCGAGCTGGTTGTTCAGGTAGTGGCTGGGCGTGATCGTCCAGCCCTTCACCTTCGAGTTGTGCGGGATGATGCGGTGCCACTGCAGCGTGTAGAAGACGTGGACCTCCTCGTCGATCAGGCGCTTCTCGAGCTGGCGCACGAGCTTCTTGCGCTCCTCGATGTCGGTGGCGCGCGCCTGGCGGTGGTAGAGGTCGTCGATGACCGTGTCCTTGTGCCGGCCGTAGTTGGCGTCCGAGTTGGACACGAAGCGGCCGAGGTCGAGGTCGGGCTCGACGATGAACCCGCACGCGAAGTCCATGGCCACTTCGAAGTCGCCCTTCTTCAGCATCGGGTGGTACGCGGACGCTTCGACCACTTCCTGCTTCACGTTGAGGCCGATCTGCCGCCACTGGTCGATGAGCCACACGCCCACCGGCTCGTACGGCATCGGGATGCCGCGGTTCTTGAACGTGAACGTGAAGTTGTCCGGCACGCCCGCTTCCTTCAGCAGCCGCCGGGCATCCTCGCGGTTCTTCTTGATGTCACGCCCGTAGCCGGCCAGCTTCTCCAGCTCCGCCGGCGGCGTCGCGTACGGCGTGCCGGGCACCTGCACGCCGGCCACCTCCTTCACGATCGCGATCTTCGAGAGCGCCTCCGATGCCTGGTAGCGGTCGAGCGCCAGCGAGAGCGCCCGGCGCACGCGCTTGTCGTCGAACGGCTTCTTCTCGTGGTGCATGGCGACCATGAGCACACAGTCCCACGGGCTCTCCTGCACCGTGATCTTCGGCCCGAGCGCCGCGGTGAGGCTGTCGCGCTCGCGGGGCGAGAAGCCGCGGAACTGGATGTGCGCGCGCTCACCGCGGATCGCCGCCACCTGCGCCGCCGAGTCCTTCACGAACAGCGCACGGAACCCGTCCAGGTGCGGCTTGCCCTTGTCCCAGTAGTTGGGGTTCTTCTTTCCGACCCAGTGCGAGCCGCGCACGTGCTCGACGAACGTGAACGGGCCGGTGCCCATGACGTTCTTCTCGTACCAGCGCGGGTCCTTGGCCAGGATGTCGGCCTTGTAGATCCAGTTCCAGGGCGAGGCGAGGTTCAGCAGCATCGACGACTCCGCATACTTCAGCTTGAACACGACCGTCGACGGATCGGGCGCCTCGACCGCCTGGATCGCGCCGTAGGTGGTCCGCCGCGACGACTTCATGTTGGCGCCGGGGAAGACGATCTTGTCGTAGCTCGCCTTCACGTCCTTCGACGTCATCTCGCTGCCGTCGTGGAACTTCACGCCCTTGCGCAGCTTGAACGTGTACGTGAGGCCGTCCTTCGAGATCGTCCACGATTCCGCGACGTCGCCGACCGGCTTGGTGCCGGACTTGTCGAACGGATCCACCTTGAGCAGCGTGCTGTAGTGCGGCGCCATCGGGTGGATGACCCCGAAGGTCTCCTCCTGATGCGCATCGTAGGACGGCGGCTCGGACGGAACGACGAACACGAGCTCGCCCCCGTTTCGGGGGGTCTGGGCCAGGGCGGGCGCCGCGAAGGCGGCCGCTCCCAGCAGGATGATTGACACGAGTGCCGTAAAGCGCTTCATTGCCACCTCCGCGAAGTTGAATGGCGGTCATCCTATCAAAATCTGGAAGGAATCAGGCGGTTCCCGGAGTCGGTCGGCAAGGTATGATCGGCCCTCCGCGGCCCGGCCGCCCAAGGAGGATGCCCGATGTCCGATAGGAGCCTGCGCACGGCCCTCGTCGCCCTCATCCTGCTGCTCGCCGCGCCGGTCGCGCATGCCCAGACCGCAAGCATCGGCACCAACCCGCCGGGGACCCTCTTCTACGCGATCGGCAGCGGCCTCGCGAAGGTCGTGACCGACGCGGGCAAGATCAGGCTCAGCGTCCAGCCCTACGCGGGATCGAGCACGTTCCTGCCCCTGCTCGCCACCGGCGAGCTCGAGTTCGGCGTCAACAACGCGGTCGACATGAACCTCGCCTACCGTGGCCCGGGCTTCCAGATCGGCGGCCGCAACCCGTTCCCGCACACGCCCAACGCGCGCCTCGTGGTGCGCGGCGGCCCGAACATGGTCGGCCTGCTCGTGAAGAAGGACTCGCCGATCAAGACGATCCAGGACATCAAGGGCAAGCGGATGACCGGCGAATACCCCGCGCACATCGCGGTCTGGTACAACATGTTCGGTCATCTCGCCTCCGCCGGCCTCACGTGGAACGACGTGAAGATCGTCCCCGTCCCCGCGGTCAACGAAGGCGTCGACGCGCTCGTGCAGGGCCGCGCGGACGTCACCGAGCACGCGCTCGGCAGCGCCAAGGTCCGTGAGGCCGACGCGTCCGGCGGCGTCCGTCACGTCTCGACGGACTGCTCGCCCGAGGGCGAGAAGCGCCTGCGCGCGGCGGTGCCGGGCTACTACCCGCGGATCGTGAAGGCGGGCTCGGCCCCGGCCATCGTCGAGGACACCTGCGTCATCGCGTACGACAACCAGCTCGTGACCGGCAAGACCGTGCCCGACGCGACCGTCCACGCGGTGCTCGCGTCGCTCTGGGACAACATGGAGAAGCTCCATTCGATCCATCCGATGCTGCGCGAATGGACCCGTGAGCGCGCCGTGGATCCCGAGGCCACCATCCCCTACCATCCGGCCGCGGTCCGCTTCTACAAGGAGAAGGGCGTGTGGAAGCCCGGGATGGATCAGATGCAGCAGAAGCTCGAGGCGCTGAGCAAGTAGACCGGGCACGATGACGGAGACCCTGCCGAAGTACCGCGCGCTCGGGGGTGTCACCCGGGGCGTGGAGGCGACGCTCCTCATCGCGCTCACCGTCGTCGGCGCGGCGTGGGCCGGCCACGTCCACCACTACTGGCCCTGGGCGCTCTACAACGAGCAGTACCTCGGGCTCTTCCTCGGGCTGGGCCTCGCGCCCGTCTTCCTCGTCATCAAGGCCGGGCCGCGCGCCCCGCACGGCACCGTCGCCTGGTACGACTGGATCGCCTGCGCGGCGGCGCTCGCGGTCGGCCTCTACGTCGCGCTGCTGTATCCGCGCCTCGCCTACTCGCTCGCGATCCTCACGTGGGACAAGCTGCTCTTCGGCACGGTGTGCCTCGTGCTGGTGCTGGAGGCCGTGCGGCGCGTCGCGGGCTGGGCGCTCATGGGCATCGCGCTCGCGTGCATCCTCTACGCGAAGTTCGCGTGGATGCTGCCGGGCCTGCTGTACGCGCGCGGGTCCGGCTGGGGCCGCATCACCGCCTACCTCTATCTCGACACCAACGGCATCCTCGGCGTGCCGCTCGCCGTCACCGCGAGCATCGTGATCGCCTACATCCTGTTCGGCCAGGCGCTCTACGCGGTCGGCGGCGACCGCTTCCTGACCGGCGTGGCGCTCGCGCTCATGGGGCGCTATCGCGGCGGCGCGGCGAAGATGGCGGTCGTGTCGTCCACGCTCTACGGGACGGTGTCGGGCAGCGCGGTCGCGAACGTCGTCGTCGACGGCGCGGTCACGATTCCGATGATGAAGCGCGCCGGCTATCCGCCGCACCTCGCCGCCGCGATCGAAGCGGTCGCCTCGAACGGCGGCCAGCTCATGCCGCCGGTGATGGGCGCCGCCGCGTTCCTCATGGCCGAATACCTCGGCCTACCGTACGGCCAGATCGCCCTCGCCGCGCTGGTGCCCGCCCTGCTCTACTACCTCGCGCTCTTCGTGCAGATCGACCTCGAAGCGGCCCGCCTCGGGCTGCACGGCCTGCCCGCGAGCGAGCTGCCGCGCCTGCGCGACGTCATGGGCCGGGGCTGGGTCTTCGTCGTGCCGCTCGGCGTCCTCACGTGGACGCTCATGTTCGCGGGCTGGGAGGCGGGCAAGGCCGGCATGCTGGCGGTCGTGGTGACGTTCGCCGTCGGCGGCCTGCGCCGCGAGACACGGCCCACGCTGGGGCGCGTGGTCGCGGCGCTCGAGGGCACGGGCCGCACGATGCTCGAGCTCGTCGCGATCGTGACGCTGGCCGGCATCGTCATCGGGTCGCTCCAGCTCTCGGGCCTCGTGTCCAAGCTCCCCATCCTGCTCGTCTCGATGGCGGGCGGCGACGTGCTCCTCCTGCTCCTGCTCACCGCGATCGTCAGCATCGTGCTCGGCATGTCGCTGCCGACGACGGTCGTCTACATCACGCTGGCGGTGCTCATCGCGCCGGCGCTGGCGCAGATGGGCGTCGATCCGCTCGCGGCGCATCTCTTCCTCTTCTACTTCGGCATGCTGTCGCTCATCACGCCGCCCGACTGCCTCGCCACGTACGCGGCCGCCGCCATCGCGAAGGCCGACTTCTGGCAGACCGGCTGGACCGGCATGCGGCTCGGGATCGTGGCGTACGTCGTGCCGTTCGTGTTCGTGCTGCACCCGGCGCTCATCCTCCACGGCGGCGCCGGCGAGATCGCGCTCGCGCTCGTCACCACGACGATCGGCGTGATCCTGCTGTCGATCGGCTGCGCGGGCTTCCTCTACCGGCCGCTCGGCTGGGCGCATCGCACGTGGGCGATCGTCGCCGGGATGCTGCTCGTGCTGCCGCCTGCCGACCGCATCCCGGGCGTGCGCACGCTCGCGGGCGGTCGGCCGCTCACCGCCGCGCTCGTTGCCGACACGGTCGGGCTCGCGCTCGGCCTCACGTTCGTCCTCGTTTCGCGCGCGGCGGCCGTCCCCGGGCCGGTGCCGGTCGCGCGCATGGAGTCCCGCTCATGACCAGCAAGCGTGCGAGCGTCGAGAGCACCGCGGATGCCTACATCGAGCTGCTCACCGCCCGTGGCGTCGAGTACCTGTTCGCGAACGCCGGAACCGACTTCGCGCCGCTCATCGAAGCGTTCGCGAAGCGCGCCGCGACGGGGCAGCCGTCGCTCCGTCCCCTCACCATCCCGCACGAGGTGCCCGCGGTGGCGATGGCGCACGGCTACACGATGGTGACCGGGCGCCCGCAGGCCGTGATGGTCCACGTGATCGTCGGCGCCGCGAACGCGATCGGCGGCATCATGAACGCCGCGCGGAGCAACGTGCCGATCCTCTTCACCGCGGGGCGCAACCCGATCACCGAGCAGGGCTTCGCGGGCAGCCGCGACCGCCCGATCCACTGGGCGCAGGAGTCCTTCGACCAGGGCGCGCTCGCGCGCGAGTTCGTGAAGTGGGACTACGAGCTCCGGAACTTCGCGCAGCTCGAGACCGTCGTGGACCGCGCGCTCGCGATCGCGTCCGCGGAGCCGCCCGGGCCCGTCTACCTCACGCTGCCGCGTGAGGTGCTCGGCGAGCGGCAGGAGACGTTCGAGTACTCGGCGACCACGCGGGCGCCACGCCCGAGCGAGTCGGTCGCGGCGCGCGCGGCGGTGGCGAAGGCCGCGCAGGTGCTCGCGGCCGCTGCGAACCCGATGATCATCACCAAGGCCGCCGGCCGCGATCCCGTCGCGATCCCCGCGATGGTGGCGCTCGCGGAGGCGCTCGGCGCGCCGGTCGTCGAGCAGTTCCACACGCACCTGAACTTCCCGCAGGACCATCCGCTGCACGGCGGTTTCGACGCGAGCCCGTACTTCGGCAAGGCGGACGCGATCGTCATCGTGGAGTCGGACGTGCCGTGGTTCCCGAGCGGCGCGCACCCGAAGCCGGACACGAAGCTGATCCACATCGCCAGCGATCCGTTGTTCTCGCGCTATCCCGTGCGCGGCTTCGAGGCCGACGTGGCGCTCGCCGGCCAGCCGCGCCTCACGATGCACGCGCTCGCCGACGCGGTGCGTGGGCTCGTCGAGCCGGCCGTCGTGGCCGAGCGGCGCCGCCGCGCCGAGGAAGAGCACGCGCAGCGCCGGGACGAGATCGCGCGGCGCGCGCGGGCGGCGTCCACGCAGAACCCGATCGAGATGTCGTGGGTCTCGCGGTGCGTGGGCGACGTCATCGACGACCAGACGATCGTGGTCAACGAGTACGACCTGGAAGCGAGCCAGGCGTGCTTCACGGTGCCGGGCAGCTACTTCGCGGCCTCACCCGCGGGCGGCCTCGGCTGGGGCCTCGGCGCCGCGCTGGGCGCGAAGCTCGCGGCGCCGGAGAAGACCGTGATCGCGTGCGTCGGCGACGGCGCCTACATGTTCGGCGCGCCGACGGCCGCGCACTGGGTCTCGCGCGCCTACAGCCTCCCCACCCTCACGATCATCTTCAACAACCGCGTGTGGAACGCGGTCAAGCGCTCGGTGCACTCGTTCGCGAAGGACGGCTGGGCCGCGCGCAGCGGCGCCATGCCGCTCACCGAGCTGGATCCGCCGCCGGACTACGAGCTGGTGTGCCAGGCGAGCGGCGGCTGGGCGGAGAAGGTCGAGGACGCGGCCAAGCTGCCCGAGGCGCTCGCGCGCGCGCTCAAGGTCGTGCGCGAGGAGAAGCGCCAGGCGCTCCTCAACGTGATCGTCAAGAAGCCGGCGTAGGCGCGGTCCGCTGAAGCGTGAGGATGGGCAGCGATCACTGATCGATCACCCGGTCGGCACGGGCGAGCAGTGAGGGCGGAACCGTCAGGCCGATCGAATTCGCCGCCGTGAGGTTGACGCTCAGGACGTCGCGTTCTTGAGTTGGAGTTCGACACGGACGCCATCCGGATCATGGACGAACAGCGACGAGCCGTCACGTCGTTTCGTCGGGCCAGCGGCGATGTCGATTCCTACGCCGCGCAATCCCCCGACGTCCTCGATGGACGGGGCCTCCACCTCGAGGCAAAAGTGATCCATCCCGACGCGATTGTCGTTGCTGGCCGGCGCGAATGCCGGATGCGAGAAGACGTTGAGTTCCTGGCTTCCGATCTGGATCACGGCGGAGCGCTCACCGTTGGCGTCGGGCCCCTTCGTTCGCAGCACCGTGAACCCAAGCCGCGTGTAGAAATCGAGCGTCCGGTCGAGGTCGCTGACCTTGAGGCCGACGTGATCGATGGCCTTCAACCTCCTAAAAAAAGCGACGGCCTTCTTCGCGAAGGAGAATGCGTGAGGTTCGCATTCATCGCGGTGGAGAAGGCCGCCTTCCCGATTCGGCTGCTGTGCCGCACGCTCGGGGTCTCGCCCGGGGGCTTCTACGCGTGGCAGGCGCGCCCGCCGGCGCGGCGCGTGCGGGCGGACAAACGCTTGGGCGTGGAGATCGCGGCGATCCACGCGGAGAGCCGGCAGCGGTATGGCAGTCCCCGGATTCACGCGGAGCTGCGGGACCGTGGCTGCCGCACCGGTCGTAAGCGCGTGGCGCGTCTGATGCGCGTCCGCGGATTGGCCGCACGCCGCCGTCGGCGGTTCCGGGTGACGACGCAGTCGCGGCACCCCTTCCCGGTCGCGCCCAACGTCCTGGCCCGGCAGTTCGCGCGGGCCGCCCCGGATCAGGCGTGGGTCACCGACATCACCTACATTCCGACGGGCGAGGGCTGGCTGTACCTGGCGGTGATCCTCGATCTCTGCTCGCGCTTCGCGGTGGGCTGGGCGATGAGCGAGCGCATCACGGATGACCTCACGCTCGGCGCCCTCGACATGGCGCTCGCGCGACGGCGCCCAGCGCCGGGCCTGCTGCATCATTCGGACCGCGGGAGTCAGTACGCCAGTGGGGACTACCCGCGAGCCCTGGCGCAGCACGGCATCGTCTGCAGCATGAGCCGCCGGGGGAATTGCTGGGACAACGCCGTCGCGGAGAGCTTCTTCGCGACGCTGAAGGTGGAGCTCGTCCACGACGCTGCGTGGGACACGCGAGCGGCCGCGCGCCGCGAACTGTTCGAGTACCTCGAGCCGTTCTACAACGGGCGGCGCCGGCATTCGGCCCTCGGCTATCTCAGTCCCCGTGCGTTCGAACAGCAGCAGCGGCACTACGACGCGCTGGCAAGTTAACACAATAGCAGGCGGAATCGTCACGCCGGGCGCGGCCGCGAGCACGTCCCGTACGCGTCGCCTGCTCGTGCGAGGAGAATCCGCTCGCGTTCAAGCCGGCTCCGGGAGGCCCGCATGACATGCGCGGGACGGACGTCTTGTCACTTTGCAAGCACTTCCCGGACTCGATAGGCCAGGGCGCTCGGGGAAAACGGCTTCTGCAGAAAGTTCACTTCCTCGTGGAGAATGCCGTGCCGAACGACTGCGTCGTCGGTGTAGCCGGAGAGGTAAAGGACTTTCATTTCGGGATGGAGGCCCAGCAATCGCTCCGCGAGAACCCGCCCTCCCATGCCGGGCATCACGACGTCCGTGACGAGCAAGTGAATCTTCCCCTGGCGGTTCGTGGCAATCCGTATGGCTTCCGCGCCGTGACTCGCTTCCAGAACAGTGTAACCGCACTGCTGCAAGGTGAAGCGGGTCAGTGCACGAACGGCGTCCTCGTCCTCGACCAGCAGCAAGGTTTCAGTCCCGCGCGGGGCGGGACCGAGGCCGGGCCCGGACTTCTCGGTCGGCGCGGCCTGTTCCACGCGTGGGAGGTAGATCTTGAAGGAGGTTCCCACGCCCGGTTCGCTGTAAACCTCGATCGTCCCGTCGCTCTGCTTGACGATGCCGTGGACCACCGCCAGTCCAAGACCGGTACCCTTTCCGGTCTCCTTGGTGGTGAAGAACGGCTCGAACAAACGACGTTTGACCTCCTCGGTCATGCCGATTCCCGTGTCCGTGACCGCCAACATCACATACGAACCGGGCCGCACGTCCCCATGGGCCCTGGCGTAGTCCTCGTCGAGGACGACGTTGTTGGTCTCGATGGTGAGTCTGCCGCCTTGCGGCATGGCGTCGCGGGCATTCACCGCCAGGTTCAGAAGAACTTGTTCCAGTTGTCCCGGATCGGCTTTCACGCTTCCGAGCTGAGGGTGCAGCGTGGATGTCAACTGGACGTCCTCGCCGATGACGCGACGGAGCATCTTCTCGGTGTCCCGAACCACCCCGTTCAGGTCCAACACCTTGGGGGCCAGAACCTGCCTTCGGCTGAAAGCCAGCAATTGCCGAGTCAACGATGCCGACCGTTGCGCGGCCTTGCGGATCTCCTCCAGCCTCTCACGGTTGGGGTCATCCGGACGTGTCGATCGAAGCAGGAGCTCGCTGTATCCGCTGATGATGGTGAGCAGGTTGTTGAAGTCGTGCGCCACGCCGCCGGCCAATTGCCCGATGGCCTCCATCTTCTGCGCCTGCAGCAACTGCTCCTCGAGTCTCTTTTGGTGGCTCGTGTCGAGGAAAGTTACCACCGCACCGACGAGCTCCTTGCCCCGCCACATCGGGTATGCAAAATACTCGGCGTCGAACCTGCTTCCGTCGGCACGCCAGAACACCTCGTCCTTGACGTGAGTCCCTTGCCGTGTCTCGAGTGTCAGAGCGATCGGGCATTCTTCCTCCGGGTACGGACGACCATCCGGATAGTGGTGGTGCATCAGGGCGTGCATGTTTCGCCCCTTCAGTTGCTCGGCGTCGGCATAGCCGAGGAGCCGGGCGCACGTCGGGTTCGCCAGCATGCAGTTGCCGTGGAGGTCAATGCCGTAAATGGCCTCGGCCGTGGAGTCGAGCAACAACTGGACGAGCTCTTCCCGCTCGCGAGCCGTTTCCGTCGCCTGCCTGCGCTCCAACTCACCTGCCATCGCCGCGCGCAGGCGCTCAATCCACCAATCGAGCCGCTTCCGTTTGAATTCCGAGACCGCCATCGGTTCGGGTCGGAGAATGAGCTCCGGCGGTTCGTAGTAGGGATTGGGACAGACGAGATCGGCGATGGCCACCAAGGGGTGAGTGACGAGCAGGTCATGGATGAGCGCGGCATCGAACCGCGACCGCAAGTAGTGGCATGCGATCACCGCCCGGTGATTGGCCAGGAACTCGTTGAGCCTCGCCTCATATTCGATGAGCCGATCGCCCTCCACGTTCGCGTCGAGCGCCCAGGTCATCTCCCCCTGGAACCGTAAGCCGGTGTAGCCGTCGGCCACCGCCGCTGACTCGCACTCCGCCAGATAGTCGAGCATCCTGCGAACGTCGAAGTGTCCCTCTCGCAGGTAGACATCGCGGTCGGTCAGGATCTTGAGCGAGCCTTTCTCTGTTTCCTCGGCAACAGTCACGCCCACGGCGGCAAATCGCCGGACGAGGTCCTCGAACGGCGAATCGTTGGCGACATAGAGGCAGCGCTCGCCGCTCCGCAACCCGGTCGTGATGAACGCCACCGCGCTGGAGGTCTGTCTCTCCAGGTCGTCATGAACCGGGCAGAGGTGATCGCCCCGGCGAAGCTTCGCGAACTCGCGGTCCAGTTGGGTTACCATGACTCCCCCGTTGGTCACGACCGTTCAATTCGCGATTCTCGTTGGAGGTACCGCACCCGGTCTCGGTCGTCGCGACTCGGCGACGGTCAGTAGGCGTCGGACACTCGGCAGTCAATCGGCATAACGCCAGACCGGCGCGTCGCCTGATGCGTGACCTCGCCCTGGCGGAAGTCGTCGAGCTTCACCGGCGGCTTCGCGAAACGACCGGGGGTGCCGCGGGAATTCGTGATCTCGGCGCGCTGGAATCGGCGCTCAGCCCAAGATGACGCCGGCTGGGGGCGATCTCTATCCCACGCTGACGCCGGCCCTGACGAGCAGGAGCGCGTCATGCGGGATCTGGCGGCCGGGCGCGTTGACCGAGAGGCCAACTCGCCGACTGGCTGCGTCAGCACCTCGAGCTCCTCCCGTAGCCCCTGTCCGTCCAACGCTCGCGGTGAGCAGCCGCGAGCGAGCGCATGCGAACTCGCGGTCTGCGCAACTGCGTTGTTCGTCGGGAGGATCAGCCATGGCACGCTCCTCACTGCGCCGAACTATAACTCCGTCCGACGCTATCGTGGTCGGCTTTCCGGGCGCCGGCCTTTACCCAACGCCTATCTCGCGCGATCGCATTCCGCGCGGCGCGCCGGAACGTCGGCCCCGTTCACGGCTTCGAGGAAGTCCACTCCCGCGATCATGTCCCTCGGGCTCCGCACGGCGGACGGGCCGCGGGTCGAAGCCGCCGGATTCGAATCTCGGCCCCGGCGTGAGAGAATCCCGCCCGACGTCGACGGCGGCGCGCGCCGTGAAGAGGAGACGAGCCATGGCTATTTTCGACGCCGACGGGCACATCACCGAGACCCAGGACCAGGTCGCGAAGTACCTCGACGATCCGTACCGCGCCCGCGCCGTCACGTACGGCGGCCTCTATCCCGCCGACGGCTGGGACCGGCGCATGCTCGGCACCCTCGGCGAGCGCGGCGGGGATGCGCCCACGTGGCTCGCCGCGATGGACCGCGGCGGCGTCGAGCACACCGTGCTCTACCCGACGCTCGGCCTCTTCATGAGCTTCATCCGCGACCGCGTGTGGCAGGTGCAGGTGTGCCGCGCGTACAACCGCATGCTCGGCGAGGAGTTCATCAAGCAGAGCCCGCGGCTGCACGCGGTGGCGCTGCTGCCGATCCTCGACCCCGAGGAGGCGGCGAAGGAGCTTCGTGCCGCCGTGAAGCAGCACGGGTGCGTCGGCGGCATGCTCTCGGCCGACGGCGGCCACCTGCTCGGCGACCGCCGGTTCGATCCGGTGTACGCGGAGGCGCAGAGCCTCGGCGTGATGCTCGGCATCCACGCCTCGGGCTCGCACCTCGGCGGCGCGGGCGTGGACGGCTTCCCGAGCTTCATCGAGACCCACACGTGCTCGCACGCGTTCGGGCAGATGCGCCAGCTCACGTCCACGGTGTTCTCCGGCGTCTTCGAGCGCTTCCCGAAGCTCACGGTCGCGTTCCTCGAGGCCGGGTGCGGCTGGGCGCCGTACTGGACCGAGCGCATGGACGACGAATACGCCAAGCGCCACGCGGAAGCGCCCGAGTGCAAGAGGAAGCCGAGCGAGTACATCCGCTCGGGCCGGATCTACTTCTCCTGCGAAGCGGACGAGTGGATGATGCCGCAGGCGATGAAGCTCATCGGCAACGACCAGATCGTGTGGGCGTCGGACTACCCGCACTGGGACCACAGCTTTCCGCACTCGATCGACGAGATCCGCGACCGCGGCGATCTCACCGACGTCCAGAAGCAGAAGATCCTGAACGACAACGGCCGCCGTCTCTACGGCGTCAAGTAGGAAAGGACGCCATGGGCCAGGACCTCCGCTCGTTCATCGACGCCGTCAAGCGCGCCAAGCCGGACGACGTGCAGGTGGTGAAGAAGGAAGTCGACCCGGCGTACGAGATCACCGCGCTGGTGGTGAAGCTCGAGCGCGAGCTCAAGCGGCGGCCGATCCTGATCTTCGAGAACGTGAAGGGCACGAAGTTCCCGGTGATCACGAACCTGCACGCCAGCCGCGCGCGCCTGGCCGCGTCGATCGGCGCGCGGCCCGACGGGATGCTGCAGAAGTACCGCGAGGCGATGGAGAAGCCGATCCCGCCGCGCGTCGTGGCGACGGGGCCGGTCAAGGAAGTCATCGTGAAGGGCGACCAGGTCGACCTCTACGCCCTGCCGCAGATCCTCCACCACGAGGGCGACGCCGGCGCCTACCTCACCTCCGCCATCTCCTTCGCCAAGGACCCGACGAAGGACATGTGGAACTGCGCCTACAACCGGCTGATGATCCAGGGCCGCGACCGCACGTCGATCCACCTGACGCTCGGCAAGCACCTCTGGGAGTACCAGCGCCTCGCGGAGGCGCGCGGCGAGTCGCTGCCGGTCGCGTTCGCGATCGGCTGTCATCCGGCCATCGCGCTCGGCTGCCTCGCCATCGGCTCCATCGACGAGGACGAGCGCGCGATCATGGGCGGCCTCTTCGGCGAGGCGCTCGAGCTGGTGAAGTGCGAGACCTCCGACGTCCTGGTGCCCGCGCACGCCGAGCTGGTGATCGAGGCCGAGATCCTGCCGAAGGCGCGCACGCCCGAAGGGCCGTTCGGCGAGTTCACCGGCTACAGCCTCGGCCAGCGCGACCGCGAGGTCGTCAAGGTCAACGCGATCACCCACCGCGCGGGCGCGCTCTTCCAGGACATCACGGTCGCGCACCTCGACCACATGCTGCTGTCCACCATCCCGATGGAGGCGAACCTCTACCGCGCGGTGCGCGCGATGGTGCCGTCGGTCAAGGCCGTGCGCGTGCCGGCGCCGTTCACCTGCTACATCTCGATCGAGCAGCGCATCCTCGGCCAGGCGAAGAACGCGATCCTCGCGGCCCTCGGCGCCGACCTCTACATGAAGCGCATCGTGGTCGTGGACGAGGACGTCGACGTGTTCGACGACCGGCAGATGACGTGGGCCATCGCCACCCGCTGCCAGCCCGACCGCGACATCACGGTGATCTCGAACGCGCGCGGCTCGGACCTCGACCCGTCGTCGCCGCCCGACGGGCCGTCGGCGAAGTGGGGCGTGGACGCGACCGCGAAGCCGTCGCTCGCCGGCTACACGCCGCGGCACCGCGTGCCGCCGGACGTGTGGAAGCGCGTCGACCCGAAGGCCTTCGGGCTGTAGTGACCGGCAGCTTCGCCGCCCGCCTCGACGCCGCCGCGCGGCGCGCGCCGGAGCGGGTGGCGCTGATCGACGGCGCCCGCCGCCTCACCTACCGCGATCTCGACCGCCGTGCCGGCGGCGTCGCGCGTCGCCTCGCGGGCGACGGACTCCGCACGGGCGACCGCGTGGCGCTCGCGCTGCCGAACGGCGCCGGGTTCGCGGTTGCGCTCTACGGCGCGCTGAAGCTCGGCCTCACGGTGACGCCGCTCAACCCGCAGCTCACCGCCGAGGAGCGCGAGCGCATCCTCGCCGACTTCGCCCCGCGCGCCGTCCTCGACGCGGCGCCCGACGGGGAGGCGGACGTGGACGCGGCCGCCACCAACGCGCCGGCGCTGGTGCTCTACACCTCCGGCAGCACCGGACGGCCGAAGGGCGCGGTGCTCTCGCAGGCCGCGCTGCTGGCGGGCAACGAGTCGTGGCGCGGTCCCGTCATGACGCTCACGCCCGACGATCGCGTGCTCGCGGTGCTGCCGCTCTCGCACTCGTACGGCGTCAACGGCGCGCTGCTCGCGCCCTTGCTCGCCGCCGCGACCGTCGTCGTGCTGGAGCGTTTCACGCCGGAGGCGGTCCTCGGCGCCGTGCGCGAGCACGCGGTCACGGTCTTCCCCGGCGTCGCGACGATGTTCCAGCGCCTGCTCGACACGCCGGGTTGGTCGCGAGACGCGTTCGCTTCGGTGCGCATGGCCCTCTCGGGCGCCGCCCCCTGCCCGTGGCCACTCGCGGAAGCGTGGCGCGCGCGCAGCGGGGTGCGGATCTTCCGCGGCTACGGGATGACCGAGCTGTTCCGTCCGATCTCCTACCAGGCGGCCGAGCCGCGCGATCTCCCGGATGCGATCGGCCGCGCGGTGCCCGGCGTGGAGCTGCGCACGGTGGACGACGACGGCAAGGACGTGGCGACGGGCGAGATCGGCGAGCTGCTGATCCGGAGCGACGCCGCGATGGACGGTTACCTCGAGCAGCCGGACGAAACGGCGGTCGCGCTCGCCGACGGCTGGTTCCGCACCGGCGACCTCGCGCGCATCTCCGACGAGGGCTTCGTCAGCATCGTCGGCCGCAAGAAGGAGCTGATCCTGCGCGGCGGCTATTCGGTCTATCCGCCGGAAGTCGAGGCGGCGCTCGCCGCGCATCCCGAGGTGGCGGAAGCGGCGGTCATCGGCGTTCCCCACCCCGACCTCGGCGAGGAGGTTGCGGCGTTCGTGGCGCTGCGTCCAGGCGCGCATGCGAGCGCGGAGGACCTCGTCGCCTGGTGCAAGACGCGCGTGGCCGGCTACAAGTGCCCGCGCGCGATCACGCTGGTGCCCGAGCTGCCGAAGGGCCCGACGGGCAAAGTGCTGAAGGCAGCGCTCAGGCTCTCCGCGTAGGTCTGCGCTCCCAGGGCGCGACGCCGCCCGGGCCGATGCGGAACAGTGGATGAGGCTCCGGGCTGGCCACGCTCCTCCACCGACGGTGATGCGCGGGACTGCGCGCCCGGAGCTTCTTCATGAGGTGCCGCCACTCGTAGCGTAGCTGCCCGGCCGTTCCGGAGATCCGCACCGGCATGCGCACGGGACCGACCTTGCGGCGGTCGAACGCATAGCCACGCGCCGCCGCTTCTTCCAGGACCGATGCCAGATACGCGTTGATCGCGGAGCGCGGTGAAGCATGGTCCTGGAACCGGCGCAGCTGCGGGTGATGGCGATAGCCGGTCGTCTCGCCACGAAGTACCGCGCGCGCCAACAGCGCTTCGCGCCACAGCGCGACGAGGCCGCGGGCATCGAGATACTTCGGATGCAGGCTCCAGAGCCTCATCGGGTCAACCGCTGTATCCGGAACGCCGCATTGACCGCCACCGCCGCGCGTGATTCGATCGGGCCATGGGCGACGTGTACGTCCGGATCGGCATCGCGAACCCGTCGACGGGAGCGAAATCGAAACCGATCCGAGCGCTCGCGGACACGGGAGCCACGCTGACGATCCTGCCGGCGCGACTCCTGGAGAAGCTCGGGATCGAGCCGTCCGGGACCGCGAATTTCGAGATGGCCGACGGGCGAATGACCACGCGCCGCGTCGGCAACGCGATGGTGACGATCAACGGCGAGTCCGCGCCCAGCCGCGTGGTGTTCGGGAGGCTCGGTGACAGCGTGCTGCTCGGCGTCACCGTTCTGGAACAGCTTGGTCTGGCGGTCGATCCGGTGCGGCGGCGGCTCATTCCCGCACCCTTCAGATTCTGAGCCGCCGCCGGAAACGCGCTAAGCCTTCTCGTAGCTGAGCCGCTTCACCTTGTCCATGTTGGTGCCTTCGATGCGGATCAGCTTCGTCGAGCCCTCGCGGCGCGGCGAGTGGAGGTCGCCCTCGTTGTAGACGTGCGCGACGCCGGGCGTGAGCGTGTAGACCCGGCGCAGCTTCACCTTCCCCGGCTTGTCGGGCGTCGCCGGCTCCAGCTTGTCCCAGTCGCTCATCTCGGTCTCGCCCGTCGCCTGCCCGTAGATCGCCCACGTGTGCGCGTGATCGTGCGGGTTGGACGTCTTCGCGCCCTGGTAGTTGTGCGCGAGGATGCAGAAGCCAAGCTCCGCGTCTTCGTAAAGGATCTTGCGCTCGGGGACGTCGTCGCCGACGTGCCGCGCCACGAACGCGCTGTCCTTCAGGACCGTCTGGAGGATGTCGCACACCTTCTTGCGGCCGTTCGGCCCCGGCTCGGCCTTCAGCGCGTCGCGGCACTCCTTGGCGAACTGCTCCAGCGTGTAACCCATGGCCCGATCTCCTATTTGAGCTTTGGCATGACTTCGTTCGCGAACAGCGCCAGCGACCGCGCCGACTGCTCGTAGGTGAGCGTACCGTAGGCGAAGCGCGTGACGAAGTAGTTGCAGCGGCTCTCGGCGACGTGGCGCTCGATCTCCGCGCGCACGGTCGCGGGCGAGCCGACGATGGCCGCATCCCGCGCGAGCGCGAGCTCCAGCGACTCCGCGAAGTGATACGGGATCGAGCGGAACTTCCGCCACAGCGAGACGAGGCTGTCGTACCAGGCCTGGTACGCCGGCGCCGCGATCTTCATCGCCTCCGCGTCGGTATCGGCGACGAAGATGTGCCGGCCGCAGCCGACGAGGCCGCGGTCGTTGTCGAGCGTCCCGCCGGTCACGCTCAGGTACGCGTCCGCGATCGGCCGCATGCCGGCGATCGGCCCGTGGCCCACGACGTTGGCGCCGCGCCGTGCCGCCGCCGCCGCGCTCTCGGCGCTCGTGACGCCCTGCCACAACGGCGGGTGCGGGCGCTGCACGGGCTCGAGCTCCATCGGGACGCCGCGAAACTGGAAGTAACGGCCGCGATGGGTCAGCGTCTTCGACGTGAGCCCCGCCACGATGACCTGCAGCGATTCTTCATGGATGTCGGCGGCCTCCAGGAAGCTCACGTTGCTGTAGGCCAGCTCGTACGGCGAGATCCCACGGCCCACGCCCAGCTCGAAGCGGCCGTTCGACATCTGGTCCAGCATGCAGATCTCTTCGATGAGCCGGAGCGGCGGATAGAGCGGCACGATGTAGACGAGCGGACCGAACCGCAGCCGTCGCGTGCGCTGGGCCACCGCCGCGAGGTAGATCCCCGGCGACGGCGCCATCCCGAGCGGGGTCGCGTGGTGCTCGGCCACGTGATAGCCGCGGAACCCCGCCGCGTCGTAGGCCTCCACGAGCTTGAGCCGGCTCTCGTAGAGCTCGTGGAGCGGCCCCGGGCCGCGATCGAGGTGGTCGAAGACACCGAACGCGACGCTCATTGCGCTCCCTCGAGTCCGAGACGCCGGCGAAGAAAGCTGCGCAGGTCGTCCCACCAGTAGCCGAGATCATAGAACAGCTCGTGCCCGCCGCCGCGATCGTAGCGCACCACGCGGACGTCGCGGCCGGCTTCAGCGAGCGCGCGCCCGATTCCCTCCACGCCCTGGGTGATCGCCGGCATGTCGCTCGCCTCGACGAGCGCGAGCACCGGGGCGTTGATGAGCCGCGCTCGCGGCAGGCTCTGCTGCAAAAGCCCGCGTCCCGCCGCCGGCGCGAGCAGCGCCACGGCACGCAGGTCGGCGCGATCCGTGCTCACCAGAAACGTGACGAGCCCGCCCATGGAGAATCCCGCGAGCCCCACGCGTGCGGGGTCGACGCCCGGCAGCGTCCTGGCGTGATCGACGGCGCCCGCAACGATCTCCCGGTAGACGGGCTCGTACGCCATGAACCCACGGCCGCGTGGCGCGGCCTCGCGGATCGGCGCGAAGACGACCATGCCCTCCCCGGCGAGCGCCTCGCAGAGCCGATCGAGCCGATAGCCTCGGCCGGTGGCGCCAGGCCAGCCCCACCCGTCGACCACGCTGCCGTGGTTGAACACGACCACCGGAAACGGCCCGTCGCCCTTCGGGCGGCACTCGAGCGCCCGGCGCTTTTCCTGGCGCCCGGCGACTGTCGTCTTGAATGTGACCACCGCGGGCTCCGCGCACGCGATGGCGGGCGCCAACAACGCCAGGAGGATCAGCGTGGCTCGGCACATCGACGCGTGCCTCAGGGCGTGAGCACCCGAACGTACTCGCGCACCCGCGCCACGTCCGGCGCGTCGGGGTTCCGGGTGATGTACTGCTCGAATGCCTCGCGTGCGCGATCCACGCGACCCTGCTGGTAGTAGAGGAGACCCACCTGGCGCGAGACCTCCCCCAGCGCGGGGTCGAGCGCCGCGGCACGCTCGTACGCGGCCAGCGCGCGCCGCGCGAGCTCGTCGCGGTCCGCCACGCTCCGGGCGCGCTGCGCGCGCACCCGGTGGAGGTCGCCGTAGTAGAGGTACGCGCGCCCGTCGCCGGGCGTGTGCGCGAGGACCCGATCGAGCTGCGCCTGCGCCGCGCGCAGGCGCCCGGCGCGGAGCTCGAGGCGCGCGTTCTCACGCACCATCGGCGCCAGCACCGGCTCGAAGTCCTCCGTCTCGCGGTTCGTGTCGGGCAACGCCGCCGCCACTGCGTACACCGCGGTGACCAGGCGCTGCGTGCTCTCGACGCGGTCGGCCAGCGCGGCGTCGTTGCCGAGATGGAAGCGCTCGGCGACGCCGCCCGCGCGCGCCTCGCGGCGCAGGCGCTCGAACGCGCGGGGCGCCTCCTTGGGATCCCACGCCGCGCGCACCAGCCGCTCCAGCGCGCCGGCGTCCGCCGCGCGCTCCAGCTCGCGTCCGTGGCCCGTGAACGCCGCCGTGTACGCGTGCGTGAGCCGCCCGCCGAGGATCGCCGACGCGACGGGGCTCAAGGGCCGCCCGGCCGCCTC
>Ga0194132_10005203_pt1 | contig 21361 bp, 25 predicted proteins | sample TA2KigOf80mmetaG_FD_148612 | JGI IMG/M metagenome (GOLD analysis project Ga0194132, IMG submission 148612) | Freshwater microbial communities from Lake Tanganyika, Tanzania - TA2015054 Kigoma Offshore 80m | ecosystem: Environmental > Aquatic > Freshwater > Lake | place: Tanzania: Lake... | reverse complement strand
TCACCGATGCCGGCAAGGTTTATTGGCTCAAGGTGCATGAGATTCCGGAAGCCAGCCGGGCGGCCAAAGGCAAGGCCCTGGTGAATTTGCTGGCTCTGGCCGGAAACGAGAAGGTGACGGCCACGTTGCCGGTGAAAGAATTTCGTGATGATCAGTTCGTTGTGATGGCCACGAAGAACGGACTCGTCAAAAAAACCGAACTGTCGGCCTACAGTAACCCGCGCCAAGGTGGCATCATCGCTCTCGGCTTGGAAGCAGGCGACAAGCTGATCGGTGTACAACTGACCGACGGCCAGCGGGAAATTTTGCTGGGGACGAAGCGGGGAATCACAATTCGGTTCGCCGAGGATGAGGTCCGGTCCATGGGACGGACCGCTTACGGCGTGAAAGGCATCACGCTAGAGGAAGGTAACGAAGTGATCGGCATGGAGACGATTACCCCGGACTCGACCACGTCCATCCTAACGGTCACCGAAGGCGGATACGGCAAGCGGACGCCGGTCGGCGAGTATCGCGTGCAGGGCCGTGGCGGCAAAGGTATCATCAGCGTCAAAACCACGGAGAAGAACGGGCTTGCCGTTGGATTTCTTCAAGTGAGGGACAGCGACCAAATCATGTTGATGGCGGCGCAAGGCAAAGTTCTTCGCTGCAAAGTCGGTGACCTGCGCGAGATTGGCCGCAACACCCAAGGCGTTCGCATTCTCGATCTCGACGGAGACGAGGATCGCGTGGTGGCCGCGGCCAGACTGGCCGAAACGGGTGAACGGGAAGATCCAGCTCCTGAGGATGCCACTGAGGCCTAGAACACCTGGGAACTCTTCCACGACACGACCTTGTCATGGCTCCCTCCAAATCCAAAACGAAGAAGCCCCTGGATATCGTCGTCAAATTCGCGCTCAGTGTGTTTGTCGGATCGTTCGCGCTGATCTGGGGCGGCATGTATCTCAGCCGTCCAGATCGGTCGATTCCGCCCTATACGGTTGGTGCGCAATCAGGCCATCTCGTCGCGACGGACGTTCCTCGTGGAACCACCGATGAGGACATTGAATTGCTGGTGAAGCGTTTTCGGAAGGTCAGTCATGAGAAACACGATTTCGCCCGCATGAAGATTTATCCCACCACCCCAGGCGATCCCGGCGGTCCGTACAACCAGATCGTGATTTATGTGTTCGATGACCACGGTTGGACAGATTCGGAAGTCCTGGCCAAGTATCTGGGGGGGGATGCCGAAGTCATCAAGGACTATGAACGATCGATGCGGGGCTACTATCGTGTGCTGGATCAGGAAGAAGAAGGAGGCATAGGCCCTCTCTCCAAGAATGGACAGGTGACCACCAAGACGCGGGTTCTCTTCAAAGGCCGCGTGACCGATCCTTTGCCGGTCGAGGCGGAGCCTGTTGAGAGGGGTATCTCGCTATCACCTTTGTGAATTGGTCGCGGAGTTCGAGATCTTGGATTCCGGTGGTGTGAGAGACAGTATCGGCGTCTACCTGAATCTCGGACAAATTCCCATCTGGGGAAGCCGCCACCGCCGTGGATCTCGGCGAGGGAATCTCTCCAACGCGAAGTACGATCTCGCCGATCAGCTCAGTCCCATCGATGTCACGCAATTTGGCGAGAAGAGTGGGCTTTAAAAAAGTGAGCTGTTGCAGCCACACCGAATTCTGCACGACCAGATACAGTTTCTTGAATCGGATTTGAGCCGGCCAGGTGTGTGACGCGATAGGCTCGCCGATGATGTCGTGCCAGTCGTGCTGGAGGCGCAGCTCCAGTAGTCTGGTTTCGAGGCCAAGCCGTTTGGCAAGACCGGAAAGGATGGTACCAAAGGAATCGAGCGACTTTGCCTTAGCCATGGCATATTCTAGCAGGAAACCTGTCGTGGGATCAGCCATGAGGCGAGAGAGAACCCCGAGATAGTGAATGGCCGGTCATATGATGAAAACCAAGGAAGAGCCGCAGGAAGTCGTGGCGACGAACCGCAAAGCCTACCACGACTACTTCATCGAGGAGAAATTCGAAGCCGGGATCATGCTCACAGGCACGGAGGTCAAGTCACTGCGCGACGGACGGGTAAACCTCCAGGACAGCTATGCTAGCGTGAAGGACGGAGAGGCATTTCTCTCTCACTGTCACATCAGTCCGTACAGTCATGGGAACTTGATGAACCATGACCCGCTCAGGGTGCGCAAATTGCTGCTCCACAAGAAAGAAATCCACAAGTTGCTCGGAAAAACGCAACAGAAGGGACTGACCCTGGTTCCCCTCAAAATCTATTTCTCCGAGCGTGGCAAGGCCAAGGTTGAACTTGGACTCGCCAAGGGCAAGAAGCTCTACGACCGGCGGGATACCATCAAAGCCCGTGAAGCCGGTCGAGAAGTCGAACGGGCGATCAAAGAGCGAAAGTGAGATCGTGTCCCTATGGAGTCGGGAGTGGTTCGTTCGGTTCCGGGGATGAAGCAGTCGCCTTATGTTTGAGCGCGCGGCCCTTCTCTGGTGTCGGGTCGGTGACCAAGCCGTAGACTTCACGGCCTTCGTGCTTCTCAGGTAGATATTCGGTAATCGGCATCCCATCCTCGCGCACGAACAACAGGCAGTGGCAGTACTTGTAGATCTGCATTTCATCGCAGGCGCAGATCCATCGGCGGAGTTTCGCTTCGGCTTGTTTATCTTTGTAGAAATTGCACGGACAGAGCGGTTTGCCGAGCTCCTCGACATGCATCGCTAGGCCTTTGACGACGGCGTTGGTCACAGCAGGGTTGGGATGCATGACTGTCCCGCTCTTTTCGGCGAACCCCTTTACGAACTTTATGATCTTGTCGAGACTTTCCTGCGTCGGTTCAACCACCGTTCTGCTCCTCTCATCGGGACGAAAACTGTACGAGAGCCTAGTTTACAAGGATAATTCGCTTCTTTACAATCCACCTCTTCAATCGCGGTCGGCGGTCACCATGACGGAGCATTCGACACAGACGAAATTGAGCGAACGGCTGGCTGGCGAGTTGGGGCCTACCGTCTCGGAAACACTCACCGTTCGTTTGGCTGAGGCCACCGATCGATCTGATACGTGTGCGGCAGTGCTGACCCTCCTCGAGGAATTAGAAGACGTGTCGGCCAAGGCGACCCGCGCAGCTATCGAAGCGCTTCCAGAATTGGATCGACGCGCCGGGCTGGCCCATGTCATCTCGTGGCTCGATCTGGGTATCGCGCTGGCTGAATCCTCCGGTGCCACGGCGCTTAAATACTTCAAAGACAGTCCACTGATTCTGGGCCTGATTGAGCAGCCTTCGTCGCGAACGGTGGTTCTCGCAATGGGGCTCGAATTGGCCGATCAGGATGCGAACGTGACATTGGAATATTTGCGGGCGGTGCCGCACCTGCTGTCCGTCGTCTCGCTCAAGGATCTGCGCCCGTGGCTCGAAATCGGCCTCGAGTTAGTGGCGGCCGATGTGGTGGTTGGGCTCGAATACATTCGCCAGATTCATCATGTGGCGTCCGTGCTGCCGGTCAGCGAGGGGCGGACCTGGCTATCCTTTGCCACCACACTGGTGACGCTGAATACGTTGGGTAAGCCGGACTATATGGCCACCATGGAATTCATGCGGACCAGTCCGGCTATTTTAGGCGACATCGATCATCCGGCCGCTCGTGCGAAGACACTGTCGGTGGGAGTGCTGTTGGCCAGCCGGTCACCGGAATCCGGAATCGCGTGGCTGGCGGAGTCGCCCCACCTACTGCGGGCACTCCCGTCACAGGCTTGGCAGCTCAAAGTGCTGCAGTATGGTGCCTTGCTTGCAGAAAAAGACTCAGAGGCGGCAACACGCTATCTCCGGCGCTGTCCAGAAATCATCGAAATGATCGGCGAAGGGCTTCAGGCCGAATCACGGTTCGAGACCTGGTTCAAAACTGGTATGGACGTGCTGGATTACAGTCCGGAAGGCGCACGGGCGTACTTTGCGGTGGCCTCGCAGAAAGCGCTCTCGTCGATCGAGCAGGCAGTGAGCGGTGTACCGCTTCGGCACGTTGCGCGGAAGATCACGCTCTTTGTGCAAGGCCTCAGTGGAACGGAGGTGTCCATCACCACGCTGCCGGATTCCTTGACGACCGCAATTCCACGCGCGACTGTCAGCTCGGATGGACGGACGATGTCGTTGCCCGCGGTGCTGCGCCGGTATCCGACGGCAGAGGAGAACGAACGGCTCTATCTCGTCATGGCTGCACATGAAGCAGGCCATGTGGAATTCGGCACCTATCAGCTCAAAGTCGAAGCTCTTGCCGACGTGATTGACGCCGTGCAAGCGCGCTATGGCCGTTCGCGAGACATGAAACCGGAGACGCTGGCATCGCTGTTCCAGCTCTATCCTCACCCGCTTCTGGCGAAGGATCTCTGGACCGTTCTGGAAGATGCGCGCATCGAATTCTTGCTCCAGGCCGAATATCCGGGCCTGCGGCGTGAATTGGCACAGCTGGTGGCTGACTCTGTTACCCCACGCGATCCTGCCCATGGATTGACGGTCAAGGAACTGCTCGTCGATTGTCTCTTGCGGCTCTCGACGGGCGAATCGGCCAATTCCGCCGTTCCCCATGCCGTCACAGAAGAAGTCTCCGTGCTGTGGACCCTATGCCAGCCGCTGTTCCATACGGCGGCGACGGCAGAACAGGCTGTTCGTCTGACCCATGATCTCTACATCACGATGGAAGAACTGTTGACGCCACGTAGCGACATGATTAGGGAGGACCGAACGGATGATGAGCCAGCAGAGCAGGGCGTGGGACAGTCTGCGGCGGAGTCCATGAACGATAGGTATAGGCCGGTGACCAATTGGGAGTATCGTGGCACGATGAATCCGGAGTTCATCACGACCCAGCAGGGCCTGTCCGAATACGACGGAACGCAGGCAATTGACCAAGACCGGCAAGTTGGCCAAAGAACCGGACGAGGCGACCAGAAGTCCGAAAACGGCGAAAGTTTCGCTGGGGGACGGTCGCTGCCGTTTGTGGTCAACGAGTTGCTCGCGATACAAATGGAATCGCCGCCGATGCCGGCATCGATGGTTCATGATGAACGGACTGTCCGTTATCCTGAATGGGATCATACGATTCAGGATTACAAGATGAATTGGTGCCAGGTGATCGAGCGGCCGGCGGAGGCTGGTTCTGACGATAGTGTCGGAGAGACCTTGGCGGCGCATCGGAGCGCCCTGCGGTCGCTTCGCAGATTTTTCGAGGGCCTGCGCCCTCCGGCATTGCGACGCGTTGCAGGACAAGTCGACGGAGAAGAGCTGGACATCGATGCCGTGGTGCAACACGCGGTGGAATGTCGGGCTGGTCTGGAGGGAAGCGAGTATGTGTACAGCCGGCGGGAAAAGCGGGAACGCGATGTGGCTGTGGCATTTCTCGTCGACGTCAGCGGCTCGACGAGCCGACAGCTTGAGGGTGGGCGCCGGGTGATCGATGTGGAAAAGGAAAGTCTGGTCCTGCTCTGTGAAGCACTGGAGGCCGTCGGCGATCAATATGGACTTTTTGCCTACTCAGGACAAGGCCGTTCCTCCGTCGACTTTCTCACGATTAAGGATTTCGACGACCGGTTGGGAGCCGCGACGGCACACCGGCTGGGTGGACTGGTTCCCCGGCGGCAAAATCGGGATGGCGCGGCAATTCGCCATGCCTCAGCCAAACTTATGGTGCGAGAGGCCAAGACCCGCATGTTGATCCTTCTCAGTGACGGCCGGCCGCTGGACAACGGGTATAAGGACGATTATGCCCTGGAAGACACCAAGAAGGCACTTCAGGAGGCGAGACGGCAGGACATCCATCCGTTTTGCGTGACCATCGATCGGGAAGCGGATGCCTATGTACGCCGCATGTACGGAGATGTCCAGTTCGCTGTCCTTGATCGAGCGGAATCCTTGCCGGTGAAGTTGCCGAGAATGTATCAGCGACTGACGGCATAGAACACGTGGGACGTGAAAAACAAGAAGTGGAAGGGGAAAGGGGCGAGGAGTAATGACCGGAACCTCTGAACGACCGACGATTCCGCCATGGCTGTACAAGTTGTTTACCGGCCACCAGTACCCCTACGTCCGGCGCCTGGCGAAGTTCGCCCAGCCGGTGAATCCGGGAGAAGATCGTCCGGAGCCTACCAAGGACATGATTGAGACTAAGTTTTGGGAGGTCTACCCTCGGTGTCGCGCGAAAGTGCTGCAAGAAGTGAAGGAAGGCATGATCGTGGTGTTTCACGATTTGGACGAGTATCCGGCCGGCGGCTACCAAGCGCTGGTCGACAATCCCGAAGAGTTTCTGGCAAAAACCTATGGCAAGAAGAAGATTAAGGTGAATTTCTACGACGACGAGAATTTCGTATGCACGATCAATTTCAAAGTTGCGGGCTGGACGGAGCATGAACATTGAAACCAGGACAGAGAACGAAGTGCTGAGGATTGAGGCGAAGAACTCAAACTACTCAGTCCTCGGCCCTCAGTCCTTGATGTGAGGACATGATGAAGCGACCAAAGATCACGGTGGTGGGGGCAGGGAATGTCGGAGGCACAACGGCACAGCGCTTGGCCGAGAAAGATGCTTACGATGTCGTGTTGGTCGACATTAAGGAGGGTCTGCCGCAAGGCAAGGCTCTCGATATTTCACAGGCCGGACCGGTATATGGGTATAGCACACGCGTGATCGGCACCAACGGCTACGTCGAAACCGCCGGTTCGTCGGTCGCCGTCATTACGTCGGGTATTCCGCGCAAGCCTGGTATGAGCCGCGACGAGTTGCTGGCAACCAATGCGAAGATCGTCAAGTCCGTCGTCTCCGAATTAGTTTCCCGCTCGCCGGACATCATCTTGATTTTGGTCACAAACCCACTGGATGCCATGGTCCATGTGGCGCGCCGTGTCAGCGGGTTGCCCAAATCCCGGGTCATCGGCATGGGGGGCCTATTGGATTCCTCCAGGATGCGTTCGTTCATCGCGGCCGAATTGAACGTCCCGGGGCCTGATGTGGAAGCCATGGTGCTGGGTGGGCACGGTGACACGATGGTGCCCCTTCCACGCTACACCACGGTCAAAGGCAAGCCGATTTCATCCTTGATGTCGAAAGAGAAGCTTGACGCGATCATCCAGCGGACGCGTGACGGCGGTGCCGAGATCGTCGACCTGCTGAAGACTGGCAGCGCCTTCTATGCCCCGTCGGCCTCGGTGGTAGACATGGTCGAAGCAATTCACAGGGATCAAAAGCGAGTGTTGCCCTGCTCGGTGCTCTGCGAGGGCGAGTACGGATTGAAAGACGTCATTGTCGGCGTCCCTGTGAGGATTGGACGGGCCGGCATGGAACAGGTCGTGGAATACGAGCTGGCGGCAGAGGAACGGACCGCGCTAGAAGCGTCGGCCAACGCCGTGCGTGAGCTCTGCGCCGCAGTCGATCGGCTGATGGCGTTGTAAGGGATGACTGGCCCTGCATGCTTGACAAGAGCGCTGGCACTCACGTACACCACTCCACGCACTGATGTACTGAATAGGGAGGCTGTATGAAATTTCTTGAAAATCCGATGCAGACGATGGGGATGGGATTTGGCCTTACTGTCGTATTGATCATGATGTATATGGGATTAACGGGCATTGGCGCAGGGGAGCCCGACTGGGGCCAGGCGATCCTGCGCTGGGTGCATTTCCTGGCCGGTATCACATGGATCGGGCTTTTGTATTTCTTCAACCTGATCAATGCATCCTTCTTGAAGAGCCTGGATGGGCCAACCAAGAATATTGTGATCCCCAAGCTGATGCCGGCTGCACTCAACTGGTTCCGGCATGGGGCCACCGTGACCGTGGTGGCGGGTATCTTGTTATACGGACATCTGTATCACAAGGGTGGTACAGGGGCCGTGGCCCTGGCTATCGGTGGACTGCTTGGCATCATCATGATGGGCAATGTCCATGGCATCATCTGGCCGAACCAGAAGAAGATCATTGCCGCAGTTACCGCGGCAGCGCAGGGGACTCCGGCCCCGCCAGAGATGGCACAATGGGGACGGACTGCTTTGCTGGCTTCGCGTGTAAACTTCATGCTGTCGATTCCCATGTTGTTCTTCATGGGAGCCGGCAGCCATTTTCGCTAAATGTCCGCGGTGTGCCGGCGGGTCATCCCGCCGGCACACATGTTTCTTGCTTGCCCCTCTATACCTACATACAATAGGTCCCCTAGTCCTAACTGCTTGAGATTCAGGCCCATTCCCGCGCAGTTGTCTTGACGAATAGCGAGATAGAGCCGTATAGTACAAGCTTGTTATTTTTGAGGATTCACGCGAGACGGACTATGCCGACTGCTGCTGAGCCACGACTTGTCCAGCAACTTGAGGGCGCTCCTTGGGAGATCGATGGCTATCTCAAGGTAGGGGGGTATGAAGCCTGGACGCGGTGTGTGAAAGAGTGGAACGCGTCCCAAGTCATCGATGAATTGAAGAAATCAGGGCTTCGCGGGCGTGGCGGAGCGGGGTTTCCGACCGGAATCAAATGGGACAAGGTCCTCAATCACCGGATATCCGAACACTATTTTGTGTGTAATGCGGGGGAACACGAACCAGGGACGTTCAAGGATCGGCACTTGCTGAAAACTCTGCCGCATCAATTGATCGAGGGCTGCCTGATTGCGTCCCATACGGTCCAAGCCAAGGCCTCGTTCATCTACGTCAACCATGAATATCATGAAGAGCGGGAGAATTTGAACAAAGCGATGGCGCAGGCGCGGGAGCGAGGCTTTCTCGGCAAGAACGTGCTGGGCAGCGGCTTCGACATCGAATTACAACTCTTCGAAGGCCATGGCAGTTATGTTGCGGGTGAAGAGACCGCCATGCTGGAATCCATGCAAGGGCGGCCGGCTATGCCGAGGCAGAAACCGCCATTTTACCCGACGGACTTCGGCCTTTACGGTAAGCCCACGTTGGTCAACAACGTCGAGACGTTGTGCAATATTCCACGCATTCTCCACAAGGGGTCTGCCTGGTTTACGCAAGCGGGAACGGAAAAGTGTCCTGGTACGATGATGTTTTCGTTGAGCGGGTCGGTCAATCGGCCCGGTGTGTATGAAATGCCCATGGGCGTGACCATTCGAAATTTGATCGAGCAATGCGGAGGCGGAGTGCCGGGAGGCCGGAAGATTAAAGCGGTGTTCCCAGGTGGTCCTGCTTTTTCGATGGTGACGGCCGATCAGCTTGATCTGCCGATGGATTTTGATTCCTTGAAGAAGGCCGGAACGGGGTTAGGTTCAGCCGGGGTCATCGTCGTGGACGAAGCCACCTGCATGGTGGCGAAGACGTTGCACTTCTCGAATTTTTTCAAGCACGAAAGTTGTGGTCAATGTCCCCCCTGCCGGATGGGCACCATCAATCTGGCGGCTCTCATGACCAAAATCGAAGAAGGCCAAGGCACGCAAAAAGATCTCGATAGCCTACTCCAACTCTGCGGATTCGTGAAAGGCACAGGCTACTGTACCCTGGTGACGGGCGCGTCGGTCTTAGTACAGAGCAGTCTGAAGCTGTTCCGTCATGAGTATGAGGACCACATTCGCTTGCAGCGCTGTCCCCATACATCTGCGCCGGCTGGTGTTCGAGTTCTGTGTTAAGGAGAGGACGATGCCGCGAGTGACCTTTCTGCATTACGGGGAAACGAGCGGAGACGTGGATGTGAATATATCGCTGTTGGAGGCGGCTAAAACGCTTGGGCTTCCCCTGAATCATGATTGCGGGGGCAACGCTTCTTGCACCACTTGCCGAGTGGAGGTTCAGGCTGGCCTGGATCAGCTCTCGGAGATCGATTTCGATGAGCAGGACCTCTTGGATCGGGAAGCGTTGAGCGAATCCAGGCATCGATTAGCCTGCCAAGCTCGCGTGCTGGGAGATGTCGTCGTGCGCGTACCGGGGAGCAAATGGGAGACCCCGAGGCCGGAAACGGCAGAAACCCAGGGAGTTGATATTCGCTAGAGAGGTGTTACACTAGGCCACTCCAGAACGTAAGTCGCGGATCTGGAAACATAGGAGGATAACGATGGTTACGATTACAGCGGTGGCGGAACAGAAGATTAAGGACTTGATGGCGGAAGAACAGGATGTGGTCGGGTTGCGGGTGTATGTCCGAGGCGGCGGCTGCCATGGCTATCAATACGGCATGGCGTTCGAATCGAAAATGGCCGAGGATGACACAGTCATCGAATTCGGCAACGTCAAGGTTATCATGGATTCTCAGAGCGCGCCGTTGTTGCAAGGCGCGGAAGTCGACTACGTGGACAGTGTGCAGGGATCGGGGTTCTCCATCAAGAATCCCCAAGCCAAAACGACCTGTGGCTGCGGGAGTTCCTTCAGCTCGTAAGTAGCGCCTATAGGGCATGAATTACGAAGCCATGGTTGCTCAGTGAAGGAGTGACCCTGGCTTTTGTTCTTTCTGAGACACGGGGGTTCCATGTCCCAAGTAAATGTGACCAGGCGCTACCGGTTTTGCGCCGCCCATCGGCTTCACACCGACCATCTCACGCCCGAAGAAAACCGGATGGTCTTCGGGAAATGTAACAATTCAAACGGCCACGGCCACAACTATGTGGTCCTGGTCACGGTCAAGAGTGGTGGTGTCCTCGATCTGGAACGGCTTGATGGTCTTGTGAATGAGACGATTGTGCGGCGATTTGACCATCATGATCTGAACGGCGATCCTGAGTTCGCCGAACGCACAACCACTGGAGAGAATCTCGTCAAACTGATCTGGGACCTGCTGGAGCCGCAGCTGCCGAATGAGCGGCTCGCCAAGGTCGGCGTCATTGAGACGCGGGACAATTATTTCGAATACGCGGGCTCGGCGCAGCCGACAGGAGGATCGCGTGGTTAAACGAGGGCGAGCGGAACGACGGGGGCCGGTCGAAGATGTCGGAGGGAGTAAGCAACCGGCGGACGTGCTGGCCGTGCAATCACTCGTGACACAGATGCTGCAGGCTCTCGGTGAAAAGCCGAGCCGAAACGGATTGATCAAGACGCCTGAACGGGTTGCCAAAGCGCTCGCTTTCATGACCCAGGGCTATCAGCGCAACATCGATCATCTCTTGAACGGCGCACTGTTTCCGATCGAGTACGACGAGATGGTCATCGTGAAAGACATCGACTTCTTCAGTTTGTGCGAACATCATCTGCTGCCGTTTTTCGGCAAAGTACACGTCGGGTACCTGCCTAACAAGAAGGTCGTGGGCTTGAGCAAGATCCCGCGGATTGTTGACACCTTTGCACGGCGGTTGCAAGTCCAAGAGCGGTTGACGGTCCAAATCGCCGAAACCTTGAGCCAAAAGTTGAACGCAACCGGCGTCGGCGTCGTCGTCGAAGCGCGCCATCTCTGCATGATGATGCGCGGCGTGGAGAAGCAGAACACCGTAGCGGTCACCAGCTCGATGCTGGGAGTATTTCGGAGTCAACTACAAACCCGCCAGGAATTTTTGAAGTTGATTCGCCGGGGCAGCGTCGGGGATTTCGACTGAGCGCGGCGCGGTATCCTGTCAGGCAAGCCGTTTCTCTGCTACATCTTCGGCAAATGACCTAACGATCTCCAAGAACTGGTCAGGTTGTTCCAGGTTCGCGAGATGCGCGGCGCCGGAAATGAGGGACAGGCGTGCACCGGGAATTCGATCGGCCATGAGTTTGGCGTCGGACAGTGGGGTAACTTGATCCCACTCGCCAACGATGATCTGAGTGGGACAGGCGATCTGGTTCAAGAGCAGAATCGAATCAGCCCGCTCGGCCATTGCCATTAAGTCGCCTGCGATCCCGCTGATCTGATTGCCCTCAATCATGACTCGAACTCTTCGAACCAGATCCGGATTTGTGTTGATCGATGCCGGACTCAACAGTTTCGGGATCATGAGATCGGCGATTACGGCTGGTCCTTGTTTATAGGCAATCTGTGCCATCTCAAATCGAGCACGCTTTCCTTCATCGGTATCGGCCTGGGCCCTCGTGTCGGCCAGCACGAGTCCCTTCACACGCTGGGCGTACTTTCGATAGAACGCGAACAGGATATAGCCCCCCATGGAGAGTCCGACGAAGACAGCCTGTTGGATCGAGAGATGATCGAGTAAACCTCGAATATCATCGGCAACTTGGTCGAGCGTGTAGTGCCAGAGTGGGGCATCTGATTCACCATGACCCCTGAGGTCGACGGTGACGACGCGGAACTGCGATGAAAGCGCCTGTTCCTGCGAGGCCCACATGGTGCGGTTCAATGGAAAAGCGTGGAGAAACACCAGCGGCAAACCAGCGCCCGTGTCACTGTGCGCTAACGTGACGCCGTTCACTTGAACCTTCATGACTCCCCCAGTGTGGAGTCCTTCGTACCATTGGCTTTGGGCAGCGTCAAGATCGGATCGGGCTCGTTTGCACCGATAAGGATGAGGCGTATAGAATCTCGCACGACTGCGAGGAGCCGCATGACCCCCCACCGTGATACCGTTCCTGACCTGTTCACTGCTCCCCTTGAGAAGAAGGCCGGTGACGTGCCGTTGGCCGAGCGGATGAGACCTACCACGTTCGAGGACTTCGTCGGGCAAGACGACATCACCGGACCGGACTGCCCATTGCGCCGAGCAATTGAACATGACCGGCTTTCTTCTATGATCTTCTGGGGGCCTCCCGGCTCAGGCAAGACCACATTGGCGCATCTGATCGCCGGTCACACGAAGGCGCATTTTGTTTCCTTCTCGGCGGTGACCACTGGTGTGCAGGAATTACGCGCGATCATCAAGGCGGCTGAGCAGCGGCGGAGTCTCCAGAGTCAACGGACGATCTTGTTCGTCGATGAAATTCACCGCTTCAACAAGGCGCAACAAGATGCCTTTCTCCCCCATGTTGAACGAGGAACCGTGATTCTTGTGGGGGCGACCACGGAGAATCCCTCCTTCGAAGTGATCAGTCCGCTGCTCTCCCGCTCCCTCGTCATCGTATTGAAACCACTGTCGGACGAGGCACTGGGTCATGTTTTTGATCGCGCACTTATGAATCCCGAGCGAGGGTTTGGAACCTGGAACGTCCGGTTCGCGCAGGATGCCAGACAACGGCTAATTGCATTCGGGAACGGCGACGCCCGGGCGTTGCTTACCTCGTTGGAATTCGTCGTGATGCAAACGCCTGTAGATCACAACGGCGCAAGATCGATCGATGGGGTGGCCCTGGACGCGGCATTGAGTAAGCAAGCGCTTCGCTATGACAAGTCTGGAGAAGAACATTATAACGTCATTTCCGCCTACATCAAAAGTCTGCGCGATTCTGATCCAAACGGGGCACTCTACTGGTTGGCCCGCATGCTGGAGTCTGGAGAGGATCCCAAATTTATTGCCCGTCGGATGGTCATTTTCGCGTCGGAAGACATCGGGAACGCTGATCCCTTGGCCATCGTCGTGGCCATGTCCGTGGCTCAGGCCGTGCAATTTGTGGGACTACCAGAAGCGCAAATCAACCTCGCGCAGGGGACGACCTACCTCGCCTCGCGGCCCAAAGACAACGCCTCGTACGTTGGACTGTTAGAGGCCCTGCAGGATGCCAAAACCCATGGAAATCTTGGGGTTCCGCTTCATCTCCGAAACGCGGTGACCCCCCTCATGAAGGGATTGAGATACGGCCAGGGGTACCGCTATGTCCATGACGATCCGCAATCTCAAACCGAGCAAGCCCACCTGCCCGAGCCCTTGAAAGGGCGGCACTACTACCGTCCGAAAAATCATCGAGGGGCCTGATTTTGATGGTTTACAATTTCATCTAATCAGTTATACTTAGGTCGTATGAAACGAGGGGAATCCAAACCATCGTCCACTGTGTTAGCAGCAGGTGAACGACGGAAATTTGTCCGCGCCACGCTGGTGGGATCCGTGGTGGTTTCTCCGAAGAACGGAGGTCACGCCAGTACGGCGGTACTCGATAATGTCAATAAGATCGGCGCCGGGCTTCATATGAAAGAGCGCCTTTCCCCCAATGAACGAGTGATGGTGTCGCTCGCCTTCCTGGACTCAGATCGGGTCGAACAGCAAGAAAAACTCGAGGGGACTGTTGCCTGGATTAAGCCGTGGGAGAAAAAAGGGTTCTTGATCGGCGTGGTGTGGGACGAACTCGTGACAAAAGAGCAACACCGCTGGCTGTATTACTATCTCGAAGAAACTCTCAAAGCTTCAGTTTAACGCAACCCTCCGAGCTTCTGTTTGACCTCTTCCAATTCCGCCGACAGGGATTCCCAGCGGGCCGTCATCCGTTCCAGGTCTCGTTTCCAGCCGTCGTGCTCCTGATGGAGGGTCGTCCACTTCCCAAATTCATTGTAGAGAGCCGGATCCGCCAGTTCGATCTCTCTCGCTTTGACTTTGTTTTCGAGTTCCGCGATATCCGATTCAGCCCGCGCAACTTGCTTGTCCAGCCGGGCTTGCGTCTTCGTCAGGTCGCGCCGGTCACCGCCGGATTCTTTGGGTGGGGCCGTAATCTGTTGAACCATAGCCTTTGTGGGAGTTGACGGCTTGCCTTGCGGTTTGCCATCTAACTCGTCTTTGGTCTCCTTGATCGACTCGAACTCCTGCGCTTTCTTCCAGAGGTAGTATTCGTAATCGCCGATAAAGTTCCGGGCGCGTCCGTCTTCGATCTCCACCACGCGGGTGGCGATTCTCGAGAGGAAGGTTGGGTCGTGGGAAATGAAGACGATCGTGCCCGGAAACTCGACCAGTGCATCGGTAAGCACGTCGACTGAAGCTGGATCCAAGTGGTTCGTCGGCTCATCGAGGAGCAGGGTATTCGCCGGCTCGACCAGCATCCGGGCCAATGCCACCCGGTTCCGCTCCCCTCCGCTGAGAGCCTTGATCAACTTCTTCTGTTCCTGGCCGGTGAAGAGGAACGCCCCGGCGATGCCACGCAAGAAATTCATCTCTGCATGCTTGGTCACCTCTTCGAGCGATTCGAGGATCGTGTGCTCGGAGTTCAACGTTTCCGCCTGATGCTGTGCGAAGTAGTGTAGGGTCACGCCGTGTCCCACGGTGCGCTTGCCCGTATCCGGCTGCAGTACACCGGCGAGCATCTTCAAAAGCGTGCTTTTCCCCGCGCCGTTTTCTCCGACAAGTGCGATGCGTTGGCCGCGTTCCACGGTAAAATCGAGCGATTCGTACACCACTTTTTCGCCATAGCGCTTGGCCATCCTGGCGAGATCCAGCACCTCGCGGCCGCTGGTCGATGGGAGTGGGAACCGGAACTTGACCCGCTTCGGATCGCGTTGAAGCTCGATGCGTTTGACCTTGTCGAGCTGCTTGATGCGCGACTGAACCTGGCTGGCCTTGTTGGCTTGATATCGGAAGCGATCGACGAACTTCTGCACGCGCGCGATCTCTTTGGACTGTCGGGTCGCCGATGCCTGGAGCTGCGCATCCTTTTCCGCTTTCAGTTTTTGGAAGAGGGAATAATTGCCCCGATACTCTTCGATCTTGTGATGCCGCAGCTCCCAGATGTGTGTGACGACACGGTCGAGGAAGGCGGTATCATGGCTGATGATCAGCAGCGTCATGTCCGAATCGAGGAGAAACTGTTGGAACCAGCGTTGCGTCGGCTTGTCCAAATGGTTGGTCGGTTCATCGAGCATGAGCACGTCGGGGTTCGAGAGCAGCAGGTGTGCCAGCGCCACGCGCATCCGATAGCCGCCGGACAGATTTTCCACGGGGCGTCCGAAATCGACCTCCGTAAATCCCAGCCCCATCAAGATGCGCTTGGCTTCATGTTCAGGGAAATCGTCGCGATGCGCAGCGTCGAGCACCGTCTTCCCCGTGATGGTTTCGAGTTCCTGCGGAAGATAGCCGATCCGGAGGCGGGGCCGCTTGCGGATCGATCCCTCGTCCGGCGACTCTTCTCCCAGGATCATGCGGAAGAGCGTGGTCTTGCCCGCCCCATTCGGTCCGACCAGGCCGACCCGAGAGTTCGGGCGGAGATGGGCGGACGCCTCGGTGAGCAGCACTTTAGTGGAGTATTGTTTGCTGATGGATTCCATTTGGAGCATGGGCACACACCTTCCCGGTGAACATCATTCTGTAAACCGAAGTCAACGACTATTCGTTAGGAGCTAGCAGGTGGGAAGGCGGGGCAACTCGAAATGGGTGATAAATCCAGGCAGCATAAGCAATCGCGACGATCTAATTTTCGAAATCACGTGTGGTGTTTATCTGGCCGCAACAATTACGATAAAACCAAAAAGAGTGGCCGGCACGAGCAAGCTTGGTTTGGTGGAGCTGGCCGGGATTGAACCGGCGACCTCGTGAATGCCATTCACGCGCGCTCCCAACTGCGCTACAGCCCCACTCCGAGTCGTTCATCGGCTAATTCCGCGAGACTCGTGGTATGCTAACATGGAGGTCTGAGCCAGTCAAGAAAGCCACGAGCCCGCTATCGCTGAAAACCCGCGCTCAACCTGCATAAAGCGCCACCGGTTCGGAGCGGCGCTCAAGGCTTAGACTGTCAGCTGCTTGACAAAGACGAAGGGGGAATCCTACCATGCCCCGCTCGGCTCTGATCGCCCAGTCGGGTCAGAGCCATTTTTTCGTGTCGATACGGAGTAAGATGGTCTAACAATGGGTAATCTCGTCATTATCGGCGTCCAGTGGGGCGATGAAGGCAAGGGCAAGATCGTCGATATCTTGGCCAAAGACGCCGATATCGTGGTCCGCTATCAAGGTGGATCCAATGCCGGGCATACGGTCATCAATGAGCGGGGGACCTACATTTTTCACCTCATTCCGTCCGGCATTTTGTACCGCGGGACCATCTGTGTGATCGGCAACGGTGTTGTGGTGGATCCGGGCGCATTGATCGAAGAAATGGATCAGCTCCAGACCAAGGGCATCGCTATTGGCAAGAACTTCGCTGTAAGCCGGCGCGCGCACTTGATTTTGCCCTATCATAAGGCGATCGATCGGGCGTCAGAACAGTCCAAGGGCTCTCGGAAGATTGGCACCACCGGCAGAGGTATCGGGCCGTCGTATGCCGATAAGATGGCGCGGATCGGCATCCGGGTGGGTGATCTCCTGAATCCCCCGTTGTTCAGGAAGAAGCTGGAAGAAAATCTGAGCGAGATGAATTGGTTTCTAGAAAAGTTCCATAAAGTTGAGACGTGTCAGCTCGACAAAGTCTTTGACCAGTACATGGGCTATACCGAGCGGTTCAAAAGCCACATCGCCGATACGACCGTCTTGTTGAATCGCGCGATCGAGAAGAACAAGACGGTGTTGTTCGAAGGCGCGCAGGGCACGCACCTGGATGTGGATTTCGGAACGTATCCGTATGTCACCTCCTCCAGTGCCTCAGCGGGGGGGGCATGCACGGGAACCGGTGTGGGCCCCACGATGATTGATGCCGTCCTGGGCATTGCGAAGGCCTATACCACCAGAGTGGGCAGCGGGCCGTTTCCGAGTGAGCTGACTGACGAGGTTGGGAGGGGGTTGCAAGAACGGGGGTGCGAATTCGGATCAACCACAGGGCGGGCGAGGCGGTGTGGTTGGTTCGATGCCGTCGTCGTTCGGCATGCCACGCGCGTCAACGGACTGACGTCGCTGGCCGTGACCAAGCTGGACGTACTTGACGGCTGCAAGGAACTGAAACTCTGCACCGGATACAAGCACGGAGGCACGCTCTACAAGGACATGCCGTCGGATCTCGATGTGTTGAGCAATTGTGAACCGGTCTATCAACGAATGAAAGGTTGGACCGCATCCACGACCGGAGCTACGACCTACAAGCACCTGCCGTCGGAAGCGAAGCGTTATCTGGCCCGCATCGAAGAATTGGCGCAATGCCCGATCGACATGATCTCGACCGGGTCCAAGCGGGCGGAGACGATCATGCTTCGCAATCCGTTGAACTGTTCCCGCCGCCGCGCCAAACGCCGGTGACAATAATCGATGATCGGCGGTTAATGAATAGAAGAGTGTGTTACAGGATGTTCCAAATGGCTTTCTTCAACGTCTGAAGAGTTTGGGTTCTTCAGGGATCGCGTAGCGAGGTGGTCGAGACCGAAGGCAGCCGCAGTTGCTTGCAAGTGAGGACGACGAAGGCGTATCCATCGTGATATGTTGAGGAGGCCGAACGAGAACGGCCGCGCTAGCCGAGAGGATCGGCTGGCGTAGTAGTGATCTCCTGGAGAGCCCAAACTTCAAGTGAGCCGGTAGCTCAGTCGGTAGAGCATCGCCCTTTTAAGGCGAGGGTCCTGGGTTCGAGTCCCAGCCGGCTCACCACATCTTTCAATAACTTCTGCGTTTCCTCGTCTGCGGCCAATTCCTCGGTCACGGTTTTGGTCACGGTTCCAACCTCTGTGAGCCCCTCCACAGCCTTCCAGAGATGGGTAGGGGACAGGTGGGCGTAGCGACCCAGCATGGCCGGCGATTTCCAGCCTCCCAGCGCCATGAGGGTTCGGTCGTTCGCCCCCTGCATCGCCAACCGTGAGGCAAATGTGTGCCGAAGATCGTGGAACCTGAAGGGGGTCAGGCCGGCAGTCTTGACCGCCTGATCAAACGTCCGACGGACATACCGGGCCGTGAACGGGAAGAGCCGGTCTGTAGGGATAGGTTGAGCCTCAGACTTGAGGCTGCTGAGCAGGCCCACTACGATTGAGTTCATCGGAACCCGCCGACGTTCCCCGGCCTTGGTCTCATGGATGGTGAGCACCCCCACGTTCCAGTCAATATCAGCCCAAGTGAGCCTTAGGAGCTCGCCTTGCCGCAGGCCCGTATTCAGGGCCATGACTACCACCGATCGGTATTTCTCAGGCACATGATTGAGGAGGGTAGTTTCTTGCTCCGGTGTGAGATAGCGAACGAGCTCATTGTTGACTCGAGGGGTTGTAACCAGGCAGGCCGGATTCTCTTTTATCAGACCAAGCCGCTTTGCTCGATTGAGAGCGGCCTTCAAGACAGTCAAATGCCGAACTAGTGTGGCTGGTTGCATCCCCTGGTTTTGGAGATCGGTTAGAACCTTCTCTATCTGGCGGACTGTGACCGTGTTAGTGTCTTGATCGCCAAAAGCGGTGAGCCACCGATTGATCCGAGATTGGTCATCGCCTTTCCTTTTTCGTCTGGCCTCGACAGTCTGCAGATAGTCCAGGACAACATCACGAAAAGGAACTACCTTCGGTTTCTCAAAATATTTCCCTTCTCGATGTTCAGCTTTAAGCCGGCCATACAAGGTCTTAGCCTGGCTTTTGTTGTCACACTTGTGCCAGCGTTCCCGGCCATTGTGAATGATGCGGACCCACCAGCCTTCGCGGCCTTTTCGTTGCAGGATGCCTCTGTCTTTACCGTCTTTTCTTGCCATGACGTCCTCCCCCTTTTCTCTCTCTCCCCCTGCCACGCCGAGTGGATTTCGGTAGCCGGTTTCTTTCTCGCCAGTTTTTCATATTTATCTTTGACCTGCATTGATGCGAGCAATAGCGAGTGTCTTTACGTCCAGCAATGAAAAAATAGATATGTTTTGGGCATGACTGGCATTGGCAACGACGGAGTCGCAGTCCATGTAGATCAAGAAGTTGTTTGAGCCTCAGCATTACTGCGCCCTCAGCACCAGAATGAACTTCAAAATCTATGTCGCCTAGGCTGTTTCTCGCTATGAGACGGTTGATGGGATAGAGAGTCCCTGAACTGCCGGGATCGCCAATTCGAAGGATAACTTGTGGCAAGAGAACCTCGATACACTGCTTATTCGCAGTTGCGTTTAGGATTTCACCGACAAGTACCCGAATGTGCAGAACGATTTCGAACCGCCACTGATCTTTTATGCCTGTTGCACTTTGCCATATCCCGCATTCCTCGTTTGAGAGCTGCATCCTCTGACTTTCCGGACGCTGCGAACGGCTGGCCAGGATACTGAGCGCAAGTAGATCCTGCCAAACCCGTTCTAAAGCATTCATGTCCGTAGCAGAGGGCAAAGGCTTCATCCACCATTCCATAAACCACTGAAGGTTTTTGATGGGCCTAGAGCCAACACGCTCCAATGCTTTCCTGAACTCGGTCTCGCTCTTTTCATCGGGCTGCACCTTGCTCGTAGAACCCATTTCGCTTCTTTGCCTCCGTTATCGCTTTTCGCGCATCGTCAGTTTTAGCGATTCTTCTTAGTTATTGTATGGATATGTGAAACGATAACACATATAACAGAGCCAGGCAATGATTAACTCTAAGGGGGTATAGACATGCAGAAATCTACCGAACGCCTGCTGACGGTCACCGAGGCGGAAGCTCTCACGGGGCGCAAGGCAAGCACATGGCGGCGCGACATCCTGAAGCGCCGAATTGCCTACGTGAAGATTGGCCGGCAGGTCCGGATTCCATTGGAAGTTATTGAGGACTTGATCGCACGCGGGTATCGGCCGGCGGTGTCCCAGCGGGGAGAGGATCCGGTTTCTTGAGGCCATTCCCAGTTCGATGGAGGTCCTATGCGATGGATCAAACACATGACTGCTTCTCGACGCGATGAAAAGCTTGCCGCATATTTTTACAGAACAGGACTTGAGGGCTATGGGTTTTGGTGGGCATTACTTGAAGCCGTCGCGGAGCAAATGAAGCCCGACGACAATAAGGGTGAACTCACCTATCCGAGTTCCCTATGGGCACGCATTTTAGGCTGTCACCCTCACAAGAGGGATAAATATCTGAAAGCTCTCCTAGATGAGGGGTTAGTAGGATTGGAGTACAAGGAAAGTACTATCACAGTGAAAATTCCTAACATCGCTAAATACCGAGACGAATACTCCAAAAGATCACGAGGGAATCAGGATACTGTCAGGACTCTGTCAGCCTCAGAAGCAGATACAGAATCAGAACAAGAGAGAGAACAGAATGAAAGCAAGAAGCAAGATCCGGCGTCTGCAATTAAAATGGTAGGGAGCATGGTTAGTAACTTATCGAAGAGACGGGATATGCATTCATCATTTCGCCCGGAAGTTAAAGAAGCGATGAAAAAAGCTGGGATGTATGAATCAAGCAACTAAAATCAGGCATTGAAAGCCGTTTGTCTTTTGTTCACTCACCTCTAACATAGTGGAGGAACAGTGCGATTTCAGTCGGGGCATCGAAAAGTCGGTGGACGGAAACAGGGGACGCCGAACAAGGCGACCGTCGAGATCAAGGAATTTGCTCGCAACATCCTTGAAGACCCGGCCTATCAGAAACGCCTCCGTGTGCGCATCATTCAGGGCAAGGCTGAGAGGATCGAGGCATTGCTCTATCACTATGCCTATGGCAAGCCATCAGAGAACTTGACGGCGTCGCAAGGGACATCCTTGGCGGAGTTGGTACTTATGAGTCATCTGGATAAAGGGAAGGACTCTTGAGCTCAAATGACTGG
>Ga0194132_10005201_pt1 | contig 21367 bp, 19 predicted proteins | sample TA2KigOf80mmetaG_FD_148612 | JGI IMG/M metagenome (GOLD analysis project Ga0194132, IMG submission 148612) | Freshwater microbial communities from Lake Tanganyika, Tanzania - TA2015054 Kigoma Offshore 80m | ecosystem: Environmental > Aquatic > Freshwater > Lake | place: Tanzania: Lake... | reverse complement strand
TTTTGCCATGCGAAGCACATACTGCTGATACGGATCGTTTGACCATACGTCCGCCGCAGAGGCACGTGTCGGCAGGGTGGACAGCGCGTAGGCCGCTTCGCGGACATGCTGGGTGTTGGTAAGAAACTTGGCAAAGGCGATCACGATCCGACGTTTTTCTGGGTCGTACTGACGGAAGATGCAAGGCGAGTCCGCCACGACGAAGTTGCCGGGCGTTACACCCGGCAACCCGGGGTACATGAGAGGGTAGAGTTCGATGACGTCGGGTTTGACGACACCGGTTTCCAATGCCCGTCGATGCGCGGCAAGGCTGCCGTGAAACCCGCGCCGCATGGCAAGGCGCCCCGCGTTCCACAGGTCGGTGACGTCGTTGTTACGCATACCGGCGGAACCGGGGGGAATCACTCGATGTCGATGCTCCAAATCCACCATGAACTGAAGCGCCCGGCCCGCGGCATCGCTGTCGATACGAAGCGTGTCTCCGGTTGTGTTGAACTGTCGAGCGCCATGCCCCCAGAAAAACGGCAACTGTTCTTGTTGTGGCGAGATACGCTGAAACGGCAAGGCAAACCCCCACACGTCGGTTTTGCCGTCGTGATCGCGGTCCAAGGTGGTGGCCTTCGCCGCTGCGAGAAACTGTTCGTACGTCCACAGCCGGTCACCCTCCGTCGGTAGCAAGTGTTCCACGCCGGCCTCGCGGAATATCCTGCGGTTGGCCAGCAAATACTGGCTTCCACCGATAAACGGAAGAAAATAGTGTTTGCCCTCGTACTCGCTAAAGGCGTAAAAGGGACCGAAGTCTGCGATGTCTTCGGGGGTAATATGTTCGTCGAATGGTTCCAGCAGTCCGAAACGGGCATATTTGAGCGCGATACCCGACGTACTGATGAGAATGTCCGGCGGTAGTCCGGAAGCTACGGCGATATCGATTTTCTGATACCCGGTCACCCAATCCAAAATTTCGGTGTCCACACGGATTTTTCTATCGGGATAAAGCGCCAGAAACTCTTCGGCGACTTTGTTAAACCAGTCTTTGCGAGTATATTTGGCCCGGCGGGGATCGTCCAGCGGGACGCCGTCCAGTTCGTGCCCGGTGATGCCGAGCCAATGGTCCTGTGTCCACAGCCGGATCGTGATGCCGTCTTGTGTGGTGTTTTCTTCGCCAAAACCGCAAGCCGCCCCCATCGCTATCAGGCCGGATAGGAGGAGAAATCCATAGCCGCCCCTACGGCAAGACCGTCTCTTCTTTTCTTCATCCTTCATTCCTCATCCCTCATCCTTGTCTCAAAACAGGCTCATCTGCCGTTGTCCCGTATCGGGCATCGTCACGGGAAGACCGAGCACTCGTTTCATCTGGTTGCAACTTGCTGGCGAGTGACCGGAAAAGTGGTTGTTGAAAAAACCAAACAACGTATGTACACGAGGAAGGATGTCATGTCGAAGTCGGTCGGCCCACGAAATCAACTCCTGTGTGCGATCCACCACGATGGCGCTTACGTGGGATATGCGTGGATCTTCGTTGTCACCCATCCAGCGGATATAGGCAAAATCCGCCGTCAGTTCGAAGACGGGCGGCATAAGGGTGGGGTGGTCTTGCAAGGTCCATGCGACGTTGTGTTTTCGGAGGAGATCAAATGTCTGAGGTGCTATCCACGAGGGATGGCGAAACTCCATGGCGAAACGAAAGTCTTCGGTAGGGAGTCGTTCGAGAAAGGAGGCGACGCGAGCAAAAGTGTCTTCCGTGTGTCTGAACGCGGGGGGGAGTTGGACAAGCAGACAGCCGAGTCGTTCTCCGAGAAGGGCCATACTGCTGAGAAAAGGGGTCAGCAAATCGTCTATATCGGCAAGTGTGTGTCGATGAGTAATCGCACCGGGTACTTTGGCGGTGAAGCGAAACGACGAGGGGGTCCGGGCGTGCCACGCCATAACCACTTCAGGTCGGGGGATATGATAAAAAGTGCTGTCGATTTCGACGCTGTCGAACACAGAGGCGTAATGCCCCAGAAAATCCCTGGGGTTCATGTCGTGGGGGTAGAAAACGCCAAGCCAGTCTTTGTACGTCCACCCTATGGTTCCTATATAGGTGTCTACGCCAGTCGTCATGGAGTTTTCCGCCGGACGAGACGAATGCTACAGCACGCTCTGTGCGAGCGCTAAAAGCCGCGCACTGATGGACAGTCCCGCTTTTTGTGCCGCAGAGTGGTTGATGATGAATTTTATTTTTCCACCGGTGTTGACAAACTGTATGGTCCCACCCTGACGGGCAAAACCGTCGATATCGCTTACAAGCAACACGGGTTTTCCTGCAAACGTCTCCAGTATCCGAGGCATATCGTTTTTAAGGGCGGCGTCTATGTATAGCACCTGACATGCCGCCCGGTCGGCGTCCCGAAACGACCGGACCGTCAGCTTGCGGTCGTTTCCCTTTTGTTCGGCGACGGTTTCGGCAAGATATTTGAACACCGGGCTTTCACCCAACACCCCGATGTCGATCGGCGTATTCGGACTCGGAAACTCCGTGGGAGGCCATTTGACAAACTTGACAAATTGATACAGAAAAACGGCTTTCACCTGATATTCAAGTTGCGTAGCAGTCTGACCGTACAAACGAGTAGATAGGCAAAGGGAGAGTCCGGTCAAAAAAAACAAAATCACTTTTTTAAGGAATTTCTTCGTTCGATCGTACCCATCCGTTCTATCCATTACGCTCGCGCAAAAGAAAAAAGGTTCGTTTCTGCGAGCGTCAGAAACGAAAGGTGAGTCTTGCCCGCGCGGTACGACCATCTTGTTCGATCAGTTCTTGGAGATGCTCTCCCGTTCCGGGATGCCGGATACGGTTGCCAAAAAGATTGTACACGCTGGCTGTAACATCCACATGGGGCAGGATATTGTCCCGTGTTACGGTCAAATGGGTCGTATGATACTGCGGCGCCCAACCGCCTGCTTCGGTGGCGCGCCGGCTGACGTATTGGAACTCCATACCGGCTATGACGCCGGTCCGGGGCACGGGTACGGCCAGATTCCATTTGAACAAGTGTTCCGGCGAATTGGTCAGATGCCTTCCCTTGAATACGTCAGGGATTCGCTGGAACGAATAGCTCGCGCGCCCTCGAAGACCCGGCGAAGCCTGTCCTTCCAGTTCCATCTCCATACCGTATGTCTCTATACGTTCCAGATTCCGGTAGACCAGCAGTCCATTCGCCGGGTCTTCCACTTGAGAGATCAGTCCGTCGATTCTATACAGAAACCCAGCTGCCGTTGCCTGTAAATAGGGTCCGATGCCCTGTTCCCAGATCAACTCACCGGAGTGGATGCGTTCGAGGCCGAGATTCGGGTTGGTCTTGTCCACCGGTCCTTGATAAATCGCTTAATACACGTTAGGCGCTCTAAACGCCCGGCCATAGGAATTTTTATAGCCGTACGGGGTTGGGGCAAAAATATGAGCCCCTTACGGGGGTTTATCGTTCCGCCGGACCATGTATACCGGTCGTAGCGGACGCCAGCGCTCAGATTGAACGTCGGTGCTATCTTTAAATCGGTCTGTGTATACAAACTCCAGTTTCTGGAAGTTCGGTGATCGTCGAGATAGGTCGTCGGAGGGTTTACGTCGAAGTTGCGCTGATCCTGAAGCGAGTTGTACCGCACCTCGCCACCAGAGGAAAACACAAACCGATCCGCCAGTGTGGTGGTCGTGTACGACTCGACGCCAAACCACGCGCCTGTTGCCAGGTCTCGATTTTTGACGATAAGCGGCGGATCGCTGGGATCGGCGTTGTCATATACATAGGAGCCTTCGTATTCGTATCGGTCGTAGAAAAGCCGGGTGATCCAACGGGTATTCCGGGCGAGGGACTGTTCGTAATCCGCGGACAAAAAGCTGTACAGATCACGGGTTTTGTTGCCCGGATGATTGAAAACCCTTCCGAACGATCCGGTAGGGATCTGTTTGGTTCTTGTGGACACCGCCGCATCGAAGCTCAGGTTTTTCCATGCAATCCGCCAAAAACCGGAAGCCGAGCGGTCGTCGTCTACCTTGCGGGCGATGCCGTCGTTTGTAGCGGGATCGTCATATTCGGGATAATAGATCGTTTTGTTGCCCGCGCTCGTCATACCTGAACCGGAAACGAGAAAGTCCAGTCCGTTCGGACGCCGCGTTCCGTAGGTAATACGTCCGCGATAGGTAGACTGGCTGCCAGCTTCGAGTGGAATCTGCGTACCGGAGACACCCTCTCCGGAAATCGTGACGATGTTGACGACGCCCAAAAAGGCGTTATTCCCGTATATCGACGCACTGGCGCCCCGGATGATTTCCACACGCTGGATAAGATCGATATCGAGAATAAAATCGGTTCCCATGCCTACGCCGCTAAATATGTTTTCGTTGACACGGTGGCCGTCGATAAGCACCTGAAGCCGGGCGTTGTAGTCGCCGGGGCGTATAAATCCGCGTGTGCCGATTCGTGCGTAGTTGCAGTCGTAGGTGTAAAACATGCCGCGGGCACTGTTCAGGATTTCGCCTATCGTCCGGTATCCGTAGTGGCGGATGTCTGCGGCGGTGATGACGGTGATGGAGGAGGGGGCTTCGGTGATCTTCTGGACGTATTTCGACGCGCCGTAGACCGACTTGACGTCGATCTCCAGCAACTGTTCGATGTCCAACTCGCGGAGTTCTTCCTGGTCGAGGGACTCTACCGTCGTCTGAGCGCGGACATCAAGTGTCGTCAGAAAAGCGGCGAGGGAAAGACAGATCGCCTGAAGAACCGGTCTGGAAATGGGTTTCACCCTACCACCCTAAACCGTTTAAGTCGAAATGCTCCAGCCCGTGGACGACCGTCTGAGAGAAATGAGCCGCGTTCAGGCCGTCCACAATTCTGTGGTCGTAGGTAAGGCTGAGGTACATCATGGAGCAAATCGCCATAGCGTCGTTTTCGAGTACGACGACCCGTTTTTTTACTGCCCCGGTCGCCATGATCCCCACTTGGGGTTGATGGAGAATGGGGGTTCCGAACAGCGTGCCGTACATGCCGGGGTTGGTAAGCGTAAACGTTCCGCCCTGAAGCTCGTCCGGACCGAGTTTGCGTCCGTGGGCACGGACGGCCAAATCTTGAGCGGCGCGGGCGATGCCGAGAAAATTCATCGCTTCGGCGTGACGAATCACCGGAACGACCACGCCTTTTTCGAGTCCCACGGCGATACCAAAGTTTACATGTTTCCAGTATACGATCTTATCCCGGTCTACCGAGGCATTGAGCAAGGGGTGAGTACGAAGGGCATCGACCATGACGGCGATAAAGAAAGGGGTCAGGGTCAGTTTGAACCCTTCCTTGCGTTGGAAGGCGTCTTTCTTTTCTTCGCGGAAACGGACGATGGCCGTCATGTCTACTTCGGTAAACTGGGTGACATGCGGCGACGTGCGTTTGCTACGGATCATGTGCTCTGCGATGGTTTTGCGTAGCGTATCCATCGGAGCGGTATCGGCCTCTTCGGCGGTGTATACCAATGCAGGCGGTTCGTCAGCATGGAGACGGGTCGTCTTGTTTGGGGCATTTCGGTCTGGGCTGTCGGCGACAAAGCGGAGCACGTCGCGTTTGGTGACCCGTCCTCCGTTGCCGCTGCCGGAGATTTCGTCGAGCGTGGACAGCGCGATGCCTTCCGTTTTGGCAATGCGGCGCACCAATGGCGAGTAGAACCGCTTTCCGGGCGAGGTTTCGCGGATACGTGCTGGTGTCGGTGGTGCGGGGGACGATACCGGTTGCGTATCCGACGCTGGGGACGTTTTCTCTGCGATCTCGGTTTGTTCCGTTTCTATGACGGCAAGTTTTTGACCTACCGGAACGGTCTGTCCCTCTTCGACAAGGATTTTATGGAGTACACCTGCGGCTACGGCCGGTACTTCGGTGTCAATTTTGTCGGTGGCGATTTCCAGCACCGGCTCGTCTCTGGCCACTGTATCGCCTTCCCGCTTTAACCAGCGGACGACCGTCCCCTCGGTGACGCTTTCTCCGAGTTTGGGCATGACCACATCAACGGGCATTCCGGACTCCTAATAGGCGGCGAGACGGCGCAGGACCGTCACGATTTTTTCGGTATTGGGCAGAAAAAACTCTTCCAGCGGCGGGCTGGAGGGAATGGGAGTGTCTATGGCGGCGACGCGACGGATGGGGGCATCCAGATATTCAAACGCCTCGTCCGCGACGATGGCGGCCATCTCGCCCCCAATCCCCCCCGTCAGCGTATCTTCGTGGACGATCAGCAGACGGCTGGTTTTTTTGACCGATTCGAGAATCGCCTCCCGGTCAAACGGCAATAGCGAACGGAGATCGAGCACTTCCACATCCACCCCTTCGCCGGCAAGGAGTTCGGCGGCTTCGAGCGACCGATATACCATAAGACCATAGGTCAACAGGGTGATGTCGGTTCCCGGACGGCGGACGGAAGCCGCGCCGATAGGTACGATATAGTCCTCTTCGGGAAGGGTTTGTTTAATTTTCGGATCGCGGTACAGCGCCTTGTGCTCGAAAAACAACACCGGGTTGTTGTCCCGGATCGCGGCTTTGATCAGCCCTTTGGCATCGTAGGGCGACGAAGGCGCTACGACCTTAAGCCCCGGCACTCTGAAAAACCATGCTTCCGGGTTTTGCGAATGAAAAGGTCCGGCATGAAGCGCGCCACCGGAAGGACACCGGACGACCATCGGAACCGGAGCGCCCCACCGATAGTGTGTTTTGGCGGCGTTGTTTACCAACTGGTTGAATCCACAGGTGATAAAATCGGCAAATTGCATTTCGGCAACCGGACGCAGTCCCATGATGGCCGCGCCCAGCGCCGCGCCGATGATTGCGGATTCTGCCAACGGGGTGTCTACAACCCGGTTTTCTCCGAATTCTTCAAGAAACCCTTGCGTAATCTTGAACGCGCCACCATATAGGCCGATATCCTCACCGAGACAGAAAACCGTCGGATCCCGTCGCATCTCTTCGCGCAACCCGGTGGATATCGCTTCCAAATACGTCATCTCGGCCATAATTATATTTTCCGTTTGTGTGGGGTCTTTCTGAGGCTACGGGGCGTAAACCCCTTCGAGCGCTTCTTCCGGTCTGGGCAACGGGTTTTTTTCCGCGATCTCCACGGCTTCGTCTACCTCTTTTGCCACGCCGGCGTCGATGTCCGAAAGTTCTTCCGGGGTGACGGCCCCCAAGTCCAAAAGCAGACGGGCGCATTTTGCCACAGGATCGTGGCGACGCCCTTCTTCCAGATATCCCTTGTCTACATACCATGCATTGTCATGCTGGGCATGACCGAGGAGGCGGTAGCATTTCGCCTCAATCAACGTAGGTCCTTTGCCGGCGCGTGCGCGCGCTACGGCGGTCTGCGTAGCACGGTATACTTCCCGAATGTCCGTACCGTCGATGAGTTCTCCCGGAATGCCATATCCCTCGGCACGGTCGATCAGGTTTTCGCAAGCGTATTCCAAATCGGTAGGGGTCGAATAGGCGTATCGGTTGTTTTCGATGATCACGACCAGCGGCAGACGGCGCACCGCAGCAAAATTTACTCCTTCGTGAAAATCTCCGATGCTGGTTCCGCCCTCTCCGATATACGTCAAGGCCACGACGTCGAGTCCTTGGAGATTGCTGGCGAGTGCGATCCCGGCGGCAGTGGGGATATTCGAACCGAGATGGCTGATCATGCCGACGATTTTTTTGCTCCAATTTCCGCAGTGCATGTTGCCGTCGCGCCCTTTGGTGGGAGCGTCGGCGCGTCCGTAGTACTGGAGCATCATATCGACGGGGGTGTGTCCGCGAAGAAAATGGGCACCGATGACGCGATGCATCGGTACGAGGACGTCCTGCGGGGCAAGGGCATAGGCGCTTCCGGCGGCGATGGCTTCGTGTCCCGCGCCAGCATAGGCCGCGCCGGTCATTCTGCCTTGTTTGAAAAGCCGGTAAATACGTTCTTCGAATTCACGCTGAAGACGTATGACGCGGTACAGCGTTCTGTAGTCGCTCCGGGAGAGACCGAGATCGTCCAAGTCGTTTTCGCCAAGATCCGGCTCCGATACGGGAGCGGCGAGGGTTACACTCATGACGCCTCCCCATGTATGCGTGGCGCGAAGATCGCCCCACGACGGGTGGTTTTATCCTGTTTGCAGCATGAGATCATCAAGCGTCGTCTGTTCCGTCGTACTGTGAAAAACCTGCTCTGTATGTCGGACGATCGCCGCATCGACCGTCGCCATGGTCGGTGGTTCCCCGGTCAGACGAGCCAGCGACGTAACCTGTCGGTTTTCGATGCCGCACGGGACGATGCCGTCGTACAAACCAAGATCGGGAGCTACATTGAGCGAAAAACCGTGCATCGTGACCCAATAGCTCATCCTGACGCCGATCGCCGCTATTTTTTCTTCACCCGCCCATACACCTGTAAACCCGGGCAGACGCTTCGCCGCAACCCCGAAGTCCACCAGCGTAAGAATCAGCACTTCTTCAAGGTTGCGTAGAAACCGATACGCATCCTGCACATGGCTGATATCGAATATCGTGTATCCGACACGCTGCCCCGGACCATGTAGGGTAATGTCGCCCCCCCGGTCTGTCTCCACGACCCGTATCCCTCGACGGGTCATCTCCTCTTCGTCGACCAACAAATGCCGTCGCGCTCCGGGCCGCCGCCCGATGGTAACGGTCGGGGGGTGTTCGAGCAACCAGAGTATATCGGGGATAAGACCCGCTCGGCGTGCGGTAAACAGCGTGCGCTGGACTTCATGAGCTTCCTCGTACGGCATACAGCCGGAATGCGCTACGACACAGCGACGGACCATGTTTTCCTCCGGCCATTCGGAGACGAATGGTAGGTCTCCTCAGCACCGGTGTCAAGTGTTTTCTCCGTTGCCTACCTCGCTTCTCGAACGGTCACACAGCCACACAGCGGCTTTTCGGTGCATCCGCCAGACGCTCTCCTCACGGGTGACGCCTGCCAGTTCCTCTGATGTAAACCAGCGTAGTGCGTGTGACTCCGGGCTGACACGAATCGTCTCTCCGGTAGACGCGATCAACAGATAGCGCAAGTCGTGGTGTTCATGTGCGGGTTCGTCGCCACGAGCCGGAATGACGTGTACATCGACGTCCAGCGGCAACAACCGCCCGCCGTGGAGAAAAAAGCGAAAATCGTTTATCCCGGATTCCTCACGGGCCTCCCTAAGCGCCACCCGGTGCGGCGCGGTCTCACCGTCGGCATGACCGCCAAGCTGAAGCCACCGATCCAACTTGCGATGGTGCGTCATCAGCGTCAGACTAAAATCCGCCGACACGATCCACGCCGATCCCGTAATATGACCCGGCATACAGGTCCGCCCGAAACAGTTCCCATGCTCGGTCACCAGCCCTCTGATCCGGTCGATCACGAAGATTTCGTCGGGATACAATGTTTCGTACTCGTCCAGCACGGCGATCAGTTTTTGGCGTGGAGTGTCCATGGACGGAGAAAATAACACATCCAGTATCCGTCGCGCCAGCGCTATGTCGCCCAAACGATCCGGCAAAACCGATTGACAGGTCGCCCTTGCCCTCCCTACGTTATCGTCGAGACACCTTTCTCGAAGCGCTCTACACGGACCTGTTTTGTGAAACCCATCCCTACAGACACTCGGGAAGCGCTTTACGCCTATTGCTGCGATGGACTGGTCTACAGCGCAACACGCCCATCCTTGCTCGCCGAATAGCTCGATCATGCCCTGCATCGGTGGTATTTTTCGTTGATTCGGAACGGATACGGTGGTGTGCCCCTGTGCGTCGAACTCGATGTGGGGGTTCGTCTGCTAAATCCGGGCGACGATTTCGTGCGCACGCAGTCATACGCTCCGAATCGAGAGCTGTTCGAACGGTATGTCCGTACCTTGTATACCGCGTTTCAACCCTCCGTTCTTGCCACTGCTGCCGATATCGCACTTCACCGTCATGACGATGGCATCGTGGCTCTGCTTAAAGTTTTACTCAAACCTCTTGCCGCCTTCCTGTCGCCGCCTTTCGAAGCCGTACCCGAAACCTTGCCCCCCTTTTCGCATGCCCCCGTGTTGGAACAGGCGACGGGCGTCTATCGGGCTTCGGTGGAGATGGCGCTGAAAACGCTTTGCGAATACGCGACCAAAGGTTTTCGTTGCCACACTCCGACCGGCTGTATATAGAAGCCCTAGCACGGCAACCGTCGGCACTTGTTTGTCCCGACATGGAACTGGTAGACCGTTGTCTCCGGATGGACGATCTTCCCCCGGAGCAGGGTATGTTTTCCAGTACGGATTCATGGTCCGCTTCCATCCCGCTAAACCGTCCCGCATCGTCTCCCGCACGAACCGACGGTGGCTATACGGGCATACTAAACAACGGCAGTGTCGAAGATTTGGCTGGACCGGTGCTTTCCGAATGGGCCCATTCGGGTTTTGTCCTATGGGAAAAACTGACCAGCCGACGGCTGATTGTGTACGAACGCACCGCGCGGACGCTTTTCGTCCGACATCTGCTTATCCATGCCGTGCTGTGTGTTGACGACGCATGGCGTCTTTTTGACCCGGAGACACAAACGAATCGTCTAAGCGAGGTCAAGTTTCTCATGGCCGGTGTCGTGCGCGATCTCGCAACGCATACGCCACACGAAAGCCGGATCGAGATCCGACTCGACCTGCGTATGGTGGGACCCGGCGACGAAACCCGCAGCGTGACACTTAACACAATAGCCCCGGAAACTATCCGAAATCCGTCTCATTTTCTGCTCGACTGCCCGGAGATTTATCCATGGTTCTTTTCCGATGATCTGCGTCACGGGATGGTCTGTACCGACCCCACTTCTTTTTCAAGCGATCTGTGGCACGATGCGGTTGCCCCCGGCCCTTTGGAGGATCCGGTGTACGACCCCTCCACGACCCTGTCCGATCTGGCGCGGCGTACCAAGGATTTCGATTGCGTCCACGTGCTTGTCTTTTGTTCCGACTGCCACTACCCGATCCTGAAGACGATATGACGCAAGGCGACGGACGCCGTGTTGGATTTGGGTTCATTCGGACGCGACGGTCTCATTTTTGTCACCCGTTCGGAGACGCATGAGACAGGATGGGCGATACGTCCTGCCTACGACTCTTCTCGGATGGAAACACGGCGCCCCATCGTCCCGATAGGCGAACGGGAGGCGCGTCAAACCTTACGTCGACATTTTTTGACACGGCTGGCCGGAATGCGGTACGGACATGAGAGACGATCCAAAGCCTGACATTTGCGTTCGGAGTTCGATATGCCCGTGATTGTGTTTCCTCCTGCACGGGAACGCGAAACGCCGACCCCGACCACCCGTTTTATCCGGTTTTTGCTGGCGCACCCGGCACATCCGGAACTGGTCGAGGAAATGGATTTTAACACCGCAGAGACGACGGACCGAGACGCAGTATATGCCGTTCTCCGTTCGCTACGGCCTCGCGAGGCGTTTGCCGTAGACTCCGGAGACCGACCTTTCGATGTGTTGCAAAACCGACTGGCGGCGCTAAGTGCAGAAATGACCGACGAGGGACTTCCCATGACCGGCCATGGGTGGATCCGAGGAAGTCTGGACAATTTCTTAGAGTCGATTTTGCTGGTGCCCGGCGAGTCTGTGGAAAAACCCGAAGAGGCCGTACTGCTTGTTCCCGACGACCCACAAACGGTGTGGCACGCGGTGGCCCTTGCCTTCGAATTCGGTGGGTCGTCCGGTCGTTTGAGTATCGCCCGACTTGCCTCGGAAAGGGGAACTCCCGGTCATTGCGCGCTCCTCATGGAACGTCCACTCTCCTCTTTTCCGTTTCACTATTGGCAATCCCGGCCCTATTACCGTCTGTACGGTCTCTTGCGTCCAGATAAGGATTGTTACGTAGAGTGGGGGTTTAGCCATCCGGTTCCCGAAATCGCCGATCTGCATACCGGTCTTGTCGGTCGCGTCGCCATAGCGCTCGTTTCCTCCGAAAACGGTCGCCCGTTATGGCGATGGATACCGGGGAAAGATCGTTTCGAAACCGTGCCGTACGTGGCAGACGTCCATTTATCGGGCCGGACTCCACTGTGCGGTGGACCGCAGTGGAGTCCGGCCCTGACGGGCGGTTTTTTGATGCTCCGCTTTCGCTTCGGAAAAAGACGCAGATGGACGGCACGGAGCGGGTGGCGGAAAAACGCGGCAAAGGGGTCCGCGAACGCATCCGACAACTGGAAGCGCAGCGCGTTCGTATCGACCGGGAACTGGCGCATCTCAAAAACCTTGAAGAGACAGCTTTTTTGTGTCTGTTCGAAGAAAAAGCGGTGGAAACGGTGGCGCGTTTTGCCGCCGAATACCCCGTACACCGTCTAAGCCGGTTTCTCTATTTTCGCTGTCGATCCGCACACGACGCATCCGTATACCATCTTTTGATCGGCAAGGAAGGAACACATCTATCCGATCTACCTGCCGACATAAGACGCGAGGGAACGGTCTACATACGGGAGGCCGAGTGGCGTGCCGCCGGCGTCGAGGTGTATCTTCCTGAATCATATGCGATTCGTCCGTTTATCGGGTTTGAAAACGCGCTCCAACTATTGCGCACTTTTCAGCCGCACGATGCGACACCGGGAACGGATGTCCGGTTTATGTTGCGCCCGGTTTCCCAAGGGGCCGACGTCGAAAAATTTGTGTTTTCGCTCGGCGACGCCGTCGAATTCACCGACGCCATTCGGAATGTAAATACGGGGATGTGCACGGTCGAGCTGGCCTGCTTACCCGCCGCTTCGATACAGACACAGACAGCAGCGTTTCAGGAGGCGCACACACGCCTGAGCGAACGCCTTGAAGAAGCGCGGCGGTCCATGGAAACGAAGCTGTTTTCGTATCTGGAAAAACTGGATGCAGACCTCGAAAACGCACTCGACGAACTCGACGACCGGAGAAGGGAGTTGGACGAGTATGCGACGGCGCGGCGAACCATGGCCGAATACTGCCGTGCGATCCGGGAAATCGTCCGTCATCCCGGAAACGATCTGATGGCGTTTCTTCGCAAGGAAACCGATCTCAACCGGACACTTGCCGGACGACTCGGATCGATAGATTATCGGTACATCATACAATTCGAAACCTACGAACAACAGGTCAATCAAATCACCGGACAACACATGGGCACGTCGGACGCAAAATTTGAAAACTTGCTCGCCCAAGTGGAAGCGCAGGGGCGCGCGCTTCAGGAACAAACCGACACGCTCAGGACGGAATTGGAACGGTTTCACGAGACACCCGACCGTCTCAGACAATTTCTGACGGACATCACGAATCTGCATGGGGCAATCCGGCAATATACGTCGGCGATCCGAAAAACGACGACACGCGGAGAGAGGAAGCGATAAGTGTCCGATCCGGAATCGTCGTCTACACTCCGCCAGATGGTGCGAGAGTGCTTGACCCAGCAAGACCCGGCATGGCAACGGCTGCGCGCGCATATCCGGGATGTGACCGGGTATCCGGTATCCGAAGCCCGACAGTTTACCGCGCTTATCAAAGAAGAACCGCTGTTTCCCCGGTCGGCGCGCAAAAATCTGCGAGGGCTTCGAAAATCGTTTTTAGAAACCTACCGTAAACACGCCAAAACCGCCTTCGAAACGTTCGGTGCCGTATTTGCAAAACGTTTTTCCCGTGTGGATGCGCTTCGCAAAGACCGTGACTCGCTGCTTACCGGGCAAAAACCCGCGCTATCGGTCGTCCGGGATCTGCTCCGAAGGATTACCGCGCTTTTGCTAGATATCCGACGGCGATTACGCCAAAACGCCTTACACTGATATGGCCTCGCACGCTCCATTTTTTCGGCGTCTCGTCCTATCGCTTGGCATCATGGCGGTTTGCATCGCGATCTACGGAGCGCCCTTCGTTTTTCCTTTGCTTCGTCCTTTTTACGCGCCATTCCATGATAGCCTCCTGCTCCCTGCCGTAGGGTATCTGTGGTATTATCCGTTTCCGTTTTCCGCTTTTATACTGCCCCCGGCTGTGGCGCTTCTCTGCGCGGGCTGGGGAACTTGGCTGATAGATATCTCTCCGCTTACCGGTCTTCGCACCCAACTTACCCGTCTCTTTTTCTCGCTTCAGCCCGACGCACGCTGGTATCTCGCCGTAAAAAAAATTCATCTTGCCGTCATCTCGTACAACGGACGGCTCCCCACGCATGGCGACGGTTTCCGCCTTTTTCTCGGGTACCTGTCCGCTACGGCGCGGCACAGGTGTCTGAGACGGCGGTCGCTGCCGCGCTCGAAATCGTTGAAAACCGGATGACGGCGCTGACGCAACAAAACGGCCATGGCGACGCAATGCTGGCAAAACGTATCGCCGACGGTTTTTCGGGTGTCGCAGGGCTTTATCTCCCCGCCACGCAACACGCCGTCAGTGTGGACACACACAACCTGCTCCATGCCCTCTCGTATGTCGACAACGCCGTTGTCTACGGCAGAAATTCCGACACCGAAATGAATACGCTTTTCGATGCCTGTCGGGAAATGGACGTCGCTATCGGGCTTCGGGTTGCGATACGGGAGTGGGAACGCGACCCATAGCCCGCCGTAGCGGTTCGTATCGCCGGTTATGTCGGCGCACTACTCGACCGGATATCGGAAACGTTCGACGGTTTTCCCGGAACCCAAGAACGGACGCGAGACATTCCCGTGTAGCATGTCCCTCTCCGTATGCTCATGATACGGTATCTGACGTTTGTGCAGACCGCCTACGGTCCGCCCGCAGTGGCCCACACCTGTCGAAGGCTCGACGAACTGAGCGAAAAGGCGAATCGTATCCTTTCCCTGTTGTCCCAAACCGGTCACGAAAACCCAATGCCGGACATGGTCGGTCTTGCCCGCTGGGTGTCCGGTGTGTATACAGCGGATACGGCGGGGCGGGAAACCGCGGCATGGAAGGAAAGGACATCTCGATTCCACACATTCCGCAACATGGCCGAAAATCGCTGCGATGAGTCGAAACGTCAGGTTGTTGGGGTTTTGGCGCGTTCCTTGCAAATCGCCGCACGCGGCAAAGATGTTTTCTGGGCGGCCTCCACCGTAGCGGTTTTGGGCGGGGGACTACTGATAACGGGACTGGTATACACGGCGCTTGACTTCACGGGGGTATTAAGCCATCCCGCGACGGAACGTCTTACCGATTCCCGCTGGGGTGTCCGGTACGACGCACCGGGAAAACCCGTGACCGCGTTGCGCGCGGTCGGGGGGCTCTTGATTGCCGGCACCCAAGAAAACGGTCTGCATGTCTACGATCCACGCACCCGGTTGTGGCACACCACGACGCCCGCCGGAGAGACCGCATCGCCCCGTTACGCGATTTCCCATATCAAACCGGACGACGCCGGGTTGGGGCAGACATGGGCGTTGACGGACCAAGGCGGCGTCTTGGCTCAAACTGCAGGGGAATGGCACGTCGTTTTCGGTTCCCAAACCCTGCGGGGTGAGGGAAACGACACGATGACCGTCGCGGCGAAAAGCGGGAACCTTGTAGGCGTCGGCACACGACACAGCGGCATGGCCGTCTACGACCTACGTCGCCGCGCATGGCAGGCATTTCCGGACGGTGACGGTATTCGGACATACACCGTTCGTCCCGGCAACCGCGAGGAAACCTTCTAGTTTGGAACATCGGACGGTCTCCACCAAGCGGAATCCGTCATGCTGCGCCACGTCACCGTCGCCGATTCTGCCAACCCGGTCGTGGTAGACGTGGAAGTGACAGACGGGACCGTCTGGTATCTTGGCGCCTCGGGCAGTTTCGGACGCATCTCGAACACCGGACGCCCTGAACCCGTGGGACGTTCCATGTCGATGCCGTTTCCGCCCGACGCCATGAGTGCGGCGGCGCAACAGGGTGACGTCCTTTGGGTCGGCACGAGTGACCACGGACTTTTCGTCTACCGTCTCGATACACGCGCATGGCAACCGGTCCTGCCAAACATCGACATCACGAGTGTTTTTTTCGACCCCCGAACCGAACATCTCTACGTCGGCGCAAAAACTGGGTTATACCTGCTCAAAGACGTCATAAACCCCGAAAAAACACCTTCTGTCGTCGGTTTTTTCGAGGAGTTTGCAGACGTCAGGACATTTCAGGGAGCGGAAAACGGTGTCTATTTTCTCACCGGATCGGGGAAGATCGGAGCGCGATTTACACGCCGATCCGACAGTATGGCCTTGTGGAAACGCCTCTGGCGTTCAGAGGGCGCGTCGCCCGACTCACTCGTCACCCTGCTGGATCCAAGACCCTCGGACTTAGACGAACGCGACATCACCGCCGCGTGTCAATCCCCCACGCACCTGTTTCTCGGCACGGCGGACGGCATGATCTTGCGATACGACAAAACCGCCCATGTCTGGCAGTCGCTTCCGCGTCCTCTTCCTTCGGCCGTCGATGAACTGGTTTTCAACCCCTATTCCGGTTCGGTGGCGGCGCTGGCAGGAAACGGGCTGTATCACGCCGTTGCGCCCTACGAACAATTTGTCCGGTATTACAACGTGGAGGCCGACTCGGTCCGGATGATGCCTACTCCATGGGGATATCTGCTTGTGCTCGACGGCAGGACGATCACGGCCTTTAACGAGACCAACCATCGCGCCGATGTGATGCTGTCGGGGGTCGAAGCGCCGGAACCCGGTTTTGTTCCCGTGGCGGTGGACCGGTCCGGTGCGGCGCTGTATTTCGTCACCGCCGACGGGCGTGTACTGACCTACGACCTGCTTCGTCACCGTTGGGACAGCCCGCCCGATATTCCGCATCGCAATGTCGTCGATATCCGGCATGTCGGGTATCAGGAGATTTATCAAACCAGTGACAACGCGCTGTATGTGCCCGGCACTTTTCCGCTTATCGGCGGTGGCGCGGCCCTGCTCGGCGATGCGGACATCCGACGCGCCGGAACCGACGGAAAATATCTTTACGCGGCCGGAGATCGATACATAGAGCGGTACGACATGACCACGCATACATGGGAGGCGTCGGCGCGGATCGACATGGGAAATACCGGCGCGCCTACCCATCTGACCCCCGTTTCAGGAAAACTCGTGTACCGGACCGGAGGCAACGGATTCGACGGCGCGCTCTGGATGGATGGGCGCCTGATCGACCGCGACACCGGTCCTGTCTCCGGCGCGGGCGATCGGTTGTGGTATGCCCGTCCCGACGGTCTGTATCGGCTGGACGCAAAAACCGGACGCACGACCCTGGCCTTTGGGCAGACCGCCCCGGAGCGAATACCCGAAGAGCGGATCGTAACCGCGATGGAGACGGGTGACGCGATATGGCTTGCCACCGACCGGCGGATATTGCGCTATGTTTTTTCTACCCGCGCATGGCGCGTGCTCTCCCTGCCCGATGGACGAGACGTGGCGCGACTTGCCACAGGGGACGGTGGGCTGTTTGCCTTGACCTCCGGCGCGGTATACGAATGGGTACCCGCCGTTGAAGAATGGCGACGTATCGAGGAGACGGGAGCCGATCCTGAACCGCTGCCGGAAAACATACAAACCTTGCGCACATCCCCTCCGGAACGGATGCTTGTAGATACGGCGCTGTGGCAATGGGTCCGCGATGGTAGCCGGGTGATACCCAGATTCCGCGATCCGGTGCTTACGGACGTTTCCGTGTTTGACGACGACCCTCGCGTATGGCGATTTCGTTTCGATACCGTCCGGGGAGTAGTTCCGCTTCGCTCCGATCTGCTTGTCGTTGCCGACGGGTTGTTGGTCCGATATCCGCAAGGATCGAATCTTGCGCTGACGGATGGAACGCTCTCCCCCGGTCCTAATCTCTCCGAGCGATCCACGGTATCCGGCGAACAGGAGATCACAGGAACGATCCGGCTTTGGGTGTCGTCGCCGGATGGAAACCGGAAAATGTCTGTCTATGTCGAAGACGGACAACGGATTGTCCCTTTCCCTTTCGGCAGGAACGACACTCCGACCCATACGGAAATCCTTATCGACGACGGTATTTGGCGATGGGAAAAAAACCGCACTACCGGACGGGTAAGCAAATATCTGACCGGTCGCGGTGGTCGCCATGAGTTTTTTTACAAAACGGCCGTTTCGACTTTGACGATCTACGTGGTTTTGCCGTTGCCGGCAAGGAGGTATGGATCGCCACATCGGGCGGCGTGGCGCGGTATCCCTTTTCCGCCTATGCGCTCCCGCTCGCTTCGTTGCCTTATGAAACCCGGATAGCGGGCCGAGACCGACCTTCCGTTTCGGCGATCCATGTACGCGGGGACACCCTGTATTGCCGGATCGGAGAAGCGGATTTTGCCAAAGACCCCGGCGGCGCATGGAGACGCGCATCGCCTGCCGAGCGACCCATACTGCGACAACCTGTGCATACGCCGTTCTGGACGTGGACTCACGATCTGGTGCGAAAGACGGTGGATGGCACATACCGGGACGCGCAAGGCGTAGAGCGGCGACTGACATGGTCGGACGGCGAGTTCGCGTTCGACCGATTTACCGATGAGGCATGGTTTGATGGGGCGGTGTGGTTGTTTACGGCGGCGGGTGTTGCCGCGTATCCCGCGTATCAGGGGTATCTCAACATCGACAGTCTGCGTGTGTTTTCCCCACCGGATACGGCGGACCGTATGACGGTCGTGACGGAAGGCAACACGCCTGCCACGCTTCTTATCCGCCGCGCCGACGCAAGCGACATTCTCCGGTACGACCCGTCCGGACGTTTTTTGGTCGTGACGCCCTCCGGTGCAGACGGAATCCGCATCCGCGACCGTTTTGTCTACCGAGCGCTGTTTGACGACGGTCTTTGGAGAGGCCGACGACGCGCGGAGGGCGACAAACCCAACCTGCCGGCGGTAACCATTGAGATGCGCGCGGATGACGTATGGCAACACATAGGATTGTCGGGGGGGCTATTCGACTTTGACGATGTCCTGGACATGAGCATCGACGGAGAACATATATGGCTTGCCACAAAAGCCGGTATCTGTCGATACCCGCTGATCGGCATCCTCGATCCCGGAAAACTCGCGCCGTTGTGGGGGAGCGAATTTCGCGATGTCACGGATATCCGTCGAAACGGAAAAGAGACTTCGGCACCCACATTTTTTCGGCGAGGAAACCACAACGACACCGTTCGAAAATTGGATCCGGCGACATGGGCGACATCGCCCGTAAACTCAGACGAAAACCCGTTTCTTCGCCTGCCCGTTGTCGAAACCCCTTACTGGCTATGGGTGCGCGACGAACAATATGCCGGCAGCGTGGTCTCCGATTTCCGTCTTGGTCTCGACATCCTTACCGCCGAAGGACAATGGGTTCCGGCGGATATCGACTCTACCCGGCGTTTTTCTTTTGACAGGGTCCGAGATTTGGTTTTCTACGATAACGCGCTGTGGGCCGCCACTCCGGATGGTGTTATCCACTATCCGTCCGGAGAGCGTATTCATCTGGAGGATGCCACCGTGCATGTCGCGGGCGGACGTCTGCGCGACGTCGTACGGCTGGGTGTAAACCGCAACGGACGACTTATCTCCGCAACTGAGGATGGACACACCTACACACTGGACCTAAGAAACCGGTGGGAGGAAACGGACGACGAGGAAACCCCGACGTCGTTACGTTTTCGTGAAGACGAGTGGTTTTGGCACGAACGGGAGGGACGGGTGGAGATCCGTTTCCGGGACGATCCTGCGCGTCTACGGACGTTGTATCACAGTCGTTTTTCGGATCACCACGTTGCGGCGGTGGCTTCGGACAGTTCCTCGTTGTGGATGCTCACCCCTGTCGGCTTGATACGATATGCGCGTCCGGAGCCGAAAGATACACTTCGCGTGATCCGACGGTATACGGGTTCCGATTTCGCCGGAACCCCGGACAGCCTATGGGATACGGTCGCGGGAATCGGAACCGACCGGCATGGGGTTCGCGCTATTGTCCGGGAGCGAGAGCGGTTGTGGTTGCTGACTTCGGCGTTTCTGCTGGCCTACCGGGTTTCGGCAAACGGCACGCTGGGATACGAGCACCATGCCCCGTTGCCTGACGCCGCGCTTTCCGCATCGGAGGGGTATCTGTCGCTTGCGGCAAACGGAGCGATGCGTGTAGACTTTCGCGCAGCAGGCCGGGGACTGTCGTACCGGTTTGACACGGACACGCAACGATTTTCCGACCTGTACGACCTGCCCCCTGCCGGTTTAATACTTCGCGAACAGGCATCCATCCTGCCGGGCCGAAACGTCATACACACGCTCGACGAAGACGACGAACACCTGTGGCTTGGAACCGCAGAGGCGATATTCCGTATCCGCAAATGACCGTCTATCCCACGCGATACGACTCCAAAAGCGCATAATCCGGCTCGACACCCAGTCCGGGCCGATCGGGAACCGTCACGCATCCGTCCGCATCGATGGGCAGTGGATTTTTGAAAATCCGCCCCCGCATGGGGTCCACCGTCTCCCGATAGACCTCGAGGATCAACCCGTTCGAGATGGCGGCGGCCAGATGGACATGGATTTCCTGCGCGCCGTGCGGGGCGATACGGAAATCGTATGCGGCGGTAAGCGCAGCGACGTTCATAAATTCGGTGATGCCTCCGAGGATCTGGGCATCGGCGTTGTAGATGGCCGCGGAACGGTGTTCGATCAAATCTCGAAACCCATATCGCGTGTATTCGTTTTCCCCGGTCGCCACCGGAATAAACGTAGCGCGTGCCACGTCGGCGTGTCCGCGATAGTCGTCGGGCGCAACGGGTTCTTCGAACCAGAAGATGTCGTACTTTTCGATCCTCCGTGCCATGTCGATGGCTTCGTAGGCCGTATACGCATTGTTGGCGTCCACCATGACCTTGATGTCCGGCCCTACGGTTTCGCGTACGACACGCACCCGTTCGACGTCTTCGGGGATCGGAACCCCTCCGATTTTCATTTTTACCGCCCGCGCGTTGAGTGCCAGATTTTCCTCCATCTCACCCGCAAGTTCGCGGAGTCCTTTGCCTTCTTCGTAATACCCGCCGGCGATGTAGGCGGGGATACGGTTGGTGTATCCGCCTAATAGCCGGTGTACGGACGTTCCGAGTATTTTGCCCATGAGGTCCCAGAGTGCGATGTCGATGGCGCTGAGCACTTGTGTGGACATGCCGCGGCGTCCCACGATTTTCGGTTCCCACATAGCGTCCCAGTGCCGGCGATAGGCAAACGGGTCTTCCCCGATCAGGGCCTGTTTGTAATGTTCGACCAGTACGCTCACCACCTCGCCCGGGCGTCCTGCAGCGGTTCCACCGCCCCATCCAATACCGATGATTCCCTCGTCGGTGTGGACGTGGACCAGGTTTAGACCGATATGAACATACGTAT
>Ga0194132_10005198_pt1 | contig 21374 bp, 19 predicted proteins | sample TA2KigOf80mmetaG_FD_148612 | JGI IMG/M metagenome (GOLD analysis project Ga0194132, IMG submission 148612) | Freshwater microbial communities from Lake Tanganyika, Tanzania - TA2015054 Kigoma Offshore 80m | ecosystem: Environmental > Aquatic > Freshwater > Lake | place: Tanzania: Lake... | reverse complement strand
GCCCGGCGGGCCGCGTCGGCCGCGCCGTCCAGCCACCCGCTCGGCCCCACCAGCACGAGGCGGTGCGGCACGTCGTCGCGCTCGACGAGCCGGGCGAACGCGTCGACGAGCACGGCCACGTCCTTGCGGGGCTCGAGCGTGCCGACCCAGCAGACGTACGGACGGTCGGCGATGCCGAGGTCGCGGCGGGCGGCCTCGACCGCCTCGTCGGAGGCGATCGTGTGGTCGACGCCGTGGTGGATGGGGGTGATGCGCTCCCGGGAGATCCCGGTGTGCGCCGCGACCTCGTCGGCCGCCGCCGCGGTGGGGGCGATGACGGCGTCGGCCCGCCGGGCCGTCGCGATGAACCCGAGCTCGTGGAACCGGCGACCGCGCTTGGTGAAGGTGTCGGGGAACATGAGCGGCGCGGCATCGTGCACCGTCACCACCAGGGGGATCCGGTTACGAGGCGGGACCGCGACCGATGGCGCGTGGAGCACGTCGGCGCCGTGCACCTGGCGCTTCACCGACGATCCCGGGAAGGCCAGCGGGTCGGTGATGCCCCACCGGTTCCAGAGCTCGTAGAGCAGGCGGCGGCGGTAGCGCAGGCTCACCGCCGGGTGGTCGATCCCGGCGGCCGCCATGACGGCCTGCACCTCGGCCGCCTCGTGCCGGGCGACGAACGGCAGCACGACCACCTCGCCGGACGGTCCGGCGCCCGTCGCCCCTCCCGCGTCCCCGGAGCCGCCGAGGGTGGGCAGTACCTTGGCGAGCTCGCCGGCGTATCGCCCGATGCCTCCGGGCGGCCGCTGGAACAACTGCTCGAGGTTGAGGGCGACGCGCATGATCCGGCTGCTCACGATCCAACCCGTCGCCGAGCGCGGCGGCTCGGATCAGGCGCTGGTCAGGTTGCTGCGCAGCCTGCCAGCCGTCGAGTTCGAGTGCCACGTCGTGGTGCCGGCCGAGCCGCCCCTGCGCACCGAGCTCGAGGCCACGGGCGCCGCGGTGCACGTCGTTCCCATGGAGCGCATCTCCACATCGCACGCGCTCGACACGTGGATGCGCTACGGCGCGGGCTGGCCGGTCGCGGTCGGTCGGATCGCCAAGCTGATCCGCACCCTGCAGATCGACCTGGTGCACACCAACTCGCTGCACTCGTGGTACGGCTGGGCGGCGGCGTCGCTCACCCGTCGCCCGCACGTGTGGCACGCGCGGGAGATCACCGTGCAGTCGGCCGCCGCGCTCAAGGTGGAGCAGATCCTCACGAAGCACTTCGCCACCCGCGTCATCGCGGCGTCCCAGGCGATCGCCGACCAGCTGCCCGCCAGCGACGTCGTGGTCATCCACGAGACCGTCGACCCCGACGAGTTCTCCCCCTCGCACGCCGGACGCTTCCGGGCCGCGGCGGGGATCCCCGACGACGCGCCGGTGGTCGGCGCCGCCGGCCGCATCGACACGTGGAAGGGCTTCGACATCCTGCTCGACGCCTTCCCCCGGGTGATGGAGCAGGTCCCCGACGCCCATCTCGTCGTGGCAGGCGGGCCGGTCACCGGGAAGGAGGCCTACGCCGAAGCACTCCACGTGCTGGCCGCCACCATGCCCCACACCCACTGGCTCGGCGTCCGCAGCGACGTCGCCGAGATCCTGGCCGACCTCGACGTGTTCACCATGCCCTCCACCGAGCCCGAGCCGTACGGCCTCGTCGCGGTGGAGGCCCTCGCCAGCGGCACGCCGGTGGTGATGACCGGCGCCGGCGGCCCCAGGGAGATCGCGCAGCAGGCGAGCCCGGGCGCGGCCCGGCTGGTGCCCATCGGCGACGCCCCGGCTCTGGCCGACGCCATCGTCGCCACCCTCTCCGAGCGGGGCCCGAGCACCAGCGCGAGTCGCGCCGCCCGGCCCCCCCTGCGGACGCCGGAGTCACCCGACCGGTTCGCCGTCGAGTTCCGGCGCACGGTCGCCGCCGCGCGCTGACGCGTCCGCATCGCGCCCCCCGGCTGCGGCGGTAGCGTCGCGGGACTCCATCCGCCGATCGGTTCGCACCGAACCCTCCGGCGACCCCCGGAGACCCGTCATGCCGTCCACCGAACGCGTGCTCCACGCTGCCGAAGCCGCCCGCATCGCGGCGGATCGGGGCTTCGCGCTCCCGGGCGACGCACCCGGCGGCCGCCTCGGCATCGAGATGGAGTGGTGCACGGTCTCGGCCCGCGACCCGTCGCGCCCGGCCGACTTCGAGAAGGTACGGAAGGCCGCGGCCGGCGCCGTCCTCCACCACCGCAGCCGCGTGTCGTTCGAGCCGGGCGGCCAGGTCGAGCTGTCGACTCCGGCCCTCCCCCCGCTCGACGCCGTGCGCGCCCTCGCCGACGACGCCGGGGCCCTCGGCCGGGCGCTCGCCCGGGCCGGGATCGGGATGGTCGCCGTGGGCCTCGAGCCCGGCGCCCGCCGGCCCCGGCTCCTCCACTCCCCTCGCTACGACGCGATGGAGGCGTTCTTCGACGCATCGGGCGAGGCGGGCCGCACGATGATGCGCAGCACCGCCGCCCTCCAGCTCAACGTCGACCTCTGCCCTCCCGACGCCCCCGACGATCCCGCCGCCACCGCGCGCCGATGGGACCTCGCCCACGGGCTCGGACCGCTCCTCGCGGCGATGTTCGCCCACTCGCCGTTCTGGAACGGCGCGCCGAGCGGGTGGCGTTCGACCCGGCTCGCGGTCTGGAACGCGATCGACGAGCGCCGGACCCGTCCGGTGGGCACCGGCGGCGACCGCCGCGACGCGTGGGCCGACTACGCGCTGGGCGCCGACGTCATGCTCGTGCGCACCTCCGACGAGCAGCACCTCCCCGTGCCGCCCGGGCTGTCGTTCGCCGGGTGGATCGAGGCGGGGCACGAGGCCGGGTGGCCCACGGTGGAGGACCTCGAGTACCACCTGACGACGCTGTTCCCGCCGCTACGGCCGCGGGGGTGGCTCGAGCTGCGGATGATCGACGCGCTCCCCGACCCGTGGTGGCGGGTCGCCGCCGTGGTGACGACCGTCCTGCTCGACGACCGCGATGCCGCGCACTGCGCCGAGAACGCCGTCGAGGCGGTGCGAGGCCGGTGGCACGACGCCGCCCGCCACGCCCTCGGCGACCCCGAGTTCGCCCGGGCCGCCCGGACCTGCATGAAGGCCGCCCGGGCCGTGCTGCCCCGCGCCGGCGCCGACGCCGACCTCATCGATCTCGTCACCGAGTTCGACGCCCGGTTCGTCGCCCGGGGGCGGACGCCCGCCGACGACCTGCTCGACGCGTGGGAGCGCGACGGCACGCTGCTCCCCCGCGCCGACAACGCATGACGGCCCTCGCGGCGTCGATCACGCGCGACTCCGTGGCCGACGAGCTCGACCGCGCCCGGCGCGCCAGCCTCGACCTGCTCGCGCCGGTCCCCGACGCGGACCAGCGCCGGCAGGTGTCGCCACTCATGTCGCCGCTGTGCTGGGACCTCGCGCACATCGCGCACTACGAGGAGCTGTGGCTGCTGCGCGCGCTCGACGACGTCGCGCCCACCGACCTTCGCTTCGACGACCTCTACGACGCGTTCGCGCACCCACGCCGTGAGCGCGTCGACCTGCCGATCCTCGACCCGGCGGGCGCGCGTGCCTTCGCCGCCGACGTGCGGGCCCGCACCCTCGCGCACCTCGACCGCGTCGACCTCGCCAGTGAGGATCCGCTGCTGCACGAAGGGTTCGTGTACGGCATGGTCGTGCAGCACGAGCACCAGCACGACGAGACGATGCTCGCCACGATCCAGCTCATGGGCGACGAGCTCGCGCACCCCGCCGCCGCATTCCCGGTGGGCGACCCACCCACGCCCTCCGGCGCCGTCGACCATCACGCGCGGTGCGCCGTGCACGGTGGCCCCGTGGTGCTCGGCACCGACGCCCACCCGTGGGCCTACGACAACGAGCGGCCCGCCCACACCGTCGACCTCGCGCCGTTCGCCGTCGACCGCTACCCCGTGACCAACCACCGCTACGCGGAGTTCGTCGCCGACGGCGGCTACGACGACCCCCGCCACTGGACCGACGCCGGCTGGGCCTGGCGGGACGAGGCCGCGCTCGTCCACCCCCAGTTCTGGCGGACCGAGGGGGGCGGCGGCTGGAGCCGGCTCCGCTTCGGCCGTCGCGAGGACCTGCCCCCCGCCGAGCCGGTCCAGCACGTGTGCCTGCACGAGGCCGAGGCGTTCGCTCGGTGGGCCGGCGGCCGCCTCCCCACCGAGCCCGAATGGGAGGCCGCCGCCGCGGGCGCGTCGCCCCACTCCGCGAACCTCGGCCGAGTGCGGTGGGCGCCGAGCCCGGTGGGCTCCCGCCCCGAGACGGCGAGCGTGCACGGGGTCGAGCAGTGCTTCGGCGACGTGTGGGAGTGGACCGCGTCGCCCTTCACTCCCTATCCGGGCTTCCGGTCGTTCCCGTACCGGGAGTACTCGGAGGTGTTCTTCGGGAACGAGTACACCGTGCTGCGCGGCGGGTCCTGGGCGACCGACCCCGTCGCGATGCGGGTCACCTTCCGCAACTGGGACTACCCGATCCGCCGGCAGATCTTCTCGGGCTTCCGCTGTGCGTGGGACCTCACGTGAGCGCCGGCGCGTCCACCTCGCCGTCCGCCGCCGTCCGGGTCGACGTGCACCTCGGCCCCGACGACCTCCGCCGCGCGCTGGAGGCCGACGTGCGCGCCGGCCTCACGGCGTCACCGAAGGAGCTCCCACCCAAGTACTTCTACGACGACCGTGGCTCGGCGCTGTTCGACGCGATCACCCGGCTGCCCGAGTACTACCCCACGCGCGCGGAGCGGGCGATCCTCGCCGCCCACGCCGGCGACATCGCGGCGGCGAGCGGCGCCGGCACGCTCGTGGAGCTCGGGTCCGGGACGTCGGAGAAGACGCGCCTGCTCCTCGATGCCCTGGCGGGCGCCGGCACACTCGACACGTTCGTCCCCTTCGACGTGAGCGAGGTCACGCTGCGCACCGCAGCCGACGCCGTCGCGGCGGAGTACGGAATCGCCGTGCACGCCGTCGTCGGCGACTTCGAGCACCACCTCGACCGCATCCCGGGAGGCGGACGCCGCATGGTCGCCTTCCTCGGCGGCACGATCGGCAACCTCACCCCGGCGATGCGGGCGACGTTCCTCGCCGAGCTCGCCGCCGGCCTCGGGCCCGACGACACGTTCCTGCTCGGCACCGACCTCGTGAAGGACCCGGCGCGGCTCGTCGCCGCGTACGACGACGCCGCGGGCGTCACCGCCGCGTTCAACCGCAACGTCCTCCACGTGATCAACCGCTCGCTCCACGCCGACTTCGACCCGGAGGCGTTCGCGCACGAGGCCCGCTGGAACGCCGGCGAGGAGTGGATCGAGATGTGGCTGCGCACCGACGCCGCGCGCACCGTGCACCTGCGCGACCTCGACCTCGCCGTCGACCTCCGTGCCGGGGAGGCCATCCGCACCGAGATCAGTGCCAAGTTCCGGCGTCCCCGGGTGGAGGCCGAGCTCGCCGCCGCCGGACTGGTCCTCGACCGCTGGTGGACCGACCCCGCCGGCGACTTCGCCCTCTCGCTGGCCCGCCCGGCCCGCTGACCGGCCCGCCCCCGGCGCGGCCGCCGTGGCCCGCTGCATTTCCACTACGGGCGTAGTGGGAATTACACTGGACCCATGTCCCCCCTCCTCGAGCTCGACGACCTCCACGTCGCCGTCGACGGCGCCGAGATCCTGCGCGGCGTCTCCCTGACCGTCGGCGAGGGCGAGGTCCACGCCCTGATGGGCCCCAACGGGTCGGGGAAGTCGACCCTGGCCAAGACCCTGCTCGCCGACCCGGGCTACGAGGTCACCGCCGGCCGGATCGTGTTCCGCGGCGAGGACGTCACCGCGCTCGGCCCCGACGGCCGGGCCGCCCGCGGCATGTTCCTCGGCTTCCAGCACCCCGAGGCCATCGCCGGGGTGAGCGTCCTCAACTTCTTGCGCCAGGCCATGGCGAACCGCAAGGGCATCGACGACTTCTCGGTGCTCGAGGTGCGCATGGCCGTCCTCCAGTGGGCGGCCCGCCTCGGGATGGACGACCGCTTCGTGAGCCGCTATCTCAACGAGGGCTTCTCGGGCGGGGAGCGCAAGAAGAACGAGATCCTCCAGATGGCGCTCCTCGAGCCCGACTTCGCGGTCCTCGACGAGACCGACTCCGGCCTCGACATCGACGCGCTGGTCGACGTGGCCCGGGGGATCCAGGAAGTGCGTGGCGACCGCCCCGGCCTCGGCATCCTGCTCATCACCCACTACCAGCGGATCCTCGACCACCTCCCGCCGGACCACGTGCACGTGCTCGTCGACGGCCGGGTGGTGCGCAGCGGCGGCCCCGAGATCGCCGCGCTCCTCGAGGAGGAGGGCTTCGACGCCTTCCGCGCCGAGGTGGCCGCGTGATGTCCGCGACGACCTCCACGCTCGACGTCGCCCGCATCCAGGCCGACTTCCCGATCCTGGCGCGCACGGTCAACGGCAAGCGGCTGGTGTACCTCGACTCCGCGTCGTCGGCCCAGAAGCCCGAGGCCGTGCTGGCGGCGATGGACCGCATCTACCGCGAGTCCTACGCCAACGTGCACCGCGGCGTCTACACGATCGCCGAGGAGGCCACGGCCGCGTTCGAGGCCGCCCGCACGAAGGTCGCGCGCTTCATCGGCGCCACCGACTCGCGCGAGATCGTGTTCACCCGCAACGCCACCGAGGCGATCAACCTCGTCGCGTACTCGTGGGCCCGGGCCAACCTGCGCGAAGGCGACGTCATCGTGCTCAGCCACCTCGAGCACCACGCCAACGTCGTCCCCTGGCACATCCTTCGCCAGGAGCGCGGCGTCGAGATCCGCTGGATCCCGATCACCGCCGACCAGCGTCTCGACCTCGACGGCCTCGACGACCTCCTCGACGGCGCGAAGCTGCTGGCGATCACCGCGATGTCCAACGTCACCGGCACGATCGTCGACGTCGCCGGGCTCGCGGCCCGGGCCCGAGCCGCCGGCGCCCACGTGCTGGTCGACGGCTGCCAGGCCGTCCCGCAGATGCCGGTCGACGTGCACGCATGGGACGCCGACTTCGTGGCCTTCTCGTCGCACAAGCTCCTCGGCCCGGCCGGCATCGGCGCCCTGTGGGCCCGGGCCGAGCTGCTCGAGGCGATGCCGCCGTTCATGGGCGGCGGCGAGATGATCCGCGACGTCACCACGGAGGGCTTCCTCCCCAACGACATCCCCTGGAAGTTCGAGGCGGGCACCCCCGCCATCGCCGAGGCGGTCGGCATGGGCGCGGCCGTCGACTACCTCCAGGCCATCGGCATGGACACGGTCCGGGCCCACGAGCGGGCGCTCACGCAGTACGCGCTCGACGCCCTCGCCGACCGCTTCGGCGACCGGCTCACCGTGTACGGGCCCGCCGGGGCCGACGACCGGGGCGGCGTGATCTCGTTCCTGTTCGACGAGATCCACGCGCACGACGTGTCACAGGTGGTCGACGAGGAGGGCGTGTGCGTGCGGGCCGGGCACCACTGCGCGAAGCCGCTCATGCGCCAGCTCGGCGTCCCCGCCACGACGCGCGCGTCGTTCGGGGTGTACAACGACCGGGCCGACGCCGACGCGCTGGTGGAGGCGTTGGCGAAGGCCGAGGCGTTCTTCGCCATCTGATCCGTCATCCGGGTGTCCATCCGGACCAGCGAGGGAAACCACTGATGTCAGGGCTGCAGGACCTCTACCGCGAGATCATCCTCGACCACTACCGCGCGCCCCGCAACCGCGGCGAGCTGCCGGTGCCGCCGGCGCACCTGGTCGAGGGGTTCAACCCGCTGTGCGGCGACGAGGTCGTGCTGTACCTCGAGGTCGAGGACGGCGTGGTGACGGACGTGAAGACCGCCGGGCAGGGCTGCTCGATCAGCCAGGCGTCCACCTCGATGATGAGCGCCGCCGTGAAGGGCAAGCCGGTCGACGACGCCCGCGCGCTCATCCGGGCGTTCAAGGCGCTGATGTCGATCCACGAGTCGAAGCTCGAGGGCGCCGAGGAGACCGACCTGTCGGCCGACCTCGAGGGCGTTCGCCTCGGCGACCTCGAGGCGCTCCAGGGGGTCGTGAAGTTCCCCGTGCGGATCAAGTGCGCCACCCTGGCCTGGAACGTCCTCCAGCAGGGACTCGACGAGACCGCGGCGGAGTCGGAGGCCTGAACCGGGCCGATCGACCCGGGTGATGGCCGGGCCCCACGGCCCGGTTCCCCGAAACGACGTGGTCATCCGGCTGACACGGAATCGACGAGCGGACCCGCTACGTTCACAGTACGGTCGGTACTCGGCGAGCACCCCGGCAACCCGGGATCTGGACCTCCAGAGGAGACGCAATGGACGAGCAGGCCCTGACCCTCCGGATCGACGAAGCGCTGCGTGAGTTCACCAGCCGCGAGCTGGTCTCGGGCGCCGAGGTCGTGGACTTCCTGCTCGACCTGCGGCTCATGATGCTGGCCGAGGAGGAGCGCGCGCCCGCCACCAGCTGAGGCCGCCCCCCGAGGACCGCCGGGGAACACCCCGTCCCGCCCGCGAGTATCCTCTCGGACATGACGGAGCCGACTCCCGCCAGCGCCAGCCGGAGCGCCCGCCGGGCCGCCACCCGGAAGAAGCGCCGCAACGTCATCGTCGCCGTCGCGGTGGTCCTCCTCCTCGCCGCAGGCGGGGTCGTCGTCTTCTCCGGCGGCGGTGAGGAGCAGGTCGCGAAGGCCGAGCCCGTCGCCACCACGACCACGACCACGATCCCGCCGACGACCACGACCACGATCCCGGCGGCCGCGTCGGTCGCGACGACCAAGGTGCCCGACCTCCAGGTGTTCGACGCCCCCGGGGGCACCAGGGTCCTCACCTCGTTCTCGGCCAAGACCGAGTACCTCGCCCCCCGCACGCTCCTCGTCACCGAGCAGCAGGGCGAGTGGCTGAAGGCGCTGCTGCCCATGCGGCCCAACCAGTCGGAGGGCTGGATCCGCACGAGCGACGTCACGCTCTCGCAGAACCCGTACAAGATCGTGGTGGACCTCGCCGCCCACGAGCTGGTGTTCACCAAGGACGGGCAGGAGATCCTCCGCACCGGCATCGTCGGCGGGGCGCCCCGCACGCCCACGCCGCTCGGTACCTACTACATCACCGACCCGGTCGATCTGCGCACCCGTCCGGGCGGCGCCTACGGCGCGTACGCGCTCGGCCTGTCGGGCTACAGCGACGTGCTGCTCGAGTTCAACGGCGGGCCCGGCCAGATCGCGATCCACGGGACCAACAACCCCGAGCTGATCGGCCAGGACGTCTCGAACGGGTGCATCCGCGTCGACAACACCGCCGCAGTGGCGATCGCCACGCAGGCGCCGCTCGGCACCCCTGTCGTCATCAGATAGCCGGCCGCCCCGACGCCCGACGAGCAGACGAGCCTCCGGGAGCGGGCGTCATGGCGCGTGAACGTCCGTCCATGCTCCCCGTCTACCTGGCCTGCTTCGGCATCGCCGCGGCGTTCGTGGGAGTGATCGTCATCCTCGGCGCGCTCCTGCGCTGAGGCGGGTCCGGTCCCGGCGATCCGGGTGGCCGCGATCGACGAGCGCTCGGATCGGACCGGACCCCCGCCGGCGCAGGCCCAGACGCGCGCGGCGCCTCCTAGGATCCGCGGCATGGCCGCCATCACCCCGCTCGTGACCGGGCGCTCGTTCCTCGAGGGACCGCGCTGGCGCAGCGACGCGCTCTACGTGTCCGACATGCACGGCGACGTGGTGCTGCGCGTCACCGCCGACGGCGCCACGTCGACCGTGGTCGAGGTCGACCAGCCCTCGGGGCTGGGATGGCTGCCCGACGGCTCGATGCTGATCTCGTCGATGGCGTCCCGCCGCGTGATGCGCTGGGACGGCAGCGCACTCGTGGTGCACGCCGATCTCGCCACGGTCGCGCCGTTCGAGATCAACGACATGGTGGTCGACCGGCGCGGTCACGCGTTTGTCGGCCAGTTCGGCTACGACCTGCGCGGCGGCGCCAGGCCGGTCGACGCACCGCTGCTGCGGGTCGACCCCGACGGCTCGGTGCACGAGGCCGCACCGGCGCTCCGCATGGCCAACGGCATGGCGATCGCCAACGACGACCGGACGCTGGTGGTCGCCGAGAGCTCGGGTAAGTGCCTGGTCGGGTTCACCGTTGCCGACGACGGCACGTTGACGGACCGGAGGATCTGGGCCGAGCTCCCCGACCACCCAGACGGGATCTGCCTCGACGCCGAGGACGGCGTGTGGATCGCGGCGCCGGTGACCGACCGATTCGTGCGCGTGGCGGAGGGCGGCGCGGTCACCGACGTGGTGGAGACCCCCGGCCGCCACGGCATCGCCTGCGCGCTCGGCGGCCCCGACGGCCGGACCCTCTACATGTGCACGTCGACGACCCACGGCGCCCGCGACGACTCCCGGGCCGCCATGACCGCGGCGGTCGAGACCACCACCGTGCAGGTCCCCGGCGCCGAACGCCCCTGACCCCTCCCGTTCCGGCGCCGCGTCACCGCTCCGTGCGCCGTCACCCGGCGCCACGAGGAGCGAGGGGGCGGGCGGGCCGAGCGGAGGGTCAGAAGCCGGGTTCGGCGAAGGGGTCGACCTCGCGGGGCCGCTCGAGGGTGATCTCCTCGACGCCGAGGTCGGCCGCGAGACCCTCGTAGCCGGTCTCCTCGAGCTGGCCGGCGAGCTCGGGCCCACCACTGGCGACGATGCGCCCGCCCATGAGCACGTGGATGCGGTCGGGCCGCAGCCCGAGGAGCAGCCGGTTGTAGTGCGTGATCGCGAGGACGCCGAGGTCGTCCTCGGTGGTCATCGCCTCGACCCGGCGGGCGACGTCGCGCAGGGCGTCGACGTCGAGGCCCGAGTCGATCTCGTCGAGCACCGCGATCTTTGGGGTGAGGACCGCGAGCTGGAGCGTCTCCATCCGCTTCTGCTCACCACCCGAGAAGTCGTCGTTGACACCCCGGGTGAGGAACTCGTCGGTCACGGCCAGACGCTGCGCCTCGGCGGTGACGCGATCGGCGTAGGCCGCCGGGTCGTCCCCCCGCGTGCGGGCGGCCGCGGCCACGAGCTCGCCGACCGGCACGCCCGGGACGGCCACCGGGTACTGCATCGCGAGGAACAGCCCCCGGGCCGCCCGCTGCCAGGTGGGCAGGGTGAGCAGCTCCTCGCCGTCGAGGGCGACCGAGCCCTCCGTGACGGCGTAGTCGCCGCGGCCCATGATCACGTGCGACAGCGTGGACTTGCCCGACCCGTTGGGGCCCATCACGACGTGCACCTCGCCGGAGCCGACCTCGAGGTCGACTCCCCGCAGGATCTCGAACCCGTCGACCGAGGCCCGCAGCCCCGAGATCACCAGTCGGCTGCTCACGATGCGCCTCCGTCCACCGTCACGAGCACGTCGTCACCGTCGATCCGCACGCCGTAGACCGGAACCGGGGCGATGGCCGGCAGCGACTGCGGCTCGCCGGTGGTCAGCGAGAACGTCGAGCCGTGCTTGGGGCACTCGATCTCGCACTCGTCGTCCCACACCTCGCCGTCGGCCAAGGAGTAGTCCTCGTGCGAGCACCGGTCGCCGACGGCGTACCAGTCGTCGCCGAGGTGCACCAGGCACACACGGTGCCCGTCGACGTCGAACCGCCGCGCCGACCCGGGGTCCACGTCGGAGACCCCGCACACTCGAACACCCTCGGCCCTGCGCTCCCGCTCAGCCATGCGGGTGACCCCGGTGCTCGATCTTGCGGGTCACGGCCCCACGCAGCGGGTCGACGAGCGACCGCACCGGCAGTCGGGCGATCACGTCCTCGAAGAAGCCCATGACGATCAGCCGGTCGGCCTCCTCCGGCGGGATGCCGCGCGTCGCGAGGTAGTAGCGCTGGTCGTCGTCGACCGGACCGACGGTGCTCGCGTGCGAGCACTTCACGTCGTTGGCCTCGATCTCGAGGTTGGGGATCGACTCGGCGCCCGCGCCCTCGCTCAACACGAGGTTGCGGTTCGTCTGGTAGGCCTCGGACCGCTGCGCCTCGGGCCGCAGCCGCACCATGCCCGAGTACACCGAGCGTGCGTCGTCCTCCACCGCCCCCTTGAACAAGAGGTTCGACCGCGTGTGCGGCGCCGCGTGGTCCTGCAGGGTGCGGAAGTCGTGGACCTGGGTGCCGTCGCCGAAGTAGACGGCGAGGAGGTCGCTCTCGGCGCCGCTGCCCTCGAGCCGGGACTCGTTGCGGAGGCGGGCGTAGTCGCCACCGAGGGCGACCGCCGACGACCGCAGGACGGCGTCACGAGCCAGGTGGGCCCGCTGGAGGGCGACCTGCCAGGTGTGCGGACCGTGCTCCTGCACCGACAGGTAGCGCACGTTGGCGCCGTCGCCGAGCACCAGCTCGACCACGGCGTCGACGAGGTGCGGCCCGCCCGCCGACGAGAACCGGTCGACCACGGCGACCTGCGCCGCCTCCTCCGCCACGACCAGCGTGTGGGGGAAGCTCGCCCGCCCCTCCCCGTGCGACCAGTGCAGGACCACGATCGGGGTGTCGACCACGACCCCCGCCGGCACGTGGACGAAGGCGCCGCCGGCCAGGAACGCGTCGTGCAGCTCGGTGAACGCGTCGGGCGACGCGTCGCTGCACATCCCGAGCCACGGCTCGGCCTCTCCCGCCGCGCAGGTGGCGAGATCGCACACGTGCACGCCCTTGGCCTCGAGCGCCGGGTCGAGCTCATGGTGCACGACCCGTCCGTTGCGCACGACGACCAGCCCCGAGCGGTCGCCGGCCTCCGCCGCGAGCAACCCGCCCCCCGGTGCCCCCTCCACGCCCGGTGCGCCGAGCTCCTCGGTCGGGACCGGGGAGAACCGCTCCGGGTCGAAGTCGTCGATCGCGGAGTAGCGCCAGATCTCCTCCCGGCTGGTGGGCCAGGTGAGGTCGGCGAGGCGCTCGGCGGCGGCGGTGCGGCGGCGGACGAGCCAGTCGGGCCCGTCCAGCGCGCGCGACGCGTCAGGAGTGAAGGTGGTCATCGGCAGTTCACGTAGTTGATCGGTGGTCGCGGGGCGGCGGCGTCAGCCGACCGCGCCCTCCATGTTGAGCTCGATCAGCCGCGACAGCTCGACGGCGTACTCCATCGGCAAGGTCTTCGTGATCGGCTCGATGAAGCCGTTCACGATCATCGCCGTGGCCTGCTGCTCGTCGAGCCCGCGGCTCATCAGGTAGAAGAGCTGGTCGTCGCCGACCTTCGAGACGGTCGCCTCGTGGCCGACGCGGGCGTCCTCCTCCTCGATCTCCATGTACGGGTAGGTGTCGGAGCGGCTCTCCTCGTCGAGGATGAGCGCGTCGCAGCGCACGTGGCTCTTCACCCCGTACGCGCCGTTCTCCACCCGCACGAGGCCGCGGTAGGTGGTACGACCACCGTCCTTCGAGATCGACTTCGAGTCGATGATCGAGGTGGTCTCGGGGGCGGCGTGGGTCATCTTCGCCCCCGCGTCCTGGTGCTGCCCGGGGCCCGCGTAGGCCACCGACAGCACCTCCCCGTGCGCCTTCGGGCCGGTCATCACCACGGCCGGGTACTTCATCGTGAGCTTGGAGCCGAGGTTGCCGTCGATCCACTCGACGGTGGCCTCGGCTTCGGCCCGGGCCCGCTTCGTGACGAGGTTGTAGACGTTGGGCGACCAGTTCTGGATCGTGGTGTAGCGGATGCGCGCACCCGGCTTGGCGATGAGCTCGACCACCGCGCTGTGCAGCGAGTCGGACGAGTACACCGGCGCCGAGCAGCCCTCGACGTAGTGCACCGACGCGCCCTCGTCGGCGATGATCAGCGTGCGCTCGAACTGGCCCGCGTTCTCCGCGTTGATGCGGAAGTACGCCTGCAGCGGCATGTCGACGTGCACGCCCGGGGGCACGTAGATGAACGACCCGCCGCTCCACACCGCGGAGTTCAGCGCGGCGAACTTGTTGTCGCCCGGCGGGATGACCGTGCCGAAGTACTGCTGCACGATCTCCGGGTGCTCGCGCACGGCGCTGTCCATGTCGGTGAACAGCACCCCGAGGGCCTCGAGGTCCTCGCGGTTCTTGTGGTAGACGACTTCCGAGTTGTGGACGACGAAGCCTTCGGCCACGAAGTTGTGATGACCGGCGACCTCGATGTCGTAGGTGGCCTCCACGCCGGCGCGCTCGATGGCCTCCACTCGCACGAAGCCGAGCATCTCGCTCGTATGTGCGGTGAACGTGGTCCCCTTCGCCGTTCGGTACGTGTGGTGGTACCTGCGCCGGCCGAGGCGGTCGCTCCGCTGCGCAGAGCGGCACGGCAGCCGGTCGAACCGTCCACTCAGGTGGAGCTGATAGGCCGTCATGAGCCGGTCCCGGTCGAACGGATGCCGGTTGGTGACCTCGACGACGCGACTGGCGCGCACACCACAGAGGGCGAGCAGCTGCTTGGTGTCGTCGAGGAGCGCAGCGTTCGCACTCGTGACGACGACGTCCCGATTCCTGAGGTGGTCGCGCACGTAACCGTCGGCGTCGACGTAGCCCGCGACGAATGCCAGACGCTCCGCGAGCGGGAGCCCGAACACCCACTCCGGCACTCGCTTGGTGTGCGCAGTGCCACCAAGACCGTTGAGCTGCACGAACTCGGCGAGGGCTGCGGTGCCACGCCCGCTCAGGCGCGCGCCGTCGCCGGACAGCTCGAGCGTGATGCCGAAGAGCGATTCGGTCACGCGGACGATCTCGTCGACGAGACCGCCATCGGCTGCATCGACGGCGATCTCCACGCTGTCGAACGCACCCCGGTGGTGCACGAAGCCGTCACCGATGTAGAGACCCGCCCACCAGCAGAGATCGGGCGACGTGAGCCGGGGGAACGACCCGCCCTTGGGGTGCTGCGGCAGCATCAGGGGAGCCGAGACGCCGAAGTCGGGGAGATCCGTGGCGATGCCCACGAAGTCGCCCACACGCAGGTCGTCGGCCTGCACCCACTGCGCGCGGTACCGAGCCCGCTGACGACCCGGCTTGCGGTCGTCACGCAGGACGTAGAACGGGTGGTTGCCGGAGGCGCCGATGACCGCGCCGCGCGCGCGGATCTCGAGGATCTCCTTGTCTCCCGACTGCGCAGCCCCCACGACGCGGGCCTCGACGATCTCCTTCGTCTGCTCGTCGAGCGAGAAGACCGTGTCTCCCGGACCGAGCTCCTTGATCGGCCGGAGGCCGTCGGTGGTCCACACCAACGTCGAGCCCCGCAGGCACTCGTACTGCGCGGTGACGCCGGCGAGGAACTTGCGCTCGGCCTCCGGGATGCCCAGGCGCTCGTAGGTGGTCTTCATCCCCTCCGGGAGCATGTCCCAGTCGGAGACCTGCTTCTCGGTCGGCTTGATGTAGTAGTAGATGTCGTTGAAGTCGATGTCGGGCATGTTGCGGGCGAACCACTCGAGCATCGGCTTCTTCTCGAAGCGCTTCAGCGAGTTGAGCCGGAACTTCGTCATCCACTCCGGCTCGCTCTTGTGGTGCGAGATGTCCTTGACCACGTTCTCGTTGAGGCCCTTCTTGGGCTTGTAGACGTAGTCGTCCTGGGTGTCGGACCAGCCGAGCTTGTACTTGCCGAGGTCGATACCGCTGACGGACATCGCGAGCTCCGGGGGCGCTGGGGGGTGGCTGGAATCCCGTCCGGCGGGGGCACCGGGGGATTTCCACTACGCCGATAGTAACAATTCGACGAGCCATCGACAATCCGTGGCCCGCCCGGCGGACCGGGCCCGCGAGGTCGCGATCAGGTGGTGGGGCGGGTGGTGGTCGTCGTCGTGGAAGTCGACGTCGAACCGGACGGCGCCGTCGAGCGCGAGGCGTCGGCCGCCGACTGCGTGTTGAGCAGCTGCTGGGCCTGCCCCACGAGCGCCTGCGCCTCCCGCACCAGGGTCTGGTACTTGCCGAGGTCACCCGCCTTGAGCGCCGCGTCGGCGTCGGTGAACTTCTGTGCGGCTTGCTGGAGCAGATCCTGCACCGTACTGGGCGTGGTCGGCGTCGGGGTCGAGGTGTCGCCGGGCGACTCCGTGCCGTCGGTGGCGTCGGCGGTCGCCGGGAACAGCTGCCCGATCGCCTCGTTGACGGTCGAGGCGATCACGGGGTCGCGGCCCTGCGCGAACACGGCGACGAACTGGTACACGGGGAAGCTGGCCGAGCCCTCGTTCTCCACGTAGATCGGCTGCACGTACAGGATCGAGTTGCCGACCGGGATGAGCTGCACGCTCCCCCGGACCAGACGCGAGTCGCCACGCTCGAGCAGGGTCAGCTGCGATCGGATCGCGGTGTCCTGGTTGATCTCCAACGCGGCCTGCACCGGGCCGGTGACGGACTGACTCTGGGGCATCACGAACGACTCGAGCTTGCCGTAGTTGCGACGGTCCGACTTCGCGGTGAGGAACGACACGAGCCGCAGCTGCTGGTTGTCCTGCGAGACTGGCACGAACGCCTGGATCATCAGGAAGCTCTCGCTGTCGTCGCCGGGGAGGCTGATGTACAGGTAGTACGGGTCCTGGCGCTTGGTGGTCGCCCGGATCGACGGCGCCCGGCTGCTGCTGCCCTGGGTGTCGGGGTCGGTCGTGCCGATGGCCGTGACACCCGAGATCGCCTCCACCGGATCGGGCGTGATCAGCCACCGCTCCGAGCCCTGGAAGAAGCGCCGGGTCTCGACCACGTGGTAGGTGGCGTACACGTCGGTCTGGATCCGGAACAGGTCCTCGGGGTACCGGAGGTGGTCCTTCAACCCGTCGGGCATGTCCGCGAAGTCGCTGAACAGGTCGGGGAACGCCTGGCGCCACGCCTTCACGATCGGGTCGGTGCGATCGACGACATAGAAGTCGACGGTTCCGTCGTAGGCGCCGACGACGACCTTGACCGAGTTGCGCACGTAGTTGAACCGGCCCTGGATCCCGCCCACGCCGTCGACGTACTGCGAGTACGGGTACTTCGACGTCGCGGTGTAGGCGTCGATCACCCACTTGGTCTCCCCGTCGACGATCACGGGGTAGGGGTCGGTGTCGTAGCGGAGGAACGGCGCGAGCTTCTCCACCCGGTCGCGGATCGACCGGTACATGATGATCTTCGACTTCTCGGGCCGGATCTGCCCCGACACCAGCAGGTTGACGTCGTTGTAGCGGAGCGCGAACGCGGCCCGACGCACGAAGTTGCTCAGCCCGACGCCGTCGTCGCCGCGGTAGCGGGTGAGCGAGTCGCGCACACCCTGGCGCGGGTAGTTGAACTCGAGCTGCTTGGCGCCCACGATGACGTAGCCGCCCTGCTGCTCACCGAAGTAGATCTGCGCGCCACGGGCGGTGACCCCGATGCCGAGATCCTCCACCGGGATGTCGCGGGCGAAGAAGTCGGGGCCGCCCTGGCTCACCTGGTTCATCGGGGACGCGATCACGCCGTAGCCGTGGGTGTAGACGATCTTCTCGTTGATCCACGACTGGGTCGGAAGCGCGTTGCCGTTCACCTCGCGCAGCGACGTCGCGGTCTGGACGACCTCACCGTCGATGAGGTACCGGTCGACATCGACGTCGTCGACCGCGTAGTAGGTCTGGAACTCCTGGATCTGCCCGTAGACCGACTCGAGCACCGCCGGGTCCCAGAGCCGCGAGTTGTCGATGGTGGTCACGTTCGCCTCGACCACCGGCGCGGTGAGCTCCTCGGTGTACTCGTAGTTCTCCGGGGTGATCTTCGAGAGCCCGTACGCGTCGCGGGTCGCGTTGATGTTGCGCCGGATGTAGGGACGCTCCTTCGCGAACTCGTTGGGGTTGACCCGGAACTGCTGGATCAGCGCGGGGTAGATGGTGCCCACCACCACCGAGACGAAGCCCCACAGGCCGACCGCGATGATCGGCAGCACCCAGCCCCGCCGCCAGATGTTCCAGATGAACAGGCCGGCCGCGACGATCGAGATGAAGATGAGCAGGTTGAGCGCGGGGAGCTCGGCGTTCACCTGGGTGTAGCCCGCGCCGTCGACCGCGCCCTTCGTGGAGAAGTTCAGCTCGAAGCGGGCGAAGTAGTACTCGGCCGTCTTGACGAGGGCCATCACGGCGAGGATCACCGACAGATGGGCCTTCACCTGCGGGGTGACCCGTTGTCCAGGGGTCTGGAACCGGATGCCGCCGTTGAGGTAGTAGGCGACCGCCGTGACCAGCAGGACGATGACGAGGCCCGCGAAGAGCCAGTCGATGATGAACCGGATGAACGGCAGCTGGAAGACGTAGAACCCGATGTTCTTGTCGAACTGCGGGTCGGACTTGGCGAAGTCGACCCGGTTGTTGAAGAGGATCCACTCCTGCCACTGGGCCGACACCCCGATGCCGGCGATCAGGGCGAAGAACAGGGCGACGCCCGCCCGGATGCGCCCGGTGTAGCGCTCGGTCGCCTGCCGGTAGCGGGTGACCATCTCGTCCTCGGGCGTCATCGGCCCGACCCGCAGCCGCGGCGCCAGCCGGTCGGCGATCACGAGGTTGCCGAGCATGATCACGAAGAACGCGATCGTGAAGACGAGCGCCGGAACCACCTTGGCGAAGAGCAGCCGACCCCAGGTGTCGCCCTGGTCGAGGGAGTCGAACCAGAGGTAGTCGGTGTAGAAGCCGGCCAGGCCCCGGAGGCTGAACAGCAGCACCAGCAGGGCGACGACGACCGCGATCATCCATCCCCGGACGCGGAAGCGCCGGCGCTCGTACTGGGGAACGCGCATCGGCGAGCAGGCTAGTGGGCCGCAGGGGCGGCTCCGCCGTCGCCCCTCAGCCGGCGGGGACCACGAGGCAGCGGCAGCCCGCGTGGGCGGGCGGGCACGACTGACCGGTCGGGAACGGGCGGCCCTTGCACGTGGGCTCGAGCGCGTTGTCGTCGGCGTCGGGGCACTGCTCCACCTCGGCCGGCACCCACCGCAGCAGCGTGTCGTCGGGAGTCGCGTCGAACACGCCGCGGGCGAACGCCCACGACGACAGGTCGCCGAGCGCGGTCTCGAGGTCCTGGCCCCGCCACTCCCGGTACCGGGCGCCCACCGCACCAGCGATCGCCCGCTGGAGGTCGGGCAACCCGTCGTAGGGGCCCTCGCGCATCGCGCTCTCCAGCGAGGCGACGACCCGTTCCCGGAGCGGGACCACCAGGAGGGCGACGAGCTGGGCGACGAGCCCGTCGGGTGCGGGCCGGGTGCGGCCGCCGCCCAGGGTGCGCCCGGCGGCGTAGAGGTCGTCGACGACCGGACGGAACACCTCCGCCCAGGCCGCGACCTGGTCGGCCTCCCCCGGCACCGCGTCGACCGGATCGCCCTTGCCCTTCTGGCGACGCACGGCGTCGAGCAGCTCGTTCTGCTCGTCCTGGAGGAGGCGCTTCACCCGCGGGGACAGCGCCTCGAGCGCCTTGGAGATCGCGGCGTCGCGCCGGCGGCGCAGCGCGGCATCGTCGAGGGTGGCCGACTCGGCCACGCTGAACACCGGCCAGTGCGGTTCGGGCTCGACCGGCTCGATCTCGACGAGGTCGACGGCGACGACGACGAACTCGTCGTCGGCCCCGGCGGGGACGGTGCGGTCGGCGACCCCGGCCGCGACGGCCTCGCCGTCGAGGGTCCGCACGTCGTCGACGACGACCTCGGCCACCACGCCGTCGTCGGGCTCGGGGGCCGCACCCGCAGCCTCCGGGCCGGCGCCCGTTCCGGGCTCCGGATCCACGACGTCGTCACGGATGCGGGAGAAGATGCCGCCGAGGGGATCGCCGCTCGTCACGGGTAGATGGTATTGGCCGGGTCAGCCCGCGGCGGTGACGGCCGGGACCCCGGTCCCCCCGGCCCGGGCCAGGGCGGCGAGCGCGTCGTCGAGCGTGCGCACCCCGACCACCTTCATGGCACCCGCATGGGCCCGGGCGTCGGCCACCTCGTCGGCCGGGACCAGCATCAGCCGCGCCCCCGCCTCGCGAGCGGCCACGGCCTTCTGGGCCACGCCCCCGACCGGGCCGACGCTGCCGTCCTCGTTGATGGTGCCGGTGACCGCGACGTCGCCGCGCCCGGTGAGGTTCCCCTCGGTGAGATCGTCGATAATCGCGAGGGAGAAGGCGAGGCCCGCCGAGGGCCCGCTCACCCGGGCGGTGTCGATGCTGACCGCGACCGGGATGTCGTGGCGGCGGTCGGTCTGGCTGATGATCCCCGCGTAGCCGGCCCCGGCATCGGGATCCACGATCTTCTCCTCGCCCGTGCGCGCCGGGGGCGGCTTCGGACGCTTCCCGAGCTCGACCGGCACCGTCTGGCGCACGCCCGCGCGCTCCACCGCGAACTCGACGGTGTCGCCCGGCCGCTTGGCCACGATCAGCGGGCGCACCTCGTCGGCCGTGGTCACCGGGGTGCCGTCGACCGCGACGATCACGTCGCCGAGCTGGAGCCGACCCGCCGACGGGCCGTCGCACACCACGTCGATCACTTGGACGCGGCTCGGGCGGGGCGGCACGTCGTAGCCCAGCCGGCGCAGCGCGACGGTCTTCGCGATGTCCTGCGACTGGTCCATCTGGTCGCGCGCCAGACGACCGCTCTCCTCGTAGCCGGCACAGCCGATCACCGACTGCCGCTTCTGGACGTCGGACTCGCCGTCGAGCTTGGCGAACAGGTACCGGTACAGATTGGGGTCGCGGTTGCTCACGGCGACCGTGAGGAAGAGGAGCTCACCGTCGTGGGGGTAGGTGGCGGCACCGTCGACCTGGAGCACCTCGCCGTCGAGGGCGGTGGCCTCGCCCGGCGAGATGATCACGTACGGCACGTGGACGAAGGCGGCCGCGGCCAGCACGGCGAGCACGAGGACCAAGGCGACCCCGACCGCCCACGGCACCCATCGGTGGTGGCGGGGCGGGACCCCGGGCGGCGGCGGCTCCACCGGCGCGCGCGGCGCGACCAGGGTCGGAGGGGCGTCAGTGTCGTCCATGGGGTGCCGGATCGCCTAGTTTCGGAGCCGGCGCACGCCCGCGCCGGCCGAGGAAGCATCCAGAGTGCCATGACCTGGTCCCCCTCCGACATGCAGCACCGCGAACCCCACATCGCGGTCAAGACCGCGCGCAAGGTCGGCGCGCTGGTGCGGTGGATCGTCCTCGTGGCCCTCTGCGGACTGGCGGTCGCCGCCGTGGTGGGCATCGGCATCACGGTGCTGTTCACCGCCATCGAGAACGGGCTCTGATCGCCGCCGACCCGGCCCCGCGGATCGCCGCTCTCGGACACTCGGGGCGCATCGCCGGTGAGGATCTCGCCCTGGTCCGGGCCGCCACCCAGGACGCCGACGCCCGCGTGCGGGCCGTGGCAGTGGCCGCGCTCGTACGGGCGGCGCCGCTGCGGGCCGCCGCGCCGGCCTGGGCCGAAGCCGCC
>Ga0194132_10005196_pt1 | contig 21376 bp, 15 predicted proteins | sample TA2KigOf80mmetaG_FD_148612 | JGI IMG/M metagenome (GOLD analysis project Ga0194132, IMG submission 148612) | Freshwater microbial communities from Lake Tanganyika, Tanzania - TA2015054 Kigoma Offshore 80m | ecosystem: Environmental > Aquatic > Freshwater > Lake | place: Tanzania: Lake... | reverse complement strand
CGCTGGTTTCTCGATCTGCGACCTAAGGCGCTAGCGGACCCACGCTTTAGCTACCGCCTGAGTGACGTCCCGGCAGCATCACACCCATCCATTGCTGCCGCTTTGGCACGCCTCGCGGCGGTCGGACCGGCCGATGTCGTCTGGGATCCATTCGTTGGCTCCGGATCTGAGCTTATCGAGAGCTGGAAGTTTGGCTTGCCGCGGCGTCTTTGTGGCACCGATATCGACGCCAAGGCCATAGCTGCGAGTACACTCAATGCTGAGACGGCGGGATGTCGTGACATCATGCAGTTGTCGCAGGTAGATTCTCTAGAATTCCTGGCTCCCAATCCCTCTGTGATCATTTCAAATCCACCGATGGGACGCCGCGTCCATCGGGGTACGCTACAATTGCTTTTTCAACAACTGCTACCAAAATTGGCCCGCGATCTCAGTCCTGGCGGACGGCTGGTATGGTTGACGCCGCTGCCAGCGCTCACGCGGCAGGTGCTCAGTGAGCACGGGCTTAAGCTTACTTACGCAAGTGCTGTCGATCTCGGCGGATTTGATGCAGAAATGCAGCGCTGGGAAAAGCAGGATGCTCCTACGGCGTGTCGCAGCTGAGTGTCATATCCGCTTTGCCACCAAGGACATCTCGGTAAATGAATCGGGCTGCTGGACTAGCGAGAGCAGCGAGGGCGAAATCCTCGCTGGCTGACACTGACGGCGGCGATGTTTTGGTGTCGATTGCTTTAAACTCACCGTAGTTTAGTAAGTAGCGCACTCGGTCGCGGCGCATCATGGGGTGAGCTTCAGGTTTACCAAGATCAATTACCTCAATAGCAGCGCTAAATGACTTGTCTCTGATGCCGCTAAACAATTTGGCCTTACATGGTAGAATCCGTCCGATATGTGTGGATGCTAATAGCACGTGGTCCCGCAGCAGCCCCGCGTCCTCAAGCGCTTGCGCCACAACGTCTAAGCTACCGCCCAAAAAAGAATTAAAGCGGTCATACGTGGGCTTGAATGCCTGGAGCCAAGATCTGCGCGCCGTGAGTGCTGGCTCTACGGGTCCGCGCACATGATGGGTTGCAGGATCTGGGAAGTGATCCCAAAATGCGTCGTTGAAGGCTACTGCCGATAAAGACCAAGCAATGTGGGAACTGAGGTAGACCGCAGTGTTGGCCATGGCTACGGATAGCGAATCATAGTTATCTTTGAGTGCGCGCTGATAGACGCCGCAGAAGCCATTAGCACTCTTAACTTTGCCATCAAGGCAAAGCTTGGTCTCCGTGATATACCAACGTGTCATGATGTCGGCGAGTTCGTGGGTCAATAGATTCATGGCCTCCGTCTTATCAACTAAGGGACCAGTGCCGCAGCGAGCTCGGTCTCTAGCTGCGGTCATACGTCGGTAGCTGACCGCATAGGCTGATGTGGCCGAGCCCTTTAGCCGTGGATCTAGGGTCAGAAACTCTAGAGCGCTCTGCACAGTTGCGGCGCTCCACACGTGGCGATCGTGATCGTTGGGGTGGCTGCCAGACTGGGTGCAAAAATCAAAGGGCTGCTCTTCGCTAGTGAGTTTTGTGCGCACCGACTGGCAACCAATCGCTAGCCCACAGAGCAGTCCTAGCATACTTAGTCTCACGCCGACTTCTCCACTGCGCCCGTTTTTGTTTTTTTGCGGTAGACGATAGCTCCATCCAGAGTCTTGTGTTCAAACTCGTCCGAGAGACCAATAAGACTCTCGCCCGATCCAAGGACTAAATAACCACCTGGACAGAGAGCGGCGGTGATGCGAGCCAGTATCTCGCGCTTACCTGCGACACTTTGATAAATTAATACGTTACGGCAGAGCACCAAGTGAAAGAGGCCGGCAAAGCCAAATTTGTCGCGCAGATTAACTTTGCTATATTCAATGTGGCGACGCAGATCGAGGCTGGCTATCCAGCGATCTTGTTCGTCCTTAGAGAAATACTTAAGCATCATTGCCGTTGGCAGGCCGCGTTGTACTTCGAGTTGGGTGTAGATGCCACTTTGGGCCTTGGTCAGTACGCGCTCGGAAATATCGGTGGCCAGTATGTTAAAGGAGCTCGGTGAACCACTCTTGAGGCGGCGCTCGGTGAGCATCATAGCCAGTGATAAAGGCTCCTGACCTGTGGAACACGCTGCCGACCAAATACGTAGCGTTTCATCTGATTGCACAGGAGTTGATTCGGGCGTGAATAACAGGTTTTCTATAGCCTTGAAAATCTTCGGGTCACGGAAGAACGATGTTTCATTATTGGTAGCAACATCAAGAAGCAGTTGTTTTAGGGGGCCACTCAGGCTATTTTTGGCTTGCTCGTAAAGCGCATTGATATCGCCTACACCTACTTGTCTAGCGATTTCTTGGAGCCTATTTTCGAGCTGAAAATAATTGCTTTCCTCGTACACGATGCCGAGCTCGGCTTCGATGACTTTGGCGAAAAATTGGAGTATGCGTTCAAGAAGCAAGTTGAATCACCTTTCCCGTGGCAAACTCGATTTTCTCCAGGATGATATCGAGAGTGAAAGGTTTCATCATGTACTCATTGACTCCAGCTCTGAGCATCCTTGCGATATCGTCAGGCTCGTTTTTCGTAGTCATCATGATGACTGGCGTGTGGCAACCATTGGCTCTCAGCGAGGCAAAAGTGGTCGGTCCATCCATGACGGGCATTTCCCAATCAAGGAGAATCAGGTCGAAGGATTTCCCGCCTTGCAAGGTCACGAGGCCCTCAGAGCCATTTGCCACACTGGTTAGCCTTAGATCGGTAAAGGGCGCCAGTACGGATTTTAAAAAGGCATGAACAGCACGTGTATCGTCAATAATCAAAATCTCAAACATGCCTACCTCCGTGGCTAGCAATATGTGGACTCTGCAGGCTGGTCTTCTCATTCAGCCACCTTGCAATCTGCTCGGGATCACCAACTAGGTCGTAGTTGCCAGCCGCAAATACTGCGCCCGGCATGCCAAAGACGACGCAGGACTGTTCATCCTGCAGCACCACTGCACCGCGCCGATCTTTGATAGCTGCGGCTCCAGCTTTACCATCAGAACCCATACCCGTTAGGACTATGGCGAGACACCGTTCGCCGTAAACCGCTGCCGCCGATTCAAATAGCGGATCAACCGCTGGACGCACGGAATTTATTTTTGGCCCCTGATCGAGAGTCAATAGCGGATCTTCCGTGGTTCCAGTGATACGCACATGATAATCGCCAGGGGCAACGTAGATCTTTCCAGATTCCAAAGGCATTTGGTCCTCGGCCTCAAGAGCTGGTATGCCAGAAATATTACTTAGGCGTTCAGCGAAAGTAGCGGTGAAGACTGGCGGCATATGCTGGGCGATCACGATGGGGACCACCAGTGGTGGTCTTAGTAGGGCGACAATTTTTTCGAGCACGGTCGGTCCACCAGTCGATGAACCGATGACGACGATGCGCGGTTTAAAGATATCCCAAAGCACACCAGAGGCTCTGGTTACTGTCGTCGACCTGCGGCTATCAGCATGGATCACCTGGGTTGGTTTCAAGGCTTCTAGTTTAGGTAGGATGAGAGATCTGATGCGCTCAGAGGGTGAGTCACCATGTTCCTGTCCGGCCTGTCGGTCGGGTTTTGCGACAAAATCTGTAGCGCCCAGGGACAAGGCTTGGAGAGTGATCTCGCTGCCCTTTTTGGAGTGAGATGAAAATACGAGCGTCTTGCAACGCAGACGCCGCTGCTTCATCTCTTTTAACGTGGCGATGCCATCGAGCTCTGGCATTTCAAGGTCGAGAATGACGAAGTCTGGCTTAAGAGACTCAATTCTTTCTAAAGCTATGCGCCCGTTGGAAGCCGTGCCAACAAGCTCGATCCAGCTAATGCCCTCAAGTGCCGCCGTAATCTGCGTCCTATAGACTGCAGAATCGTCGACAATGAGAACTTTTAGACTTTGCATCGCTACCTCTAGAAAGGGGGCGGCGACTCATGGTCACCGCCCAGTGCTCGAATTAGCCGACTTTTTGCGTCTTTTTGACGAGTTGCGACAGTTTCTCGGAAAGTTGTGCCAGTCCTCGCGACGCCGTGAGCGTTTGATTCGAGCTTGAAGTGCTTTCATTAGCCGCTGACGAAACGGTTTTCAAGGTACGGGCTATACTTTCGACGCCCTTTTTCGATTCGACGACGACGCGCGAGATCTCATTCGTCGTCGCTGTTTGCTCCTCAATAGCTGTTGCCACGACGCCAGATAGGCCGTTTAGTTTCTCGACTGCTTGAGAGATGCCGGAGATAGCCTCCACGGCAGACTTGGTGTCGGTTTGGATGGCGCCAATCTTATTCGTGATGTCGTCGGTGGCCTTGGCCGTCTGCTTGGCGAGCTCTTTAACCTCGTTAGCGACTACGGCAAAACCCTTGCCAGCCTCACCGGCTCGAGCTGCTTCGATCGTTGCATTGAGGGCCAGCAGATTTGTCTGCTGCGCAATCGAACTGATCACTTTGATCACGGCGCCGATCTCTTGGCTGCTGGTGCCGAGCTTAGTGATAATGGTATTCGATTCCTGCACTTTGGCCGTCGTCTGTTTAGCCATCTGCGCCGATTCGTGCGTGGAGCGTCCGATTTCCTTGATCGATGCCACCATCTCCTCGACGTTCGTGGCTACGGTTTGCACGCCAGCAGAGACTTGCTCCGAGGCTGCGGCCGCAGATTCAGATTCTTGACTCGTGCGGCCAGCAATCTTAGCCATCTCCGTCGCAGTAGCGGTGAGCTCAGCGGCGGCACTAGCCAGGGTTGAGGACGTTTCCTGAATGGAGGCGATCATGTTTTGCTGCTCGGTGACATCGGTGGCTATTTTAATGACCTTGACGACACGCCCTACCTCATCGGTAACGGGAGCGTAGACGGCTTGGAGCCAGACTTCTTTACCCATCTTGGTGACGCGTTTAAAGATGCCACTTTTGGTGCGTCCCGCTTTGAGATCTGGCCAGAATTGGCTGTAGTCTAAACTGTTGGCATAGGTTGAATCGCAAAAGAGGCGGTGATGCTTGCCGGCGGCTTCATCTTGACTGTATCCCATCGTTTCCGTGAAGTTTTTGTTGCAGCTGAGGACGTTACCAGAGGTGTCGAATTCAACGTAGGCATAGGAGGCATCAATCGCTCTAATGACGCCGCGCATATTTTGGCGCTCAGTTTCCATTTCGGTAATGTCGTAGCGTACGCCTAGATATTTTTTTGGCCGGCCGCGTTCGCTGAGGATCGGCGCGATCACAGCATCGACGTAGTAGGGTGTGCCGTCTTTGGCGCGGTTTTTGATGACCCCACGGAATATTTTGCCACGCGCGATCGTTGCCCACATTTCCTTGAACACTTCCTTTGGCATGTCGGGGTGACGTGTGGTGTTGTGGGGCTTACCAATTAACTCCTCGCGGCTATATTTTGAGACATCAATGAACTTTTCATTGATGCTCATAATGTCACCTTTGAGATTAGCCTCGGAGACAATACTTGTGACATTCATGATGGCGGTCCGTACCTGAAGCTCCTGCCGTGTCTCTGTAATATTGGTAGCGAAAGTGATAACTTTGCATGGCTTGCCGCTAGCATCGACGACGGGGCAGTAGGACTCGGATACCCAGATCTCGCGTCCGCCCTTGCCGACGCGCTTATATTCGCCAGAGTCAAATTCGCCGTGGCGTAGACGCTCCCAGAAGACTTTGTACTTGTCACTCTGAGTATAATTGGCATCGCAGAACATGCTGTGCGTCCGACCTTTGACCTCACTGAGCTCATAACCGGTCAGTTTGAGAAAGTTATCGTTAGCATTAAGTAGCAGACCGTCCATACTGTATTCGGCAACCGCCTGAGAACGGTTCATAGCGGTGAGCATACCAGCGGGATCGTCCGTATCGGGGCGACCCATGACTTTGTTCATTCCGTAAACTAGTTGTTCGGCATTCTTGAGTGCGCTCATGATTGACTCCTTGGCTATAAATTAGTTGATTCTCGTCGTTGCGGGATCGGTGTTGGGGGAAAACTCCTTCTCTATCGCAGCAAGGTCAATCACACTCATGAGTTGACCGTTCATCTTGTAAATCCCCTTGATAAAACGTCTCACCTCGGCGGGGATTGTGTCCGGAGGTGACTCGAATAGGGAACGCTCAATCTCGACGACGTCGCCTATGGAATCAACGACGAGTGCTACGAGATTGCCATCAAGTTTGCATACGACGGACATTTGATCCTCGCGCCGACTCGAGTCTTTTTGGAATAGTTCTCTTAGTCCTAGCGCTGTCACGATTTGACCGCGTAGATTGACCAGGCCACGGATGAAACTTGGTGACCGTGGTACCTCGTAGACTTTTTGCTTGCCAGTGACTTCTTCAATCTTAAGGACATCGATACCAAAAAGATGGCCGTCTATAAGAAACGTGGTCAATTGTTCGACTGGTCGACGGCGGACATAATCGATGGCGGTGGCGCTCATGCTGCTTTCCTCGCTTTAGTAATGAGTTCCGAGACGGCGCTCAGCAGTATGGTGGGCTTGAGCTTTTCCAAGTAGCGGTCGTAGCCGGCCTTGAGTCCTGCCTCCATGGAATGGATATCCGCCCTAGAGCTTACGGCGAGCATCGGCAGCTTGCCGTGTGTATGATGCTTGCGGATAGCCTCAGCTAATTGAAAGCCGTTTAGGCGAGGCATTTCAATGTCAGAGACAATAAGATCAAAGGTATTTCTCGGATCGGCCAGCAAATCCATAGCCTCCTGACCGTCGTTAGCGCAGACGACTTTGTATCCTGTTTTCTCAAGCACCGCTTTGATAGCCTTGCGGAAGAACGCCGTGTCCTCAGCTAGGAGTATGGTAGCTGGTATTTTAGGGAACTGACCGTCGACTGGTTGCGCCTCTGGTCCTGACGCAAGCGACGGAGCTGGATACAACTCCTGCTGTTTCGAGTTTGGATATTGTCGTTCAATGACGTCAAATGGATCGATGACGACGATGAGCTCTTGCGGCGTGTTAAGGCAACCAAAGATACCGCTATGCGCGTTTATCTTAGAATCTAGATCAGCGGCCGTTGAAAGTGTGTCCATAATCTCGTCAACCATCAAGCCGTAGAGGGCATCTTTTTTCTTGATGACCACGACCGATACGAAAGTAGAGGATGAGTCGCCCGGGGGATAGCCTAGATGTTCGTTGGCCGATATGAGTGGGAGTATGACGTCGCGATAGCGGACCACCGGTAGACGTCCCGAGTATTCAATCTCACTGCGGCGGAATTCCTCAAGCCGATGGACAAATCCTAGCACAATGCCATGTTTGGTCGGCGAATTGAGGCGTACGATCAGATAATCCTGTACCTCGGACGAGGCCTTGGCTTTTTCCGCTAGGTCCTCCGAAGTCTCGATGGCGCGAGCGGCCGCTGTCTCGAGGCGCGCCACCTTGGCGATGCCAGGGATGTCGAGAATCAGAGCGACGGCACCATCGCCAAGCACGGTAGCACCGGAGTAAATCTGTAGCGACTTGATCAGGCGATTGAGTGGCTTGACGACGATATCAGCTGTGTCCTGAATGCGGTCTATGATGAGTCCGAACGAGAATTGGTCGGCATTGAGAACGGCTATGTTGAGCGTGCCGTCACGGTAGTCCGTTCTATTTTCGCGCGTCAGCACTGCATTTAAGTCGACGAGCGGCAGGATGTTCCCGCGGAGGCGGAATACAGGGACTCCGTGGACGATCTCAACGCGGTGCGTCGCGGAGGATTGCTCGACACGCACAAGTTCTTCAAGTCGTACCTGCGGAATGGCATAGGTACCGTTACCACTATTGACTATCAGCGCTGGAATGATGGCTAGCGTGAGCGGGATTTTAATTTTTGTCTTGGTGCCAGAGCCAGCGGCGCTCGCAAGCTCGACGGTGCCACCTATACGCTCGATATTGGTCCGCACCACATCCATACCGACACCGCGGCCAGACACGTTGGTGATTTTCGCAGCGGTCGAGAATCCGGCCTCGAAGATCAGGTTGAATACTTGCTTTTCAGTAAGTGTAGGGACCTCAGCTTGGGTGATGAGACCTTTTTCCAACGCTTTCTGTAAAATGGCATCGCGATGCAGCCCTTTGCCGTCATCCTGAATTTCGATAATCACTTGGCCGCCTTCATGATAGGCCCTGATGGTGATGTTGCCGACCTCGGTTTTTCCCGACTTGCGCCTGGCCTCGGGAGTCTCAATGCCGTGATCGCAGGAGTTACGGACGATGTGGGTCAGTGGGTCCTTTATGGCCTCTAGCAGCGATTTGTCGAGTTCCGTTTCCGTTCCATGTAAGTGGAGATTGATCTGCTTGCCTAAATCTTGCGATAGGTCTCTCACGACGCGATTGAACTTGGTCAGGACGTTGCCGATGGGCTGCATCCTGGTTTTCATCATCTCTTCGTGGATTTCGCTGGTCACGACGTTGAGCCTTTTGCTCATGCTGCTAAATTCCAGGTCATCCGATTTGTTGGCAAACTGGATTACCTGATTGCGCACAAGTACCATCTCACCCATCAATGTCATCAGGTTGTCTAGAAGCGATATCGGCACGCGCACTGAGGTGGCGCCCTCGCTCTCTTTGTTTACGATGGGCTGGTGAATGTCTTTAGTTGAGGGGAGACTGAAGTTTTCATCACTCATTTTCGTTGTCTCGTAGAGTTCGGCATCTCGCATGGATGAAGTTGTCGCCAATTGTGGCGTCATAGGAGCTTGTAGCGCGATCGGCGCTGACACGGGCGGTTTCGCAATGCTGCCGGTGCCGCTGAAGTTGAGAGGGAGATTTACGGCGCAGATGTTCAGGACGTTTTCCATATTAGGGATCAGGAGGTCGAGAGTGCTTCGGTCAGTCTTGGAGCGCACTAGTTGTATATACTGATCGATGATCTCAAGACTGCGAAAGAGAGCGTTTAGAAGCTCTTTCGATGGCAGATGCGTTTCGTGGCGAATTTTCTCTAGACTAGACTCCATGGCGTGCGTTAGGTCGCCAAGTTTTTTGTAAGCATAAAGGAAGGCCGAACCTTTCATCGAATGTATGTCGCGGTAGATGTCGTCGGTTCGCGACTTGACGGCTAGGCCTGTCTCCCCCCCAGCTTCCATGGCCTGCAAGTTTGCCGACACGCGTTCCACGATCTCTTCACATTCGGACAAAAACTCGTCGATAGCTTCTGCCGATAGTTCTGGCGTCCTGATCGCAGGGGCCTTTGGTACTTGAGTGTCACGTGTAGCTGGGGGCTTAGTTGATGCGGCACCGTCGCCCTCAACGTCGTAACTGAAGTCGACCACGCCTCCATCAATCAGGATGCGCGAGGCGTCGATGCCCCGGAGGAACAAGGTCACGTAGGGCTTGGGCATGCTGGTAGCTTCTTTAAAGCTCATCAGTAGCTCTTCAAGCTTATGGGTATGGACCTGGAGATTTTCCAGATCCATCATGCCTGCGGCCCCCTTGAGGTTGTGGAAGCAGCGGAAGGTCGCGTCGAATGCAGCGCGGAAGTCGCCACCGCTATCGATGGATAGCAGCTGTTTTTCGGCATTTTCGAGAAGCTCAAGCGATTCCGCTTTGAACTCGTCTAGTTCTTCGCCTGAAAATGACATGAGCCGATCCTCCTCAGGACCTAGGATCGGCGCGGCGGCGACGGTTCTTTAGTTTTGCCCTCGAGGGAAACGCCAGTTTACTGCGTCTTAACATTTGCTAACGTGGCAAGTCCTGGCAAATCCCCTAGGGTCCTCGCTGGGTCAGCAGTGAGGTGCGTTGCGAGACCGTGGCATGCGCAGAGGGCGGCAATCTCTCGCTCATCCAGCGTTTCTCTTTCAAGCAGCTTCGCTACGCCAGCCTCTACCAAAGGACGATTGGCTGTGATCAAAGATGTCGCTCTTAAGTAAGCATCTTGCAAGAGTTGGCGGATTTCTTGGGTAACTAAATCAGCAGTTGTTGAGCCGATGCCAGCTACTGCAGGGCTAGCCGTGGTTGGCGTCAGATACAGTGCTTGCTGGTCCTCGAGAACAGCCAGGCCGAGTTTGTCGCTCATGCCTAGCGTGCTCACTAAGGATCTGGCTAGGCTTGTCGCCTTGGCAAGATCGTCCGCGGCACCGGTCGATGGTTCGCCGAGGATCTCACATTCCGCGGCCCGACCAGCGAGAAGCACGGACAGTTTGCTCAGGAGTTCCGATCGCACTTGGACGTAGCGATCCTCAGTGGGGCGGCGCAGGGTATAACCTAGAGCCCCCATGCCGCGGGGAATAATACTGATTTTATGAACTTTATCAGTGGTGCCAAGGGCCAGAGCCACGGTTGCGTGACCCATCTCGTGTACAGCGATGCGACGGCGTTCGTCGGGGTGCATGAGTCGCGAACGCTGCTCGAGCCCAGCGACGATTCGTTCAATCGCTATGGTGAAGTCACTTTCCGTGACGGCATCGGCACCCCGCCGTGTGGCAACTAGTGCTGCCTCGTTTACAAGATTAGCCAGGTCAGCTCCCGAGAATCCTGGAGTCAGTGCTGCGATATGATCTGCCGGTAATGTGGAGGCCGCTTTAATGTGTTTCAAGTGGACTGCTAGTATCTGCCGTCGTCCTGCCTGATCTGGCAGGGCTACCAAGATTTGTCGATCAAAACGCCCAGCCCTCAGTAGGGCGGCATCGAGTATTTCAGGTCGATTAGTGGCGGCAAGCAGCACCACTCCCTCGCGTGGATCGAAGCCGTCCATTTCGGCGAGTAGCTGATTGAGTGTTTGTTCCTTTTCATCGTTGGCCGATAAGTGACCCAGACCTAGAGCGCGTGATTTGCCGAGGGCGTCGATTTCATCGATAAAGAGGATGCAAGGAGCATGTTTTTTTGTGTCCTTAAAGAGATCGCGCACTCTTGCTGCGCCAAGTCCCACATACATTTCGACGAATTCAGATCCGTTGATTGAGAAAAAGGGAACCCCTGCTTCGCCGGCGATAGCTCTGGCTAGCAGGGTTTTGCCAGTACCGGGCGGGCCGACTAGGAGGACACCCTTTGGCATACGTCCACCCAGTCGGGCAAATCGTACCGGTTCGCGGAGAAAGTTCACAATCTCTTCGAGTTCCCCCTTGGCCTCATCGATGCCAGCAACATCGGCAAACGTGGTGGTGATTTCGGTTTCCATGTACATCCGGGCCTTCGACTTCGTCATAGCCAGGATACCTGGTTGCGCACCTGCAGCGCGGCGCAAAATAAAGCTCCAAAATGCGTAAAATATGAGGAGTGGTAGCAGCCAAGAGAAAAGACCGCTGTACCATGAGTGCGGTAGCTCGCGCCGGAACTTGACTCCTTGCGCCTCCAGGCGACTTACCAGGCCTGGATCCTCCATGGATACCGTGCGGTACCGGTTGGGTCTCGGGAGGTTAGCCTCGTTGGGGCCGGTGGCAACAATCTCGTCGCCCACGATCGTCACCTCGTTGATGGCACCGCTGGCAACCTTAGTGAGGAATTCGCTGTAAGCGATGGTCGTCGTCGCGTCTACGGTCTGCCGACTTAGGTAGACCAGAGTGCCGCCTAGGACCACGGCCAAGATTACCGCCGTAATCCACCAAGACTCATGGCCCGATGGCTGCTCGGGATGCAGCGAAGGGGTCTTATTTAATTCGGTTTTTGACATCTATGCACCTCATCTTGCCAACACTTGGCGGTGCAATTTCCCTGCCATCACCAGGACTGACGGCGACGCGAATCAGTGACACGGGAGGGATGCTGCGCTACACTGAGGCGCAAATCGCTCCTCTAGGGGCTAGCGAGACCCACAAAGTCCAGTAAAAGCCAATTATTAAAGGTGAATACATGACGGCGCAGGCAAATGCAGAACTACGAGGCCGAGGGGCCTGGCAGGATGCGGTGCTGAATAGGCCAGTGCTAGCCTCGGCCCTGGGCAACTTTGTTGTGACTTACGATTTGGTGCTCTTTAGTATCGTGCGGATTCCGAGTCTGAGCAATATGGGTGTTAGTGGCCACGCTCTGCTGGAGACGGGATTTGATCTGCTCGATATCCAGATGATTGGCATGCTTTTAGGTGGCATTTTCTGGGGCGTGCTTGCTGATAAGTTGGGGAGGCTTCCCGTACTTTTCGCTGCACCGGCACTCTACTCTATCGTCAACATCTACAATGCCTATGTCACCACGGTCGATACTTACACTGTGCTTCGATTCCTCGCCGGATTTGGCATGGCTGGCGAGCTTGGCGCGGTCATGACTATCGTGAGCGAAATGTTGCCGCGAGAGACTCGTGGCTACAGCACAAGTTTTGTCGCTGGCGTCGGGGTGATGGGCGCTATTTTAGCTGCTATTGTGACTGAGCATACCGATTGGGAGACGACTTACTTGGTAGGCGGAGTCCTGGGCCTATTTAGTTTAGCTGCCCGGTTGCCTCTCGGGGAATCGACGATGTACGAGCGCTTGCGTCTAAGTCGCGACGTACAGTGGGGGCGTCTCGTTTGGCTGGTGAATAGCAAAGAGAGGCTACGCCGGCTAGTTCACTGCGTACTGCTTGGTATGCCCAGTTGGTTTCTAATTGGGATTCTCGTTACATTTTCACCCGAAATTTGCGCTGCACTCGGAGCCGAGTCGCCTGTCTCGGCAGCCGATGGCGTCATTTACTACTATATAGGCCTGACGCTCGGTTGCTTCGTAGCTGGCTGGCTGAGCCAAACCTGGCGCAGCCGACGCCGTGCCCTTGGGGTGCTAGTTGGATTGACGAGCTGGATTTTCATAGCCTTTGTCCTAGTCGAGAGGGCGTCGCCAGGCGTGTACTACGGTATGTTTACCGCGCTCGGTCTGTTTTCCGGATACTGGGCTCTTTTCGTGTCGATTCCGGCGGAACAATTTGGCACGAATCTGCGTGGCACTGCTACCGTCCTGATTCCAAACATCATCAGGGGCTCGGTTGTGGTGCTTACTGCAGCGGTGCACTTCCTCAGCAAGTCTATGGGTTTGGTGAATGGCGTCGCCGCAGTCGGTGCAGCCTGCTTTGCGCTGTCCCTCATTGGTATCTGGCGGCTCCCCGAGTCCTTTGGTCGCGATCTGGATTTTATAGAAAGGTGAATGTTTGATGCACGAGAGCGTTAGTTTGCCGGAGCATATCAAGGGTCGGACGCTGTTTGGGCATCCCATCGGTCTCTTTGTGCTCTTCCTGACCGAGATGTGGGAGCGCTTTTCTTACTACGGAATGCGCGGACTCCTGAAGCTCTACATGGTCAACTACCTCTTTATTGGCAGCAGACAGTTACTACAGGGCGGCAGCGAGCGCATTGCTGGCGATCCCGGCACCGTCCTGGGATGGTCCTGGATTCAGTCGCTCTTACCGCTTGATGTCCAGGGGCAGGCTTCGGTCATCTATGGTTGGTACACCGGCTTGGTGTATCTTACCCCACTTGTTGGTGGGCTGATCGCAGACCGCTACTGGGGACAACGAAAGACGGTGGTGTTTGGCGGACTTTTGATGGCCCTCGGTCACTTTGTCATGGCCTTTGAAAATTGGTTCTTCCTCGCTCTGCTACTACTGATTCTCGGCAACGGCGCCTTTAAACCTAACATCTCGACGCAGGTCGGTAACCTCTACGACCAGGACGATCCGCGCCGCGACGGTGCGTTCACGATTTTTTACATGGGGATCAACCTCGGGGCGTTTATCTGCAATCTGGTCTGCGGGACTTTGGCTGCAATTTATGGTTGGCACTACGGCTTTGCCGCAGCTGGTATCGGCATGGTGATCGGTCTCGGCGTCTATCTTTGGGGGCAGCGCTACTTGGCTCCGGATCTCAAGATGGCAACCGCTACGCAAGGTAAAGAGGCCGCTAAGAGCCGCACCGCGGTAAGCAAACTATCGTCTGAGGAATGGCGGCGGATTGGGGCGCTTTTGGTGTTATGCGTCCTCAATATCGTCTTCTGGGCTGTCTATGAGCAGCAAGGCAACACCATGCAAACATGGGCCGATGAAAATACGATTTGGCCTACGGTGTTTAGTTTCGCCATCCCGTCGACGTGGTTTCAGTCGTTCAATCCACTATTTATTTTCATGTTTGCGCCTCTCCTCGACATGTTCTGGATGGCTCAGGCGCGCCGCGGCAAGGAACCCTCGAGCGTAGCCAAGATGGCGATCGGCTGCGCCATCCTCGGTTTATCTTTCATAGTCATGATTGTTGCAGCACGCGTAGTTGGTGATGGTAAGGGCAGCCTCATGTGGCCAGTTGTTTGCACGCTCCTCATGACGGTAGGCGAGCTTTACTTGTCGCCGGTTGGGCTGTCTTTGGTCACTAAAGTAGCACCCGCACGCATGGTATCCATGATGATGGGGATGTGGTTTCTCTCCAGCTTTTTTGGCAATATTCTCTCGGGATATATCGGTGCGCTCTACAGTTCAATGCAGAAGGATAGCTTCTTTATCCTGCTCACCGTGTTAGGTTTAGCCGCTGGTGGGGCGATCATGCTGATGGCGCGTCCCATTGCGCGCGCTACGGGTCATGCTCGCTAACAGACGTAAACAGGGTGTCTTCTAGGCGTTTTTTGATCTCGCTGCGATGGCGATCTTGTTCCGCGATAAAGTCGCTGACGAGGGTGGCAAATTGCACGTCGATTGCTGCTTCAATGGCATCCATGTTTAAGTTGATGAGAAATCTAGAGTTGTAGGCAACCAACTGATTGAGCGTCTTCATGATGCGACGACCAATCCGTGTAGAAAAACGTGTGGGTCCCTCGAGCAGGAAGCTCTCAAGCTCGGCGTAAGCGCCAAAGTCGCGGTAGCAGCTATGTTTTTGCTGTACGCCTGTGGGCGTGCAGGTGAAACTCACTCGTGTCAGGTTGCGGGCCTCGACGTTGCTGTCGGCCTCTTGATGGAGGCGAAACGATAAATCGGAGTCACGCAGCGAAAAATGCGGATGCAGCAAGATAGCGTCAACGCCGTCACGGCTGGGATCTTTGCCGCTGTCACGTTGCAGTTTGAGCGTGAGCTGGTGAATGCGGGCATCGATGCGAAACTGATTGGCGACGTTATTGATTTGCGTCTTGAGAAATCGGCGTATTGCTCCATCGTCACTGTTGAGTGCGATATTCGGATAAAACGAAACGAGAAATGCACTGCGGTAATTATTGATGCGCAGAGGCAATCGTCCTTGATCATCACCGCTCGGATCCAGCATGCCAAACACCACCCGCATACTTAGTTCGTTGGGATGCTTAAAATCCTTGAATACTTGAACTTTAATGAGCGGGTCCTTGGGCGGCTCAGCAGGATCCAGATAACCGATGTGGGTGATGCGGGCGACGTTGACATCCACCTCCCGCGGCAACGGAGTCATGGCAATGCCTTGGTTCAATTGCCATGACCCAACCTCGTTGATTTGGTCAGCTTTGAATGTACTGAACGGCGGCATATACATTTCGGCGTATAGCTTAGCGTCGGCCCCCCCGGGTGGCGGAAAAGTCCCACTCGCCGCGACAGCGATGGGTGTTAGCGTGGTAAGCATGGCCCGTAGTTTTTCTTTGATATCGTCACTCTGTGCGGCAATCTCGCGGGCATACCTTAATTTGGCCTGCGTGCCCTCGATTTGCGCTTGGCGCATTGCCGCGCTAATCGTCGAGGGTGAGGGCCAGGCGCGCGGATCTTCCTGGTCTTCAGTCTTGATCATAGTTGGGAGACGCACGGCGAGGGGGATCAAGGATTCAAGCTTGCGGAGGGCCTTGGCCTCGTCGGCAAATACCTCCGGTTTAGTTTTGGCATACGCCTCGCTAAATGTGCCAATGCCGACGCTGACTGATTCCGGTAAACACCAATCTTTTTGTGCCTTCTTGATCGCCTCTGGTAGTTCCCAGTCCACGATAGAGAGTATGCGCAACAGCTGGAAATAGGCGCTATCGGTCACAAGTTTTTTACCAGTCGGGTAATCGGTGCCTAGTCCCGTTAAGGCGCCGTTGGCGAGCAGCCCGTCACTGACGGCATTAGTCCATAGGTTGATCATGGCATTGCGGCAATCTGCGGCGGCATCTGCCGTCGTGGTGTTGACGCTGATCAGATCAGCGGTTCCATCAAGCAGCGAGCTCGTGCGCGAGCTTTTGTTGCTGCGTTTACAGGCGACCATGGGGACCAGTAGTGATGCTGCGACGATAACTATGAGCTTTGGCGGTGACCGAAGCAAATCGCTCTCCCTTCTCTTCAAGACTGCTGGACTAAATTGTAAAGGGCGAATGTCTGTAGAAGCGCTCGCATCATGGCTTTGCGCGGGAATTGCCAGATGGCGAATTCCGACGACATCTCGCGTGGTGGCCGGAACGCTTGGAGAAACAGGCTCCAATGGTGGCCCTTAAACTCGCCTAAGTCGAAGGCACCAATCTGGTTGGCGCCTTCTGCATCCATCAGACGACTACGTGGCCACGTGCGGAAATCCTCTAGACTACGCACGCCAAGTCCCGTGACGCGCTCGCGGATCGCTGGATTGTCCCAGAGTATTTGCATTTCCTCGTCAGTGAGCGAGGCGGTCAGGGGGCTCGTGTCAAGCCACGGCGATTTCGTATGTTGCATGTCGACCTGGGTGTCGTAGAGTCCACCCGGTGCCATTTTGAATCCGGGCTGCGATGCTAGGTAGAGAAACCAAGCGTCTAGGCTCAAATTGGGCCAGTCAATCTGACGATCGCTACGTAACTGTGGGGCTATGATAGACGTATCAGGGCCGAGTGGGTCACCGCTCACCCTGCGGCTAGCGAAGGTCGCGATATCCGTGACGGCAGTGAGATTAAAGAGAAATGACCCAGGCGCGAGAATATTGCGGTCAAAATAGCTGAGGTTCCAGCGTGCCCTAGTTAATGGTTCAAGATCAACGAGGCCATCGACCACCTCGCGCAGCTCGCGGCCTTCGAGAATGCGATCGGAATTTGAGTCAAAAGCCGTGGTGTCGATACCGTAGGAATTGAGTACCTCTTTGACCTCTGGCATGCGTACCACCGAAAGATCGAAAGCAGTCAAAAATGGTGCGATCGCCTCCAGGGTACCGGCAGCTGTTTTGGTGCGGATTTTGGTGATTAAGTCGGCGATGGAACGCGCACCGAGAACACCCGAGATCTGCTGGCGCCCGAAGCGCGCGACATGAGTGCCCTGCAACACTCCAGCATAGGTGATGACGCCAGCGGTCCGTGCCTTTAGTTCCGGATGACGCTGGAGCATCTCAAAGATGGTAGGGCCGCCCTTGCTGTAGCCGAGAAAGATAAATTTTGAGCGGGCGTAACGCGACGGCAGACCATGGATCCACTTGGCCAAAAGATCGGCGGTCTCGGCGTTGAAGCCGACGGTGTTGCCTAGTTCCCAGCCAGATGGCGTAAGGATATCAAAGGGGTGCGGGCGTTCCGCGCCACTGCCATAAAAGTTGAGGGGCGCCTCGTAAATGACGTCGAGTCCCCGGTCTGCCAGGATGGGGCGTCCTTCGGGTCGGCCCCAGTAGCGATTAGCATCGGACAGTATTTCAGGAAATATGGCGAACTTGATAACGTGGGCCGCATAACCGGGAACTAGCACCAGCGTCACCTCTTGGGAGCCTTGGTCGCCCTGTGCCTTGGTGACAGCTTGGATAAAGTTGATGCCCTCCGGTGACGTAAAAAAGTTCTCTTGAGGCGCGATGCTGCGGTCTCTGTTTTCTTGGATCCTTGCCAGATAGCTGGCCACGAGAGGGTGGGACCGCAGTGACGACGGAATCGCCGCGTCAAAGTTTGGCGTGGTCACTTTGGCGTACGACGCCTGGTCGAAGTAGATTTCGCGCCTTAAGCGGTAGGCCTCTGCCGAGGTGTTCGCACTAAGGACCTTGGTGATGACCTCGTTAAACTTCAGAGGGGTGTAGCCTAAGTGCTGTCTGATGGTCGCCTCGACGGTTCGATCGATGACGTCAGGGGCCTCGGAGGTGCCGCGACCCCGGAGTTCTTTGCGAATCTCTAGTGCAAACATCTGATTATAATAGAGTTTCCAGTCCACCTCGCGGACTCTCGATGCTGCCGCAGCGGTGCCGCATGTGATGCAGCCCCATGCCCATGTGGTCCCCCAGAGGAAGGCGAGGATCCGGAACCAAGGCCTGGCGATCCAGCGATCAGTGCACACCATGCGTACCCCGCTCATCTTGGTATAGCTATCCAGCTATCTCTAAGTTGCAAGAAATTTAGGAAATTTACCCTTTATTGTAATCCATAGCGGGGACTCAGGACACTGGTAAGGGGGAGGGTGGTAATTCTCACTGAGACTATCAAACTGTTTAACTATTTTGATGAATTTTTTCTAAAGCTCAGGTAAAACCCTGGTCACATTTTATGGCCCTGTCGGACCTTCGTGAGGATTTCTATGGCAAAGACTCTCGCTTGTGTGGTGTCGTCGGTACTTTGGTTAAGCACGGTCGTCTACGGTGCCGCATCGCAGGCCGAGAGAGCGCCGCAGGCGCAAGCGCACAACGCCGTGGCAAAGTGGCTGGATCACCAGGAGCCGACATCTGTCGCGCACATGACGGCCAACTTTCTAGCTAACGGTGCCGTATTGGCGTCGCCGTCCAAAACTGACCCCGACTACTACTATCACTGGACCCGTGATGCTGCATTAACCATGGCGACTGTGTCACGTATTTACGCGACAGCGTCAGATCCGGCCGAGCGGAGTCGCCTTGGCGACATGATGCGTAATTACGCGCTGTTTGTCCGCGGTATTAACGATCGTCCGACCCAAAGTGGTCCCGTGGATGCCTACTACACGAATATCGGGGAGCCTAAGTACAACGTCGATGGCACGCCGTACGATCGGCCTTGGGGTCGCCCGCAGACGGATGGACCTGCACTGGGCGCGATCACTTTGCTGAAGTTTCTCTCGATCTCAGCGGCCGAGGATCAGCAAAGTTTTGTCGGTCGTGACGACGTTCCTGTCATCAAAGAAGTCATTACGCAGTATCTCGACTACACAGCGCACCACTGGCAAACACCGTCGTTCGACCTGTGGGAGGAAGTGAGAGGTCATCACTTTTATAACGTCATGGCGCAGCGCCGCGCTTTACTGCTGGGCGCTCAATACATGCACAAGAATGGTGATAAGGCTCGTGCCGCGCACTATAAAGCCCAAGCACAGGTTCTCACTGCGAGAGCAGAAAAATACTGGGACGAAAAGCGCGGCTACATTGTGGCCACTCATGATCGCAGTGGTGGCATTGACTATAAGTATTCGAATCTTGACGTAGCGGCAGTCTTGGCGGTGCTCCACACGGACGATCACGGTGAGTTTTTCGGACCGACAGATGACCGCGTGCTGTTGACGGCTTTAAGGTTGGTGCAGAGCTTTCATCAACTGTTCCCCATTAATCAGCGCCACATCGATCACGATGGGCTTGCTATGGCTCCTGGTATCGGACGTTATCCTGAAGACCGTTATGACGGCGTGACCACGTCAACGCTGGGCCACGGCTGGTTCATTGCTACAGCTGCACTCGCTGAATTGCATTACCGTGCTGCGCTCGGATTTGCCACAGCGGGGCGGATTGAGATCAACAACCTTAATCGTGCTTTCTTTGCTAGTTTACCGGGCTCTGCGCTCAACAGCGTTTTGACTGAGCAAGCGCAGTCTGGCAAGACTGTCGTGCTGAAGAAATCGCAAGATACTTTTAAGGCCGTCATCACGGCCATGCTTGACGCCGGTGATCAGTACATCGCCAGAGTGCGCCATCATGCGGGATCCAGCGGTGCCCTTGATGAGCAGTTCGACCGCTTCACCGGCTTTATGCGCGGGGCGCGTCGTCTGACCTGGAGTTATGCGAGTGTGCTCAGTGCTACGGACCAGCGCCGCCAGTTGATCGAGTTGCTAAAGGACTAGACCCATGAACCCATGGCATGACGTCAGTATTGGTGACAGAGCACCCGAGGAATTCCCGGTGGTGATTGAAGTCCCCAAGGGATCTAAGGTCAAGTACGAGCTGCACAAAGAAAGCGGGTTGATCAAGGTCGACCGCATTCTATTTAGCAGTGTGCACTACCCGGCCAACTACGGGTTCATCCCGCAGACGTATTGTGACGATAAAGATCCATTGGACGTGCTGGTGCTCGGGCAGGAGACGATAGTCCCACTGGCTATCATGTACGCACGACCAATTGGTGTGATGAAGATGGTGGACCAGGGTGAGGCTGACGACAAGGTCATCGCCGTGCATGTTCACGATCCAGAATTTAGTCATTACCATTCGATCTCTGAACTACCGCCACACCGTATTGCCGAGATCAAAAGGTTCTTTGAGGACTATAAGATTCTCGAGCACAAAAAGGTCGTCGTGGAAGACTTCGCCGATGCCGCCGTGGCGCGCCAGGTCGTCATGGCTGCCGTGGCCATGTATCAGCGCGATTTTGGTGCTAAGTCTGTTTGAACTGAGCCAATGACGAAGGCTGCGGCGCAGGTAGCTGCGGTTCTGGTTCCGCGGTGGGAGGGGAGAGCTACTACGCGGGTGGCGGTGGTGGTGGCGCGGGCGGTGGCTCACAGCTATGCGGGCCTAAAAATTACATGACCTTCTGCCACCCAAGCCTCACACGCTCTGGCGAGCGTACTCCGGTATGGATTGAGTTTCCTGCTGTAGCGGGTAGGTAACCTGATCCTCCATACCTCTGAGGACGGTTCCACTTGCTCAAAGTCAGCAACAGGTCACAAATCAAGGAATTCGCGCAAGGCATCCTTGACTCTTGCACGTAGGTTTTGAGGAATAGGACCTAATTCGCGGCGAAACAGCGAATTGTCCCAGGCCAGGTCTTAGTTACCCAAGTTCGCCGAAGATACGCAAAACGGACGTGCCTCAATAGCGTCTCACCAAAAATCTTCCGGCGAAACGATTCTAACCCCCCGAAACTAAGACCATATTTGCCAGCTATTTTTTTGCCTCAAGATTTCCACGTCCCTGCCGATGGAAATTCTAAAGATGGCGGGGCTTTACGGCCCTGATCCCGGAGCACTGAGTGCCCCTCACGGCAGGGGGATGATTGCAGACCAAACTGAGACAGATCAAACGAATACTAAACACCGCGGCTTTATCGTGCTGCGTATTGTTAGCTGTTGCCTCGGCTCTGCCTACACTTGCCGAGACGCCTACCTTTCCCCTCAGCTACGCGGCAAGATTAACTCAAAGTAGCGGTGCCCCGGTCGAAGGACCGGTCTCAAGTGAGGCTAGGTTTTATCAGACTGACGTTGGGGGATCGCCGCTTGGTCGCGTCTTTAGCTTTAATGATATCTCTGCATCTCAGGGTGTACTCTCCCTAAACTTCGATCTCACGGCGTCTGAGATCGAGGCCATTTTTGGCGATGGATCTCAGCCCGTTTACATTGAGCTGACCGTAGGGGGTAAGACCTATCCGCGGCAGCAGTTTAGCTTCGTGC
>Ga0194132_10005195_pt1 | contig 21377 bp, 15 predicted proteins | sample TA2KigOf80mmetaG_FD_148612 | JGI IMG/M metagenome (GOLD analysis project Ga0194132, IMG submission 148612) | Freshwater microbial communities from Lake Tanganyika, Tanzania - TA2015054 Kigoma Offshore 80m | ecosystem: Environmental > Aquatic > Freshwater > Lake | place: Tanzania: Lake... | reverse complement strand
TCAGCCGGAAGGTTGGATCCTGCGAGAGCCGCTCGGCATCGTTGACATCCTCGTAGCCGGCAATCCGGCTGTAGACGGACTGGCGCAGTAGGTCCGCCAGCGGAAGCTGGGTATTCTTGCCGCGCCGTGAGTCAGTCAGGTGTTGGGCAATGAGAGCACCGAAGCCCAGCCGTTCATCCAACTCACGCACCAGGATCAGACCACCATCGGAAGTAACGCGCGATCCCTGGAAGTCGATCTTGAGAAGGCCGTTGAACGAGAGCTGAAAGGGCTGGTTTTGTTTGTCACCCATTGGGTGCTGTCCTCCGCAGGGGTCTTCGCTGCCTTCAAACCCCTATCGATATTGATGCGGACGAGCATCCAGGAGATTCGCACGCGCGGCTCAAAACGGAAATGTGGGTTGAGACAGCGTCACCGTTGACATTGTCAAAGCCACCTTACTTGCAGCTAAAGTTCCCCGCCACCCGGTTTCGCCCGGCGCAACGATTTCGTAGGGCCCGAGTTTCTCGCCTGCGCTCAATGCCATACCGTCATTTCCCCAATCTCGCGGCCCAGTTCTGCACCACCACCATCGGCAGTTCCCGCTGGGGGCCGCCGGCCGGCTCGTAGACCAGAAAACGCTGCCCGTCGCGGCTGGTCTGGAAGTGTGGAACGCCGTCAAACACCGGAAGGCGGAACAGCGGCTGCGGGCGGCCGGGGCTGACTCCGCCGGCTGCCAGCTCGATCCTCGCCGCCATCACGGTGCCATCCAGTCCGCTCCAGTACAGCTCCTTGCCGTCAGCCCGCCAGGCGGGGATCTGCCCCCCCCCGCGGCCGACACCAGCCACTTGCCGCGCTTGTCCGGATACCCCTGGATGTAGATCTCTTGCCGCCCCGATTCGTTCGAGTGATAGGCCACTCAGCGACCGTCGGGCGAGAACGCCGCTCCCGCCTCAGCAAAGCTTGTCTTGAGGTACGGCTCCGGCTTGGCCTCCCCGGCAGCGCTTCCTCCCGAAAGCGCCAGCTTCATGATGTCGGCGCTTCCAAACAGCAACGCCTTCCCGTCGGGTGACACCGTGTTGACAAGATCGCTCATACCGGCCTTGGCCAACAGCGCCTCCTCGCCCGAGCCATCGGCCGGCTTGCGATAGATTCCGCTTCCATTGTTGTAATAGACGAATCTCCCGTCCGGAGACCAGCGGGGTCCAACTCCCTTGTTGAAGCTGATCCGCGTGCTCAGTCCCCGCGCCAGGTCCATCACCCAAACGTCGGATTGTGGCAGAATCGGTCCCGCAAAATAGGCCACCCGTGTCCCGTCCGGCGACAGGCTGAAGGGACGAATCGCTTCCACCGGTTCTCCGATCGTCTCCACGGACTTTCCCGGCCGGTCCCGCCATCCGAACCGCACTATGTTCGATCCCGCACGCTGACCGTAAAACAGCGTCCCCTGGCGCGAAACAGAGAAGTCGGCGTAGCCATTATTCGAAGTACTGCGTACGCCTTCGGCCACCACCACCGGGTCGCCCACCAACCGCGCCGGATTCAACTCCAGCCTTCGCGCCATCAGCGTCCCCTGTCCCCGCCCTTGAAGACGAACGTAGAGCAGCCTCCCGGATGCCGCGTCGTAGCGCGCGCCAAATTCGGTCTGCGCCACGATCACCGCGGGCTTGGTTTCGCCCGGCTGGGTCTCCAGCGATCCCATCGCGATGCCGCTTTTCGCCGGATCGTTGTGCAGGACCAGATAGAGAAACTCCCGGCCGCCCGGCAGGAACTGCGGGTAGAAGTGGACCCGTTCTCCAGCTTCCTTGTTGATGCGCGTCACCAATGCCGGTGTTCCGCCCGAGGCCGGAATTCTCTGCACTCCTTCCGCCGTACTTGTGCCGAACAGGATCACTCCCTCTTCATTCCAGTCCCCGCCGCGGGCCGCCCCGGCGTCGCAGAGCGTGGCCGGAGCTCCCCCGGCCAGATCGATCCGCTTCAGCTTGTTCTGTGCAATGAATCCGAGCGACTTGCTGTCGGGCGACCAGAACGGACGCCCGGCATCTTCGGTCCCCGCCAGGGCGCGCGCGGTCAGCGACTCGATCGGACGCACGTACAGCAGTGATTCTCCTTTGTCGTTGGTTGCAACAAAAGCCAGTGTCCGGCCGTCGGGTGAGATGGCCGAGCCGCCATTGTTCCTGATGGAAGCAAACTGGCTTCCGTCGGGTGGGTTGATTTCCGTCGCGACCGGCAAGGCTGAACCCGCGCCGCTGTTGCGCAACCAGCCCGTTACCGCCGCGATCAAGAGCACCGCGGCAACGGCCCATGGCCAACGACTGCGCCTGGCCACAACCGGCGCGGCTTCCGGCGGCGAGCGCAGCTCGATCACGATGTCGCGCATCGACTGCCAGCGATCATCCGGATCCTTGGCCAAACACCGCCGGACCAGTCTTTCGAGCCACGCGGGCGTAAACGGCTTCACCGCCATCGGCGCCGGATCGGTGGCCAGGATCGCACCCACCAGACTCTGGTAGTTTGAGCCATGGAACGCCTTCCGCCCGGTGACCATTTCGTACAGCACTGCGCCGAAGGCCCAGATGTCTGACCGCGCATCGGCTTCTTTGCCGCCGAACTGCTCGGGCGCCATATACTGCGGCGTGCCCATCACAGTGCCCTCGGTGGTGAGCGCATTGGTAAGCGTGGCTTCCGTAGGGCCGGGCTTGCTTTGCGATTTGGCGAGGCCGAAATCCAACACCTTCACCCCGTCGCGCGACAGCATGATGTTCTGCGGTTTGACGTCGCGATGGGTGACGCCGGCACGGTGGGCACGGTCGAGAGCGTCAGCGATTTGGACGGCGTAGCTCACCGCCTGTTCGAGCGGAATCGCTCCCTTATCAATGCGAGCCGCGAGGGATTCCCCCTCGATCAACTCCATCACCATGTAACCGGGTCCGATGTCGTAAAGCGTGCAGATATTCGGATGGTTCAACGACGCCACAGTGCGCGCTTCGCGTTCAAAACGCGCGCGCAGGTCATCGCGCTTGGCAATGTGATCCGGAAGCACCTTCACGGCGACCGTGCGGTCCAGTCGCGTGTCGCGGGCTTTATACACCTCCCCCATACCGCCAGCGCCCAGCGGCGCAAGGATTTCGTAGGGGCCGAGTTTTTCGCCGGCGGAAAGCGGCATTGGCTTAGTCTATCCGAGAAGGAGCGGCCAAGTCCTGGGTTACACGCCATCCGGAAGTTGGCCGCTCCGATGGCGGCGGCGCTAGGCTCATACAACTCGAGCGGAACAGGCGGCAACTCTGTGCGAGCGCACCGGTAAAGAACACTGACCCAACTACGTACTCCCCGGGGCTTCAGGGACGATGGGGCCGAAAGTCTCGAATAACCACTGCCCCGCGCCGTTTGCTGAAGCCACAGGTGTGCTGGCGTTCGGTGATTGTGGCACTGCCAGGCAGTACGCCGGCCGAGGTAAACACGCCCCCATCACTCGCCGGACCGATGCCGTCCGAGCCGAAGTCCCAGACGCCAATCCCGGTAACCGTAACCGTCGAGTGAACGGTGAAAGCCCAGCCGAAGGTTCGCCCCAGCTACAACCTGAGCTGCAAGGGAAGGGAACTCCGCCAGGGGTCAAATCCAAAACAGCGCCGCCTGAGCCAGAGGCAGCGTCACGAACAGGACGGACGCAAGGATGGTCCGGTTTATGAGTGCCTTGCGCTTCCGTTCGCGCCCGTCATTCAGCCTGCTCTCCCACGGGCGGCGGGCTCTGCCAAACCAGCGCCAGAAGCGCCGACGTCAGCGACAGGATCAGCGGACCGATGAACAACCCCGGCAATCCAAAGATCCTGACACCCCCAAGCAGCGCGAAGAACACCAGCATCGGGCTGGCATTCATCTGTTTGCCGACCACCCAGGGACGCACCACATTGTCCGCCATCGCGACCACGCCACCGGACCATGCCGCCAACAGCGCCGCCCGCCCCCAGTGTCCCTCGGCGCCCAGAAGGAGGACCGCCGGGACCCACACAATGCCGGTCCCGATCAATGGCACCATGGAAAAGAACGCAGCCGCCAGCGCCCACAACAGCGGCGAGGGCAGGCCCGCGAAGAAGAAGCCGGCGCCGGCCAGCAAACCCTGGGCAACCGCCACCGCAAGCACACCGTACACATTGGCCACAATCGACTCGCCGGCATTGCGCAGCAAGGCCTCGGCCTTGTCCCGGTGAATCGGCGCGGACTCCACCAGACGGCGCATCATCCACCCGCCGTCGCGCAGGATGAAAAACAGCGTCATCACGCCCACCGCCAGTTGCACCACGCCTTCGGTCAATGCGCCGGCCAGGGCTGTGGTGGAGCGAAGCACGGCGCCGCTCGCCTGCGCCAGCCGGTCCAGGATCGCGGTCCGGAGTTCCTCCGTCGAGAAGCCTGCGTGGCCCGCGATCCACTCGATCACAGGGTCCAGCCGCCGTTCGATCGCATCCGATGCCGGTACCCTCTGCATCAGCGTGCGGACTTCACCCACGGCTGCCGACGTCAATAGGATCACCGGCACCAGGACCACCAGAAGCACACTGAACACCGTGAGAAACGCCGCCAGCGAACGGTGCCGCACCATGCGCTCCATCCGGCGGTGAAGGGGTTGGAAGACCACCGCAAGAATCGTGGCGGCGAGGATCCCCGGCAGGTAGGGCGCGGCGAGCAGCGCACACCCCAACACGCCCACGCCCGCCGCCACAACCAGTGCCTTGTGCTCTTTCACCCGGGTCGTCTCAGCTCCAGTTTATAACCGGCGGCGTATACCGGCCTGACAGGTGGCGCTACGCCGTGACCGGGGCGTCCTGAAACACCTTGTGCCAGTCCTTCATGAACTGCTCGATACCCTTGTCGGTGAGCGGGTGGTTGAACAGCATGTCGAGCACCTTGAAGGGCAGCGTGCCGATGTGGGCGCCGGCTTCGGCGGCCGCCACCACATGCAGCGGCGAACGGAGCGAGGCGGCCAGCACCTGGGTCTGGAAGCCGTAGTTCTTGTAGATGGTGCAGATGCTGCGGATCAACTGCATGCCGTCGTAGCCGATATCGTCCAGGCGGCCGACAAAGGGGCTGATGATGTAGGCGCCCGCCTTGGCCGCCAGCAGCGCCTGGCCCGCCGTGAAGCAGAGCGTCACATTGGTGCGGATATTGTCCTTGCTCAGCGTGGAACAGGCCTTGATGCCATCGCGGGTGAGCGGCAGCTTCACCACGATGTTCGGGTGAATGCGGGCCAGTTCGCGCCCTTCCCGCACCATGTTCTCCGCGTCCAGAGCCACAACTTCGGCGCTGATGTCGCCATCCACGATGTCGCAGATCATCCGGACCTGCTCCTTGATGTCACGGCCTTCGCGGGCGATCAGCGTGGGGTTGGTGGTGACTCCGTCGACGATGCCCCATTCCGCACCCTTCTTCAATTCGTCCAAATTCGCGGTGTCGAGAAAAATCTTCATCTCTGGTTTCCTTTCGTTAGTCCCGAACCACGTGGTTCTCAAGGACGCCAATGCCTTCGATCTCAACCCGGACCACCGATCCGGGCAACATGGGACCCACGCCTGGCGGAGTCCCGGTCGCAATCAAGTCCCCCGGCTCCAGCGTCATGAACTGTGTCACGTACGCAATCACCGCCGGGATCGGAAAAATCAGGTCCGTGAGGGGAGCATCCTGCTTCACCTCACCATCTAATATCGTCCTGACGCGCAACTCTGAGAGATTAACCGCGCCGCGCGGTACGGCCACCGGCCCCACCGGGCAGAATGTGTCGAAACCCTTGCCGCGGGTCCACTGGCCGTCTTTCTTCTGCAGGTCGCGGGCGGTCACGTCGTTGACGATTGTGTAGCCCCAGATGACGTCCATGGCTTCCGTTTCCGGAACATGCCGCGCCTGGCGCCCGATGATGACGCCCAGTTCCCCCTCGAAGTCCACACGCTGGGAGAGCGCCGGGTAACGGATGGCCTCACCGTTTGAGAGCAGGGAGGAGGGAGGCTTCAGGAAGATAAGCGGCTCCTTGGGCACCTCGTTGCCCAACTCCCTGGCGTGCTCGGCGTAGTTGCGTCCCACGCAGACTATCTTCGAAGGCCGGGCGCCGATGGGCCAGGCGCCGGAACGGAAATCGACTTGCAGACTCATGAGATTACTGCGGTGCTGTTATCGTAACAGTCCCGGATGCCTCGCTTTCATTCCCGGCCAGATCGTAGGCCGTGACGTGGTATTGGTAGCTCTGGCCGGCGCGCACGGCGCGGTCCCCGAAGCTGGGTGACTGGGACTGCCCGATGCGGACGGGCGCGGTTCCCGGCGTCCCTCGATAGACCCGGTAACCGGCAAGATCCGGCGCCGTGACGCGGTCCCAGACAAGCTCGATCGAGTCGACGCCGGCCTGGGCCAGCAACCCCTTGGGAACGGCGGGGGCGAACCGGTCAACCGGAACAAGGGAGACGGCGGTGGAGTGCTCGCTTTCCACCTCACGCTCGCCGGGTTTGACTACCGCCTGAATTTCATAGGTGTACCGCTTGCCGTACTCGGTCTCACGGTCGGTGTAGGCCAGGGCATCGGTTTCACCGGCCAGGATCGGCTCCTCGGCGCCGGGGGCAAGCTTGTAGACGCGGTAGCGGAGCTGTGGCCTTGGGTCCGGCGCCTTCCACGAGATTCTGATGCCTTCCGCGACGGCCTGTGCCGCCGGCGCCGGGGGAGGATTGAGCGGCTCCACCACCTGCACCGCCACCAGATTCGAGAAGCCGGCCGACTTGCCCTTCGGATTCGCGAACCGGATGCCGGCGAGGATCTCGCGGCCCGCCCAGCGGGCGGCGTCGACGCGGACTTCGGTGGTCTCGCCTTCGGCGATGGTCACCGGAACCGGTTCGGCCGCCGCGGCCCAGGCGGTGGTGTCGAACTCGCCTTCGGGCCGCGTGCCGATGCGCAGGTCCCCGGTGGGCGGGGCCTTGAGCGGCAGGCCTTCGGTGGTGGCGCGCGGCGGTGTGAAGCGCACCACGATCTTGGCGCCGCGCTGCACCGCTTCCAGATCCGCGACGGGCTGGGGAAGGTGGAGCGCGGGCGGCAGAGGCTCGCCGACATAGCCGCAGCCCGTTGCGAAAACCACGGCGAGCATCGGGAGCGGGGCGCGCATGAACCTAGAGGATGTAGCGGCTGAGATCCTGATCCTTCACGATGTCCTGCAACTGCTTGCGGACGTAGACAGCGTCCACCCTGACAGTCTTCTTCTTCAGGTCAGGCCCTTCGAAGGAGACCTCTTCCAGCACCTTCTCAAGGACGGTGTGGAGGCGCCGCGCGCCGATGTTCTCATTGGACTGGTTGACCTGGGCGGCTAACCGCGCCACCTCTTCCAGCGCCTCGTCGGTGAAGCTGAGCTTGATGCCTTCGGTTTCAAGCAGCGCGATGTACTGCTTGATCAGCGCGTTCTTGGGCTCCTTGAGGATGCGGATGAAGTCCGCTTCGGTGAGGGGCTTCAGTTCGACGCGGATGGGGAAGCGGCCCTGCAGTTCCGGGATGAGGTCGCTGGGCTTCGAGACGTGGAAGGCGCCGGCGGCGATGAACAGGATGTGGTCCGTGCGGACAAAGCCGTAGCGGGTGTTGACGGTGGTGCCTTCGACGATGGGCAGGATGTCGCGTTGCACGCCTTCGCGGCTGACATCGGGGCCGTGGCCGCCTTCGCGCCCGGCGATCTTATCCACCTCATCGAGGAAGATCATGCCGTTGCGCTCGGCGCGTTCGATGGCGACGCGCGTCACCTGATCCATGTCGATGAGCTTCTCTTCCTCTTCCTGGATGAGATACTCCAGCGCCTCGCCCACGCGCATCTTCCGCTTGCGGGTGCGCTGGCCGAACATGCCGCCCAGCATGTCCTTGATGTTGATGTCCATCTCCTCCAGGCCGGAGCTGGTGGCCACCTCGAACCGGGGCCCGCGTTCCTTGACGTCGATCTCGACGGTGCGGTCATCCAGGCGCCCCGCGCGGAGCTTCTCGCGCATCTTCTCGCGGGTGCGTTCGGCGCTCTCCGAGGGTTCGGTGACGGGCGGAATCAGAAGGTCGAGCAGCATCTCCTCGGCGTTCTTCTCGGCGCGGTCGGCCACCTCATCCAGGCGCTCCTCCCGCACCATGTCGATGGCGATCTCGACCAGATCGCGGATCATCGATTCGACGTCGCGGCCCACGTAGCCCACTTCGGTGAACTTGCTGGCTTCCACCTTGAGGAACGGCGAGTTGGCCAGTTTCGCCAGACGCCGGGCGATCTCGGTCTTGCCGCAGCCGGTAGGGCCGATCATGAGGATGTTCTTCGGCATCACCTCCTCGGCCATTTCAGGGTCGAGGCGCTGACGGCGGATCCGGTTGCGGAGCGCGACGGCGACGGCCTTCTTGGCATCGCCCTGGCCGACGACATAGCGGTCCAGTTCGCGGACGATCTCGCGCGGGGTAAGCTCGTCGAGCAGGGGCGCGGTCTCCGAACTGGGGCTGGGAAGGTAGATGACCATCTAGCCAAGCTCCTCGAACACGATGTTCAGGTTGGTATAGATGCAGGTCTCGCCGGCGATCTTCATGGCCTTCTCGGCGATGTCGCGGGCCGAGAGGGTGGTGTTCTGATAGAGCGCCACGGCGGCGGACTTGGCGAACGGGCCGCCGCTGCCGATGGCGGCTATGTTGTCGTCGGGCTCAATGACGTCGCCGTTGCCGCTCACGATATAGGTGTTGGTGGCATCGGTGACGAGCAGCAGGGCTTCGAGGTGCCGCAGGACCTTATCGGTGCGCCAGTCGCGGGCCATCTCGACCACGGCACGCGGCAGATTGCCCGAGTGCTGTTCCAGCTTGCTCTCAAAGCGGCTGAAGAGAGCGAAGGCGTCGGCGGTGGAGCCGGCGAATCCGGCCGCCACGCGGTCATGATAGAGCCGCCGCAGCTTTCTGGCCGAGGCCTTGAGTACTTCGTGTCCCAGTGTGACCTGGCCATCTCCCGCCAGCACGACTTTGCCGTTGCGGCGCACGCAAAGGATGGTGGTTGAACGAATGCGTTCCTTCACTCATACCAGTGTATCGAAGAGCGGCCGGCTACCCGGCCTTGACGGCGCCGACGGCGGCGTGCTCCGCCACTTCCTGGGCCGCGAGCTTGCGGTATCCGATGGCTGAGATCACCACCAGCAGCGCGCCGCTGCCAAGGTACAGGTTGCGAATGCCGACGGTGGCGGCGGTCTGGCCGCTGAGCAGCAGAGCGGACACCTGGATGAAGGCCAGCGACGACATCATGGCGCTTGAGACGCGCCCGAGCATCGCCACCGGTGTCACCTGCTGCAGCAGGGTTTGGGCCGGGATGAAGATGAACGCCACGCCGAACCCGAGGCCCAGCAGGCCGATGACGGTGGTCCAGGTGGAGGGGTGGATGGCGGGCACGGCCATCAGCACGCCGGAGAATGACAGGCCCATCACCACCAGGCCGCTGCGGGTGCGGTTCCTGCCGATGCGGTGGATGGCTTGCGTGCCGAGGATCATGCCCACGCCGATGAGCGAGTTGAGGATGCCGAAGGCGGTCTCGCCGGAACGGAGAACATCGCGCACCCAGACCGCCAGAAGGGCGCCGAAACAGCGGATGGAGAACATGCCGACGGTCATGGCGATCATGACGAAGGAGACGGCGCTGTGGGTGAAGATGAAGCGCAGGCCGGTGCTCATCTCATCCATGAGCCCGCCCAGTTGGCGTTGAGCGCCGGGGTCGCGCGGGGCGGTGGCCACGCCGGCGATGAGCCAGGCGGAGGCCAGGAAACTGACGGTGTCGATGTAGTAGCAGAACTCGGGTCCGGTGAATGCCACAAGCCCGCCGGCGAGGGCGGGGCTGACGATCATGGTGACCTGGAAGGCCTGGGACATGAGCCCGTTGGCGGCCATGAGGCCGTTCTGGGGAACGACGCCGCGCACGGCCACGGACTGGGCGGGGATGAAGAAGCTGGAGACGGCGCTGAGCACCGCGAAGATGGCGTAGATCTGTTGCAGGCTGGTGGTCCAGGCGAGCGCCAGCACCAGGAGGGCGCGGATGAGATCGCTTGCGATCATGGTGCGCTTGAGGTTCCAGCGGTCCACCAGGACGCCGGCCACGGGGCTGATGACAGCCATGGGCGCCATGAAGGCGACCAGAACAAAGGTGATCTCCGATGCCGAGGCTTTGAAACGGAATGTGGCGATGGCGAAGACGGCGAAGATGGCGAGGAAGTCGCCGAAGACGCTGATCACCTGTCCTATCCAGAGGCGGCGGAAGGGCGGGATGGCCAGGACGGCGCCGAAACTTAAGGGCGCGGCCGCCTCCGGAGACGGAGCCTGAGCAGGTTCTGGAGGGGTTTGCGGCATGAACGGCCTGTCCTTCCATGGTAGCCTTCTCCAGAGGAGGGCCCCATGGAGACGATATGGGATGCCGGGACGCGCAGCGCGCTTGAGCAGCGGTTGGGCCAACTGCGGCCGGACTCACGGCCGTCGTGGGGCCGCATGAACGTGATGGGGATGCTTGCCCACTGCGCCGGCGCGATGGAGATGGCTTTGGGCGAGCGCGCGGTGCGGCCGAAGCCGGGGCCGTTCCGGAACGCCCTGGCGCGGTATCTGGTCATCTACCTGATGCCTTGGCCCAAAGGGGCGCCCACGGCTCCCGAGTTGCTGTTCGCCGAACCAGGCGAGTTCGAGGCCAACCGCCGGAATCTGCTGGCGGCGTTGGACCGGATGGTGGCACGGCGGGGCCAGGGGTTCGCCGACCACGCCGCTTTCGGCAAGCTTTCAGATAAGGACTGGGGCTGCCTGACGTGGCGGCACCTGGACCATCACTTCCGCCAGTTCGGCGTCTGAGCTACTTGAGCGGCAGCGGTCTGCCGCCGCCGCGCTGGCCGTCCCAGCCGGGGCCACTGACGGGGCCGTATTGTCCGAGGGTGTCCCAGCGGTCGCGCGTGCGGCCGTTGAGATCGAAGATCACTTTGCCGGACGCGACGGTGAGTTCGTTCGAGAGACGGAGGCCGCCGTCCATGCGCGCACCGTAGGAGTCGGCGAAACCGTACTGGCCTTTTTCGACGCGGAGGACGGCGACGTCGGCGAGGGCGCCGACGGTGAGGTGGCCGATCTGTTCGCGGCGGATGATGCGGGCCGGGTTCCAGGTGGAGCGCAGGATCACTTCTTCGAGCGGCATGCCCATGCTGAGGAATTTCGACATGACGTTGAGCTGGTCCTTCATGCCGGCGCTGATGCTGCCGGAGTGGATGTCGGTGGAGATGGAATCCGGCGGGAAGCCCTGTTTGACGGCGGGCACGGCCTGCCGGAATTCGAAGGCGGCGCCGCCATGGCCGACGTCGAAGATGACGCCGCGCTTGCGGGCTTCAAAGAGATAGGGCAGGAGCTTGCCGGCCTTGTCGAGCATGGGCACCGGTGCGTAGAAGCAGTGGGTATAGATGTCGCCGGGGCGCAGCTTCTTGAGTACCAGTTCCTGGAAGGGGCGCTCGGGGCGGAACTCGCCGAAGTCGATCATGACGGGGATGTTGGCGAGCGTGCCCGCTTCGACGCCGCGTTCGACCGGCGTCCAATCGGGGCCTTGGTAGTGCGCCACCTTGATGCCGACGACGACATCGGCGTTCGCCTTGGCGAGGGCGGCGACGGCTTTGGCGTCCATGTCGGAGACGTCCTGTTCCTGGTGGTTGCCGGGCATGCCGCGCCCACCGATGTTGAGGAGCACCAGGACACGCGTGCGCGCGGTGTCGATGACCCACTTGCGGAAGTCAGCGAAGTTGTGGCGGCCGGAGGAGCCGGCATCGACGACGGTGGTGACGCCGACACGCGGGGCGAAGTAGTCCGGGAAGATGCTGGCGTGGCCGCCGGCGAGCATGCCGCCGTTGGGCCCGGCGAAGACGTGGGCGTGGAGATCGATGAGGCCCGGGACTACGTGGAGGCCGGCGACATCGACAGCGCGGCGCGCTTGGGCGGGCGCGATGTAAGGCGCGATGGCGGCGATGCGGCCATCCTTGATGCCGACATCACGGACGCCGTTGAGCTTGTTCTTCGGGTCGATGACGTGGCCGTTCCTGAGCACCAGATCGTAGGTCTGGGCAGAGAGGGCGGCCGCGGCCGCCAGGAGGATGAAGAGGCGCATAGGTCGATTCATTTTACATGGGCTCCTGATGTATGATCGAAGCGCTGCAAGTAAGGAGTTGCTTCATCTTGAAACCAATCACTCAATTTCTGTTTGGACTGTGCCTGGCCCCCCTGGCGTTTCCGCAGGCATTCACCGCGAACCTGACGGGTTTGATCACAGACCCGGCGCAGGCGGTGGTGCCGGGCGCGGCGGTGAAACTGGCCAACCGCTCCACCCAGGAGGTGCGCCAGACCACGGCCACGGCGGAGGGACGCTACGTCTTTTCGCAGCTTCTGCCGGGGTTCTATGACCTGACGGTGGAGGCGCCGGGTTTCAAGACGACGACCACATCGAACGTTACGCTGACGGCGAACCAGGCGGCTGAGGTGAATGTCACGCTGCAGATTGGCCAGGTGACGGAGTCGGTTGAGATCACGGGAACGGCGGTTCAGTTGAACACGCAGTCGGCGAATCAGTCGTACACGCTGGACCGTTCGCAGATTCTGAACCTGCCGGCTTCGACGCGCAATCCGTTCATCGCGGTGCATGCGATGGCCGGGGTGACGTCGATGAGCGTGGCGCAGTCGAACAATTCGAGCGATCAGAACCAGGCGCGGTTTGCGTTCAACGGCGGCCGCGACATGAGCGGGCTGGTGTTGATTGACGGCGTGCCGGCGACGTCGGGCGACTGGGGTGCGCTGCTGGCGGCGCCTTCGGTTGAGTCCGTGCAGGAGGTGGTGGTTTCGCGCAACTCCTACGACGCCGAGTTCGGCAAGTCGGGCGGCGGTGTGGTGAGCGTGGTGACGAAGGGCGGGTCGTTTGAATTTCACGGTTCGGCTTTCGAGTTCCTGCGGAACGACAACCTGGACGCGAACGCCTGGCTGAACAATCGTGTGGGCCGGCGGCGCGTGGAGTTCAAGCGCCACCAGTTTGGCGGCAACGCATCGGGCCCGTTGTGGAAGGCGAAGAAGCTGTTCTTCCTGACGAGCTACGAAGCGCTGAAAGAGGGCTCGCCGGCGACGACGCTGACCACGGTTCCGACCGACCTGGAGAGGGGCGGCAACTTCAGCCAGACACGGGACGCAAACGGGACCGTTTCGATGGTCTTCGACCCGTTCAGCACGCGGCCGAATCCGGGGGGCCCGGGCTCCATCCGCGATCCGTTCGCCGGAAACATCGTTCCCGTTTCGCGTTTCGACGCGGTGGGCGCGAAGGTGATTGGGTATTACCCGCGCGCAAACGCCAATCCAACGAATGCGATTACGCAGGCGAACAACTTCTTTGGCGCCGGCACATCGATCACGAACAACAAACGAATGGATGTTCGCATCGACTGGGCGCGGAGCGAGAAGCACACGATGTACGGCCGGTTGACCAAAGCCTGGCAGACGCGCAAGACACCGCGGTTCTTCGGAACCGGGGCCGATGGAGGCAACGAGGGCGACCAGCCGCGCTTCCATGCCACGTGGGGCAATACGTTCGTGCCGAACCCGAAGTGGGTGATCAACGTGACCGTGGGCTCCGGCCGGTGGCGCGAGGAGCAGTTGCCGCTGACGCTGCGCGACGGAGTGCTGGGCACGGCGCTGGGCTTCTCGCAGAGTCTGGTTTCGCAGTGGGATTCGCCGCACTTTCCGCAGTTCAGCCTGTTCGGCTACGCGGGCCTTTCGAGCGGCCGCGTGCTGAACTTTCCGCGGCAGACGGACAACCTGCAACTCAACACGACGCGGGAGTTCGGGCGGCATTCGTTGAAGTTCGGTTTCACGGGTGAGATTGTGCGGCTGAATTCGGTGGACATCCGGTCGACGGACTTCGCGTTTGACCGCGGGATGACGTCGGGTCCGGTGGCGCAGGTGAGTTCGGCGAATTCGGGCAATTCGGTGGCGTCGCTGCTGTTGGGCACAGGGATTCCGACGGGTCTTTCGGGGGCGACGACGACGGTGAACAACTCGATTCGCAATTCGGTGGTGCCGGCGACGTCGCGCCGGTACTATGGCGTTTACGTGCAGGACGTGTGGCGTTTCAGTCCGCGGCTGACCATCAATGCGGGTCTGCGCTGGGAGACGCAGCGGGCGTCGACGGAGCGGTTCAACCGCTATAACTATTTCGACTTTGGCGCGCAGAATCCGTTGAGCACGCGCACCGGGCTGAATCTGCGCGGCGGCCTGGTGTTCACCGGCCCCGACAACCGGTTCCAGACGGCTAACGACAATGTGGATCTGGCGCCGCGCATCGGGCTGGCGTACAAGGTGACGAACCGGATTGTGGCGCGCGCCGGATACGGCATCTTCTATCTGATGGGTTTCGGGACGGCGACGCAGGGCGGACCCGCGGCCGGCACCGATGGCTATACGGTGACCACCAATTGGGTGAACACGCGCGGCGGCGACGGCATCACGCCGAACGACCGGTTGTCGAACCCGTATCCGAACGGGGTGAACCGGGCGGTTGGGGCTTCGCAGGGATTGCTGACACAGACCGGCTCCGATGTGATTGCGTTCCAGCGGGCGCACCCGACGGGCTACGTTCAGAACTACTCGTTCGATCTTCAGTTCGAGATCTCGAGGAATTCGGTTTTCGAGATTGGGTATTCGGGCAACGGGGGCCGCAAGCTGAACTACGGCGCCACGCCGGACGTGAATCAGCTTCCGGCGCAGCATCTGGCGCTGGGCAATGCGCTGAACGAGCAGGTGGCGAATCCGTTTTTCGGGGTGTTCCCGACGGGTGTGCTTTCGGGACGGACGGTTCCGCGCCACCGGCTGCTGAGGCCGTATCCCCATTTCGCGACGGTGGAGATGACGGGGGACACGCCGGGCGCGGGGTCGAGTTTCAACGCGCTGTATGTGAAGTGGAACTACCGGCTGAGCTCCTCGTTGGCGGTGATGACGACGTACCAGTTTTCGAAGGCGATTGACAATGCGTCGGAGAATCAGGGATGGATCATCAGCGACACGCTGCGCGATGTGAACAACGCGCGGCTTGAGCGCTCGGTGTCGGCGCACGACGTTCCGCAGAGTTTCGTGACGGCGCTGGTGTGGCAGGCGCCGGTGGGCAAGGGGCGACGGTTCGCTTCGAACGCTCCACGGGCGCTGGACGCGGTGATTGGCGGCTGGGAGGTGTCGGCGATTACCCGTTTTGCCACGGGGCTGCCGCTCCGTCTGGTGGCTCCGAACGCGCTGGGCGCTTTCGGTTTCAGGATTCTGAACGCGCGAGTGCCGGACCTGAAGGCGCTGAGCATCGACACGCGGGCGCCGGAGCGCTGGTTCAACACTTCGGGCGTGAGCGCCCCGGCTGCGTTCACGATTGGCAACGCTCCGCGTTTTGCTCCCAATGTGCGCGCCGACGGGACGCATCACGCCGATATCAACATCGCTAAGAACTTCCGCATCACGGAGCGCGTGAAGGCGCAGTTCCGCGGTGAGATGTATAACTTCACCAATACCCCGCAGTTTGCGCCTCCCGGAATCACGTTTGGCGCGGCGGACTTCGGGCAGGTGAACGGGACCCGGTTCAGCGACCGCCGGAATGTGCAGTTGGGATTGAAGACTTTGTTCTGAGGATGCGGGGTTAGAACCGTTCGTCGTCATAGTCGAGCATGCCGGGTTCCTGACGCTGTAGAAACGAACCCATTGAGATGCGCGGGATGTCGCCGGGCATGTTGGAGTTGCGTTCGGCGAGTTGGGCCTTGGCTTCCTGTTTGGCGACACGGAGTTCGATGAGCCGGCGGGGCGGGGCCGGGGGCGGGAGTAGATGTGTGTCGTGGGGGATGGGCTCGTCCATGGTCTGGGCTTCCGCTTGGGCTGTGTTGTGAAGCTGGCGGTTGCGCTGGAGTCCGGCGAGGGCTTTCATGGCCCGGTGGTGGATGCGGTCGTAGTAGCCGTGGTAGCGGCGGTAGCGTTCGACCTGGGCCATGGCTGAGGGGTCGATGAGGATGCCGGGGTTGCCGTTGACGAATTGGGACTCGACGGCGCGGATGCGGCGTTTCTGCCAGACGGCGTGAACGATGTCGTTGAAGAGGGCGGTTTCGGCGGCTCCTTGCGGGGCGAAGTCGAGGGTGAAGGATTCGAGGAGAGCGTCGAATTCGGGCTGCTCGCCGGGGGCGATGATGACCTGGGCGGAGGTGAGTCCGTGGGTGAGGGCGTTCTTCGACGAGATCGCCTTGCCTTCTTCGGTGCGAGGACCGGTGGCGAGGGAGGCGTTGGCGCGGTTGGCCGCGAGACGGGCTTCAGAAGCTTGCATTGGAGGTTCGATCCTTTCTGGATGGAGTATACAGGCGGGAGGGACGGAAATTGGTGTTCGAAAACGGGCATTTCCCTGGAAGCGATTGAGCTTATGGGGGTTAAATTTCTAAAATATTTCCGTTTTGGCGGTGACTGAGAAAGTTCGCATCGGACGGCGCGGGGTGGGGTCCCGGTCAGTACACCGAACGCTTCTGCACCGTGCCCTTGCTCGCGAAGCTGAATCGCGGCTCCCCCGCCTGCGTTCCCAAAATCCTTGCCGCCAGATACTCACCCACAGCCGGGCCGTGCTTGAATCCATGTCCGGATCCTCCTCCGGCCAGCCAGACATTGCTGATCGAAGGATGCCTGTCCAGCAGAAAATCGCCATTGGCGCTGTTCTCGTACTGGCAGACCCGAGTTTCGAGGAGCGGAGCGTCCTTCAGAGCCGGGAACCGGCCTGCCAAACGCCTTCGCATCGCGGCCAGACTCTCCTTCGGAACCAGCCGGTCCGCGGCATCCGGATCGATCGCCGGACCATGCTCGTCGTCGGCGATCTTGAACCCGCGATTCTCCAGATCCGGAATGCCGTAGAGATTGTTCGGATCGATCCAACACGGCATTGCCGGAGGCCGGAACCGCCGTTCGCCGCCGGGCACGCCAAAGAAGAAGATCTCCTGGCGCGTCGGGAAGATCCGCTGGCCCAGCTCGGCGGGAAACACCTTGGGAAGCCACGGCCCGCAAGCAAACACAAAGGCGCCGGCGCTGATCGTCCTTCCCCCCGCCGTCTTCACGGACTCCATGCGGTCCCTGGCCGCCGGCGGCACAACCGGCTCCAGCACCAGTTCCAACCCGGACTGCGACATGTCCTGAACCAGCATCTGCACGGACCGCCGCGCCATCAGCGCTCCACTCTCCGGCTCGAAGATCGCCTGGTCGATATCGCCCGCAAAGAACTGCGGAAACCGCTTCGCCAACTCGGCCTGGCTCAGCTGTTGATGCGTAACCCCGAGTTTGGCCAGCACACCCGCCGTGGCGGTCAGGCTGGTGTCGCCACGTCCGCCCAGGTGCAACACCCCCGTCTGCTGGAACAGCGGGCTGTTCACACGCCGGCTCAACTCCTTCCACTGGCCAAGCGACCGCTGCGCGAAACGGCTATAGATTTCATCGCCGCCATAGGCGCACCGGATGATGCGCGACTCTCCGCCCGAACTCGCCCGGGAACTCGCCGCGCCATAGCCGTCGATCAGGACGACGCGTTTGCCGGCGCGCCGTAGATGATGCGCCGTCCACGATCCGAACACCCCCGCCCCGATCACAGCGACGTCAAAAGCCGTCCCCTGGCCGGAGGCGCGCGCTGCCGAAGCCGCGGCAAGACCCCGCACCACTGCGCGCCGCGTTGGCCCGTTCAGCGCCCGCTCATCATGAACAAAACCCGACATCCTGTTAGTTTACCGGCCTCTCCTCAAGGCAGGTTCACCCAAATCGGAGAGCTCCACGCCAGGTTCCCGTCCGCCTGCTCCACCCGCAGATAGTAATACTGGCTTCCCCGCGGATTCGAGACATCGCGATAGGACACGGCGTAGTCGCGGCTGTTGGGCGTGAACTGGGCCATGTATTTGCCGTTCCGGATGATGCTCACCTTGGCGATGGGCCCGCTGCCCCGCACCCGCAGCTTCAATTCCGGAACCTGCACCGCGCTGAACTCCTCGCCCATGAAGTGCCCGCCCATTGAGTACTCAAGCAGGATGTTGTCCGTGGCGCCATAGGTGCGCCGCGCCCGGATGGCCTCAATGATCCCCGCTCGCGTGGCATCCGCCGAATAGACCATGGCGAACGAAAGATGGGTGGAAGTGTGATCGGAACTGGCGATCACGCCGATCCGCACGCCCTTCTCCCAGGCTTTCCAAAGGAACCCGCCCGGGTTGAAGTTGTTGCCGCCGGCATAACCTCCGCCTGACTTGTGCGCGGCTGGGGCGCCCTCGTGCTCGTATGAATCGCGAGCCCCCTGAAAGATTTCGGCCACGGGCTGCACCTTGTCGTCGGTCTCGGTCCAGTCGTTCCCCTGGCTGGTAGCCAGGGTGTGCGGAATCGCGATGCCGCCGGTCCGCCGCACGTTGTCGAAAAGAAGCCCGGTGTCGTTCTTCGCCAGGTCGCCCGCCACAATGGCATACGTCGACCAATGCTCCGGCATATCGGGGCGGGTAAACAACTTCACGATCGGAACGTTCCGCGCCGCGTGGATGATGTTCTTATGACCCTTCGGCCAGTGCGGTGTGCGCTCGTAACCGAACAGCGCGCTGTAACGTCCGGGCAGGTGGTACATCTCGGTCACCTTCTGAATCAGCCACCACCAGTACTCTGAGTCGCCACCTGCGCTGTGATCTGTAATTGCGCCGTAGTCCATTCCCGCCGCGTCGATCATGTAACGGAAGAAGTCGATCACTGAACCGTCCGCGCGCCCCCCGCTATCAGTGGAAAGTTCCGTGTGCCGGTGCAGATCGCCCTTGAACAAGCGGAACGTCCGCCCGTTCCAACTGATGCGCGCATCGCGCAGAGCCTTGATGTCACCCGCTTCCAGCGAGGCGTCCAAAGCCCCCGGCGCGGCGTCCAGCACCCCCGGCGTAGCCGCGGCGGTTTCGCGAGCCGTCAGCACATATGGCCGCGGCTTCGAAATCGGCGTCAACACGCAAGACCACACCTGGTTCTGCAACGGCACATAGATCTGAGTGTCGTCCCGATGGTCGGAGTGCCAGAAGGCCCAGAACTGCCCGTTCGGAGCCGCGGCGCCGGCCACGGTGGAACTCATGCGGTCGCGGCTTCGGGGCAGTTCGGTAGCCGGCAGCCACTGGTCGCCGTCGTAGTGCGTGATGTACGCGTTGTTGTAGGTGCGAATGCCCATCGCCGTCGGCGCGCGCTCCGAGTCCACGGCCCAGGTCCATGTTGTGTACTTACTCACCCGATGGTGAAACAGAAGCCAGATCCGCCCGTCGTGATCTGTGTAGAGCCGCGGATTGACCATCCAGTTCTCTTCGCCCGGCACCATCGCCGTGTTGGGTGGTTTCGCCGGCTGCATCCACTGGCCATCCGGCCGCAGAATCGCCATGCGCAACTCGCGCCGCTGCCCAATCTGCGTCCCGCTCTGCTTCACGCCCAGGCTGCGTCCGCCCACATCCTTTGCCCAGTTGACGCCGATATCGAGATAGCCGATCCAAAGGCGGTCCTCTCTGTCGTAAACAGCCGTGGGCGTAATCTCACTCATCGCCGTGTTGGCCACGGCCATTTCGCTGGACCATGCCGTGCCACGAAGCGTCCGCAAGAACACGTCGTAGTTGCCGTTGCGATAGGCGTCCCACACCACGCTGGCATGGCCGGCCGAATTCACGGCAACCACGGGAGCCCAGTCGTTGCCCGGGTTTGACGTTACCTGGAGCGGCTCGCTCCAGCGGCCGTCCTCGCAACTGCGCAGGAATATGTCTGCCTGCCCATCGCGGAATCCCTGCCACACCAGCCATAGCTTGCCTTGGCTGTCGGCCATGAAGTGATGGTTGATGTCGGGCAGCGGATGATCGGTGAGACGCGTCACCTTGCCCCATGCGCCGTCTTCCCAATAGGTGGCGTAGAGGTCCCAGTTGGGCCGCTCCGGGTGGCCCTTCGGATAGTCCGTCTGCTGCGACCACACGAACCACGGCCGGCCCTTCGCATCCATCGCCACCTGCGGCATCCACACGTCGCCATCCACGCCAGGCAGCGGGAACGCCGCGTACCAGTGTCCCCCCGCGAACCGGCGCGCATGGATCTCATCACGCAAGCCGCTGTAGGAAGCCCATGTCACCCAGACGTCGCCGTTCTTCGCCACCGCCGCGGAAGGAAAGTCGTTCTGGCGCGCGCTGTCGCCCAGCGGCAGCACGCCCGTCATCCAGGCGGTGCGTCCGCCGGGCCCCACCTGATTGAGCGCGGGCCCCACCGTGTTGGGCGCGTCGAACGGCACAGGAGCCACCTGCGCGAACGCGGTGAATGCGGCGAGAGAAGCGAATAGGCGCATTACAGATAGAGCTTCAAACCAAACTGAATCTGGCGGGGAGCGTTGGCCTGCGAGCCAATCACCCCAAAGTTCCCGGCGCCCAGCGACAAGCCGGGCACGCCGAAGTTCGGCGTATTCGTGAGATTAAAGAACTCCGCGCGGAATTCCACGCGGCGGTTTTCGCCGAACGGCAGCTCCTTGAACAGGGAGAAGTCCAGATTCCGTTCGCCCGGAGCGCGGACGTTCGGCAGCGTGCGCGGCGCGTTGCCGAATGTGAACGGGGCCGGCTGTGTGAACACGGCGGTATTGAACCACTGCGCCAGCCGGGTGTTCGTCGATCTTTCACCCGCCAACGCGGCGTTGCCAGTGACGTTCGGCCGCAGCAGAGCCGAAAACGAACCACTCGTATTCGGAGCCGTGATCGGCAGCGGCACACCTGTGGCCAGCGTTGCGATCCCGTTGACCTGCCAATTGCCGGCAATCAGGTTCAACGCCCTGGGCCAGGCCGATCCCCAGCGCCGCTTCGGGCCAAACGGCAGATCGTAGGCGTAGCTGAACACCATGCGCTGGCTCACGTCCTGGGGCGACACCGCGCGTTCTGCCCGCCGGAAAAAGGCGTTCTGATGGCCGGAATCCAGCCCGCCCACGCCCACGCCCGCGCTGTCGTCGATCAGTTTGCCCGCCGTGTAAGCCAGCAGGAAGCTCGCGCCGCCGGAAAAGTCCTTCTGCACCCTCAGTTGCATTGCGTGGTAGATCGAACTTGCCGAAGTCGGACGAAAGTTTGTGACGTTTCCATACTGCGGGAACTCGCGGAGCAGTTGCCCGCGCGTCACTTCCGCGCCCGAAAACGGCCCGCTTGAAATCAGCCCCAGGAAGGGGTTGGGCACCCGCTGCTGCAGCGCCGCGCCCAGCGAAAGAAGCTCGGGGCGCAGTTGATCCGGGATTTCCATTTTGGGTCTCCCGGACCCCAACAGTCTACACCAACGCCTCACTCCCGTGCCGGATTTGATCAGAATCCCCTTTCCGAGGGCGGGCCAGTGCCTGCGGATGGCTT
>Ga0194132_10005194_pt1 | contig 21378 bp, 18 predicted proteins | sample TA2KigOf80mmetaG_FD_148612 | JGI IMG/M metagenome (GOLD analysis project Ga0194132, IMG submission 148612) | Freshwater microbial communities from Lake Tanganyika, Tanzania - TA2015054 Kigoma Offshore 80m | ecosystem: Environmental > Aquatic > Freshwater > Lake | place: Tanzania: Lake... | reverse complement strand
TATACAAAAAAAAATTAGTTGAATATTTTTCAAAAAATAATATAGAAATTGATTCTCAATTGGATTAATCACTTCGATTAATCCAATCTAACAATTTTTCTTTCATATTTTTTTCAATATCTGTTTTTTCTGTAAAAATATTTTGTAGTTCTTTTGGATCATTTTTCAAATCAAAAAATAACCATTTTTCAGGAGTTTGTAAATACATCAACTTGTGTGTAGGTGATTTTATCGCAAAAACATTTGATTTTTCTGGAGAAGGCCAAGGACCATGTAATGCTCCAGTTTCTGAAAATGTAAATGATTTAGGCTTCAATTCTTTCTCCTCTTCTAAAAGATATTTTGCAAAACTTTCTCCAGGTCTATCAAATTCTAATTCAATTTTAGTAAGTTCAAGAATTGTTGGAAAAATGTCTATTGTTGCTCGTAGAGAATCTGAAACCTGATTTTTTCTAATGTTTTTTGAAATAAAAAGGAAAAATGTCCTAATTGTTTCTTCATAAGTAAATGATCCATAATTTCTTTCTCCAAATCTTTCACCAATTCCTGTACCATGATCAGAAAAAAATATCAGAATGGTATTATCTTTTAATTGCGTCTTTTCCAATTCGGTTGTGATTAGTTTAGCATAATCCCCAGCTTCTTGAAATGCAGAATCATATCTGTTCAAATTTTCTTCTTTATTATCATAAAATTTTTCATTATTCCATTCATACTTTTTTAATACTTCAGAAACCGTTACAGTATGAATTTTAGAAAAATAAAGAAACAAAAATAGTGGTTTTCCATTTGCTTTTTCTATACAATGTTTAATAAAATTCGGATGTTTACTTGTTAAATCATCTTCATATTCGTTATGTATTTGATGAATATCAAAACCTCTGTTAGGAATGATTTTTTCTGTTAATACATCACATGCAGTAAAATATCCCTGTGATTGAAAAACTTCTGGTAGATTTTTAATAGATTTTTTTAATCGAAGCATCTTAAAATATGCATCAATACCATTCTCTTTTCCATATAGGCCAGAAAATGTAACATTGATTGAACCAATAGTATATGGCATTGCTGTACTTACATTATTGAGAAGTGTTCCTTGTTTACAGATTTCTTGAAATTCCGTTGATTGATTTATTCTGTCCCATCTTGCTCCGTCTAATAAAACAAAAATAACATTTGGTTTCAATTAAAATATCGATCAATTGTTTACATATAAATTAAATTTAAAAAACTCTTTTAATCGTAACCTAAATTTTTTAATTCATCTCTAATAATTTTTGATTCACCTTCATCAATAATTTCAAATTTCGAATTATCGACATAGTTAATTTTTGAAATATATTTTTCCATTTTTTCTACAATGTCGGGTCTTGAAGAAGCTATGTTATTTTCTTCAAATTCATCTTTTTCTAAATCAAATAAATGAACTCGCTTTGTAATGTCTTCTGCATCTCTAAAATATTTGAATTTAGATGTCCTAACACCTATTGCAATATTTGCTCTCTTTTGAATTAACGGTGTATTTTCTATAAAACCAAATCTTTCTTCATTATTTTCATTATTAATAATGGGAAGTAAGCTTTGACCATCAATATTTCCAAAATTAAATTCAGAATTTATAATGTCTAATATTGTAGGAGATATGTCTATAGATCTTATCGACTGGTTAATTTTTACATTATTAGGTAATTCTGAATCTACAATAAGTAATGGAATATGAACATTTTCATCAAACAAAAATTTGTCTAGATCACCTCTTTGAAACATTACTTGTCTCTTTTGATGTGGTTTTAAATTTAAATGGTCAATATCTTTTTCTTTTTGTTTTTTTCTTATTTTTTCTAATGCAAAAAATGCTTTACTTTTTAAAGGTAAAAGTTTCTCAGGAATAATTTTACCGATCTTTGGAGCTACTGAATCTAATATTTGATCTTTTTCTATATCTACCAATTTATCATTAATTATTACTTCATTGATATGTGTTCCATGATCTGCTGTAATTACCAATAATGTGTCATTCATATTTATACAGTCTATGAATTTTCCAATCCAAAAATCTATTGATGCCATTACTCTATCGTATTTCGTTTTCCCAAATTGCTCTTGATCAAATTTTTCTGCAATTTTAATAGGAAAATGCATTTCATATGAATGTAAAATATAACACCATGGTGATTTTAAATTAGATGAAAGTTCAGAAATAATTTCATCTCCCAAACCATCTTCTAAATTTGTATATTTATTAAAAAAAACATTTTTGTTTTCAAAATTTGGAAATAACCCAATTTTTGAAGCCACTTCTGGTAAATGTCCATAAAAATAATAATTGTTTTTTCTCAAATGATCAAACAATACAGTAATTTTTTTATCTATCTTAGCAAATCCTCCTAGATTAATTCCTGTTCTGAATGGATATTGTCCAGAAAAAATACCAGCCCATCCTAATAATGTTCCATCTGATGGTGATACAGTGTTTGTAAAATAAACACCATTCGAGATTAATTTATCAATATTAGAAGTATGTGATGTTTTATGTGATCCAAAAAATTTATCCGCTCTTACAGAATCTAGAATTATGATAAAAATATTTTTTTTCTTCACGCTGAATTGAATAAAAATTGTGCTATAAATTTTATTTAATTTTCATTATTCTAATCATGCTTTTTATACGTGCCATTAAAGTAATTATATGATGAAAAAACTTCTGTTCTCAGCATACAAAAAAGTAATCACATTATTCTATGGTTCTAATCTTTCCAAATATGGGATTGTAAGAAAGACATCACGTTATATGACTCAAAAATTACATCCCGAATTTGTTGAAATAGAAGGTAATAAGATCTATCTAGATGAGCGTGATTCTTTATTTTTATCGTCAAACATTATTCATGAAAAAACGATAGTTAACTTGGTAAAGAATGAAATAAAGAAAGGTGATGTGGTTATAGATATTGGTGCGCATATAGGTTATTACACTGTATTATTTGCAAAATTGGTTGGTCCAGAAGGAAAAGTTTTTGCATTTGAGGCCTCTCCAACTAATTTTGAAATTTTGAAAAAAAATGTGGCTGTAAATGGATATCAAAATGTCGCTTTGAATAATAAAGCTGTTTCTGATAAGAATGGAAAACTAACTTTATACATTACAGGAGAAACTAGTACCGCGAATTTTTTATTCAAACCTGAAAAAAGTAAAAATATTATTGAAATCGATTCTATTACTTTAGATGAATATTTTCAAGATTTCAATGGTCAGATCAATTTTCTTAAAATGGATATTTCAGGTGCCGAACCTAGAGTCATCAAAGGTATGGATTCAATATTACGCAATAATACTTCTCTAAAAATTCAGCAAGAGTGGTGGCCAAATGCGATTAGAAAACATGGATTTGAACCAGACGCTCATCTAAAATTACTTACAAAAATGGGTTACAAAATTTACGAAATTGATGGCACGACAAATAAATTAAATCTGGTCACTTCTGACTATTTAATGAAAAAATACCCAAATTCAAAATTAGAAGATATCAATATTTTCTGTACAAAAGAACCATTGTTATAAACATGAATAAGAAATCTGCAGAACCTCATCAATTACACAGAATCTTTAGGAGTTTAGTTAAATAATCATATTCATTGAAAGGTTTGTATATGAATAAACAATTAATTCTGCAACCTTCATTCTTTATTTTGATAAACTTATAATTTTTGTGATGATCAATTGAATTGGAATAATTTTAAAAAAAGTAAAGCATTTTCTGGAATTTTTACTATTGGAATTGGAAATCTTATAGGAAGTGTAATCACATATTTTTTCTGGATCTATCTTGCAGGATTATTAGGCACTGAAAACTATGGGCAAATCAGTTATTATTTGGCTATTATGGGGCTTACATCTGTTGCCGCAAGTTTTGGTGGGCAATTTACAATGCAAGTTTATGTTTCCAAAGGATTAAAAATTGAGGGAATATTATATCTCATTTCAATCGTAACTAATCTGATTGGATCAATAATTCTATTTTTTATGTTCAAAGATGTAGGATTATCTTTGTTAGTTGTTAGTACTAGTATATTTAATCTCTATATGGTTGAATTAATTGGAAAAAGATTATTTTCTAAACATAGTGTAATTTTCATCATACAAAAATTATTATTTGTGATTTTATCATTATTGTTTTTTTTTGTTTTAGGATTGGAAGGAATTTTAATTGGATTTGCATTATCGAATTTCATTTTTATGAAACATGTGATAAATATTCTTAGAAAGGAAAAATTAAATTTTCACATTCTTACAGAAAAGAAAAAAATAATTTTTTCCAATTATCTATCTAATCTTGCATCGGCAACAAGGAATAACATTGATCAACTTCTCACAGTACCTTTATTTGGATTATCATTTCTAGGCAATTATTTTTTAGGACTTCAAATTAATGGATTGATGGTTTTTTTACCATCTATTGTTGTTAAATACACGATAAGTGAAGATTCTCGCAGAAATTCTACACGGAAACTCAAGGGTTTAACTATATTGCTCACAATTCTTATAACTATTTCAGGTGCAATACTTCTTCCAGAATTACTGCCAATTTTTGTACCAGAATTTACTACAACAGTCTTACTTATTCCAATTTTATGCTTTGCTGCAATTCCTAGAACAATTACATTAATGATAATGTCTTCATTTTTAGCAGAGGAGAAAAATTTTCATATTGTAGTTGGCCATGTTATCTCAATAGGTATTATGGTAGTTGGCATTTTAATTTCATTTCAAATGAATTCTGAAATTGGAATTGCATATTCTTATGTTCTTGGACATTCTGGAAGTGCTGTCTATTTATCAATAATTTCTTGGAAGCACAAATTTTTAAAAATTTAATTTTTTAATTATTATACCAATAACTAAGATCTTTTTTTAACATTAAACTTAATTCGTCAATTTCATTCCTTAAATCCATTTGAAGAGATTTTTTTAAATTTGGATCAAGCGATTTTCTTTTGAATTCACTATGATTAATTTTTCTGTATATCTTTGCAATCCCTGGAATATTCCTTAACACTCCTCTAATTCCAAATTTATTTTGCATCATAACTGAATGTATTTTTCTACTTCTGTACTTTCTACCGGCATTCGTATTTACATGTTTAATTTCAAAATTTTCATCTACGTCCAAAAACTTCAAAATATCTCGCAAGACTACTGATTTGTTTTTAATGTATTCATCAAAAATTATCACTTTAACATTTTCTTCTCCAAAATGTTCAAAATATTTTTTAACTTGTTGTGGATATCGTACAGTTTCTCTATACAGTAACCATGGATGATATTTCAAAGGTGTCACGCTGTTTTCTTTTTTTCTAACTTCTTCCATTTTTAGTGCTTCTTCAAAATCTTCAATGTCTTCTAATGTATCACGATAAAGCATAGAAGCATGTAATGAATACATGAAATCAATTGGATTTCGTAAAATCATTATTATTTTCGCATCGGGAGAAAATTTTTTAATTTTTTCAGCACTCCATGGACAAGAAAGATAATCTCCGCTTTTTTGACCTATTCGTTTTTCTTTAACATCTCTAAACTCTTCAAGAAATTCTTCATCATCTTTAAAACTAGACTCAAAACCAAATGGTCCAAGATTCTTTTTCCATGATTTTGCATAATAGAGAAAAATATCATAATGCTGGTTAAGTTCAGCTTTTAATGACGTTGTACCTGATCTCGGATGGCCAACAATAAAAAAATTTGGTCTAGTAATTGATTTCAATTCTTGGCCCAATTGAAGTTTTGTTTTCTTAGAAAATTTAAACTTTATCGTCAAAAAATTAAGATTTATAATTAATTTTTGACATTTAGTTTATCAAAAATTAATTTTGCAATAAACTCATTTCCAATTTTAGAATAATGTCCGCCATATTGAGAGTATTCTGAAAATAATTCATTCAATTTTTCATAATTAAGAAAATTTTCCATAATGTCTATATAAATTAAATTTGGTTTATTTTCTAATCTTTTAACAATTTCATTATAAAAATGAAAATTGTTTTTTATAAACAATATGTCATTCTTTTGTGGTAAAAATATGAAAACAGGATGAAACTTTTCTTGTTTTGAATAATTCACAAATTCATCTATTATCATTTCTAACAATAATATGATATTCTTATTTTTATATAATTTAATTCTCCATTCTAAATTTCTTTTCATTATTATTTCAAGTGCACTTTTATTTTTATAAACTCTAAAAATGATCCGAATATTTCTTTTGAAATTTTTTAAAATACTAATTGAATATGGAAAGAAAAGTATTTCTTTTTTGAATTTATTTTTATAAAAAAAGTCATTTTTTTTAATTTCATCTAAATAATCTTCATAATTATGAAATTTCGATTCTTCATTTATGATGTTATTAATTAAGACTAATTTATTTTCTTCAATCTTAAATCTAGGTTTAAATCCAAAAGTATTTCCATATTCATAATAATGCTTCCACACGCTAACTATTCTGGAAATAGTATCTGGAACTACCCCCATAATAACAAAATCTGTTCTGTTTTTAGTAAATTCTCTTTTTAATCTAAGTAATGCTTGATCTACTCCATAATTTCCTACTCCAAAATTTTTTACATTACTTTGGATTAATTGTGATAAATAATATTCCCAAGTTTCGTTATCATTAACTTGTCTTCCAAATGTAAAAGAGTCTCCATAACAAGAAATTTGTGAATTGCCTATTTTATAATATGGGTTTTTCCTATCACCATTGTTATCTATATGCCAAACAGTTTTTCCGTCTTTTCCAACTTCTTCGTGTGATGTATTTGGCTTCCTTACCCATCCAAGCTCAGGATCATACCCATGTCTAAAAAATTTCTTGAGTCCATTTTTGCTTAATGTTGGCTTCTCATCTTTTTTGGTTATCAACCATTGAAAGTTTCTATTAACATCCAAAACGATTTTTTTCAAAACTGCTTCAGTTAATAGCCATATTAAAAAAGTTATGATTATTATTTCGATCATTTAACTATAAACACCAAATCAAGTTTGATTGTCAGTTTGGTATCTCATCAAGTTAGAGCAATTAGGACATTGAACATTCCAAACTTTATATTTTGTTGATTCTAGATAACAACTAGTTTCGGCAATTAGAAAATCAAATGATTTTCTACATCTCCAACAATTGATAATAATCGGTTTACTCAATTTTTCTTCTATTTTATTTTTACACAGGCTCTACCATTACCATCGATGGCTAGATAATCAAACTTTACATTATTTTGTCCTACAAATTCGGAAAATGCTTTGTATTCATGTTTCTTCCAATTAACCGTATTCAAAAACTCGTCAAACAATATGATAGTACCTTTTTGTATTCTATTCCCTAATAAATCAAATACAGTTTTTGTTGCACTATAAAGATCACAGTCTATATGTAAAAATGCAATATTGTCTTTGTTTGACTTTATGAATTCTGGAATTGTATCTTCAAACCACCCTTTATGTAATAATACATTTTTTTCTACTTTAGGTAATTTCCCTTTAAGATTAAAATATTCTTTATCATAAAAAGTACCATCCCAATCTTGAGGTAGTCCTTCAAAAGAATCAAAACCATGTATTGTTTTATTCTTCATTTTTTTTGCAATAATGTTTATGGAATCGCCCTCAAACACCCCAAATTCTAAAATCAACCCATCAATAGTAATATTGTTTAAAGAAAAGTCTCGAATTCCATTACGATTTTCAAATATCATGATGTCTGACATGTTGTTATTAATAAATTCAATAGATTCTTTAGTTGCCTGAATTTGTAATTGATGTTGTAAGTCTATTTCTTTATCAGTAATTAATCTTGCATGTGCTTTTATAACTCGAGAAATTAAGTTTTCAAGTTTAGACAATTTAATTCCCACCTTATCTTAATCTATACAAGTTTGTTTCGTCCTTTTGAACTTGATTTATAATTTGTAACTTTATTTTCTCTTATAGTCCAGTTTGTAATCACGGTCACATTTTTTATTATTGACATTATAATAAAGGCGCCATTTTTTCTATTATTAAGGTATTGTTTTCTTCGATAGAATTATCTGCAAATCCTATAATCAATTCTTCTATCCAATCTCATTTCAATCCCTCAGCAGTATTGTTGGGCTATTCTTCAAAATTAGTATGTTTCTTTACGAGTTTCAACCATTTGAAGTTTCTATTAACATCCAAAACGATTTTTTTCAAAACTGCTTCAGTTAATAGCCATATTAAAAAAGTTATGATTATTATTTCTATCATTTAATTAAAAACACCTATCAGTTTCTATCTTTCAATAACCTGACAATAGAATGTAAAATTGAAGCGCTTATCATAAGAATTATTCCAATTAGTATTGAACCGCCACCAATTAATGCAATATTTGTTATCAATTGGCCTTGTTCTGAGAAAATCTGAATTGCCCAAATTGAAAAAAACATTCCTATGACTAAAAAACAAACTCCTGGAATTCCATAAAATGTTAAAGGTCTTTGAATAGCTACATATTGTAAAGTACTAAAAATTACTGAAGAACCATGATACAGTGGATTGTGAGTAGATGTATCACCTTCATATTTTATAACAACTGGAACTTCTGAAATTTTATAACCTAGTTTTTGAGATTTGATTAGAATTTCAGTTGATATGCCCATTCCTTTTTCAGCTAATGAAATATTATGTAAAATTTTCTTATTATATGCTCTAAACCCACTTTGTGAATCAGAAATTTTTGTTCCTCCTAATGTATTAGTTAAAGTTGTAATTGCCCGCACTCCAAATTTTCTATATCTAGGCATTTGTTGTTCAGTGTTCAAAAATCTTGAGCCAATCACAATATCTGCTTGATTATTTAGAATTTTTTCAAGAACTATGTTGATATCTTCTACTCTATGTTGCCCGTCTGCATCAAATGTAACTAATACATCAAAATCTAATTCTTTAGCTTTCTCAAAAATAGTGTTTATTGCTGCTCCATATCCTTTATTTTTTTCATGCTTAACCACTATAGCCCCCAGTTTTTCTGAAATTTCTGCCGTTAAATCTGAAGATCCGTCATCACACACTAGAATATTTTCATACATGTTTTGTAGCTTTAAAATTATAGTTCCAATATTCTTCTCTTCGTTAAATGCAGGAATCCCTATTCCTATTTTCATAAAACCTATCTGATGTTTGGTTATTTAAATTTCCAATAAATTAGTTTTTAGATGATGATCGTTTATTGTATTTCTACAAACAATATTATAAGCAATTAAACCATTCTTTTAATATTGAAAAGCTATTACACTCATTTATCGTCTCGATTAGAATTTGGTGAAACAAATGATATTAAAAGAAAACCAATCCTTAGGAGTTCCGCAATCTTTCCAGTTTTAAAAAACCCAAACCTCACAACTCGCATTTTATTTCTTGGATATTGGCTTATCAAAAGAAATATTCCTGAAGTACATTTACTCATAACATTAAGAGCACAATCTGGAGAAATACTCCTGAGAAAATCCAACATTATTTCAACAGTTCAAGCTTTTTCTATCGAATTGGATTCATTATTGAAAGAACTGAATTACATTAACCAGAATTTTACTGGTTCTATTGAATTTGAATTCCAGACTACTAGAGATATGGTTTTTCCTTATCCTGCTTTAGTTTTAGAATACTATGGCAACCAATTTGATACATGTGTTCACACTACTCAGAGGATCTATAACGACTTCGAAGATCTTATTGAGAATGAACAATTTTCAGTTCCTGAATCTGGCTTTGATATTTACTGTGACAACGATCTAGAACCCTTTATGGCATTTGTTAATGGACCTTTACAGAATAAGGAAGGAAAAATTACCTATGAAATAACAAATCACAAGTCTGAAAAATTTTCAGGCAGTTTTAACATTGGTAAAATTCTTCCATGTGAAACTAAACTCATCAAATTCCGCGACTATATTAAAAATTTGGATAATTTTCTTGATAATAATTCTGGTTCAATCTCATTAACACATAATTTTGAGGGTTTTTATCCTAGATTATTAGTTGGTAATTTTCAATCAAGTTTTCCATCGGTTAGTTTTACTCATTCTTATTATGATTGTTCAAATTGTAATAATGAAACAGATTATTGGAATAGATTAGACTCAAACCTATATGACTCATCTGTATATGTGCCATTGTTTTATCAAAATGATTTTTACACTAATCTAATTATTTATCCTAACCTTCCACACTCAAAATTTAACATACATTTGATTTTTTATGATAAAGATGGAAATGAAATATCATCTATGAAAAATTTCTTACACGTTGATAGCGTACATTCCAAACTTTTTAAAATAAATTTTAATGAAATTATAACAGCGTACAAATTAACTGGTTCTACTTCTGTCCATGTAATTACTGAATTTGAAGATAAAATCCCCTCACGAATAAAATTTGGTTTGGATGTAGGTATTTCAAAACTTAAATCGAAACTCCCTTGCAATATTTGTTTTAATGCTAAAGTAGGTAACCCATCTGTTTTAAGTAAACCAGGATCATTTCATTGGGCTCCTTTATTCTTTAACGATTCGCTTATTACTGTGGGAAATTTCTCTACTGTAAAAAACTATCATCAAAATGCTCATCTTGAGATTAAATTTTATCGAGAAACCGATTCTGATATTATTACTAGAGAATATTCTTTAAAACCAAATTCGGAATTAAGACTAAACATTGATAGTGAGATACGAAACTTCCTCAAAGGTCAAGATGGATGGATTACAATAAAATCTGATAATCCATTCATCCAAGGTTTTTATTTTAATTTTCATTCAACAGGATCCGTTGCGGGTGATCACTTTTTTTAATAATATTATAAGTAATTTTTATACCTCACGTACTTTTTAGATTGCTGCATGAAATACAATGTTTTTTTCCTTTTAATTGATTCTTTACGAGAAGATGAATTTAGGAAGTTTTGCATTTCTCATCCCAATTCAACTTTTACAAACTTATCAAATCAAGGAACATATTTTTCAAATTGTATTAGCTCCGCTGATGCTACTCTGTTGTCTTTATCAAGCATATTCACGGGTTTATATCCTAATAAAACTGGAATAAGATCTGAAAAATTTAATCAATTAAGCCCTAATGTACATACGTTTTTTCAAAATCTTCAGCTGGAACATTACAATTTCTACGGTTATTATCCAACCGTTGTTGATCTAACTAATCTTATTCCTAAATTTAAAAATAAAGATAGTGCTAAATTTATCTCACCATGTATTACCAACGAAATCGGTAAAAATCTAATTTCTAATTTTAATGATTTAGTCGATCCCTGGTTTCTTTATCTTCACTGTATGGATTTACATGAACCAATTGTAGTTCCAAAAAACTTGGATGATAAACAAATCACTTCCACATATCAAAAACAAATAATGGCTATTGACAAGGTATTAGGTGATATAATTAAAAAAATTGATTTTTCAAAAACTATTTTTATATTATGTTCAGATCATGGTACATATTTAAAACAATTAAATTCTTCTGAGGATTTTATTGATTTTACACACAATTCTAATTCTGATTTATTATTGAGAAAAATAGGAAAAAAAATCCCAAAAAATTTTAATTTCATTAAAGAAAAAGTATTTTATAATTTAGTACAAAATCAACGTACTAAACAAACAAAAAAAATTCAGAACCTTTCACTATCGCCTTATGAGCAACGAAATCTTCTTTCACAAAAATTTAATCTTGAGCATAACTTGTTCGATGAATTAATAAAAATCCCATTAATTTTTTCTGGAGGTGAAATCCCAAAAAATAAAGTTATTGAAAATCAAATAAGGAGTGTTGATATTTTTCCTACCTTATTATCATTTTTAAAAATTAAATTTGACGAACAATATGTTGATGGTCAAAACCTGACTAAACTTATTTCGGGAGACGTTTTTGATGAGTTAGTTGCATATTTTGAAACTAATCCGTTATTAACTTACAAATCGTTTGATTCCGTAGGCCTTCGTCTCTCTGATTATAAATATTTTCGAGATAAAGAGGATCCTCAACAAAGAATACATCTTTATGATTTAAAAAATGACCCTTTTGAAAATAATAACATCTGTGAAGGCAATCAAAAGCTAGTTATACAATTAGAAAATCGCCTTCAAAAATTTCTACAAAATAATAATGATTTATCAGAATGTAAAAAATCTGAATTAATTGAGAATGAACTAAAAAAATTAGGCTATGTCTAAAATATTTAGAATTTTGTTCTCTTTTAGTGAGTAAATTTTTTAAAAATATAACAAAGTCTATAAATTTCTATTAATAATCTGGTATATGCAAATTGAAGAGATAAATGATCACTTATTGAAATCCGGTAAAAATTTCTTGGGAATTTTAAATGATATTAAGCGCAGACAAGAAGATGCAGCTTCTGAACTTCAAATTCCTTTAGAAGATATCAAATTAATTATTGAGGGTAAAAAACCTCTTTCTCAAGATCTAGTTGAAAAGGCAATTAAAATCTGGCCTGTAAATGCACGTGATTTCTATGTGATTCAAGATGATTGCCCTGAAGGTGTTAAAATTATGACTTCTGATGAATCCAAAAAATCTAGTAGAATAATGAATAGGGCTGGAAAACCTTACTATGAATACCGAGACACAGCAATGAGTACTGTAGCTCCATTTAGACCGGAATGGATTTTAGAATTGTGTTATGTAGATGATAATTCTCCTGAAAACTCTGATGTTCAATGGAACAATGGACACTTTATGCATCAATTTACTTATTTTATTGGAGAAGTAAATTTCTATTACCGAGATTTAACTGGAGCAAAAAAAGTAGCTGTGATGAATACAGGTGATTCTATGTATATTACTCCATTTACTCCTCATACATTTACTACAAGAAAAGGTGCTAAAGAAAATGGACTAATTCTAGCTCTGACGTATGGTGGTAAACTTACTGGTGATGTTCAACAAGAATTATCTGGACTATCCGTAGAACTTGGTTCAAATTTCGCCTTGGATTTTTCTTCTAAAACATCTGCTAGTGCTTCATTATTAAAATATCATAGAGAAATTGCCAGTTTTTCTCTTGAGGAATTGTCTAAACGATCTGGCATTCCTAAAGATGAATTACAATCATATGAAAATGGAGCAAACAATCCATTGTACCCCACTATTGAAAAAATTGCTTCTGCTCTCACAATTAATATGAGAGATTTATTACCTAACGACAAAATAGAAGAAAAAGTTATCGTCAAACATCATAATGAAGGCAGAACTTGGGTTTATCCAGAACATACTAAGGCCTATGAATTTCGTGAACTTGCATCTACTACCGCATTACCCTTTTCTAAAGCATTTGAACTGATTATTAAAAACAAAAATAATTCTGAGCTTGATCTTAATTCTGGTTTACACCAATATGTGTACAATGTAGGTAATTCATCTGTAATTATTAACTGGGAATTCGGAAATAAGAAATATCAAAAAACTGTTCACCCAAATGATTCTCTATACGTGAAACCATTTGTTAAACATAACTTTACAGGAGATGGAAAACTATTGATTTTACGAATTGGAGGTAAGATTGCTGGTGATTCTCAAAGAGAATTATCAATTGTAGGAAAAAAGAATGCGGAACGAGCAATTTCTGAAACCATGCAATGGTTTGATCCTAAAGGAAAAAATTAGATACTAAATTTTTTTTAGACCATGAATAAATCAAATTTAATTATTATAATGATAGATGGAGGACGATTAGATAGAGCACAAAAATCATCTGTTTTTAACAACCTTAAATCAAAATCAATATTTTTTTCAAATTCAATTACATATGGACCTCATACAATTGCAGCTATGCATGCAGTATTTAGTGGATGTTATGGTACAAGAACTGGTACTAATAGCTACTGGTCTACTTATAATTTTAAAAAAGATAAATTCAAAACTCTCACAGAATATCTAAAAGAAAATAATTTCTATACTCATGCTGATTTAATTAATCAATTAGTAGTTCCTAAACAAGGTTTTGATAATTATGTTGTTCATGATGAATTAAATGATGATTTGACAGAACGTCATAAATCTCTATTAGAATCAATGAATGAAAAAGTTAAAGAAGGAACGAATTTTTTTCTTTACTTACATTATAGTAAAATACATACTGGAATCATGAATGAAGTTCTCAAAATTTATGATAATTTCAGTAAAGATTTTTTTTCAAATCGAGAAAAAAATGAACAACGATATGATGACCTTTTCAAAGGAGCTGAAATATATTTTGAAGAAATTTTTAACAAGATTATTCAACTTGGATTTGAAAAAAATTCAATAATTCTTGTCATGTCGGATCATGGGATAAGCGTAGGAGAAAAATTTGGCGAACGTGCGTATGGTGCATTTTGTTATGACTATACCCTGAGAACTTTTACATATTTTACAGCACCAGAGTTCTCTCCAAAACAAGTAATGAATCAAGTAAGAACAATCGACTTTATGCCAACCATTCTAGATTATCTTCAGATTCCACTTGATAGTACGTATGAAAAACCCGATGGCATATCATTAATTCCTCTAATTAATGGAAAAACAATGCAGGAGCAGATTGCATATTCTGAGACAGGAAACCCACTTGACAAAAAACAACCCCCAAAGGAGCCTAATACAAAATCTGTTAGAACATCAAAATGGAAACTCATCTATAACGAGTATAATGATACCAAAGAACTGTATGATCTAGAATCTGATCCAAAAGAGGAAAACAATCTGATTGGCAAAGAACTTGAAATAGAAAAGACGCTTTGGCTTGAGCTAAATAGAATTCAAAAAACTAGTTAAATAATTGCGATGCTCTTATGAGATCTTCACTAGTATCTATTTCACACCATTTTCCACTAATTGTTATTGGAGCTACAGCTATTCCATTATCAACCAATTCTTGAATCATATCAGTTAGATATGCTTTCTGAAGTGATGGGGCATCATGAAAGCGTCCACGGTGATCTCTTTCTAATTCTAAGAATCTATTTACAAATATTTTCGATCCCTTTGAGGAAAGCTTTAGAATTCCTAAAAACTCCCCCACATTATTCTCATCCGTTATGTTTTTTTTAATTTTTAATATTTTGTTATTAACTATTAACACGTTTTCTGCCTCGGATTTTGGGTGTTCGGTTCTTCCCTCATAAGCTTTTTCCCAATTCATATCGACAGCGATTGCAATGTCTGATTTTGATTCTGCAATTTTGGAAAAAACGGCACTATCAAATATTATATCGGAATATACAATCAAAACTTCTTTTGCAATGTGATTTCTAGCCTCCATTAGACTTCCAAGAATGTCATGTTGTGGATAATGCTTATCTTCTAAATATGTAACCTCACCAGATGTAAATTTTTCTTTATATGGTCCTGTAATTACTATGATTTCTTCATGTGGAATTTTTTTAAAAATCTCTAATTGGTGATCCATTATAGTTTTCTCATTTACCTTGATGAGATATTTGGGTAGGTTTTTTGTATTCTCACCTAATCTTTTGCCCGATCCAGCAGCAATTACGATTATTTTCATTTTCTTCTTATCGCTTTCATGAATCTGGTTTTAATTATTGTAGGTTCTATTTCGATTCTTTTACTAACGTGCTTATCTTTCTCGATCTTTATTAAAACAAAAATAGGCCCGTTCACTTTTTTAATTTTTTTAAGAATTAATTCAAGTTTTCTCCTAGATTTTGCCGTATACACTCTATACTTTGCAGCTTTGGCCATTTCATTTAGTTCCATCGACACTGAATTGGTAGGTTGACCGCCTGTTGATTCGTGGGCATTATTATCAAATACAAAATGAATCAGGTTTTTTGGGGTCGATGAGCCGATTGTTACAAGTGATCCCAGGTTCATCAAAATATTGCCATCTCCATCAAATACATGAATACGTTTTGTTGGATTTTTAATGGCAAGGCCAAGTCCAATCGATGATGCTAATCCCATTGAACCAATCATGTAAAAATTAGTAGGTCTATCACATACATCATGCAAGTCTCTACTCATGAATCCGTTTGCAGAGATTGCAATATCTTTGGAAGACAAAGACTCTGCGACAATTTCAACTGCTTCTCGCCTAATCAACAAATTCCCTCTTTATTATTAAAGCACAAAATCTGTTTTTTTTGATCTTACTTAATGCCCAATCGCAGTTTTTTTGCCAATCATGATCTGTCAGAATTTTAGATTCGATCTCAAGTGTTTTGAGTAGTTTTGGTTGTATTGCACCAATTTTTGTGTGCTCTGGGGCATCGTTTTTTTTATAACCTCTCCAACCAATAAGAAGAATCAATGGAATTTGATATAATTCTACAAGTGAAGTTATGGTGCTCAACGAATTTGCAAATCCCGCATTTTGCATAAACACGAGAGAATTACTTTTTGACATTACCATTCCTGAAGCGATTCCTATTGCCTCCTCTTCTCTGGTTGCAATCGTAATGGCGTTTTTCTTTAGTCCTTGGTCAATAAAGTGTTTCAATGTAGAATCAGGAACGCCTATGAAATTCTCTATGTTATTATCTAATAAATAATCAAAAACCTTTCGTTGATTGTCTTCTTTCAATTACTGTATCCCATTTTTTTTAAATTGTATTCAATTACTTCTTCCTGTTTTTTTAGTTCATACATTTTTTGCAACTTGAAAATATCGTCCATGGAAGAAATTTGTTCTTTTATATTGTCCAAACTATCTGCGTTCAGAATTTGTTCTAATACACGAGACATAGCGGCATAAGATGCTCGCAATGTTTGATTTGCATAAATTATCATTTTTATTTTATGTGTCGTTAAGTCGGATATTTTTATGGTTGGATATGATGTTGGAACAATAACAAGTGGCAATTTTCCATTCCATGTATCTGCAAATTCGAGAATTTCATCTGGGGTATTTTTTTTGGAATGGATTAAAATTGCATCAGCTCCTGCTTTCTCATATGCTTTTGCACGCTGGATTGCTTCCCTCATACCAAGATCTGCAATCAATGCTTCAGTTCTTGCTATGATCATAAAATCCGAATCACGTTTTGCTTCCTTAGCGGCTATTATTTTAGCAACAAATTCTTTCTCAGAAAGAACCTCTTGCTTGCCTCCTTCGAGTAAGCTATTTTGCTTTGGAAAAACCTTGTCTTCAATGCTTATAGCTGCAATACCTGCATTTTCGTACTTTTTTACCATATGTGAGACGTTGCTTGGCCCACCATAACCAGTATCGCAATCTGCAATTATTGGTATTTTACACGCATCTGCCATGCTTGATGCAACATTTAGAAATTCAGTCATAGTCATTATACTTGCATCAGGTAAAGCATGGGTTGCTGATATTGCAAAACTACCTGCCCACACAGCATCATAATTATGCATTTCAACTAGCTTTGCCGACATGGCGTCAAAAGCGCCTCCAACTCTGACTATTTGTTGTGAATCTATTTTTTGTCTAAGTGTGTTAGCGGCTGACAAGAATATCTCCCTCTCTAATATTTTATTATTAAGGATATAGAGATTACTTGAATAGAGATGTTTACAATAAAACAACCAACAACAATAGTCTTTGGATACCATTCAGCTAGAGATTATAATGCACCAACGGACTCTTTGGTAATCACATCTAGTGGAGCAAAAGCCAGAGGTTGGTTGGAATACACCAAACTAAAAGAAGCATATCTATTTGATAAAGTTGAACCAAATCCATCAATTGATACTGTGAATATTATTTTAAATGAATTCAGATCTTCTAATTTTTCTAACATCATAGGTATTGGGGGCGGAAGCTCGTTAGATGTGGCAAAATTCGTAGCTTTTCAAACGAAAAAACAAAAAATAATGATTCCAACAACATTTGGCAGTGGTAGTGAAGTTACGAGAATATCTGTATTAAAAATTGATGGAAAAAAACAAAGCTTTCATGATGATGGATTATTTGCAGATGTAGCAATAATTGATTCGTATTTTATCTATAATTCATCAGAAGAAATAATCAAAAACTCTGCAATTGACGCATGTGCTCAATGTACGGAGGGGTTTGATAGTAAAATAGGTAATCAACATACAAAATTCATGTGTACAAAAGCATTTGATCTATTAGAAGACGGAATTCTTAATGACAGAAAAGAAAATATTGTTTTAGGTTCTCTGTACGCTGGACTTGGATTTGGAAATTGCTCAACTACTCTAGGCCACGCATTATCATATGTATACTCAAACGAAGGATATTCACATGGTCATGCTCTTGCTTTTACAACCTCTGTTGCCCATCTTTTTAACGAATCAATTTTTTATAATAGATTTCTTAATATTGTCAAAAGACTCGAGTTTGAAAGAATAAACCTGAAACAAAATTTGGATGACGCCGCAGATTTGATATTAACTGATAAAAAACACCTAGATAACAATCCAAAAGCTGTAACTAAAAACGACATTATGATATTACTAAATAAAATAAATTCGTTTCATCCTTGAAAATCTTTCATGCAAGCTAAATAAACATGTTATTTTAGGTGATCAATATGATGATAAAACTCAAATGGCTTTTATTAAATCAAGTAATAATTCTGGAGTTTAGATGTTAGCGTGTCGGTACAAGTTTCTTATAAGAAACAGTTAGCTCTTGCAATTTTGTTGCTTGTTATTATGTTTGTAATGGTTGAAGTGCCTGCAAAAATCTGGTGGCATAGTATTGAAAATTGTGCATTTGAAAACAGTGATGTATATGCAGATCTACCTCAGTCATTAAAAAGACAAATGTGCGTTGAAAGCTATCAAATACAATTTTCACCATCACGAATTGAACCAAATCAAAATTTCCAGACTATTAACATTAACTCATTTGGATTTAGAGGAAAAGAAATAACTCAAGAGAAACCTGAAGATACATTCAGAATTTTTGCTGTTGGTGGCTCAACCATGTTGGGTACGGGATCAACTTCTGATGTCACTACTATTCCTGGATTTTTACAACAAAAGTTTGATGAAACAAATTCCAGAATTAAGATTGAAGTAATAAATGCGGGAGTAAGTGGGGCTTGGTCACAAACAGAAACTAATTACATAAAAAACTCTCTTTTACAATTTAATCCTGATCTGTTTATTGTATATGATGGATGGAATGACGCTGCGAATCTAGAAAATGTCTCAGATGATGAAATACCAGAAAAAATCTCTCAATGGGTTACTAGATGGAAAGAGATCTGTGATTTAGGCAAACAAGATAATTTTGAAGTCATTGTGACAATCCAACCTATGGTAGGGATTGGAAATAAAACATTATCCAAAAGTGAATATGAATATTCAGCAAAATTACAACAAACAAAGATCCCTCAAAGATTAGAACTACTTGCTTCTGCCTTGAACAAACTAGATTCTTGTACAAAAACAGCTGATCTAAGAAGGTCATTTGATGGTCTAGATATTCCAATTTACTGGGATTATGGGCATATGGCAAATGCGGGAAATGAAATCATTGCTCATAAAATGTATGATCTTTCTTTACCAATTATAATGAATGGCGATATCGCAGAAAAAATAGTCACTGTTAATTCATCTATGTTGTCCAATACTGCACCGGAAGATAATTCATACAAAGATGCATATGTGGTGTTAAAACGCACAATTTTGCAGAATTATAAAACTCCATTAATGATAAGACAACTCTTCCTTCAATCCCAAGAACAGATAGTCACACATTCAATACAAATTGAAAAAAGCGAATCTAGAAATTTGAATTTAGATTCTAATCTGTCATATGCAGACCTCTCAAAAACATACTATCCAAAAACTGATTTTTCAAAGAAAAATCTATTGGGAACAAATTTCTTTGGTGCATATCTTAGAAAATCTTCTTTTGAACAATCTGATCTTAGTTCTTCTAATATGACGTGGACAAATCTAAGTGCTGCTAATATGAAAGGAGCTAATCTGCAAAAAGTGGACTTTAGACAATCGGATTTGAGCGGAGCCATATTGCAAAAAGCTGATTTACGAGGTGCTAATTTATTGGGCACAAAATTATTTAATGTTAATTTGAGAAATGCGAATCTACAAGGAGTTGATCTTAGTGCAACAGATCTTCTCTCCGTAGATCTTGGAGGAGCTGATCTTAGCAACGCCAAATTATCTGGACTAGATCTTAGAAGAATGGTCCTAATTAATGCGAATTTGACTAATGCAAACTTACAAGGTACGTTTCTAGATCATCTGACCATGAAAAATGCAACAATCAAAGGTGCCAATCTTAGTGGCTCAACCATACATTCAGGAGATTTTTCTTACATGGATCTGGTTGGAGCTGATTTTTCTAATGCATCGTTAATAGGAAGTAATTTTTCTAACTCTGATTTAACTGGAGTTAACTTTGATGGTGCATCATTGAATGATGTTGATTTTACTAATTCAAACTTGGAAGGTGCAAAAGGAATGCCATTTGTTGGTTGCAAGAATCACCCATTATGCAGTTAATCTCACTTTTATCAAATATTATTGAAGAATATGTGGAGATAAGCCGTACGAATTTCTAAAGCCAATCTGACAAATTTATAAGGTAAATAAGACATCCAATACATAACAATGTACAAATTCTCAACTCTAAAAGAAATTTTTGAGCTAATCGTTCACAAAAGGAAATTTTACATGCTACCCATCGTTGTTCTGTTAATTGGATTAATAGGTCTGACATCTCTTTCACAATCTGGTCTAATAGCATTCATTTATCCGATCTAAGTTGGAATTATCATCACCAAGATTCAAGGCATTAGCTGTAACTGCTGGAGCTACATTATGGTTCTTTATCATAACTTCGGCCATTGGAATGTTTTCGCTCTATACACTCATGATATTTGTGTCAATAATGATGATGCTGACACAGATATTCTCTCTGAAATTATCTAGGGGTCTTGATATATTTGCAATAGCCAACACGAAAATCTTCTTGGGAACTTTGTTTGTACTGGTATTTTCGATTTATGGTATATTATTTAAGATGCTGAGAATAGATCTTTTGAGATTAAAGAAACAACAGGATTCTTATTGGCTTCAAACAGAACAGTTAAAATCGTCTCGAATTTTCAAGCAATATTAATTGTATAATTTAGGAATATCGTGTTATTATCATGATTCTGCTGCTGCGCTTCTAAGTGATGGTAAAGTCATAGCTGCTGTTGAAGAAGAACGATTCTCTAGAAAAAAATTTGACGACGGATTTCCTAAAATGGCAATTGATTGGTGTATGAAGGAGGCTGGTATACTACCTGATCAGATTAGTTCTGTATCTTTTTATGATAAACCAATCCTCAAATTTGAAAGACTACTTGATAATTATATTGCAA
>Ga0194132_10005192_pt1 | contig 21381 bp, 14 predicted proteins | sample TA2KigOf80mmetaG_FD_148612 | JGI IMG/M metagenome (GOLD analysis project Ga0194132, IMG submission 148612) | Freshwater microbial communities from Lake Tanganyika, Tanzania - TA2015054 Kigoma Offshore 80m | ecosystem: Environmental > Aquatic > Freshwater > Lake | place: Tanzania: Lake... | reverse complement strand
TTTCCGATCAGTTGGCGCTCTCACCGCTGTTTGACCCGCTGCTGATGGAAGACCCCAACAGCACCGACCCGTTCGCCGGCGACCGCGCGTGGATGCTCAACTATGACGCGGCGGTGACTGCCGGCATGGGCATCACCATTACCCAGGCCGATCTCAGAGCCAGCGCGCAAATGAAACACGGCGTGCCGCGTTTGATCGTGCTCGGCGTGGATTGGACGCAAACGCCGCAGACCGGCTCCGAATTGGTGGCCACGCTGCTCGACAACCATTTGCACGGCGCGGGGCTCAAGTTCGTGGCGCAAGGCACGCCGACCAACAACACTTCTGCGACGCGCTCGGGTTTTGCGGCCAACGGCGCCGACGTAGTCGCGGCGCTGGAACCCACTAATACCGCCGCGACCTCGGCCGTGGTAGCCGATGAATTGGACAGTGCCGGTGCGCGCGCGCAGTTATTACTTGGCCTGCCCAAACCGGGCGTGGATGCCAACGGCAATCCGCTGCCCGGTTTCGACGCGGGATTGGTGCCCGGCGCCGATCTGCGAGAAGGCCCCACGGCGGCGCATATGTTGAACGCGCTGTGGAACGCCACGCTCGGTTACACGCTGCGCTTTTTCTGGAATCCGCTCGACACCGCGCAAACGCTGATCGAGGATTCCGCCATCGAGCAGTTGCGCGCTCACGGTGTGCGTTATTTGCGGGCAAGCGGGCCGCTCGCCGCGCTGCGCGTGGGCAAAGCGCCGTTCGGCATTTTGCCGATCACCCCGCGTGCGTATAAGCCGAAGGCGAATTCGGCGCTGGAGCGCGAGTTGCTCGAAGCCATCAGTTGGTTCCGGCAGCATTGGGAATACGCGGTGGATAAAGTGCCAACGCTCAAGGATCCCAGCGCGGAAAGTCTGCACCAGGTGCTGGCGATGCAGCCGTGGGCGCTCGCTAAACGCTTCTGGCAGGTGGTGGGCCCCGAGGCGGTGAAAAACTATCCCGATATCGAGCCGTTTGCGGCGTGGCAGGGCATTTTCCTGCATTTGCTGGTGGCGAGCCTGCTCGACAAACAGCCGTTTAACGTCAAGGCGCCGTTTTTATCCACCTGCGCGGTGCGCCCGCAGCCGCATTCGCTCGATGCGGTGCCGTGGGTGCAGCGCGACCCGGATCATCCGCGTCAGGAACTGCCGCCGGACAAAATGCTCTCGCCCAACTATATCGCCGCGCTCCTGACGTTGTTGACCAAGCCGACAGATCAGTTTCGCAGCGCGCTGATTGGAATGCAAAATGCCGAATCGCTGCTCGCCGCGATGCTGGCGTTTGCCGCGGATGAAGAAACGCAACAATCCGCGCGTGGCTTGTTCCTTAAATTCATACAAGCGCGCCCGCATATCAGCACTGCCGCCAAGCAACAGGCCAAACGTTTGCGGCCTGCGGAATATGTCGGCATGGACGTTGCCACGCCGTTCGGCGATCAGTTCGATATCGGGCATGCGAATGCCGTGCTCGGTCTGAATCTGCCGGGCGCCACGGCCGACAAGACTGTCGAGGCGTTCATCGGCGGCCACTTCGGATCGGTGGCGCTGAACTGGCCGGAACAACTGAAAAACATCGCGAGCTTTAACGACAGCCTCGCGTTCCTCAAGGATCGCAACGTCGGCGAACTTACCCACGCGTTTAAAACCACGCTCGATTTGTACGCGCACCGGCTCGATGCGTGGATCACCTCGCTCGCCACCAAACGCCTGGACGAAATGCGCGAAAAGGCGCCGCAGGGCTTGCACATCGGCGCCTTCGGTGTGGTCGAGGATTTGCTGCCCGACTCGGTGCGGCCGGCGGATCAATCCGCCGATAGCCTCGGTTATGTGCACGCGCCGTCGCTGCAACAGGCAACCGCTGCGGCCATTTTGCGCAGTGGCCATCGCGCCAACCGTCAGGCCGCGGACAGCGCGTTTAACATCGATTTGCGCTCCAAGCGTGTCAAACGCGCGAAGCGGCTGCTGGAAGGTGTGGCTAACGGGCAATCGATGGCGGCGTTGCTGGGGTATCGTTTCGAGCGCGGCCTGCGCGATCAGCAACTGTCGCAACACATCCTCGAATTGCGCCGAGTTTACCCGCTGATGCCGGCCGGCAACAAAGCGAGCAACGAAGCCAGGGAAGCGATTTCCGCGCGCAACGTGATCGACGGCGTGCGGCTGCTGGATGAATACAAAAAAGGCGGCATCAACCCGATACTCGCCGCGACGGATCCGCCGCTGATTTTGCCGCCGGCGGAGCGTAACAAGATCGCCGGCATTATCGGCGGCCTGATCGATGAGATGGATGCGACGGCGGATTTGCTGCTCGCCGAAAGTGTGTTCCAGATTGCCGGCGGCAACATGGACGGCGCGGGCGCGGCGATGATGACGCTCGATCGGCAGCAACGCCCGCCCGAGACGCGCGTGGCCGACACGCCGCACAGCACGCGCGGTTACACCCAGCGCGTGGTGGTGGCGATGCAAAGCACGGCGTTGGGGCAGTGGGCCGGCGTGGCGGATGACGATCTCGCGGCGCGGCTCGAACCGCGGTTAAATGCGTGGCTCGCGGGCTTGCTGGGTGATCCGGCGAACTATGTGTTCGGCGCGAAAATCTTCGAGGCGGTGTTCGACACTTCCGAGCCGCCGAAAATCGTGTCGTGGGCCGATGCGGGCGTGACGCTGCAAGCCACGATTGCCGAATTGGGCTTGTCGCCGCTCGCTCTGGTGTTGGGCAGCGAAGCGCAAAAAACCGCTGGGCAAAGCGCGGTGCAAGAGCGTATCGGCGCGGTGATGTCGGCCAAGGCGCAAGCGCGGCCCGGCGCGCAACCCGCGCGCGAGGCGATTGTGCTGCAGGCCGAATCCCCGATGGCGGGCAAACACGGCCTGGTCGCGTTCGAATCGTTCGCGTGGTTGTTGCGCCGGCTGCTGGAAAAAGCGCGCGCGCTGCGGCGCATGGATCTGGTGCGGGCGGTTGACGGCATCGAAACCGACGCACTGTTAAACGACGGCGAGTTCGCGGGCGTTGATTTGCCCGATTTGCTGGCGCGCCTGCAAATCGCCGAAGTGCCCGCACAAAGCGCGATCACCGCGTTGAGCAACGCGATTGCGCCGGTGCCGGCCGAGGCCGACGTGCTCGCCGCGCTCGATCCGGCTGCGCCCGCGACCATCGCCTTGCTCGATGCGTTGCACGCGGCGTTGGGTGAGGCGCGTGCGCTGGGTTGGCGCAGCGCGTTGCCGAGCGAGCGTATCGGCGCCAACGCCACCGGCGAGACGCAAGGCAAGCGCGTGACTCCCGCCGACACCGTGGCACTTGCAGTTGCGCGTGCCAAGGCGTTGCTCGCCGAAGTCAGCGGCCGGCTCACGAAGGCGCCCGTACCGCTGGCCACCGATAGTCTGGCCAAGCAGGCGCAAGCCGCGTTGAATCGCATGCGTGCGATTGTCGGCAAGTCGTTTCCGCTGTTGCCGCGTTTCACGCTGGGTGGCTATGCGGCCGACGCCGCGGCGACGCTGGGCGATCGCGCGAGTTTGCTCAACGGTGATGACTTTGCGTTAAGCGGCTGGCTGCCGAAACTGGGTTGCGTGCGGCAGGCCACCGGCTTGTTGTGCGACGTGTTAAGCGCCGCCGATGCCATGGGGCAGTTAAGCGCGCCGGATGACTTGAAGCTCATGCAGTTCCCGCGCAATGCCAGCGCGCGTTGGGGCGCGTTGCCGCCGGCGCCGGGCCAGGATTTGCGCGGCGTGGTGGCGGTGGTGGCGCATGCGCCCGCGGCGCTGCAGACGATAGCGGCCACCGATGCGATTTGCGGTTTGTTTGTCGACGAGTGGTCGGAGTCGATCCCGATGGATCACGAAACCAGCGGCCTGGGATTTCATTTCGATGCGCCGGGCGCGCGGCCGCCGCAGAGCATGCTGCTGGCGGTGCCGGCCGATCCCGCGGCGCAAAACTGGACGCTCGCCGATCTCATCGGCGTGGTGAACGAGGCGATGTCGCTGGCGCGGCTGCGCGCGGTGCGGCCGCAGGATTTGCAAGGCATGGGCTTGATGCTGCCGGGCATCTTCCTGTCCAACAACTACAAGCGCGATGTGGCGTCAGTCGATTTCGCCGGGCTGCTCGACAAGAATCTCGCGCAACTGCGCGCGGCGTACGGGCAGAACACCGCGCACAGCTTCATGAAAATGGCCGACGGTACGACCAAGCTGTTCGAGTAAGGGACGACATCATGCCGCTACGAATTTCCGCTGCCGCGCTCGGGCTTCAAAATCTCGATGCCGCAATCTTCAAGCCCAATCCGTCCGCGACCACCTATTCGCGGCTGGAGCCGCTGCCCACCAGCGACGATATGGCCGAAGCGCTGCAGGCGCGCATCGCCGATCCGCTGTGGATGCTGGCGCGGCAATGGCAGTTCAACGAATTTCAGGGCGAGGACGCGGGTAGCCCGATGCAGGCCAATCTGCGCATCGAGGGCGTGCCGGTGACATCGCTCACGGGCGGCGGCCAGCCGCCGGTGACGCTCGCGGGCGCGCCGCCGATCGAAGCGCTGGTGGAACGCGAGCAGGTGCTGCAAGTGCATCCGAAGCTAAATGCGCAGGCCGGCCAGCAGTTGATGCAGCGGTTGCGCGCCGCGGGGTTGCAGGGCGCGATCGGCACGCTGTTGCAGGACCATCCCGCGCGCATTGTCGCGCCGCAGGACGCGGTGGCGGACAACGCGGGCTTTGTGTGGAACGCGCTGCTCGATGCCAAATCGCTTGATGCGCTGGCGATTGCAGCCGAGTTGCGGCCGATGTTGGGCAATGATGCAGCGCTCGATGCCTACGGCACGAGCTTGGGTGTGGCGGTGGGTCAGCTCGCCGCGTTTCGCACAACGGTCACGCAATGGATGGCATGGCTCGATCAGTTCGCGGTGGAAGGCGCCACGCCCGGCGCGAGCCCGTACTGGAATGCGCAGCGGCTGGAGTATTCGTTCTCGCTGCAAGCCGACGGCACGCGGCCGCTGTTGCGGCTCGATGCCGATGAGTACACCGATGGCCGGCTCGACTGGCATACCTTCGAAGTCAACGCGGTGCCGGCGCAAGGGCCGCCGACAGTGCAGGTGATCAACGTCAAGCCCACGCGCCCACCGCTGCCAACCATCGCGCGTTACCCCGGCATGCCGGCCGACCGTTATTGGGAATTCGAAGACGGGCGTGTGAATTTCGGCATGCTGGGCGCGGCGAAAAACGAGCTCGCGCGCGTGGCGCTGATCGAGTACGCGCTGGTGTTCGGCAACGACTGGTTCACGCTGCCGATTACCTTGCCGACCAATGCGCTGTATCGCGTGGCGCAGTTCGATGTGTTGGATAACTTCGGAATTACGGTGAAGATTCCGCCGGCCACCAACACCGACGGCACGCAGTGGACGATGTATGAAATGAGCGTGGCCGACAATCCGCTGGTGCCGCGGCGCTTGAATGATATTTTGTATTTGTGCCCGGCGGTCAAAGCGCTGGAAGGCCCAGCGCTCGAACATGTGCTGATGATGCGCGACGAAATGGCCAATATGGTGTGGGGCATCGAAAAGCTGGTGCAGGGCACCTCCGGCGAAGCGATCGACCGCAAGTTTGAGGCGAATCGCTTGTCGACACAGCAGGAATTAAAGCCGCCGCCGGGCGCGACACCAGTAGCGGGCGCGCCCCTAAACTACACCCTGCAAACGCCGGTGGCGGCGCACTGGATACCGTTTTTACCGGTGCGCAAGGCGGGCGCGACGGCGCTCAATTGGTCGATCCAGTTGCAGCGCGGCGTGGTCACCACGCACTATCAAGTGACGCCGGGCCGCCTCAATCATCCGAACAACGCGGGCTATAAAGCGTTCATCGAGCGGCTGCGTGCCGCGCCGTTCGTCGAGGAGAAACCGGTGCAAGGCCCGCCGAGCAACTTGTTGCAGGGCTTCATGTTCCATCCGCGCGGCTCGCTGCTGCGCAAGGACCCCAACGCGGCGGTGCAAACCGATTATTTGCGGCTGGAAGAAGAAGAGGTGCCGCGCGAGGGCATTGTGTTGCAACGCCGCTTCAACTACGCGCGCGATGCACAAGGCCGCGCGTTGCTGTGGATCGGCCGCAGCAAAACCACCGGACGCGGCGAAGGCAACAGCGGCTTACGCTTTGATGTGATCAGCCGTGCCAAGCGCGGCGCTTGACGCCGCATCGGTGTACTTAACTAAGTATTTGATTTAATTGATATTTTTGTAAATCACGATTCCCCGCGTACGAAGAATCGTTATGCCACAGCGCAGGCCATCAGTTGTTGATGCCGAACTCTTTGCGTAGATCGGCGATCGCTTGCTCCTTGGTTTTACCCAAACGCGGCGCGCGTTGGCCAATCGGCAGGTTTTCGATTTCCGGCACGATTTTCATTGCGACGAACACCGGGCCCGGCTCTTCCATGATGCGCTTGACGTTGACCTGAAACGATTCGAGGTTGGTGTAGGCGTAGCTTGACGAGTAACCGCAACCTTTGGCGATCACGTCGTACGCGATCTTGGCTGCGTTGGGCACCGGCTGGCCGCCGGTGGTGGCGTAGCACTCGTTATCCAGCACGAAATGCACGAAATTTTTCGGCTGCTGCTCGGCCACCATCGACAGCGAGCTTAAGCTCATTTGTAAATCGCCTTCGGAGTCGAACAGCACCACTTTGTTTTGCGGCCGCGCCAGCGCCAGCCCCAATGCGAACGAGGCGTGGCCGCCCATCGCCGGATCGCCCAGCGACAGATCGCGATTTTTCAGTGTGCTGATTTTGTCCCAGTGGCGGTTGGCGCGCCCGGACACCACGATGGCGTCGCCGCGATGCGGTGCGAACACCTTCAGGAGTTCTTCCATTTTCATCATGATCGTGTTCTCCGATTAGCGGTTAAAGCCGTGATACTCGTCGCCGACCAGAATGGCGACAGGGCGCTGGTTCTTTTTCGCCTCTTCGAACGCAACCGAAATACGCGGCGCGTCTTCGCTGTTTTCCACCAGGTAATACTGGATGTGAAACGCGTGCAAAAACGGCTCGGTGTAAGTCGCGGCGGTGTCCTTGTTCACGCCATGACGCGTATAGCCGCGGTAGCCCACGATCAACACCACCGGAATATTAAGCCCCATGGTCCAGCCGCGCATCGAATCGCCGGATTCCATCAAGCCGGTGTTCTGAATCAGAATCACCGGCTTGGCGCCGCCGATGTGCAAGCCCGCCGCGCACGAAAACGCCAGCCCCTCGCGCGGCACCGGCACCAGCGTGATGGTGGGGTCGGCCTTCATCAGTGTGTAGAGCCAATTGGTTTCCGAGTCCGGCAGCCACACCACGTGGGTGATGCCGTGTTTTTTCATTTCAGCCAGGACGATTTCAGGGCTGAGACTGCCTTCGGCGCTCATGGAGCCTCCTTGTTAGCTAAGGAATCAACGACAAAAGAATAGCTCGCGTTTTACCACATTCACCGTGGGCCGTGGCGCGGCGGTGTACATGTTGAACATCGTCGATGATATGAGGCCCGGTTGACTATCCCGCATCCTCTCGCTACGAGCCGCGATTTAACCTCGATGTCGTTCCCGCGCAGGCGGGAACCCATAGGGTGTTGCCACTGGCACCGGTGTTATGGGTTCCCGCCTGCGCGGGAACGACACATGGGGCCGGTCACGACTTCAGACAAAGGACGTTGATTAGTAATAGTTCTGCGGCACTTCGCGCAAAAACACCGGCAAATCCGTCACCGGTGGGCGGCAGCCCGGCACCTCGTACAACATGTCGCCGACAAAACCGCGGTGATACGCTGTGTGGTGATACAGATGCAGCAGCATCTCGGCGAGCGACATGGTCACGCGATTGCCGCCGATTAAAGTGATCGGCCGCCGATCGGCCAGCGTCTCGTCGGTTTGTTTGTCACTCCACTGCTCATACCATTGATCGATCGCCTGCTGTTTGGGCCACCACTCGGCGAGCGTCGGCGCCTCGGCGGAGTTGCGCGCGCTCATGCCGTGGTCACGCCCTTCGAGGTGATGCCGCCAGATCACATCAATGACGTAATTGTGATTCATGGTGTGCACCATGGTCTTGAACAGGCTCTTGCGCTCCTTCGTCGCCTCGCCTTCGGGTAATTTTGCGAGCGTGTCGTACCAAAGCTGGTTCGACCAGGTGTTGTAGCGGGTGAGCATGCGGGCGGTTTTAGCGGGAATCATGGGTGGCCTCGTTGAAATGAAACGCGATGATAGCGAATTTCGCGCCGTGCGATTAACCGCGCGCCAATAGCATCAACGCGCCAGCGGCGGCAGTGAGCCCCGCCAGCTTGCGCGGCGTCAACGGTTCGCGCAACAACAACATGCCCGCGGCGGCGGTGACGATAAACCCCATTTGCCCGATGGGAATCAGCACGCTGGCTTCGCCACGCCGCAGGCTTTCCAACAGCAGTGGAAAACCCAAAAATAAAAACAGTGCCGCCCACGGCGGATGCCGCCAGGCGATGTTGGGCACGCGTAGTGTGCGCTCGTTAAGCCACACCGCGGCGAGCGTCATCGGGAAAAACACCGAAGCTTGGCCCACCAGCATCGTTACCGGCGGCACGCCGGCGGCGACGCCAAATTTGTAGCACAGGTTGCATGCGGCGATGGCGAGCGTGGCAAGCAGCACGCGCGCGAGCGGCGCGCGGCCTTCGTTGGGCGCGGGCGTGCCGCCCAACAGCAGCCACACGGCAAGCAGCGCCAGTGCGAGTCCGAACGTTTTGTTTGGTGTCAGCGGTTCGCCCAGAAACGCAATCGCGAACGCCGCCGTCAGCACAAAGTTCAAACGAAAAATCGGCGCGACGATGCTCACCGCCCCGCTCGCGAGACTCGCCGCGAAGTTGTAGAGCGCGATGTAGATAAAAAAACCCGCCGCCATGCCCCACGCAAACGCGGGCGCAAACGTGAGGACATCGCTCGCCCATGCGCAGAGCACGATCGCCGGCGTGAAAAATACGCCTTGCACCATCAGGAAGTGGATGGGCCTTACACCTTGCGCCGCGGCTTGTTTGTAGAGAAGATCGGCCAGACCGATGCACACCATCGCGGCGAGCGCGTGTTCGACGCCGGGGCTCATGTGCGCACCCGCCCGTCAGTATCCGGGCCGTTCGTGTAGAGCGTAGCTAAGCGAAGTCGAAACACAGTCTGTGCAGGGTGCTCCGATGTCCCACGGCTTTGCCGCCATGCCGCTACGCGCTCAAGAAACAACACAAACGGCCTTCTAAATTTAAATACATGGCGCACGCGTTCAACATCGTGAGCAACAGTGCACACGCGACGAACCTGCCGTTCGTCAAACCCAGGGTTTTCATAAGTATTTGATTTTATTGAATATTTTTTGGGTCGCCAGCAGGCCGCATTACCCTAACTTGAGCGCATGCCGCCAGCCCTGCCGTTAACACATGTGCAACGGCGTAACTGAGCCTTATCATACGCACAAAACTGTCAGCCCAATAACTGGAGGCGTCCATGTCCGCTGTGTTATCGCGTCGCGTTATCGTCAAGCCCTTGCATCCGCTGTTCGTCGCCGAGGTCACCGGCGTCGATCTCACCGTGCCGCTTGCGCGCGAGGATTTTCTCGCGATTTGGCAAGCGTTTAACGAGAATGAGATTTTGGTGTTCCGCCAGCAGGCGTTCACCGATGAAACGCAAATCGCGTTTAGCCGCAACTTCGGCGCGCTGGAAACCATGGAAGCGCACGCCGCCAACAACTACAAACCCGGCCACATCGCGATCATGACCAACTTGGATGCGAAGGGCGATTTGCTGCCGCTCGATGACCCCGGCATGGTGCATCGGCTGCGCAACGAGGCGTGGCACACCGACAGCTCGTTTAAACCGGTCGCGGCGCTGGCCTCGCTGTTGTCCGCGCGCGTGGTGCCGCCGCCGGGCGTGGGCGGCAACACGGATTTTGCCAGTGGGCGCGCAGCGTACGCGGCGTTTCCGGCGGCGCGCAAGGCGGCACTCGATGTGATGACGGTGATCCACCGCGTGGCTGAACCGAAGAATGTCGACGACCCGGCGTACAGCGCGGAACAGAAAAAACGCTTAACCGTCACGCATCCGCTGGTGCGCGTGAACCCGGTCAACGGCCGCAAAAATTTTTATGTCGGGTCGCACGCGCAGGAAATCATCGGCATGCCGAACGATGAGGCACAGAAACTGCTGGATGAAATCACCGCGTTTTGCACGCGGCCGGAGTTTTGTTACAGCCACCAATGGCTGGACGGCGATGCGGTGATGTGGGATAACCGCTGCGCGCTGCATCGCGCGACGACGTTCGACAAGACTAAATACCGCCGCAAGATGCATCGCACCACGGTGGCGGGGTTGGCGCCGGATACCTTGTTTGCGACGGCGCCCACGACTGCGGTTTGATGCTCGATCAAGAGGCTACGCGAATTTTCCCTCTCCCCCGTTCCCTCTCCCGTTTACGGGAGGGGCAGGCGAGAGGGTGACGTGCATCCTGCTCATCCTACCCTCTCCTCGCGATGTGGGAAGAAGAGATTTGTTTACAGGTACTACGTCGAATGCGACGAAAACGCCACCGTGCCCGCACGCGCGGTGTCATCCGTCTTCACATTAATCAACGCCACCATGCCTTCATCGACTTTCTTTTGCGCGCGCACCAGCGCCGGGCCGATGTCTTCGGGCTTCTCGACGTATTCGCCGTAGCAGCCTAAACCCTCGGCCATTTTGTCGTAACGCGTGTAGCCCAGATCGCGCCCGGTTTTTTCGCGCTTGGGGTCGGCGGTCCAGCCGCCGTTTAAGCTGATCACCACCAAAATCGGCAGTTTGTGGCGCACTGCCGTGTCGAGTTCCATTGCGTTTAGACCGAACGAGCCGTCGCCGTGCACCACGATCACTTGCTTGTCGGGGCACGCCGCTTTCGCGCCCACGCCAAACGGCATGCCCACGCCCATCATGCCGAACGGGCCGGAGTTCAAACGGTGCGCGGGCGCGAAGGTCGGCATCGATTGGCGGCCGTAGTTCAAAATCTCCTGGCCGTCGACGCACAGAATCGCATCGCGCTTCATGAAGTTTTTGACTTCTTCGCACAAGCGCAGCGGATGAATCGGCGTTTTGTTCATCGCCATGCCACCGCCGGTTTCGCCTTTTTTCTTGGCTTCGCCCGCGCGCAGCATTTCACGCCACGGCCCGAAGGCCGAGGCATCGACGCGGCCCGGCAGTGCATCGAGCAACTGCTGCAATACCGCTTTGCAATCGCCGACGATGCCGATATCCACCTTACGCGGCGATGAGGCGATTTCATCTGCATCGATGTCGATGCGCGCGATGGTCGCGCCGGCCGCAAACCGCGGCGGCGCGGCATGGCCAATCACGTAATTCATGCGCGTGCCGATGATCAAAATCAAATCGGCATCCTTAAATGCCGACGAACGCATGGTGAGGAACGACAGCGAATGATCGTCCGGTAGTACGCCGCGGCCCTGCGGCGTGGTGTAAAACGGAATGCCGGCCTTCTCGACAAACTGCGTCAGCTCCGGCCACGCTTGCGACCAGATCACGCCGGTGCCGGTGAGTATGATCGGATTTTTCGCCTTGGCGAGCGCCGCGATCAGTTTATCGACCTGCGCTTTTTCGCCCTGCGGCCGGGGGCGCAACAGCGAGCGGCCACTGAGACCCCACTGCACGTCTTCCTCGGGAATCGAGCCGTAAATGATGTCCGCCGGGCAATCCAGATACACCGGGCCGGGCTTGCCCCCCATCGCTTTTTGAAAGGCGGTGTTGACCATTTCCGGGATGCGCCGCACGTCGATGACCTGCTGGGCCCACTTGGTGCAGCCGCGCATGATCGCGACCTGATCGAATTCCTGGAAGGTCTGCCGCCCGAACTGGTGGATCGAACTCGAACCGCCAACCGCCACCACCGGCGCGCAGTCGATCAGCGCGTTGGCGACGCCGGTGGTGAGATTGATCACGCCGGGGCCGCTCGCCGCCATGCACACCGCGGGCTTTTGCAACAGCCGCGCATAGGCTTGCGCGCTCAACGCCGCCGCTTGCTCGTGACGCACGTCGATCATGCGTATGCCTTGATTTTTGCACGCGGTCTCGGCGTGCTGCATCGGCCCGCCCATGATGTAAAACAAATCCTTAGTGCCTTCGTTCTTTAGCGCTTTGGCGAGGATTTCATTGCCGGTGATGTTGGCCATGCTGGTTGCTCCTTAGTTTGAAAATTTTATTCAGAGAGCGCACACCGGCTTTCAGTTCCTCCCCTTCAAGGGGAGGGCTAGGGTGGGGATGGGGCCGACTTGTTGACCCCACCCCCATCCCAACCTTCCCCCTGGCGGGGAAGGGGTTTCACTCGGACGCGCTTGTTACGAGCTTGTACGCTGTACCTAAGCCACCATATTCGGCCCGATCACCTTCTCGGCCGTCAACTTGCTCAGATCGCCGTCGCTAAAGCCGAGCCAATCTTTCAGCGTCTGATCGGTGTTGGCGCCGAGCAGCGGCGCGGGTTTCACCGTGACCTTATTGCCGTCGAAGCTCACCGGCCAGGTGATGGCCTTGAATGCGCCGACTTCCGGGTGCTGGATCGGCTGCATCATGCGGCGATTCACAAAATCCGGGTCGGCGTAAAGCTCCGCCGTATCGCGCACCGCGCCGGCGGGGATGCCCGCCGCGCCGACCAGCCGCATTGCTTCGTACTTGTCGCGCTGGCGCGTCCACTGCGCGATGATTTCTTCCAGCTCGAGCTCGTTTTGCACGCGCGCTTCACGCGTGGCGAACTTCGGATTGGTCATCAAATCCTTGCGCTCGATCACCTCACACAGTTTCGTCCAGTGATTCGGATTGGCGCGGCTGGTGTAGATGTAAACGAAATCATTGGGCCCGCCCGGCTTGCAGGGGAAGATGTTGCACGGCGGGTTACCGCCGCTGATCGAGCCGGCGCCGGCGCGCGGTGCTGCTTCATGGCTCTTGTGCGTGACCGCGAACGAGTTGCGAATGTAGTGCAGCATCGCATCCTGCATGCCGATGTTAAGCCGCACACCCTTGCCCGTATCACGCGCTTTGTAGAGCGAGGCGAGAATGCTGATACACATCAGCATGCCGGTGCCGGTGTCGCCAAGTGTCGGGCCGGGTTTGACCGGCGGGCCTTTGGGGTCACCGGTGATGCTCATGGTGCCGCCGGCGGCTTGCGCGATCATGTCAAACGCGAGATTTTTGGAGAACGGGCTGCCCTCGCCGAAGCCCTTAACCTGGCCGTAGACGATTTTCGGATTGATTTTGGACAACACGTCGTAACCCAAACCCAAGCGTTCGATCGCGCCCGGCGCGAAGTTTTCCATGAACACATCGGCTTTGGCCGCGAGGTCTTTGACGATTTGCAAGCCGCGCGGGTCTTTCAGGTTGACGCACACCGAACGCTTGTTCGAGTTGTACATCAAGAAGTACGGATCATCCTTATGCGGCTTCGAAGAGCCGACGCGGCGGCCGGGGTCGCCGGTGGCGGGGTTTTCGATTTTGCACACGTCGGCGCCGAGCCACGCCAGCACTTGCGTGCACGAGGTGCCAGCTTCGAATTGCGTGCAATCCAGAACTTTGACGCCGGTGAGACAACCGGGCATGAAATTAGGGTCTGCCATGGGATACTCCTTCGAATTTGTGGAGTGGAGGGGAGAGGGCGCTGAGCGTGCGCGCCGCATCGGCAATATAGCGTACGCCCACCGTTTGTTCGATTGCAAATTTCGATTGCGTAATAAAGTCTGCAGTACGAAATGTGCGCCTTGCGTTGAAATGGCCTATACTTTTTGCAGAATCGAGGAGAAGCCGATGCTTAAAACAATGCGGTTTAGCGCAGTACGGAAATTGAGACCCACCCTTCGTGTTTGCTGCATAGCGGCAACCGTGGCCAGCGCCGGCTACCCGGCACTCGCCGCCGCGCAAACCGGCAAATACCCCACAAGACCCGTGCGCCTGATCGTGCCGCTGGCGCCGGCGGGCTCGACCGATATCATCGCGCGCATCGTGGCGCAAAAATACAGCGAAGCGCTCGGCCAGTCGTTCGTGGTCGACAACCGGCCCGGCGGCGGCACCTCGCTCGGCACTGGCCTGGTGTCCAAGGCGCCGCCCGACGGCCACACGTTGTTGTTTGCGAGCGCGTCGATTGCCACCAATGTGCCGCTGTATCCCAAGCTGCCCTACCATCCGCTGAAAGACTTTGTGCCGATTGGCACCGTGGGCCAATCGTTTTTCGTGCTGCTGGTGCAACCTTCGTTGGGCGTGAACTCGGTGCGGGAACTGATCAACATGGCCAAGGCCAAGCCCAAGCATATTCAGTACGCCTCCGCCGGGCAGGGCACGATTACCCACATGGCGGTGGAACTGTTCATGATGAACACCGGCATCCGCATGCAGGACATCCCGTTCAAGGGCGGCGCGCCGGCGCTGGTGGCGTTCCTCGGCGGCCAGATGCCGGTGATATTCAGCCCCATCGCGGAATGCCTGCCGCATCTGCGCGGCGGCGCCAAGGTGCGCCCGCTCGCCGTCACCGCCGACAAACGCGCGCCGGAATTGCCCGATGTGGCAACGCTCGCCGAAGTGGGCGTGCCCGATTCCGTGGTGATGTCGCGCAGCGCGCTGCTGGCGCCGGCGGGCACGTCGCAAGCCGTGGTAAAAACGCTCAACACCGAGTTGAACACGCTGCTCAAATCGCCGGAGACCTTCGACCGCATACGCAGCCATGGCCTGGTACCGGTGGGCGGCACGCCGGAGGACCTTGGCAATTACCTGCGATCCGAGATCGAGCGCTGGACCAAGGTGGTGAAAGCCGTGGGGATCAAGCTCGAGTAGTGTTTCCGACTGGACCCGCAAAAAAATATTACCGTTCGGGCTGATGCCGAGCCTGTTCAAGCATTGAAGTCCGACCGTACTTCTACTGCGGCTTGATCACGCCGAGTTCCCCCAGCAGCTTGCGCAACACCGCATACTCGCGGTCGAGATGTTTGCGCGACTCGGCGGCGTTTTTGTAATCGGTTTCCCACAGGTGCTCTTGCGCGGTGGCTTTCCACTCAGGCGTACTCACCATCTTGGCGAACGCCGCGTCCCAAAACGCGATCTGCGCCGGCGTCATCCCTGCCGGGCCGACGCTGCCGCGATAGGCGGCAAACACCGCGTCGATGCCTTGCTCGCGAAAGGTTGGTAGCGCCACCGCGCGGCCGGGTTGGCGCCGCGCCGCGCTCACCCCCATCACGTTGACCTTGCCGCTATGTGCGAGCGGTATTGCGCCCGCCAGCGTGCCCACCCATACGTCGACATGGCCGCCCAGCGCGGCGGGTATGCCCTGGCCGCCCGAGCTATAGACCACGATCTTTAACGCCTTGGGGTCGATGCCGGCGGATTTGGCCAGCATGCCGAGCACGATGTGATTTTGATTGCCCAGCGCGGGGGATAGACCAAAACTCACCGACGACGGGTTGGCCTTCAAGCGCGCGATCAAATCCTTCACTGATTTAATCGGCGAGCCCGTGTGTGTCCACACCGCGATGTATTCGCGCACCAACATCGCCAGCGGCGTGAGCTCGCGGTAAGTGAGCTGCGTGTTGCCGAGAATGTGGTTGGTGAGCAACGCCACGTTCGCGGTGGCGAGGTAATGCGCATCACCTTTTTGTTGATTGAGCGAGGCCCACGCAATGGTGCCGCCGCCGCCGGGGCGATTGTTTACCGTGACCGCCGGCATGCCGGGGAGCTTTTGCAGATGGCGCTGGATTTCGCGTGCCTCGCGGTCGGCCGCGCCGCCGGCGCCGGAGGAGACGATGATTTCGATGTTGCGGGTGGGTGTCCAAGCTTGCGCACTCGTCAGCGCCGGTGCGAGTGCGGCGATAGCGATGCCAGCGAGAAGTAGACTACGGCGCCAAGGGTTCATGGCTGTGTTCGATGTTGATCTTGAAACTACTCAATCACATGGTTTGCAGTCGAAAATTTTTATTGCTTTACCCCCGCTGTCGTCCCCGCGCAGGCGGGGATCCATAACATAGTGCCCTCGCAGACACCGACAGCGGTGGAAAGGGGTTTTACGTAACTATTTGATTTAGTTGATTATTTTTTAAACCGGTCTTCCAGCCAATCCGCCAGCGTATCGCATGCCAGCGACAGATAGTCGCGCTGGCAATGCTGCGCGCCGCCTTCTTGCGCGGTGAATACGCGCATGGTTTTGTCCTTCGATGCAATCGCGGCGAACAGTTTTTCTGCGTCGGCGGTGGACACTTGCGCGTCTTGCTCGCCGTGAAACAGCAAAAACGGCACGGTGACTTTATGTGCGATGTCGCCGCTTTTGAAGCCTTCGAGTTTTGCGAGTGCTGCCTCGTAACTGTCGGTGCCGGTGGCCCACAGCAAATGCTCGGCCGGCACCGGTAGCGCGGCTTCCTTAAGCGCCTGGATACGCTTTGCCCACGTCGCGTGGTAATCCCAAATCGGGCCCCACGCGATGCACGCGCTGTAACGGGCGTCCATCGCCGCGCAACGCGGCGCGTAGTAGCCGCCCAGGCTCATGGCGAGGATCGCCACGCGTTTCATGTCGACATCGTCGCGGGTTTGCAAGTAATCGAGCGCGGCGCTACCGGCGACATCGAAGTCGTAACGCATGTGCATGTTGCGAAAACGGATCGCTTCGCCCTGGCCCGGCCCGTCGACCAGCAGACACGAAAAGCCGCGCCGCACCAGATCGGGCACGCCGCGCAAGTATTGAATTTCTTTTTGCGTGTCAAAGCCGCCAAAGCGCACCACGCACGGCGCGCGCTTGTCGTTGGTGTTTTCGGCGTGCACAAAATACGCCGGGAACGCGCCCGCTTGCGAGGGCAGCTCGACCACTTCGATTTTCGGCCGGTCGGTCAGCGCCGCGAACTTATGAAAGCACTCGATCGATTTTTTGTAGACCGCCATCGCCACATCGTCCTTGGGCTGGCGCGCGTGATCGCCGATCTGGTAATAAAAACACGCGCGCAAGTAATTCAATGCCGCGGTGATGTCGTGCTGCTTCGCCTGCGCGGTTTGCGCGGTGGCAAGACGCAAATCGGCGGCCTTCACCCACGCCTCGAACCAGGCGTCGTCATCACCGACTTTGTCCAGCAGTGTGCTGCCCACGCGCATCACCTCGGACACTTCCGAGCCGCCATACGGCGCGGTGCTCAACATCACCATCATCTCCGCCGACCAGCGGTAGTTGCCGGGGAAGTATTGGAAATGGGAATCGGAGCGGGCGTTGGGGTTGTGGGGGGCGTTCATCAGAAGTCCTTTCCTGGGCGAAATTTCTATACGGCGCCTTGCGCACGCAACCGCGCAATTTCATCCGTCGTAAACCCATGCTGCGCCAAGATCTCATCGGTATGCTGCCCAAAGCGTGGCGGCGCGGATTTGATGGTCGCGGGGCTCGCGGATAGATGATACGGCGAGGTCGGCACCGCGAACGGCGGCAAGCCGGTGGCCTGGGTGTCGTCGAACTTGTGGAAAAACTTGCGGTGCTCAAGCTGCGGGTGATGCACCGCCTGCGCCAGCGGCAGCACGGCCATTGCGGGAACGCCGGCATGGTTTAAGGTTTGCTCCCACTCCTCGGCGGTTTTCACCGAGAGCTTTTTGACGATTGCGGCATCGAGCGCCGGCAGGTGTTGCGCCACCGCGGCGTCGTTGGCGAAACGCGGGTCTTGCGGGATATCCTCGCCGTCGATGGCTTTCCACAGCCGTTCGCGGCGCAGCGCGCCGGAGGCGGCGATCGACAAATGGCCTTCCTTGCACGGGTAGGTGTTGCTTACATACGCGCCCTTGCCCGAACCGTTGCCGGTGAGCGGCGGCGTTTCCCCGGCGGTGATGGCGCGCAGCACTTCGCCGCCCATCAGCGTCATCGCGGTTTCCAGCATCGACACGTCGATGGCCTGGCCCACGCCGCTGCGCGTGCGTTGAAACAGCGCGCTGACGATGCCCAGCGCCGCGCAATAACCGGTGACGTAATCGACGATGGTGGAGCCGGTTTTCAACGGCCCGCTTTGCTGCGTGCCAGTGATGCTCATCATGCCGCTGACCGCCTGGATCACGGTGTCGATCGCCGGATCGCTTTTTTTGGGCCCCGTCTGGCCATAACCGGTGACCGAACAAAAAATGATGCCGGGGTTGATCTGTTTAAGATCGTCGTAACCCAGTCCATAACGCGCCATGGTGCCGCCGCGCAGGTTTTCGATCACCACGTCGGCGTCTTTGACCAGGCGGCGAAACACCGCTTGCCCCTGCGGCGTGTTGATCGCCAGGGTGATCGAACGCTTGTTGGCGTTGTACGCCAAAAAATTGTGCGCCATTTGCGCGCTGTGAAATGGCGTCACCAAATTGCCCGACGTGCGCGCGGAGTCACCGACGTCGGGCTGCTCGATGTGAAGCACATCCGCGCCATGCAGCGCGAGTTGATACGCCGCGAAGGGCGCCGCGACGATGCGCGCCACCGCCAGTACTTTGACGCCGGCGAACGCTTGCTGAGGAATCATGAGGTCTCCCACCGACAGAACCGAGATACCGGGCAAATTTAACGCATGCTCGCCTGGCCGTACTCGAAAAACAAAATATTAAATAAAATCAATATGTTACGTAAATTACCGGCTGGGCCGCAAGGCGAATGCCAGCAGCACGCTGGTCAACAGCAGCAACACCAGCGCGCTTAACGCGAGCGACCAATGGATGCCGATGGCGCTGCCGAGGATGCCCACGGTGATGCCGCTAAATGCGCGCAGGCCATTGTTGGACATATTGTAAAGCCCGATGAAGCGCCCGCGCAGCGCCGGCGGCGCGTGTATCTGCACCAGCGTTTGCGCCATCGCGTTGTAGGCGAGTTGCAAAAAGCCGGCGACGAACATCAGCGCGGCTGCGAGCGGGTAGCTGTCGGTGAGCGCAAAGCCGGTGATGGCGATGCACCACAGAATCGTCAACACGATCGCCGTGCGCGGCTGCGCTTGCAGCAGCCCGCGCGCCTCGAGAATCATGCCGCCGATAAACGCGCCCGCGGCGTTGGCGGCGAGCAACACGCTGTAGGACCAATCGGCTTTTTCGGTGCCCAGATCGTGCGCGAACTCCGGCATCTGCGCCTGAAACGCGGTGCCGACAAAAAACGACGAAATGCCCGCCAGCACGATCATGCTGTACGCGGTGCGGTTATTTTGGGCGAGCCGCAGCGTGTTAAGCGCGTCTTTCAAGCCCCAGCTCGGTTTGGGCTGTGCCGCCGCGTGCCGGCGCGCGCCGTGCGGCGTGCGCGCAAGCCACACGATCAGCGGCAGATAAATCAGCACATTGATGAATAGCCCCGCCGCCGGGCCGAGCGCCAGCATCAGGCCGCCGCCGATGGCCGGGCCCATCAGCATGCCGAGCTGGCGCGCGGTGGAGCTTAGTCGCACCGCGCTTTGCAAATCCTTGCCGCCGACGATATCGTGAATCAACAACTGCGCCGCCGGCCCCCACAACACGCCGGCGACGCCGTGGATGGTGAGCAGCACCACCGCGTGCCATTCCTCGATCGTATCGCTCACAAACAGCAGCGCCCAGCCGAGCGAAGCGGCCATAAAAAGCGCCATCGCGATTTGTATCAGCCGTCGGTTATCGAAGCGATCGGCCAGCGCGCCGGAGTACACCGAGAACAACAAAAACGGCAGCCAATGCGTCAACACCGCTACGCCGCCCAGCCACGGTGAATGAAACTTCTGATACAACACCCAGTAGCTGATCACATGCTCGATGTTATCCGCCATCATCGCCAGCGCGGTGGTGATGAAGTAAACGCGGTAATCGCGGTGATGCAGGGCGGCAAAGCTTTTGGGCGGTTCGGTTTGCGGCGCGGGGGGCTCGGACATGACGGACAATTGTAGCGCGATGGCCACCGTGGTTTACTGTGCGCGCTTGATGCGGTGTTGAAACATCAAGACCATTCGGACTTTACTAACGGCCGGCCCGCCAACAGCCCCGGCAGAAAGGCGCACCATGACCATCCACTTCGGCGTACTCATCCCCTCCACCAACACCACGGTCGAAACGGAACTGTCGCGGCTGCCGGCGAGCTACCAAGCGCACTACGCGCGGCTGATGAGCAGCACGCCGGGCCACCCGTTTGCGCCCAGCCGCGACGAGGATGTCGATTGCCAGTCGAAATTGCTCGGCAGCGCGCGGGTGTCGATGGTGATTTTGATCCAAACCTCGGCGAGCCTGTTCGCCGACGATTACGACGAGACCGTAATCCCGCGCATGAGCGCCGCCGCCGGCGGCGTGCCCGCAACCACCTCGGCGCGCGCGGTGGGGCAAGCGCTGCGCGCGCTGGGCGTTGAGCGCGTCGCGCTGGTGTCGCCGTACTCGGTGCAAGCCAACGAACGCGCGCGCCACTATTTCAGCGGGCGGCATGGGCTAAACATCGCCGCGTTGGAGGGCTTTGCGGCAAGCGACGCCTATGCCATCGGCAAGCTCGGCCCGGAAAACGCGCGCGAGGCCTTTGCGCGCATCGACCGGCCGCAAATCGACGCGTTCATGGTGCCCGGCGCCAACTTCCCGACCATGGCATCGATCGGCGCATGGGAGCGCGAATTCGGCAAACCGGTGGTCACCTCCACCCAGGCCGCGCTGTGGGCGATGGCGCGCCAACTCGGCGGCGAGCCGATCAAGGGTTACGGGCGTTTGCTCGAGCAGATGCCCAAGGGGTGAGCGCCGGCGCGGCGGCGTAAATGGGCTGGCGCGAGACGCTTAAGATTAAGCTCAAGGGCGGCGTTTGCCCCGTTGTTGCCGTTCGGATTGTTAGACGTTCAAGGGCGGGTGTCGGAGATGCCCCGTCGGTCGCGGCGATCACCGACGGGCGGCGCCTCGGCCACGGCCGCCGCTCGCGTTGCGCCGAATGTGCGGCAGAAATGCGGCGGACACCGGTCGCCCGACAATCGGTGATTGGCGGGACATATGCGGGGTTTACCACGGATAGGCAAAAGTGGAGACCTGACCCGATCGCCGGACCCGATCGCCGCTAATGGGTGACCCAATACTGTTCTTCAATCCTGTGGTGGGATTTATATCGAGCCTGGAACCCGAACCTTCGCTAGAAGTCCTTCGTCACTTACAATCCGTTCACAAAAAAAACGCAAACGCGCCTAGCCGTTCAGCAATCTCACGTTTGACATCTATCGTGTGGCTGACTCGTGCGATCAATTCAAATTTTTCCTTCAGTCCAATCTCAACGCGTTTGCGCGCATCGCGTAGCACTTCTCGCACATCACTGGCTGGTTGATTAGCTAAGGATACGCTGATCAAGTAGGTAAAAGGTGCGCCCGAGGAAAGCGATGATGCCGATTAGGCGAAATGAATGCTGATTTCATCAGGCCGAAGGCGCTTTCGATGTTTAATTCGGTGT
>Ga0194132_10005190_pt1 | contig 21385 bp, 17 predicted proteins | sample TA2KigOf80mmetaG_FD_148612 | JGI IMG/M metagenome (GOLD analysis project Ga0194132, IMG submission 148612) | Freshwater microbial communities from Lake Tanganyika, Tanzania - TA2015054 Kigoma Offshore 80m | ecosystem: Environmental > Aquatic > Freshwater > Lake | place: Tanzania: Lake... | reverse complement strand
TAGCAGATCCTGGTCCGGGTTGTAGGCGCGGTACCCCTTGGGCATAAAACATTATGTACTGGTTTTGTTCTATCCGTTCCCACGATGTTCGGGAATTCTCGGACAGGCTCCTAGAATTGCAGCCGCAGCCGGAACCGGAACGTCCGCCCGTCGTTGAGCGTGTTAGTGATCGCGCCAAAGGCTGGCGACACCAGGTTGAAGTTGGGCTCGGCAAACTGCGGCGTGTTGAAGAAGTTGATGGACTCGGCGCGGACCTGCAAGGTCCACGGGTCGCGCAGCCGGAACGTCCGCTCGAGGGCCGCGTTCACGTTGGCGATCTTGCCGCGGCGGAACGTGTGGCGGCCCAGGTTCCCGCGCTCCTCGCCGGGCCGGATGAAGGCGAACGCCGCCCGCGGCAGCAGGCGCTGGGATGTGTCCGGGTTGCCGATCGTCCGCCCGAGCACGGAGAGATCGGCCAGGTGAACGCGGTCGCCTCCCTGCCCGTCGACATTGCCGAAGCCGGGTCCGTCCGAGCCCGACTCGACGTTGAACGGCGTCCCATTCTTGAGCAGCAGGACTCCAGACAGGGCGACGCCCCGGGTCCACCGCCGGCTGTCGAACGATCCCCGCAACAGCAGCGCGTGGGGCTGGTGGAATTGAGACGGGCCTTTCAAATCGCCATGGACATTGGTTTCCGATTGGCTGCGGCCCTGGCGGGCATCGACGCCCGAGAGCGTGGCGGTGTAGTCGTTGCCCAGGTCCAGCGACTTGCTGAACCAGTAGGAGGCGTCGAGGCTCAGTCCCCGCCATCGTGGAATCACTACGGTCGCGCGGGCGGCGTCGAAGTAGGCGCGGGAGCCGTTCAGCAAGCGCAACGCCTCAAGGATCCTTGGATCCGGCCGGCGCTGGTTGACCGTCGCCGTGATCAGCGGAATCCCGGGAACCACCGCGCCGCGGTTGTCGAACCACATCTGGAACAGCTTGTGCGCGCGGCTGCCCACGTACCCGAGCTGCAGACGTGTATTGACGCCGAGTCCGCGTTCCCAACTGAAGTTGTATTGGTGCCCATAGGGCGTCTTCATGTTGGAGGAGACATCGAAGATCCCGGAGCGGAAGTTGGCGGGGATCGAGGCGTACGTGATGCCGCCCAGCGGATTCCGCAAGTCCGGCGCGGGCACGGCGACACGGTAGCTGCCCGGTGGAGTCATGCGGACCTGGCTGTAGGTGGTCGCGAAAATCTCGCCGTAGTGGACTCCGTAGGCGGCGCGGATCACGCCTCCGTGTCCCTTGCCGGGACGCCATGCGAGCCCCAGGCGCGGGGCAAAATTGTTGCAGTCGCACGGGAACGGGACCTTGTCGATCCGGTTCACCTCCACCGGCGTGGTCATGGGTTCATAGCGGATGCCCGCCTGCAGAGTGAAATCCGGCGTGACCTTCCAGGAGTCGCCCGCGTACAGCAGAAAGTTCCAGGCGCGATAGCCGCGGTGCGAGTTCCCCAGCGCCTGCACGTAGCTGCTCGCCGCGCCCATCCGGAAGTTCGTGAGCGCGTCGCGGCCGAAATCGTTGCCGAAGGTGATGATGCCACGCTCTCCGTCCTGCTCGCGGCCGTTGATCTGAGAGCGGATGATTTCGCCACCCCATGCCCAGCGGTGATCTCCCCGGGTCTGCTCAAACGCGGCGCCCACGCGGGACCGGTTCTGCGCGCGAACGATTGGAATCGGTGGCGAAGGCCCCGCGCCCTGCACTACGTTCGACACGTTCGCCGACGGGCCGATCGCGTTCGGCTCCGGCCGGATCAGCGTCGTGAGCCGCTCGAATCCGGCGGTGAAGCTGGCCGTGGTTGCGGCGCTCCAGGCGCGGGACCAGCTTGCCACGGCGGTATGCGAGTGAGTGTCCGTGTCCGGATTCTGGCCCGCGACAAGCTGGAAAGCGTCCACTTGTTGTGACGTGAACTGGTAGCGGAGCACCGCCCGGTCCTTGGCGGTGATCGGCGCGTCGATGCGCGATCCCGCGGCGTTGGTGTTGATCCGTTGCGGCGCGTTGGTGTTGAGCGCGCGGGGATCGATGTCCGTCCGGTTGGGCTGCTCGAACGGATATATCGAGAGAAAGCGCGTGACCAGCGGCCGCAGGAAGGGATCGTTGGTGAGCGGAGTCCGCTCATCAGGCCGCGGCACGAGCACGTTGCCGTTGACATATCCGCGCAAGCGCTGCTGGCTGCCATCGAACGAAATGCGGGCCGCGCCTTTGAGCTTCGTGGACAGGCGGAAACTGAGATCGTTCTCGGGCGCGGGGCGCACGCCGCCAACCTGAAAGAAGGACCGCGCGCGGAACCGGTTGTTGCTGTGCGTGGCCGAAAGGAATCCGTGGACCCCGGAGGCTGGCTGGGCCGGCGGATGGAGCGGGTTCGAGGGCGGGCGGCCGTACTCGGATCCGAAGTAGCCGCGCTGCGGCTCGAACTGGTTGACCAGCGTCGCGGTGGCGCCCACGCGCGCGTTCAGCTCGCGCATCGTGTTGGTGTCAATCAGGTTGAACTGGACGTTCTCGTTGCGGCGGCTCTCGCCCGAACTTGAGTCCGTCTGGCCCAGCAGGTTCAGTTGCAGGCGCTGCTGTTGCTGGGGCGTGCCCGGCTCCTGAGACTGGGGCGGATCGGGCTTGGGCTGCGGCGCCGGTTGCTGCGCGCAAAGGACCGCCGCGGCGGCGAGGACGAGGATACGCCGCACGTCAGTGGTAGATCCGCAGAAGCCACTCGGCCGCCAGCGCTGGCTTTGCCTTTCCTTCAACTTCAACCGTCACGTTCCACACGATCTGGACGCCGCCTTCGATGTCCTCGACCGATCCGAGGTGGAACTTGCCGCGGATTCGCGATCCGGCGGGGACCGGCGCCGGAAAGCGCACACGGTTGAGTCCGTAGTTGATCCGCATCTTGTAGTCACCCGCGATGTGGACCGCGTCGCGGCTGAAGTCGGACAGCATCGACAGCGTGAGGAACCCGTGCGCGATGGTGGTTCCGTAAGGCGACTCCGCCGCCGCCCGCGCGGCGTCCACGTGGATCCACTGGCTGTCACGTGTGGTCTGGGCGAAGCGGTTGATCTGATCCTGCGTCACTTCGAACCATTCGCTGGCCGCGACATCCTGCCCGGCCAATGTGCGCAACTCATCGACGCCCTGAATGGTGCGTGGCATTAGGTCATTATGCCACCGCGCCCGGGCGGAGCGACCACCTTCGTTCCACGAGCAGATACAAGGCCGCGGCAGCAGCCACTGTCGCCGCGAATCCGGCCAGCAGGAGCGTAGCGATCACGGGAGTGGAGGCGGGTTCAACCGGTCCGATGATCCGGGCGATCACATGCAGCGGCAGAGCGTGGATCAAGTAGTAGGAGTAGCTCATGTTGCCAAGCCAGCGGATCCAGCGCCACGTGAAAAAGCGGTTCAGGAATCCGGATCCGGCGATGCCGCAGTGGCAGAGCAGGAGCCAGGACACGGCGCACAGGATGGGCCGGTACGGTGGATTGTCGGCCCAGGCGACGACTGCAAGCGAGGCGAGTCCGCTGATCACCGCAACAACATCGGGCAGCGGCCGGACCTGCGAACGGAGAAACTCGCGCAACACGGCTCCGGCGAGGAAGTGGAACACCGGGTACTGCAGGTACCAGTGGGTCCGCTGCGAGAAGTAAAGGGCGCCAATGGCCAGGAATAGAGTGGCGCGTGCCGCCGGAGTCCAACTGCGCATTCGGAGTCCGGCCACCAACAGCGGAATCGACAGGTAGTAGGCGAGCTCAAAGCTCAGCGACCAGGCCACGGTGATGAGCGGCTCCACCGGCATCACGCCCGGAAGCATGAGCAAGTTCGCGGCAAGGTAGGTGGCGGCAGACCAGCCCGGAGGCTTTCGCCCGGCCGCGCCCCCGTGGATCCAAGCCGCGGCGTAGATCACAAACACCGCCAGAAACGCCGGATAAATGCGTACGATCCGGCGCCAGAGAAAACGCCCGTAGCCGGGGAACTTCGCGAGCACGATGTCGTAGATCAGGAATCCGCTGATGACGAAAAAGATCTCGACTCCCGTGTTGCCCGCCGCGCCCAGGAACCGCAGCGGATGTGAGATCCACGAGGTTCCGTAAGCCTGCTGGCCGAGGATCGAATCGAAGTGGACGAAGAAGACAAGCGCCGCGCTGAGTCCACGCAGCCCCTCCATGGCGGCCATGCGGTCCTTGCCGCCGCGCGCCAGCTCGAACCGGGCTGTGAGCCACGCCAGTGGATCAGGCATGCAGCGCCGCGACCGGAATCACCGCCAGCTCGGCGCTGTTGATGTTCATCCCTTTGCGGCCGCCGTTGTTTGAATAGCCGGCGTACAGGTGGTCCTGGTGCTCCACAGCGTACGGATAAGCGAGATTGGCGCGCGGGTGAGAGTCGCCCGGCCCCTCGGGAAACTCCGCGTTCCGGATCAAGTAGACGCGGCTGAAGTGCGCCTGTCCCCGGCGGCTCACGGCGATCGTCAACGGTGCGCGCCGTGCGCCCGTGTCCGCCGCCGTGGTGCAGATGAGGTAACGCTGCCCGGTGCTCAACACCCCCGCGCACGGCTTCGACGTTGCCATCGCCAAATTCGAGGGACGCATGGTGGTCCAGGTACGTCCGCCGTCCTGGCTGCGCGACACCAGCGCCATCGCCTCGCCTCCGTAGCGCCCGATGTTCAACACTTCGCCCCCGCTAACGATCACCGCCGACTCGCCCCACATCTTCTTCAAGCCTGGATCGCGCGGAATCACCACGTGATCCCAGCGCGTGAAGTCCCTACCGTGGCTCACCGCCACCGACGCCGGCTCGCCGCCACCCACCTGGAATCCGGCCATGATCCAGTTGCCGTTGGGCATCCGCACGGGGAAATGCATCGGCCAGAATCCATCGCGAACCACTACTCCGCGCGGCATCCACGCGCCAGTCCGCTCATTCAGCACGTAGGCCCGCGTGTGGACCCGTTCCCGCGCGCCGTGGAACGCACCCATGAACGCCCACAGCCGTCCGCGGTGCGAAAGAAACGATCCGTGGCTGACAGCGAGACCCTGGCCGGGATCTCCTGCATCGATCGTGAACACATCGCCCCACGTGCGCCCTCCGTCGGTGCTCACGCGTCCGCGCGCTTGTTCTCCCACCGTGTTTTCGACGGCCTTGTTGTGGCCGAACGAAGCGTAGAGCTTGCCTTTGTGCCAGGCCAGACCCACGCCGTGCAGGAATCCGTATCCATCGCGTTCCGGCTCATGGGCCTTGATCACCGAGAAGCGGACGCCGCGGAGAGGCGCGATCGCGCTGGCTTTGGGCAGCAGAACCGCCGGGTCCCAAAGCGGCGCGGGCGCCTCGGCCGCGGCGCAGGACAGCGTCGCGAGCAGTGTCCGCCGCGTCACTGGCGCGGCTCCCGCTTCTTCAGTGGCCGGCTGATCAGGACTTTGAGCCGCGACACCGGCGACACAAGCTGGCGCGCGAGAATGTCCTCCTCAGTGAACTTCGCGAATAGAATCTCGCCGTCGGTGGCGCGGTTGCGGTCATACGAGATGTAGATCGCGCCCTCCGGCGCCTGGAATCCATCGGGGTATGAAATGCCGCCGCGCTCGTCGAGCATCAAGCCGCCGCGCCAGGTGAGTCCTTCGTCTTGCGACAGCCACGCCGTCAACTTGGATCTGCCCTCGTGCGCATCCACGGTCTCGCCGTGCTTGACCAGCAGGATCCTGCCGGAAGCGAGCCTCCGGAGGTGAAACCGCGCCACGGGATGGCGGATGCCTGGCGGTTCGGTGGGCGCCGCCCAGGTCCGGCCGCGATCGGTGGAGGTGCTCTGCATCAGTCCCGCCGTGGTGCGGGCGAGCATCCACAGGCTGCCGTCCTTTCGCTCGACCGTCATGTGCTCGTCCCACGTGGCATTCGGGAAGGCGATATGGCCGTGCCTCTTCCAAGTCGCGCCCTCGTCGGTGGAAGCGAACAGGTTCGCGCCGCGATAGAAGTCGAGATCCCGGAATGCGCCGTCGAACGGACCGAATCCCTTTGGATTGAGCGACACCGGAAGCAGCCACTCGCCCGTCGAGAGGATGGTTGGCTTGTTCAGCGTGAATCCGTGCCAGATGCGCCGTGGCGCGGACCATTCCGGATTGTCCGCATCCGGATTCGCGCACACGCTCGACCACACTCCGGCGCGTCCGTCAAACTGTATCATCGACTGGCTGAAGAACAGCCACAGACGCCCGCGCGGATCAGTCCACACGTTGCCGACGAGCACGCCGCGGTACATCGGCAGGGCCTTCGACTGCGCGTCCACCACGAGGCGTGGCTGCGACCACGTGACTCCGTCGTCATCACTGGTGGCCAGCACGAAGAAGGCTTTCGGGCCGTCTTCACCCGCTACCCAGGCGGCCCACAGCCGGCCACCAGGGGTGCGCGCGATGCCGATCGTCATTCCGTAGTCGAGCTGATCGTAGGCGTATTGAGGCAGCGGCGAGGTGTTGAGCTTCGGCGGGATGAGCGCGAGATCAGCGATCCGCTCCATTGTCGCGATCTCGAAGGCGCGGGTCTGTTCTGGCGACAGGTCGAGCGCTTGCGCATACGCCAATGCGGGAAGCAGCAGCGCGATCAACCAGCGTGCGGCCCTCATGCGCGGGAGCCCGTCCCAAGCTCAGACATCCGCGCATGGAGCCGCGCATCGAACTGCTCAATCGTCTTGCGGACGGCGGGATCGCTGGAATGGATCAAGTTGGCAGCTTCAGCCGGGTCGCGCTTCAGATCGTAGAACTCGCCATGGCCCGGACGGCGAAGATCGCGGACCAGCTTCCATTCCGGCGTCCTCCACCCGCGCAGGTCGGCCTGGGTGCCATGGCGCATGTTGTATTCGGCATGGAGGCTGTTGTCCCAGCGCGTACGGCGGCCTGTGAGCAGTGGAGTCCAATCGCGGCCGCGGATGGTTGCGCCGGCGGGCACGGGCGTTCCGGTGAGCCGCAGCAGCGACGGAAACCAGTCGAGGTTCGAGATGGTCTGCTGGATCCGCGTGCCGGGCCGGATCCGCCGCGGAAACCGCACCACCGCGGGGACTCGTAACGACTGGTCATAGAGGTTCGGCCGGTCGCCACGATTGCCCTTCAGCATGAAGCGTCCGTTGCCCTTGTGCCAGATCCCGTTGTGGCCCATGTTCATTCCGTTGTCCCCGGTGAACACGACGATCGTGTCGCGCGCCAGATCAAGCTCGTCGAGCAGCGCGAGCACCCGGCCCACGTTCCGGTCCAGGCATGCGACGCTCGCCAGATACTCTCGCATCATGCGCTTGATCTCAGGCACATCCAGCTTGTCGAAGTCCGGATTCGGGATCGCCGGATCGAGATCCCGGAACCTCGCCCAGTCCGCATCGGGCAGCGGCAGCCAGGTCCGCGCCGGACCACCCGCGGCGTTCGACGCATGCGGCTCGCGGTAATGGCAACACAGCACGAATGGCTCCGCCTTGTGCCGGCGGATGAACTCGACCGCGTGGCTGGTGAAGATGTCCGGAGTCGAGCCGCGGAACTGCTTGGCGACACCGTCGACTTCGAGCAGCGGATCCATGGGACCCGAGCCGCCACCGAGGAATCCCGCGAAGTACTCGAATCCGAACCGCGAAGGATGGAACCGTGGCTGATAGCCGAGGTGCCATTTGCCCACCAGACCCGTGCGGTATCCGGCCTCGCGCAGGATCCGCGGCCACACCGGATGCTTCGGGTCGAGTCCTTTGTCCCGGTCGGCGGTGGGATTCAGGAAGTCTTCGATCCCAACTTCGAGCGCGTAGCGGCCCGTCATCAGGCTCGCCCGCGAAGGACTGCACACGGGCGTTGTCGTGAAGCTGTTTTCGAAATAGGCTCCTTCACGGCACAACCGGTCGGCGTGCGGTGTGCGCGTCTGCTTGTTGCCGGACGCGCCGAGTGTCCACGCGCCCTGGTCGTCGGAATAAAGGAAGACGATGTTGGGCTTGCGCGCGGCGGGCGCGAGTCCGGCTGCGATCAGTCCACGGCGTGTGATCATTTGGTAGTTGCCGTTCCCCGGCTCCTCCGAATATCATGGTTCGGCGCGGTCCCATCGCGCAAGGAGGGTCCATGAATCGCAGACATTTTGTTGCCGCAGCCGCGGCGGGTCCCCTGGCCGCATCCGCATCGGCCGCGGCCGCCCGGCTCGACCGGATTCCCGCACGCAGAACCGGCAAGGTGGAGATTGTGTTCAAATCGCCCGCCACCAAGCCAAATGGACTTCAGGCCACCAAGGACGGGCTGTGGATCATCGATCAGGGCGCCGGAAACCAGGCCCACCTGGTGACCTACAAGGACGGCAAGGTGATCAAGGGTTTCGAGACCGAGACGCAGTCATCAAGCGGCATCACGTTTGACGGCGAGGCGCTTTGGATCGGATCCACCTACAGCCGCGAGATCGTCCGCTGCGATGCCAACACCGGCAAGGCGATCAAGCGCCATTTCACACCGGGCGCGGGCGTCATTTACAAGATGGCGGGAGATGCACCGGCGCGGTCGAGCCCGGTGCCGCAACACCTGCGCCAGACGCCGCCGCCCAAGCCGGACGCGCCAAAGCGCGTGGGTGGATTCCAAATGGGCGAGGTCAGCTCGACCGCGCCCGGCACTGGCGCGCACGGGCAGGAGTGGCGCGACGGCAAGCTGTGGTTCTGCGTTCCGCCCTCGCGCCATGTCTACCGGATCGATCCGAAGACGTGGACCGTGGAGGTCCAGTTCCCGACAGCGGGCAACCGTCCGCACGGGATCGGGTGGGAAGGCAAGTACCTGTGGGTGACCGATTCGAACCTGAATGCGTTTTTCAAGCACGACCCGGAGACGGGTGTGATGGTGGAGAAGATCCAACTCGCCGATAACGATCCGCTCCCCCATGGCATGACGATTTGGGAAGGATACATGTGGTATTGCGACGATGTCGGGATCGTGTGCCGGTTCAAGCTGTAGCTCGTCCTTAGCGGGACTCCCTCGACGAATCGAGACCCGCGTTCAGCATGCGATCTACTGGGAAGAATCCACCGGAGCGAGGTGGCGCGAGCCGCTGACCCGCGGCGCCGTCTACTGAATCAGCCCCAACAGCCTTGCGGGATTGCGCTTGGAGATGATCGCAATCTCATCCACCGACATCCCAGCTCCCCTCAGACCCGCGAAGATCGTCTCCAGTCCATCCGGATGGAGCGGATTCCCGGCCTGGCCCAGGTCGCTCGACAGGATCACGTGATCGAGACCCACCTGGCGCATCGCCGCCGCATACTCCCCGAACGTCACCGAGCGTGTCGTGCCGATCATCGCGTTGCCGACGAACTCACAGAACGCGCCCATCGACGCGGCCTCGCGGAGCTGTGCCGTAGTCATCGACACCGGAGGCAGCATCCCGTGCGTCACCACCATCTTCCCGATCCCGCGCTTGCGGCCTTCGCTCACCAGCATCAGGACCTCAGCCGGGGTCGAGTGTCCAGTCGCGAGCACGAGCTTGGCAGCGGCGATAAAGTCGAGCACCTCGATCACCTCCGGCAGCAGCCTGCCGTTGCGCGACACGCTGACGAACGGACGCTTCTCGCCATTCGCGCGGACCTGGTTCTCCGAGTCGAACGTTGGCATCCACACCACGCGCCCGAAGTTGCCATCCACGCGCGCCATGCGCTCCACCGCCGCCACGTTCACGCCACCTACCGCACGGTTTAACGCGATGCCGCCGAACACCTCCAAACGCGGCGTCAGCTTCCGCGCCAGCGTGGCAAGCGAGGCAGTGGATTCGTAATGGTTCTTGAGCACGATCGCGCGCAGGCCGCGGGATTCGGCAAGCCGGGCCGCCGACAGCGCGTCGATCGACCGCGGCACGACATCGGGGCCGGAGTGGACGTGAATGTCGACAACGCCCTCCAGTGTTTGAGCTCCGCCCGCGGCGGCAAGGTGCAACAGGATCAGCAAGATTCGCATGGAAGTGAATTCCGGTATGGCCTTCATAGAAATTTTAGATTGGACCCGTCCGAATTGACCATCATAGTCTGGAGAAGAATGGTAGAAGTCATGGATGCATCCCAAGTCGACGTCCTGCACCGGATCAGCAGCATCGTGTCCTCCGAATTGAGCCTGGATGAAATGCTGGGCGAAGTGCTGGGACTCACGGTCCAGGTGACCGCCTGTGACGCGTGCCTGGTGTACCTGATTGAGCATGGGACGGGAGAGATCGTGCTGCGCGCCTCCCAGCTTCCGCACGCCAAGGAACTGGACGTGCTGCGCATGAACGTGGGTGAAGGCGTGACGGGCTGGGTGGCCGAACACAAGTCGGTGGTCGCGCTCGGATCGCGGGCTGGAGCAGATGAGCGGTTCAAGGTCTTTCCAGCTCTGATCGAGGACACTTACGAGGCGTTCCTGTCGGTCCCGCTGATGAGCGCGGGCGAAGCGATCGGCGTAATCAACGTGCATCACCGCAAGCCGCGCCAGCATCCGGCGGAGGAGATCTCGCTGCTCACGTTCATCGGCGAGCAGATGGGCGGAGCGATCTCCCGTGCGCGCCTGGAGGATGCCAACAACCGGCTGCAGGAGGAAACCGCTGAGCTCAAGCGCGAGCTCGAGACACGCAAGGTGGTGGAGCGCGCCAAGGGGATCCTGCAGCGGAGCCACGGCCTTACGGAAGAGGAGGCCTACTTGCGGCTGCGCAATGAATCGAGGCGCATGCGGCGTCCGATGAAAGACCTCGCCGAGGCCATTATTCTAGCCGAGGAGTTGAACCGGCAGCGGTCCGAGACCTAACGGATTCCCGGAATCCAGGCTCGCACGCGGCGTTCATAATCGGGAAACTCGCGCGGGAAAGCCGCTCGCAGGAGTCCGTCTTCGGCCTGGATCCGGCGCTCGGTTCCGGCAGCGAACAACACCAGAGCCACCGCCGACACGGCCCAGGCGCACAGCGTGAGGCACCAGGCGGCGAGAATCAGGAAGAACGCGAGATACAGCGGGTGCCGGAGCACGCCATAGGGTCCGGTGGTGATGAGCTGATGGTCCGCGGTGATGACTGCCTGGATCCGCCACTGGCGTCCGAGATGGAGGAGCGCCGACCAGGCGAGAGCAATTGCGGCCGCGGCGAGCACCAGCGAAACGGGGAGGAGTTGTGCCCGGTATTCGCGCGCCACCACCCATGACAGCAAGACGCCAGCGGCTTGGAGCGCGAGTCCTGCTCCGGAACGCGGGTCGCGCCGGACACGCGTCTCCGGCTCTGGGTTGGGCCCGCGCTGCCGCCGCACGCGCAGGTGTCCGGCAGCGAAGGCGGCGAAGAAGAGGGTCCAGGAGAGCACCAGCCAGCGCATGTGCGATCAGGCTACCATGACAATCGCCATGCAGCCGGGGATCAGTTGGACTGGGGCGCTCGACATCCGCACCAAATGGCCCGCTACGCCGGAATCCGGTCCGTCGCCCGCGCAAGCATAGCGCCTGCGCGTACTGCGATCTTCCTCTCAACAACCTCTGTGCGCAGATATCCCATCGCCACGCTCTTGCCGGACGCCGGTGAAAACGCGGACGACGTGATCTCGCCCACGTCCTTGCCCTCCACCAGGATCTTCGTCCCTGCCGCCGGCGGCTCCGCGGAATCGACCGTGAACTGCACCAGCTTGCGGTTCACTTGCCCGCGCGACCGGACCCGCTCCACGATCTCCTGCCCCAGGTAGCAGCCCTTGCTGAAATGAACCGCGCGCAAGAGTTGCGTCTCATGCACGATGTTGGCCGGACCGAAGTCCTCGCCGAACTTCGGCCGCGCATTCTCGATGCGGACCGAAGCGATCTCTTCGGGCGTGACGGGGATCGCGCCTGTGCCCATCAACCAGCCCTCCACCCCGCCCGCCTGGTTGCGATCGGCGAAAATCCGGTAGCCGGGCTGGCCCGTGACACTCAACGCGGCGATCGAGCCGTTCTGCCAGGCGATCCAGTTGCCCGGTTCGGGAAGGGCGGAGGTCGTGACGTCCTGCAACATCCGCTCAGCGAGCGGACCCTCTACGCCGAACACGCATCTGGAATCGGTCAGATCCTGCACCGTGCAATCGTCGGCGATGATGTACTTTTCGAGATGGCCGGCCACCGCCTGGCGAGCCTCCGGCTCAGTATCGAGGATCAACGTTTCGTCGCCCGCCAGCACGTTGCAGTCGCTCAAGATGCGGCCCTGGGCCGACAACAGGAATGCGTAACAGCCCTCGCCGGGCCGGAGTTCCTCAATGTGGTTCGTGCACATGGCGTGCAAGAGGCGGACCCGGTCCTCTCCACTGAGTGCGATCAGTCCGCGTCCGGTAAGATCGAGCAGTCCCGCCCCTTCGCGAAGCGCCTTGTATCCTTCCGTCGCGGCGGCCATCACTGGGACAGGGACCTCAGGTATCCGGAGAGCAGGACGATCACGAACCCCGAAACGGCGGCGCCGGTCAAGAGCCGGCTCTGTTTCGCGCTGTCGGCACGGCAGGCGAGGACAACTACCGCGATCACGTGGAGCGCGAGCAGGAATTTGATTCCGAACACCATGTGATAGGGCTTCGGCACAGCCGTTTTTTGCAGGAAGTTGTACAGCCCGCTGGCGAGGATTGCCGCCCCCGCGCCCAATGCCCAAGGCCGGAAACGTAGACCTGTGCCGGGCGGCCACTGGCCGCGCAACGCGAAGTGGGAAAACAGTGCTCCCCCAACCAGGATCATCGCGCAAAGGATGTGAATCCAACGCGAGGCAAGTGGAATGAATTCGTTCATCCTTCACCATATTACAATGGGTCCGAATGCGACTTTCCGTTATTGCCGTCACGCTCGCAATTGTCCAAGCGGGCCACGCCGAGATCCGGTTCAACCGGGACATCCGGCCCATCATGGCGGCGACCTGCTACCAATGCCACGGACCGGACGCCAGTACACGGATGGCTGGGCTGCGGCTTGACCTGCGGGAAGAAGCACTCAGGCGTACGCAGTCCGGCGTCACCCCCATCGTTCCCGGTGACCCGGCGATGTCCGCCGTAATGGACCGCGTGTTTTCCACCAACGCCGCGCGCGTGATGCCGCCCAAGCACGTCCACAAGGATCTCACGCAGGCGCAAAAGGACGCGCTCCGGCAGTGGATCGCCGAAGGCGCCAAGTATGAAAGCCACTGGGCGTACGAGCCGGTCCGCAGACCCGCGGTTCCGGATGGCAGCGGCAACCCCATCGACGGCTTCATCGCGGCCCGGCTCCAGCGCGAGGGCATCGTGCCGGCGCCCGAAGCCAACCGCCGGACCCTGATCCGGCGCGTGTCGCTTGACCTCACTGGAATCCCGCCCACACCGGCCGAGATCCGCGAGTTCGAGAACGACCGCTCGCCCGCGGCCTACGAGAATCTGGTCGACCGCCTCCTCAGCTCCCGGCGCTACGCCGAAAAGCAGGCCCTCTACTGGCTCGACGCGATCCGTTATGCCGACACCTGCGGGTTCCACGGGGACAATCCGTTCCCGGCCTGGCCCTATCGCGATTACGTTCTCAATTCGTTCCTGAGCAACAAGCCGTTCGACCAGTTCACGCGCGAGCAGATCGCGGGCGACCTGCTGCCCGGCGGCGCGGTTGAAGCGCGCGTCGCTTCAGCCTACAACCGAATGAACAGGACCTCGGCGGAAGGCGGACTTCAGCCCAAGGAGTACCTGGCCAAGTACGCGGCGGACCGCGTCCGGACCACCACACAGGTCTGGCTCGGCAGCACGCTCGGCTGCGCCGAATGCCACGACCACAAGTTCGACCCGTTCACGGCGCGCGACTTCTATTCCTTCAAGGCCTTCTTCGCCGACATTAAGGAGACCGGCCTGGTTCCCGACCGCGGAGCTGCCGCATGGGGCAGCCAACTCGCGCTGCCATCGCCGGAACAGAAGTTGCGGCTGGGGGAACTCGATCGCCGCCTGGAGGCTGCTCGCGCCGCCGTTCCCGCATCGCCGGCGCCCGAGTGGGAGAAGTCCGTGCTCGACAGCTACACGGCGGGCGAGCTCCAGTGGCATTACCAGAAGCCGGTGGCGGCTGAGGGCTCGCGCGGTTCGAAGCTCGAGATCTTCAACGACCGCCCTGTACACGCGATGTTCCAGGAAGGGGCTTCGATCGTTTCAGAACAGAAGAATGGCGACGGGCTGGTGATCGCGAGTGGTCCTGTTCCGGACAGCGAAACCTACACCATCACGCTGCGGCCGGGCGCCGGACGTTGGACGGCTCTGGCCGTAGAGGCCGTGCAGGATGAGAGCCTGGCCGGAGTCCGCGCCGCGCGTGGGTCTGACCGGCTGGTGATCAGCGAGGTGGAAGCGGAAGTGAACGGCGTCCGCGTACCGTTCGACCTGGCCACGAGCAACCTCACCAACGCGACCAAGGAGCATCCGGCGATGGCCACCATCGACGGTGATCCCGCCACAGGCTGGGGGATGACCAGCTACGGCCACAGCGGCAACATGGCTTTGGCGCTACGCTTCGCAAAGCCGGTCGAGACAACGGAGCCGTCAAGCATCACCGTCCAGATCCGGCATGACACGCCCTACCGGCGCGCGCTCGTTGGACGCTTGCGTCTGGCGCTGTCCCGTGCAGTTCACGCCTGGCCGCATCCGAAGGGCCTGCCCGACGCCCTTGTGGCGGCGCTCCGCAAAGCGCCGGCGGAGCGTACAACAGAGCAAAAGGACCAGATTACCTCCTACTTCCGATGGACTCAGCCGGGCGCTGCCACCATCGAAAAGCTCGAAGCGGAGCGCGGGATGATCGAGTTCGCGATTCCCCGCGTGGTGGTCACCGAATCAGTGACGCCCGAGCCGGTCCGGATCCTGCCTCGCGGAAACTGGATGGACGGCAATGGCGCGGTCGTCGATCCGGCCATTCCCGCCTTCCTCGGCCGCGTCGACACGGGCCGCCGGTTGACGCGTCTCGACCTGGCCGCCTGGCTCGTCTCGCGCAACAATCCACTCACAGCGCGTGTCTGGGTGAACCGGACCTGGCGGCAGTTGTTTGGTACAGGACTTTCGCGTGTGCTCGATGACGTGGGCTCGCAAGGCGAACATCCCGTCCACGCGGAACTGCTCGACTGGCTCGCCGCGGAGTTCATGGAGAAGTGGGACATGCGCCACATCGTCCGCACCATCGTGCTCAGCAAGACCTACCGGCAGTCGTCTGATCCGCGGCCCGATGTGGACGCGCGCGATCCAGGGAACCGGCTGCTGTCGCGTCAAAGCAAGCTGCGCGTCGAAGCCGAACTGGTGCGCGACATTGTCCTGTGGACGTCGGGATTGCTCACCGAAAAGTTCGGCGGCCCCAGCATCCGCCCGCATCAGCCGGAGGGATTCCTGGCGGCGCTGAACTTCCCCAAGCGCGACTATTCGGCGTCACGCGGCGAGGATCTCTACCGGCGCGGGCTCTATGTCCAGTGGCAGCGGACGTTCCTGCACCCGGAAATGGCGGCGTTCGACGCGCCGACACGCGAGGAGTGCAGCGTCAACCGCGCCACGTCGAATACGCCGGTCCAGGCGCTGGTGCTGCTCAACGATCCGACGTATGTCGAGGCTGCGCGCGTCTTTGCGCAGAACATGTGGAAGGACGGAGGCAAGGCGCTGAACGCGAGGATCGGCTGGGCCTTCCAGCGCGCTGTGGGACGGAGCCCGGATGCGGTGGAACAACGGGTTCTCACCGGGCTCTACCAGGAGTCGCTGCGCCAGTTCAAGCAGAGTCCCACCTCTGCGAAGGCGTTGTTGGGCGTTGGAGACGCCCCCGCCGTGGAGCGCGCGAATGCCGCGGAGATGGCGGCGCTGACCAGTGTCGCGCGCGCGATACTCAACACGCATGAAGTGATCACGAGGAATTGAGTCATGAACCATCCATTCGACCGGGCCCGGCGGACGTTCCTTGGCCGTGGATTCGCCGGGCTGGGCGCCTTCGCGCTGGCATCGCTCACTGGACGCGCGCGTGCGGACAAGTGGGACGGCGTGGTGAGTCCGCTTCATCATCCGGGCAAGGCCAAGCGCGTCATTTTCCTGTACCAGGCCGGTGGACCTTCGCATCTCGAAGTTCTCGATCCCAAACCGAAGCTGGCTGAAATGCATGGCAAGTCGATGCCCGAGTCGTTCACCGCTGGACAGCAGATCGCGCAGCTCCAGGGCAAGGCGCTGGTTTGTTATGGGCCGCAGCTCGAGTTCCAGCGGTTTGGAACGTCGGGGCAGCAGATCTGCTCGCTGTTTCCCAGGATCGGAAGCGTCGCGGACGACTTGTGCATTGTGCGGTCAATGCACACCGAGCAGATCAATCACGATCCCGCGCACACGGTGATGAACACCGGATCGATCATCACGGGCCGGCCAAGCATGGGTTCGTGGATCCTCTATGGGCTCGGCGCCGAGGCCCAGGACCTGCCCGGCTACGTCGTGCTGATGTCGTCGGGCCGGGGCGGACAGATGCAGCCGATCGCCGCCCGGCAATGGTCTGCCGGATTCCTCCCGGGCCGTTTTCAGGGCGTGAAGCTCAACTCGATTGGAGATCCGGTGCTCTACATCCGGAATCCTCCGGGCGTGTCCACGGCAATGCAGCAGAAGTCGATTGAAGCCATCAATGCGCTCAACCGCCGGCAGCATGAGGCGCTGCTCGATCCCGAGGCGCTCACGCGGATCTCGCAGTACGAGATGGCGTTCAGGATGCAGGCGAGCGTCCCGGACCTGGTCGACCTTTCCAAAGAGCCCAAGCACGTGTTCGAGCGCTACGGAGCGCAGCCGGGCGACGGATCGTTCGCGTCCAATTGCCTTCTGGCACGGCGGCTGGCGGAACGCGGAGTCCGGTTCATCCAGCTCTATCACCGCGACTGGGACCACCATGGCGCTGTCAAGTCCAACGTGACACTCAAGGCGCAAGAGGTGGATCAGCCGACGGCTGCTTTGATCCGCGACCTCAAGGATCGCGGAATGCTCGATGAGACGCTGGTGGTCTGGGGCGGCGAATTCGGGCGCACTCCGATGTCACAAGGCGGCGATGGCCGCGACCATCACATGCGGGGCTTCAGCTACATCCTGGCGGGCGGCGGCGTCAAGGGCGGGATCTCCTACGGCGCGACCGACGAACTCGGATACGCCGCGGTTGAGGATCCGGTGGGCGTGAGCGACTTCCACGCGACCATGCTGCACCTGTTGGGGATCGACCACAAGCGGCTCACGGTGAAGTTCCAGGGGCTGGACGCGAGGCTGACTGGAATTTCGGGGAACGTCGTGCGGGGAATCCTCGCCTGATCAGGCTGCGGTCCAGACGCGTTCGCCATCGAGCCAAACTGCGCGGATCGTGATATCGGCTCGTCCGGCATCAAAGTCGAACTCAACGATGTCGGCCGCGGCTCCGGGGGCGAGCCCCTTCTGATTCGCGGGGATCCGGCCACAGCGGGCCGGATTGATCGAAGCCATCGTGATGGCCTCATTGAGACGAAGCCCGGCGAGCTTCATCAGATTCCCGACACCGGTGTCCATGCGAAGCGCGGATCCGGCCAGGCGCTCCTGGCCCACGAGCGTCACCCGGTCGCCGGGCTCGTGCAACTCGACATCCACTTCACCAAGGCGGTACATGCCTGGCTTGCATCCGGCAGGCATCACCGCGTCGGTGGTCAACACCGAGTGCTCGATCCCCTTGGCGCGCAAAGCCACCTTGAGGAAACTCGCGGGCAAGTGGATCCCATCGGCGATGAAGCTGGCGGCAAGGCGGTCGTCGGCCAACTGGTCCCACATGTAGTTGGGATGGCGCAGGATGAACTTGTGGGCGCCGTTGCCGAGGTGCGTCGACATGGTGGCGCCGGCGCGCACCGCGTCGTCAATCTGCGCGGCGTTGGCGTTGGTGTGTCCGATCGACATCACCACCCCGTGGCGGACCGCGTGCTCGATATAGGCGCAGGCGCCCGGCCACTCCGGCGCGATGGTGATCAGCTTGATCTGGCCCTCGGAAATGTCCATCCAGCGGCGGAACTCGTCAGTGTCGGGCGGACGCACCGCCGGAAGCGGGTGTGCGCCACGCGGTCCGTCCTCAGCGGAAATGTAGGGGCCCTCGATGTGGAAACCCACCATCGATTTCCCGTGCAGCGGCAGTTCAGCCTTGGCCTTGGCCAGGTTGGCGATGGCACCCGCCATGAAGGCGGGCGATCCGGTGATGACGGTGGGGAAAAGCCGGGTCACCCCGGTCGACCACAGGACCTCAATTGAGTGGGCGATCTTGTCCACCGGCGTCCCGGGCGAACAGTAGTCCGCCCCAGCGAAGCCGTTGACCTGGATGTCCACCCATCCGGGGGAGAGGTACCGCGAGCTTGAGGTGGTGAGAAGAGGGTTCACCGACTCGATCGCCGTGGTGAAGACGACCTCCGCGGGGGCGCCACTCAGGGCGTTGACGCCGCTACATTTCTTAGGTTCCATGTTTTATCCACAACATTTCCACAGAAGCATCCCTGCAACCAATTGATTCTAAAGCAAATCAATTCTTGTTAAAAACAGCTTTTCCACACTTTAGGCGCTAGCGCAATCCGGCGGATCCTGCTACAACTATAACGATCCGTAGCGGGCGCGAGCCAGCGGGTAATCTCGGGGGAGGTGACCGCAGGTTGGCGCCCGCCGTTTCGTTTGGGGGCTAGGCGGCAGCCAAAACGGGGACGGGGGTCAACCACCCGTGGCGGTCAGGTATTGTGCCCTGAACCACACCGAAGAAATCGGCTTGGAGCACTTCCGTGATCGGACCTCGCCGGCCCCGGCCGATCGGATACCGGTCGATCGAGCGGACCGGGGTGACCTCGGCGGCGGTGCCGGTGAAGAAGATTTCGTCGGCGATGTAGAGCGACTCGCGCGGGATGTTGATCTCGATGACCGGAATTCCGCGGTCGCCGGCCAGCGTGACCAGCGTGTCGCGCGTGATCCCCGGAAGCACCGCGGCCGAGAGCGGCGGCGTGTAAATTTTGCCGTCCCGGATCACGAAAATGTTCTCGCCCGAGCCCTCGCTGACGTACCCCTGGACATCGAGCGCGATGCCCTCGGCGTAGCCGTTCACGTCCGCCTCCATCCGGATGAGCTGGGAGCTGAGGTAGTTTCCACCAGCCTTGGAGAGCGTCGGCATCGTGTTGGGGGCGTTGCGGTTCCAACTGGAGATGCAGACGTCGACGCCTTCGGCCAGCGCTTCGGCGCCGAGGTACTTGCCCCAGTCCCAGCAGGCGATGAACGTCTCGATGGGATTGTTGCGGGGCATCACGCCGATGTCCCCATATCCGCGCAGGATGATGGGGCGGATGTAGCAGGATTTCATGCGGTTAACGGCCACCAGGTCGACCATGGCCTGGCCGAGCTGGTCCGCGTTGAAGCCGATCATTTCTTCGGTGATCCGGTAGATCCGGGCGGAGTCGACGAACCTCCGGGCATGTTCCGGCAGGCGGAAGATGGCGGGGCCGGCCGGGGTCTCGTAGCATCGCACGCCTTCGAACACGGAACTGCCATAGCTCACCACGTGCGACAGTACATGGATCTTGGCATCCTCCCACCGGATGAACTTTCCGTTGTGCCAGATCTTTTCAGTGGGTGTCATTGAATAATTATAACGGTATAAGCGGAATCTTTGTCCCTGCCTTTGCATCCTAACGTCCGGACGGTACAATCACTGGAGGAGCGCTGAACGAATGAGAGCCGCACGCATTGTTTTCGTACTGGCCGTGGGGGCCGTCCTGGCCCTGGCCCAGCAGAAGAACAACCAACCCAAACCTCGCAATCTGAAGCCCGGGTTCAACCTGTTCAGCAAGGACCAGGATGTGCAGATGGGCCGTGAATACGCCGCCCAGGTGGAACAGCAGTTCGTGGTGGTCAAGAACGAGGAAGTGAACGCGTTCGTGCGGAACATGGGCGAGCGCCTTGCGAAGAGTTCCCTCGCCGACAAGTATCCCTATACGTTCAAAGTCGTCCAGGAGAAGAGCATCAACGCATTCGCTCTGCCTGGCGGTCCGACCTTCACCCACACTGGACTGATCTCTGCCGCCGACAACGATTCGCAGGTGGCCGCCGTGCTTGCCCATGAGATCGCCCACGTCGCACTGCGGCACGGCACCAATCAGGCATCGAAGGCGAACCTGATTCAGCTCCCAGCGGTGCTCGGCGGAGCGCTCATCGGCAATGGCGGCCTCACCGGGACGCTCGCGCAACTGGGTATCGGACTAGGCTCCAACTCGGTGCTGCTCAAGATGGGCCGCAACGCCGAACGGGACTCGGATCTGCTCGGAACCCGCATGATGGCCGAGGCGGGCTACAATCCGGTCGAAATGGCGCGCTTCTTTGAGAAGCTCCAGGCGGAAAACGGCCGCTCCGGCAGGCTTACCGAGTTCTTCGCGAGCCATCCGAATCCGGAGAACCGCGTCAAGTCCATCCAAGCCGAAATCCTCATGCTGCCGGCGCGGACCTATGACGCGGAATCGGGGCAGATCGGACGCATCAAGGAGATCATCAAGGGGATGCCAGATGTGCCGAAGCCCAAGCCGCAGCCAGGCCAGCCTGGAGCGCAGGGGGGTGGCGGCGGACAATCCGGTCCCCAGCCCGCCGGCAATCCGGGCGACTACCGCTCCGCGCGCCCGTCGCAAAGCCTGCGGCAGTTCCGCAGCCAGGCCGCGGCTTTCAACTACCCGGAGAACTGGCAGATCGCGGGCGACCAGAATGCACAGGAAGTCGTGATCGCCTCGCCGGCCGGCGTGTTCCAGGGCGGCGGGATCGGATACGGCGCTATTGCCGGACTCTCACAATCGCGCGGCCGCCCGAACCTGCAGAACGACACGCAGGCGCTCATCCAGACGTTCCAGCAGCGGGATCAGAATCTCCGCGTGGGCAACTCGCGCGGGTTCCGGCTGCAGTCGGGCGCCGCGGCGATCGCGACACGGATGACTTCGCCGTCGCCGTTCCAGGGGCAGACCGAGGCCGACGTCCTGGTCACCGTGGAGCATCCATCCGGCGTGTTCTATCTGCTGTTGATCGCGCCTGAAGGCGACCTGGGCGCGGCGCAGCCGGTGTTCGACGCGATGATCGATTCCATTCAGGTTCCCCGTTGACGGTCGCTTACGACGCCATCCTGTTCGACTTCGATGGCGTGCTGGTGGACAGCGAGCCGGTGCACTATGAATGCTGGCGGGGCGTGGTCGAGCCTTATGGTTTCCACTTGACCTGGGAAGACTACGCCGCGCGCTGCATTGGAATCTCCGATCACGCCATGATCCGGTCGCTGTGCCGGATCATGGACCGGGACGATCTGTTCGATCCCATCTGGAGCCAATACGGCGCGAAGAAGGAAGAGTTCCGCCGCAGGATGATCGATGATCTGCCGATGCCCGAGCCGCTGCGGCGGCTGATCCTTGAGCTTGAGGGTCCGAGGCTGGCGGTGGTGAGCTCGAGCGGCCGGCTGGA
>Ga0194132_10005189_pt1 | contig 21386 bp, 26 predicted proteins | sample TA2KigOf80mmetaG_FD_148612 | JGI IMG/M metagenome (GOLD analysis project Ga0194132, IMG submission 148612) | Freshwater microbial communities from Lake Tanganyika, Tanzania - TA2015054 Kigoma Offshore 80m | ecosystem: Environmental > Aquatic > Freshwater > Lake | place: Tanzania: Lake... | reverse complement strand
ACGCCCGTGGCGACGCGGCGCTCCTTCGCGTGCTGCACCAGGCCTCGCGCGTCCAGGGTGCGCGTCTCGGGAAAGATGGGCGCCCCGCGCAGTATCTGGTCCACCGTGCGGGCCACGTCCAGGTGCACGGTCACCTTGCTCCACGACTGTATCTCCACCAGCACGTCGAAGGTCGGCGGCGCGCGCCGCTCCAGAATCGTCTTCTGTGTCCGCCGCCGGCGCGCCTCCTCGTCGCTCAACGTCACCGTGTGCACGCCGCCGACGAGGTCGGCCAGCGTGGGGTTGACCAGCAGGTTTTCGAGGGTGTTGCCGTGCGCCGTCGCGATCAGCTGCACGCCGCGCTCCGCGATCGTCCGCGCGGCGGCCGCCTCCTGCTCCGTGCCCATCTCGTCGATGATGATGGCCTCGGGCATGTGGTTCTCGACCGCCTCGATCATCACCGCGTGCTGCAGCGCCGGCGTCCGCACCTGCATGCGGCGCGCTCGGCCGATGGCCGGGTGCGGTATGTCGCCGTCGCCGGCGATCTCGTTCGACGTGTCGACGATGATCACGCGCTTGTGAGCCTGGTCGGCCAGCACGCGAGCCACCTCGCGCAGCATCGTCGTCTTGCCCACGCCGGGACGCCCCAGCAGCAGCACGCTCTTGCCGGACAGCACCAGGTCTTCCACGACGCGCGCGGTGCCGAAGACGGCGCGGCCGACCCGCGACGTGAGGCCGACGACCTTGCCGGTGCGGTTGCGGATGGCCGAGATGCGGTGCAGAGTGCGCTCGATGCCGGCTCGGTTGTCGTCGCCGAACACACCGATCCGCGCGGTCACCCAGTCGAGGTCGGCCTCGGTCGCCTCCTCGTTGCCGAGATCGACCTCGCGGTCGGCGTAACGGGCCTCCGGCAGCCGCCCCAGGTCCATCACGATCTCCAGCAGCTTGTCCGTGTGCCCTTCGGTGTCCACCGCGTTCTGCACCGCGGGCGGCAACGTGTCGAGCAGCGTCCTCAAATCGTCGGTCGCCACCTGCCAGGGCGATGGCTCCGGAACATGTGGTTGGGTCATGTTTGCTCGCAACCCCTCCAGGCCATCAGGCTTGCACCGGCACGAGCGCCGGCTCCTTGATGGGCTTCGCCACCATCCGAACGAACACGGAATAAGACTGCCGTGGCGTCCACCCCTGATCGCGCAGCACCCGCCCAATGGCGTCTTGGTGCGTGGGCACCACCCATTGCGGCTGCAGCCGCCCGCCCGCCAGGCGCGATGCGTCGGCGACGAGGCCCGCCGCCAGCGGTGCCGTGTCGTGGTGGGCCACGGCGTCCAGCGTCAACGCTTGGCCCTTCTTGGCGATGCGGAGCCAGGCCCGCAGCCTGCCCACGTCCTCCGACACATATTCGGCCACCGAGCCGCCGGGGGCTTCGTTGGCGTCTTGCCACTGTTCCAACGTGAGGCCGGTGAGCGGGCGGATCGACGCCGGCACCACGCTGTTGTACAGCCGGAAGATGCCGTGCGCGTCGGCGGCCGTCGCGAGCCGCAAGTGCAGCGTCGGCTCGCCGGCGGCCGGCGGCCACGCGCGCTGGAGGCCGTGGACATCCTCGGCGTAGGCGGGCATGAAGCCGGCGCGGCGCGCTGCCCGCGCGATGGGGTGCCCGTGGGGCACGCGCAGAAACAGGCGTTCGCAGCCCTGCTCGCTGACCCAGCCCGCGCAATACTCCAGCAGGTCGCTGGCGTCGTCCATCGTGCCGTCGGCGCAGACGAGGTGCGCCAGCTCCCACGCGCGCCTGCCGTTGCGCGGTCGCACCACGGCGACGCCGTTCAGGTCGGTCTTGCGGACGGAGGCGAAGGCGTGCTGCGCGGTGGTGGGTGGAAAGCTCCAGCGCGAGAGCTCGAGCAGGTTGAACGAGTGCTTGGGCCGCGCGATGGAAGCGCGCGTGAAGGCGAGATCGCTGCCGGCCAGGCGGCCGGGCAGCAACTGGCGCGGTATGTCGCTGGGGCGCAGGTCCCGTATCATGTCGTCGCTCGGCTTGCCATCATCTCCACGAAGTAACGGTGCACCCGGCCGTCGCTGGTCAGCTCCGGGTGGAACGAGGTCGCCAGCAGGTTGTCCTGCCGCGCGGCGACCACCGAGCCATCCCACAGGCTCGCGAGCGTCTCGACGCTCGGGCCCGTTTCCAAGACGATCGGAGCGCGGATGAAAACGGCGCGATAGGGGCCGCCTTCGACCCCGCGGATGTCGAGATCGGTCTCGAACGAATCGACCTGCCGGCCGAAGGCGTTGCGCCGCGCCACGATGTCCATCAACCCCAGCGGCTGCGGTCGGTCGTCGGCCAGGCGCTTCGCCAGCATGATGAGCCCGGCGCAGGTGCCCCACACCGGGTTGCCGGCGCTGGCGAACCGCGTGATGGGCTCGCGCAGGTCGTACATGTCCATCAGCTTGGCCATGGTGGTGCTCTCCCCGCCGGGGATGATGAGCGCGCCAACGCCGGCCAGCTGCTTCGTGGTGCGGATCTCGCGTGCGTCGACGCCAAGCCGTCGCAGCGTCGCGATGTGCTCGGCGAAGTCACCTTGGAGGGCCAGGACGCCAACGCTACGCAACTGGCTCAACCTACCAACCCCGGCTAGCCAGCAGCTCCTCCGGCTTCATCGAGCGAGCGCTGATGCCCACCATCGCCTCGCCCAAGCCCTTGGATGCCTCCGCGATGGCGGCGGGGTCGTTATAGTGTGTCACGGCCTTCACCACGGCCTTCGCGCGGGCCGCGGGGTTGCCGGACTTGAAGATGCCGGAGCCGACGAACACGCCGTCCGCCCCCAGCTGCATCATCAGCCCGGCGTCGGCGGGCGTCGCCACGCCACCGGCGGCGAAGTTCACCACGGGCAGCCGGCCCAGCCGCTTCACCTGCTCCACCAGCGCGAGCGGCGCGCCGATCTCCTTGGCGAACGATGCCAACTCGTCGTCGGGCAGGTGCTGCGCCCGGCGTATCTGCTGCATCACCGTCCGCATGTGCCGCACCGCCTCCACGATGTCGCCGGTGCCCGCCTCGCCCTTCGTGCGGATCATCGCCGCGCCCTCGGCAATGCGGCGCAATGCCTCGCCAAGGTCGCGGGCGCCGCAGACGAACGGCACCGTGAAGTCGTGCTTCCAAACGTGGTGGTTGTCGTCGGCGGGCGTCAGCACCTCGGATTCGTCGATGTAGTCGACGCCCACGGCTTGCAGCACCTGCGCCTCGACGAAGTGGCCGATGCGGCACTTCGCCATCACGGGGATCGTCACCGCCTTCATGATCGACTCGATCATGCCGGGGTCCGACATGCGCGCGACGCCGCCGTCACGGCGGATGTCGGCGGGCACCCGTTCCAGCGCCATCACCGCGCACGCGCCGGCGTCTTCGGCGATCTTCGCCTGCTCCGCCGTCACGACGTCCATGATGACGCCGCCCTTCAGCATCTGTGCAAGCCCGGACTTCACCTCGAACGTGCCGGTTTCTCTTTGCGTCGTCAAGCTAGTTCCCCACGGGTGCGACGAATGGTGCCGAATAGACGCATTATAACGCCCGCGCGCGCGTGGTCACAACGACGGCCGCGACGCCGGTCGCGGCCGTTCGCGCGGCGCCCGCGCGACATTGACGCCCTGCCCGCGCGGCGATAGCCTGCTGCCGCGTTCCACATCTCGCCGCGAAAGGCATGCCGATGCTCTACGACCTGCGTACCTACACGCTGAAGCCCAACACGGCCCCCGAATACCTCAAGCGTTGGGTGGAGGCCTATCCCGTGCGCGAGGCCTACTCGAAGCTCGGCGGCCTCTTCACCACTGAGATCGGCCCGCTCAATCAGGTCATCCACATCTGGCCCTACAAGAGCCTCACCCACATGGAGGAGGTGCGCGGCGCCGCCGCGAAGGACACCTCGCGCCGCTGGCCGCCCAAGGGCGACGACGTGCTCGTGACCATGGACACCGAGCTCATCAACTCGGCGCCCTTCATGGAGGAATGGACCGGCGAGCCGAGACAGCTTGGCGGCATCTACGAGCTCCGCGTCTACACCTACCAGGTGGGCGCGATCCCCGAGGTACTCAAGATATGGGCCGAGTCCGTCCCGGTGCGGGCCAAGTATTCGCCCTTCGTCGGCGTGTGGACCAGCGCCGGCTTCGGCGGCGTGATGAACAAGCTCTACCACATGTGGGCCTACAAGGACTTGAACGAGCGCCAGCGCATTCGCGCCGAGGCGGGCAAGGACCCCTCCGGTAAGTGGCCGCCCAAAACGAGCCAGTGGATGCTGAGCCAGGAGTCGAAGATACTCATTCCGCACGCCACGTCCGCGATGCGGTAGCCGTCACTAGCCTCACGCGCGGGCGGCGGCCCGGAGGCCGCCCGCCCGGCGCTCCAGAGAGGGATCATGCCAGGCCCCAGGGTCCATGTCATCGGCACCGGCGGCACCATCGGCACCTTGGGCCGCCACCGGCTCGACCTCACCGAGTACGGCGCCTTCGGCCAGCCCATCCTCATCGACGGCCTGCTCGCCCGCATTCCCGAGGCGGCGCAGGTCGCCCAGGTCACGCACGAGCAGCCCTTCATCGAAGACTATAAGACGCTGGCGATGGGCCCGGACCAGTGGGTCGCCCTTGCCCAGCGCTGCAACGAGCTGTTCGCCGGAGACGGCGACCTCTCCGGGGTCGTTATCACGCACGGCACGAACCTGCTAGAGGAGACGGCCTTCTTCCTGCACCTGACGGTGCGCGACGAGCGTCCCGTCGTCTTCACCGGCTCGCAGCGACCCCCCACCGGCATCAGCACCGACGCCGACGTGAACCTGCTCGATGCCATCCGCGTCGCCGCCTCGCCCGCCGCGCGCGGCAAGGGCGCGCTCACCGCGTTCAATAACGAGATCAATAGCGTCCGCGAGATGGCGAAGACGAACACGTTTCGCCTGGAGACGTTCCAGTCGCCGCAGCTTGGCCTGCTCGGCTACGCCGACAGCGACGGCAAGGTCGTCTTCTATCGGACGCCCACCCGCCGGCACACGGCCGACTCCGAGTTCGACGTCGCGGGCATCCAGCAGTTGCCCCAGGTGGACATCGTCTACGTCTACGGCGGCGTCGACGGCCGGCTCATGGAGGCGCTGGTGGAGCGCGGCGCGCGGGGCATCGTGGTCGCGGGCAGCGGCGCCGGCGGCATGCCGCCGGCCATGGCCGCGGTCGCGCGGGAGGTGGCCGGCAAGGGTGTCCCCGTCGTGCTCAGCTCGCGCACGGGCAGCGGGCGCGTGGCGCTCACGCAAAAGTCCGCCGAATCCGGGTTCGTCGTCGCCGACAACCTCTCGCCGCAAAAGGCGCGGGTGCTGCTCATGCTCGGCCTCACCAAGACGAAGGCCCAGGCCGAACTCCAGCGCATGTTCGACACCTACTAGCGCATCTCCTGGCGGCATGCGGCCTCGCCGGCACTCTACCTATTGCATCGTGCCACGTGCATGGCGCATCATGGATAGTGCATACCAAATGGAGGTGACGCATGGCGAATTCGCTGTCCCCCGACGCGGTGGCGCTGGGAGCGTCCGGTATCGACGGCGCGGAGCCTCGACTCGACGACCCCCCATCCCCGCGCGTGACCCGCGAATGGATGATCGACCTGCTGGCGCGGACGGCCGAGGTCTCGTTGCAGATCCGCCCGGTGCGCCTGCCCAACGGCAAGCTGGGTTACGCGCGCTTCAATGCCAACGCGGCGAACAAGGCGCTGGCCCTCATCGCCAAGCTGCTGGGGATGGATGCCACCCGCCCCTCGGCGCGGCCGGAGCGAGGGGCGCTCGCCGACATGGGCGCCGCCCCCACCATCGCCGGTATTGGCGGCTCCAGCCCGTGGCTCGTGTCGCCGTCCCCGGCGATGCCCGCGACATCCGTGAGCGCGCCGCTCAATCGGGCGCAGCGACGTCAAGCGGCCAGGTCGGGGCTGGGGGCGTTCTAGGGACGGCCTGCAGCCGGTCCTTGTCCAGCAACTCGGCAACCTTCGACTCCAGCGCGTCGAAGCCGGCCAGCTCGCCTTTCTCGTCGCGGCGTCGCTTGATCTCCACGACGTTCTGCTTCAGGTTCCGCGGGCTCACCACCACGCGCACCGGCAGCCCCAGCAGGTCGGCGTCGTTGAACTTCACGCCCGCCGACTCCACGCGGTCGTCGTACAGCACCTCGTAGCCCCTCGCCGCGAGCCGCGCCTCGACGCGCTCCGCCGCGGCCTGCACCTCCGCATTGTCGGCGTTCAGCGCCACCAGGTGCACGTGAAACGGCGCGATGGGCGCCGGGAAGATGATGCCCTTGTCGTCGTGGTTCTGCTCGATCGCCGCCGCCAGAATGCGCGTGACGCCGATGCCGTAACACCCCATGGTCATGGGGTGCAGGTTGCCGGCGGCGTCTTGGAAGGTGGCGTTCAGCGCCGTGCTGTAGGCCGTGCCGAGCTTGAACACGTGCCCCACCTCCACGCCGCGCACCGCCTCCAGCACGCCACCGCAGCGCGGGCACCCCTGCCCCGCCTCCGCGAGCGCGATGTCGAGTACCGCGTCGGCCGTGAAGTCGCGCGGGTAGTTGGCGTTCCGGCAATGGAAGCCCTCCTCGTTCGCGCCCACGACGAAGTTGTTGCCCTGCGTCACCGACTCGTCCGCCAGTACGCTCGCGCCCGACGCCCCGATGGGCGACGTGTAGCCGGGGGTGAGGCCGGCCGCCCTCGACTCCTCGGTGGTCGCCATCCGCAGGTCGCGCGCCTTGAGATAGTTCTTGAGCTTGACCTCGTTCACCTGCAAGTCGCCACGGATGACGACCAACACCGTCCGCCCGTCCGCCTTGTAGAACACCGTCTTCAGCGTCTGCCGGTCCGGCACGTCCAGGAAGGCGGCCAGCGCCGGGATCGCCTGCACGCCCGGCGTCGACACCTTCTCCAGCGGCCGCGGCTCCCCTTCGGGGGCCTTGGCCTTCACGCTGTGGGCGCGCTCGGCGTTCGCCGCGTAGTCGCAGTTCGGGCACCGCAGCACGGTGTCCTCGCCGCTGTCGGCGGGCATGATGAATTCGTGCGAGTCCTTGCCGCCAATGGCCCCGCTGTCCGCCTCGACGGCCAGCGTGGGCAGGCCGCAGCGGCGGAACACGTTGCGGTAGGCCTGCACCATCCGCTTATATGTCACATCCAGCGACTCGGCGTCGGCGTGGAACGAATAGGCGTCCTTCATGTCGAATTCGCGCCCGCGCATGAGCCCCGCGCGCGGACGCGGCTCGTCGCGGAACTTCGTCTGTATCTGATACAGGTTCAGCGGCAGGTCGCGGTACGACGATACGTGCGCCTTGGCGATGGAGGTGATCACCTCCTCGTGTGTCGGCCCCAGCACCAGCTCCCGCTCGCGGCGGTCGCGCAAGCGGAACAGGATCGGGCCCAGCGCCTCGTCGCGCTTGGTCTGCTGCCACAACTCCAGCGGCTGCAGCGCGGGCATCCGCACCTCCTGGCCGTCGGCGGCGTTCATCTCCTCGCGGATGATCGCCTCGATCTTGTTGAGCGACCGCAGCGCGAGAGGCAGGTAGGAGTAGACGCCGGCCACCACCTGCATCATCATGCCCGCGCGGAGCATGAGGCGGTGGCTGGCCGTGTCGGCGTCGCCGGGGTCTTGGCGGAGGGTCCGCATGAGGAAGCGGGACTGGCGCATGGGCGTCGGCCTCGGAAGTGGAAAGCGTTGCGACGCAGGATAGCAGAGGCGGCGCCACACGGAGGTGACCACCGTGCTCGCGGTCGCGTGGACTGCCTCTCACGGGCGTAAGAGCGGTGGGAGCGGGGCCGCGTTAGCCGGCCTTGACCGGCGCCTTGGCCGCCGCCACCGCCCGCACCTCTTCCATGAGCGCCGGCAGCATCTCCGACGCGGCCACCACGCGCGCCTTCTGCCCCTTGCGGAAGATCACGGCGCGTCCATTGCCGGCCGCGATGCCGACGTCGGCGTCCTTCGCCTCGCCGGGCCCGTTCACCTCGCAGCCCATGACTGCCACCTTCACCGGTGCGTCGAGGTCGCGGAGCAGCGCATCGACATCGTTCGCCAGCCGGCGGATGTCCACGTCGGCGCGGCCGCACGAGGGGCAGGCCACCAGCTTCGCGCCCTTCTGCCGCAGGTCCAGCGCCTTGAGAATCTCGAACCCGGCGATGACCTCCTCGCGGGAGTCGTCGCTGAGCGAGACGCGAATGGTGTCGCCGATGCCCTCGTAGAGCAGAATGCCGAGGCCGATGGCGCTCCGGATGGAGCCGGAGCGCGCCGTGCCCGCCTCGGTGATGCCGAGGTGGAACGGGTACGGCACGAGCGAGGCCAGGCGACGGTAGGCCTCGACCGTGGTGTCGACGTCGTAGGCCTTCATCGAGATCTTGATGAGGTCGAAATCCTGGTCCTCGAGCAGCGAGATCTCCCACAACGCCGTCGCCACCATGTGATCGACGACGGAGATGCCCTCGCCGGTGCCGGCGGCCGCCGACCCCTTGGCGAGGATGTTGACGCCATCGACGTGCCGGTGCAGCCCACGGGTGCGGCCAATGGCGCCGACGGGCGGCAGGCTGCCGAAGTTCACGCCGATGCGGATTGGCACGCCGCGCGCCTTCGCCTCGCCGGCGACGAGCCGCACCTTTTCGGGGTCGCGGATGTTGCCGGGGTTCAGCCGCAGGCAGTCGACGCCTTGGCGCAGCGCCTCCAGGGCGAGTTGGTAATGGAAGTGGATGTCGGCGACGACCGGGATGCGGACCTGCTTCTTGATCTGGCCGAGGGCCGTTGCCGCTTCCATGTCGGGCACGGCGCAGCGGATGATGTCGCAGCCCGCCGCTTCCAGCTCGTGGATCTGGCGCACCGTGGCGGCCACGTCGCGCGTGTTCGTCTTCGTCATCGACTGCACGGTGACCGGTGCGTCGCCGCCCACCTTCACGTTGCCGACTTGGACTGGTTTGGTCACGCGGCGCTGCGGCATGGTGTGCGCTCCGTTTCGACTGGTGGGCGGTCTACGACAGCAGGCGCTGGATGTCTCCAATGGTGATCACGGCCACGAGCGCCATGAGCAGGACGAAACCGGCGAGGTGGACGAGCCGTTCCTTCTCCGGAGCGAGGCGTCGCCCGCCACGGGCCAATTCTATCAACACGAACACGATGCGGCCACCGTCGAGCGCCGGTATCGGCAGGAGGTTGATGATGGCGAGGTTGAGCGACAGCAGCGCGGTCCACGTGAGCAGCGGGCTGATGCCGCCCTGCGCGACTTCGCCGGTGAGCTGGGCAATGCCGACCGGGCCCGACAGCTGCACCTCGCCCGCGCCGGAAAACCAGCGCCCGATCTCGTTCCGGGTCATCACCAGAATGTCGCCCATGAACACCAAGCTGGCGGGCACGGCCTTCCAAACCGGCAGCGACTCCTTGGCGATGGGGCGCTCGGCCGATTCGAAGCCGGCGAGCGGGCCGATCGACGGCGTCAGCGTCAGCGTCACGTAGTCGCCGTCGCGGAAGACGGTCACCGGCACGGACGCGCCAGGGTTGGTGGCAAATGCCTCGGCGGATGCCTCGGCGGGCACCTCCGGGCGCAGCACGCGGGTGTTGCCGACCAGCACGAACGTATCGCCGGGACGCAGGCCAAGCTGGGCGGCCGGCGACCCCGGCGCCACGTCGGTCACCGTCACGCGCGCGTCGGCGATGCCGATGCCGACGGCGCCCTGCTCGGCGGGCCGGCTGCCGTCGGGACGCACGACGACCGCGGTGAGCGCGCCGTCGCGGCGCACCACCCATGTCGCATCGGCGTTCATGCGGCGCTGGATGTTGGCGAGCAGGTCGGCGGAGTTGTCGACCTCGCGTCCATCGGCCTCGACGACAACGTCGCCCGGCAGCAGGCCGGCGGCCGCGGCGGGAGAGTCGGGCGAGACGTTGACGATGGTCACGTCGGTCCGCACGACGTCACGCGGGATCATGAAGAAGGCGGTGAGCAGGAACACGGGGAGGATGGCATTGATGGAGGCGCCGGCCGCCAGAATCGCCAGGCGGGTCAGCGGCGGCTTGCTGGTGAAGCTGCGAGGCGACTCGGCCGGGCCGTCCTCGCCCTCCATGCGGACGAAGCCGCCGAGCGGCAAGAGGTTGATGGTGTAGGCCGTTTCGCCGCGCTTGAAGCCGAGCACCTTGGGCGGATAGCCGATGCCGAACTCCAGCACGCGCACCTTCGCGAGCTTGGCGACGGTGAAATGGCCCAGCTCGTGCGCGATGACGAGGAAACCGAGGACCGCCGCGAAGACCAGGATGGTTTCAAACATTCAGGAACCGTCGATCGCCGCCGCAACGTGCCGCCGAGCCCACGCGTCCGCCTCCAGTACCGTCTCCAACGACTCGTGGCTGGGCTCATGCGCGTCCAGGGCGCTCGCCACCAGCCGGTGTATGTCCGTGAAGCGTATGCGCCCTTGCAGGAAAAGGCGGACCGCCTCTTCGTCCGCCGCGCTCAACACAGATGGATACGTTCCGCCGCGGGCGCCGGCTTCACGCGCGGTCGCGAAGCACGGATAACGCGCCGGGTCCAACGGCTCGAACGTGAGCGCCGGGTAGCGCAGCGGATCGTAGGTGGGCACGGCGGCGCTGGGCAGCCGCTCCGGGTACGACAGGGCGTGCTGGATCGGCAGCCGCATGTCGGGCGGGCCCAACTGCGCCTTCACGGAGCCGTCCGCGAACTCGACCATCGAGTGGATGACGCTTTGCGGGTGCACCACCACATCGATGCGGTCGTAGGGCATGTCGAACAGCCAGTGGCTCTCGATCACCTCGAAGCCCTTGTTCATCAGCGTCGCCGAGTCGATCGTGATCTTCTTCCCCATCACCCACGTGGGATGGGCCAGCGCCTCCCGCGCGGTGACGCCGTCCAGCTCGTCGATCGGCCGCTTGCGGAACGGCCCGCCCGAGGCGGTGATGATGAGCCGCTTGGGCGGCAGCGCCTCGCCGCGCAGGCATTGCCAAATGGCCGACGGCTCGCTGTCGACGGCAAGCACCGGCGCGCCGTGCGCCTTGGCCGCCTCCATGACGAGGCCACCCGCCATGACGATGACTTCCTTGCTCGACAGCGCGACGGCGGTGCCCTGCCGCAGCGCCGTCAGCGCGGGGGCGAGCCCCGCGCGGCCCGTGGTCGCCAGCATCACGACGTCGACCCCTGGGGCGCATGCCATCGCATCCATGGGCACGACGGTTGCGCCGTGGCGGTCGAATGGAGGGACGCCGTCCGGCGTGGAGCCGACCCAAACCATGGCGGGGCGGAACTCGGCCACCTGGCGTTCCATCAGCGCGGTGTTGTTGTTGGCGGCCAGGCCCAGCACGCGGAAATTGCCGGGCAGCGCGCGGACGACATCCAGCGTCTGCGTGCCGATGGAGCCCGTGGAGCCGAGGATGACTACGCCCTTCATGTGCCCTTCGGGGACTCATCGGAGCGCTTGCCGGCGCGCGGCGCCGCCAGCCCGGCGGCCTCCCCGTCATCGCGGCGGACAACCGCGCCTCCGGTGGCGCGGCTTGGCTTCTTGAAGTCGATCCGAGGCACACCTGCCTCCGTGCAGTGGGATGACCGGTGGTGACCCATGGGGGAATGGCGTGCCGCGGGAACGAGACGCGGATACCCTCGGTGGTCAGTTAAGGCCATTGTCTTTCCTCTCGTGGATCGCGGCCGGGCGCCCGATTGAAGAAGACCATGCTGGCAAGCCCATCGTCGGCCGGTCCTCGATGCGCCGCGACGAGCCACCGGCCTTGCCCATCGCCCGCCGGCGCGACGGGCGGGCCTCATCTCGCGAGCGGGCCGCCGCCTCCATGAGCCGGCCTCACCGTTTGCCCCATCGTTGCCTATTGCGCGGGCCATATCCTCGAAACATGGTAGACGAGGGGGAAGATGGGGGCAAGGCTGTCGAGGCGGTCGAGCAGGCCACCGTGGCCCGGCAGGAAGCGGCCCGAGTCCTTGACGCCCGCCATCCGCTTCAGCTTCGACTCCGCGAGGTCGCCGGCCTGCGAGGCCACGCCGATGGCGGCGCCCAGCGCGGCGGCGGCGGCGGGCGCGAATGCCATGCCCAGCAGGGCGTTGAGAGCGACCGTGGCGGCGACGCACGCGGCCAGTCCACCCGCGGCACCTTCCCATGTCTTGCCGGGGGAGATGCGGGGGGCCATTTTGTGGCGTCCGCGCGCGCGCCCGACGAAGTAGGCGCCGGTGTCGGTGGCGAAGGTGGCGAGCAGGCCGAGGAGCAGCCAGTCGAGGCCGTGCGGCGCGCCGCGCAGGAGCACGACGGCGGCGAGCGGCAGGCCGGCGTAGACGACCGGCCCCCACGTGGCGAGCCACGTTCGCAGCCCCGGGCGCGGCCCTCGCAGGGCGGGCGAGACGAGGAGCATGGCGGCGGCGGCGCCGCCGAATGCCAACGCCGTTGCGCCGAGGCCGAGCGCCCATGCGGAGAGCACGAACGCGGCGCCGGCGACGGGGGTGACGACGAGCGGGCGCATGCCCATGTGGGCCATGAGGCCGGCCGCCTCGCGCGCCGCCGCGAATGCGATGGCGATGGCGACCAACAGGACGATGGGGTTGCCGGCCCAGACGGCGGCGATGAGCAGGGGGAGCGCGACGGCCGCGCTGACCAGCCGGGCGCGGAGGTTGCCGGACGCGGCGCGCACCATCGGCTTCAGGAGCGGTGCGCGCGGGGAGCGGCCTCGTCGCCGGCGTCCTCGTCCGCGCCATTGGGCAGCCTGCCGAAGCGGCGGTCGCGTTGGCGGAAGGCGTCGAGAGCGCGCTCCACCTCGGCCTCGTCGAAGTCGGGCCACAGCGTGGGCGTGAAGTAGAGCTCGCTGTAGGCGCCCTGCCAGATCAGGAAGTTGCTCAGGCGCTGCTCGCCGCCGGTGCGGACGATGAGGTCGGGGTCGGGCACGTCGGGCAGGCAGAGGTGGGCGCGCAACGCCTCCTCTGTGACGTGCGAGGCGTCGAGGCCGGCGGCGAGCATGGCGCGCACCGCCGCGACCACCTCGGCACGGCCGCCGTAGTCGAAGGCGACGCACAGCGTCAGCCCTGTGTTTTGCTTCGTGCGCTCCTCGGCCTGGGCGATGGCGCCGGCAAGCGAGGTGGGCAGGCGGGCCTTGGAGCCGAGGTGGAGGATGCGGACGCCTTGCTGGTGAAGCTGCGTGACCTCGTCGTCGATGACGGCTTCCAGCAGCTGGATCAAGCCGTTGACCTCGACCGCGGGCCGGCCCCAGTTCTCAGTGGAGAAGGCATAGAGGGTGACGTAGCGGACGCCGCCACGCGCGAGGGCCTGGAGCACGCGGCGCACGTTCTCGGTGCCGGCGCGGTGGCCGGCGAGGCGCGGCAGCCCGCGCGCCGTGGCCCAGCGGCCATTGCCGTCCATGATGATGGCGACGTGCGATGCCTGGCAGATGGGGGGTTGCGCCGCATGCGGCACCTTGCCGTTCGATGTCATGCGGGTGCTAGACCTCCATCAGTTCCTTTTCCTTGCGGCTGGAAACGGCATCGGCGGCGGCGATTTGGGCGTCGGTGATCTTCTGGAGCCGCTCTTGCGCGCGCCGCAGGTCGTCTTCCGAGATCTGCTTCTCGCGCTCGAGCTTGCGGAGCGCCTCGACTCCATCGCGGCGCACGTTGCGGATGGCGATGTGGGCCTCCTCCTGAAACTTGTTCAGCCGCTTCACCATCTCCTTGCGGCGCTCCTGCGTCATGGGCGGGATGGCGAGGCGGATGACCTGGCCGTCGTTGTTGGGGGTGAGGCCGAGATCGGACTTGAGGATTTCCTTCTCGATGACGGGCATCATCTTGCGGTCCCATGGGGTGATGACGAGCAGGCGCGGCTCCGGGGCGCCGACGGTGGCGAGCTGATTGAGCGGCGTCGGCGTGCCGTAGTAGTCGACGCGCAGGGCGTCGAGCATCGCGGGGTTGGCGCGGCCCGTGCGGATGGTGTCCGTTTCCTTGGTGAATACCTCGACCGACCGGGCCATGCTGCGCTCGGCGTTGCGGAGGACCTCATCGATGCTGGCGGTGTCTGCCATGGGTCACGACCTCTCGTGTGAATCGGCTTCGGCGTTTCAGCGTCGCTGGGTCAACGGGGGCTCCATGCTCGACGACGGGGCGTGGGAATCGATCAGCGTGCCGATGTGCTCCCCTCGGAGTATGCGCGCGAGGCTGTGCTGTTGGTTGATGTCGAACACACGGATGGGCAGGCGGTTTTCCATGCACAGCGATAGCGCGGTGGTGTCCATGACCCGCAGCCGCCGGTTGAGCAGGTCGATGTAGTTGAGGTGCTCGAACCGCTTGGCGCTGGCGGTCTGGTTGGGGTCGGCGTCGTAGACACCGTCGACCTTGTTCTTCGCCATGATAAGCAATTGCGCGCCGATTTCGACTGCCCGGAGCGCGGCGGTGGTGTCGGTGGTCATGTAGGGGCTGCCGGTGCCGGCGGCGAAGATGACGACGCGGCCCTTTTCGAGGTGACGCATGGCGCGCCGGCGGATGTAGGGCTCGGCGACGGCGCGGATGTCGATGGCGGACTGGACGCGCGTGATGACGCCGATGCGTTCGAGCGCGTCTTGGAGGGCGAGCGCGTTGATGACGGTGGCGAGCATGCCGGCGTAGTCGGCGGTGGCGCGGTCCATGCCCTTGTGCTCGGCCTCAGAGCCGCGCCATATGTTGCCGCCGCCGACGACGAGGGCGAGCTGTACGCCGGCGGCCTGCGCGGATTTCACTTCGCCGGCGACGTAGGCGAGGACGGACCAATCGAGGCCGTAGGGCAAGGCGCCCTTGAGCGATTCGCCGCTGATCTTGAGGACCGCCCGCGGGTACAGAAGCGGTGCCACTGGGCTCACCCCCGGGTCTTGCGTTTATTCTCCCAGGCTGAACCGAATGAAGCGGCGGACTCGGATGTTCTCGCCGACGCGCGCGCGCGTGTCCATGACGAGGTCGTTGATGGTCTTGGAGGGGTCGCGGATGAACGATTGCTTGAGGAGGACGACCTCTTCCGGCTTGCGCGGTTCTTCCGGTGGCAGCTGGCTCTCGTCGACGTAGAGGGGGCCCATCGCGGCGACCTGCATGGCGAGGTTATGCGCGAGCTCCTTGAACTCGGGCGTGCGGGCAACGAAGTCGGTTTCGCAGTTGAGTTCGACGATGGCGCCGATGCGGCTGCCCGCGTGGATGTAGGCGTCGATGATGCCCTCGGAGGTGTAGCGGTCGGCCTTCTTGGCGGCGCTGGCGATGCCCTTGGCGCGCAAGGCGGCCTCGGCCTTGGCGATGTCGCCGCCGGCCTGCTCCAGCGCGCGCTTGCAGTCCATGATGCCCGCGCCGGTCTTGTCGCGGAGCGTGCGGATAGCTTCGTTACTGATCTGCAACCCAGATAACCTCGAGGCCGTGATTATCGTTCCGACGCTTGCCTACGAAGTGGCCGCCGCGTGCGCCGGCGCGGCCTCTTCGCCGACGGCGCTGTAGCCGCCGCGGTTGGCGAGCCAGCGGTTGTGGCCTTCCAGCGCGGCGTTCGCGATGCTGTTGGTGATGAGGCGGATGGAGCGGATGGCATCGTCGTTGCCGGGAATCGGCCAGTCCACTTCGTCGGGGTTGCAGTCAGTGTCGACCAGGGCCACGATGGGCACGCCCACGCGGCGGGCCTCGGCCACAGCGATCTTCTCCTTGCCGACGTCGACGACGAACAGGGCGCCGGGCAGCTGCGTCATCTCCTTGATGCCGCCCAGGTCACGGTTGAGGCGCTCGATGAGGACGCCGAGCTTCTGGGCTTCCTTCTTGGGGAGTTGCTCGAAGTCGCCGCGGGCCTGCTGCTGTTCCAGCCGCACGAGGTAGTCGATGCGCTGCTGGATGGTGGTGAAGTTGGTGAGGGTGCCGCCGAGCCAACGCTGGTTCACGTAGAACTGGCCGGCGCGGATGGCCTCCTCGCGGATGGCCTCCTGTGCCTGCTTCTTCGTGCCGACCATGAGCAGCTTCTTGCCCTGCGCCGTCAGCTCCGTGACGTAAGCGACCGCGCGTTGCAGCATCTCCATTGTCTGCTGGAGGTCCACGATGTGGATGCCGTTGCGCTGGGCGAAGATGAAGGTGCGCATCTTCGGGTTCCAGCGGTGCGTCTGGTGCCCGAAGTGGACGCCGGCTTCCAGCAGCGATTTCATGCTCAACGAATCGTTGAGGGATGGGGCCTTCGGCGCGGGCTTTGGGGCGACAGCGGGACTGGCCGCTTGCGCTTCGGATTCAATGACGACGTTCTCGGTCACGGTTCCCCCTGAGAGATTCCCCTAATCGGTGTCGAACGCTATGGGTTGCGCCCTAATCCAGGTGATGATAGCACAGCCATGCCGCGCGTGGCACCGCCCCGCCCGACGGTGGCGAGCCGCTAGGGTTCGTCGAACCGGCGCAACACGCGCTGGATGAGCAGCGCCCCGGCAAGGCCGGCGGCCACGCTGCCCGCGATGAGGGCCAGCGGGCCCCCGCCGAGCGCCACGACGCCGAACGCGCCGCGCAAGGGCGTGTAGAGGATGAGCGCCTGCAAGCCGAGGCTGGCGGCGACCGCCACGCCGAGCCACCGGTTGGCGAGGAGCGAGGTGCGCTCGCCCAGGCGGATGACCAGCAGCCGCAGGTATTCGTGCGCGACGAATGCGGTGAAGGCGACGCTGCGCGCGGTTTCCAGGCCCCACTAGCGCAGCGCCAAGGCGAAGATGCCGAGGATGATGACCGCCGTCATCGAGCCGACCGCGACGATGGTGGCGACGGTGTGGCGGGTGAGCACGCCGCCCTTGCGCGGCGGTCGGCGCATGAGGCCCGGCGCCGGGGGGTCGATGCCGAGGGCGACGGCTGGGCCGCTGTCGGTAACGAGTTTGATCCACAGGATTTGCACGGCCGTCACGGGCAGGTAGCCGAAGAGGCTGGCGACGAGGATGACAAGGACCTCGGCGAGGTTGCCGATGAGCAAATACTGGACGAACTTGACGATGTTGGCGAAGATGCGCCGCCCTTCGTGGACGGCGGCGCCGATGCGGCCAAGCGCCCCACGGCGCTCACGCTGCGGAGCCGCTTCGCGTCGGGCACGAGCAGCACCGCGCGATCGGCGTCGACCAGCATCACCACTTCGTCCAGCACGCGGGCGGCCTGCTCCTCGAAATCGCCCGGCTGCGCCAGGATGTCGATGATGGTGAGCAGCGCGTGGAACTGCCGGCTGCGCTGGTCCTCGGCGATTGACTCGGAGGCGAGCGACAGGTGCGCCGCCCCGCCGCGCCGTGGCGCCCGTGTCTTCATCGATTCATTGACCCGCTTGTGTGACGTTGAACTCATGGCTAATGGCCGCGTGTCCCCTGCACGGTTGACCTTGCCAGCCATTCTCGGTGGGCACGAAGCATACTGATACGGGGTGAACGCGCACCCACGTTGGGAGTTTGCCCGCTTGGATGCCGGGTAGTGGCCCGCAGGCTCAGGCGTCAAGGCGGGCGCGGACGGCGGCCAGCACCGCGTCGAGCGACGAGGCGGTGAGCCTGCCGGTGTTGGTGTTGCGCGGGCTGGGGTGATAGGAGCAGCACAGGGCCGGCAGCCCTTCGCCCAGCAGGTGGTTGACGCCGTGGCCGAAGGCGAGCCCTCGGCCGATGCCGTCGACGCCGGTGGCCTGCCGCACCGCGCGCAGGTAGCCGTCGAACGCGATGCGCCCCAGGGCCAGCACCACGCGCACCTTCGTCAGCAGCCGCAGCTCCTCGGCAAGGAACGGCCGGCAGGCGGCGAGCTCGGCCGGCGTGGGCTTGTCTTGCGGCGGCGCGCAGCGCCCCGCGGCGGTGACGAAGGCGCCGCGCAATGTCAGGCCGCCGTCGCGGTGGCGCGAGGCGGGCTGCGATGCGAAGCCGGCGCGATGCAGCGCGGCGGTGAGGAAATCGGCCGAAGGGTCGCCGGTGAACATGCGCGCGGTGCGGTTGCTGCCATGCGACGCGGGCGCGAGGCCGACGATGAGCAGCCGCGCGTGGGGGTCGCCGTTGCCGGGCACGGGAGCGGCCCAATAGGCCGAGCCACGGTGCCGCGCCGGTGGGGTGACGGCGACTCGCCGGCGGTGCTCGACCAGGCGTGGGCACGCGTCGCAGGCGACGATGCGCCGTTGGAGCGCGCCGAGCGCGCCGGTGAGCGGGCCATCGTAGGTGGGGGTGGTCATATGGCTTTTCGACGGTTGGTATAGGGAATGCGCGCGTTGCGCGAATCGCGGCGCGATGCTATACCTGGCCGCATCTTACGGTTGGCGCGGAGGTGACACCATGGTACAGGCGGCGAAGGTGCTGCGGCTTTCCAAGCAGGTGAAGGCGAAGCCGTTGAGCGAGTGGGGGTCGGTGGCGGTCGAGATGCTGGGCACGCAGACACGCATCGTGCGGGGCAAGCAGTATTTCCATCGCGTGATCGAGTGCGGCGACAAGGGCGAGCCGCTCATCTTGATTCACGGCATCGGCGGCCATGCGGAGACGTACGCGCGCAACCTGTGGAACCTCGCGAACAACGGTTTCCACGTCTACGCCATCGACGCGCTGTACCACGGCTTTTCGAGCAAGGGCCCGCGCGACGACGAGAACCGCACCGAGCGGCAGGCCGAGGCACTGGCCGATCTGATCCAGGCGCTTGGGTACTCATGGGCGCACGTCGAGGGCGAGTCGATGGGCGGCGAGATCGTGTTCGCGTTCGGCCTCAACTTCCCGCAGATGGCCGGCAAGCTCATCATGAACACCGGCGGCGCCTACGACGTGGACTTGAAGCGGAAGGACTTCAAGCCCAACCCCGGCGGAGGCAACACGCTGGCCGAGCTGTCGCGCGCGTCGATTCTCACGCCGACGTTCCAGACGGTGCGGGCGCGGATGGAGTGGCTGGTGGCCGAGCCGAGCCGCATGACGGACGAGATGGTGAACATCCGCTTGCGCCTCTATTCGTTCCCCGAGGTCTACGAGTCGATCAAGTGGGTTTACCGCGTGGGCCAGGGCGGGACGTGGGCGCAGAAGATGAAATACACCGAGGACGATGTGAAGCGGTTCAAGCCGGAGTCGCTCGTCTTCTGGACGGACAAGAACCCCGGCGATGGGCCGGACTACGGCAAGTATTTCGCGAGCCTGCTGCCGAGCGCCAAGTTCTACAACATGCTGGACGCGGCCCACTGGCCGCAGTGGGAGAAGCCGGAGGAGCACGACCAGGTGCTCATCGACTTCATCAAGGGCAAGTAACGGGTTATTCTTCCAGCGGGCCGAGGCGCCCTCGCCGGGCGGAGACGACGGCAGGGCGCCTCGGCCCGCTGGCGGCGCGAGGCATGGCATGGCGATCGACCTGGCCCGGTACGTCCGCGACATCCCCGATTTTCCGCAGCCGGGCATCCTGTTCCGCGACATCACGCCGCTGTTGAGCGAAGGCAAGGCATTCCGCGCCGCCGTGGACGCGATGGCCGAGCCGTTCCGCGACGCCGGCGTCGACCGCGTGGCGGCGATCGAGGCGCGGGGCTACATGCTGGGTGCGCCGGTGGCGGCGCTGCTCGGCGTCGGCTTCGTACCGGTGCGGAAGGTGGGCAAGCTGCCGTTCCACACCTACCGCGCGGAGTATGCGCTGGAATACGGCAAGGCGGCGATCGAGATGCACCGGGACGCGTTGTTGCGCGGCCACCGGGTGCTGTTGATCGACGACGTGCTCGCCACCGGCGGCACGCTGGCGGCGGCGATGGACCTCGTGCGGCAGTCGGGCGCCGAGGTCGCGGGCGTGTCGGTGCTCATCGAGCTGGCGGCGCTCGACGGGCGCGCGCGGCTGGGCGGGGCGCCGCTGCACACCGTCATCCGCTACTAACGACCGTCGGCCCCCGATGCCCCGCTACGCGAACGCGGGCATGACCTCTTTCGCGAAGAGCTCGCGGCCTTCCGCGTCGGCGTTCGGGATGCTCACGAAGACGCCCTGCATGCCCATTTCCTCGAACTGCCGGATGAGGGCGATGATGTCGTCGGGCGAGCCGAGCAGGCCGCGATAGGGGGCGGGCTGTCCGCCGCGCGCCGCATACTTGGCCCCGGCCTTCTCGCGGGTCGGCGCCAGGCAGAGGCGGTCGGTCTTAGTCAGCTCGATCTCGCGGACGTCACGGCCGAGTTGCTGGCAGTAGTCCTTCAAAATCTCGACCTTGCGCGCGAAGACCTCGGGCGAGGCGCCGGGAATGTTCCACATGTCCGCCTCGCGCGCGGTGATCTTCAGCGTCAGCTGTTCGCCGCCGCCGACGAGCACGCGCGGGCGCGGCCGTTGCAGGGACTTCGGCTCCAGCACGGCGTCGCGCACGACGAAGTGCTTGCCCTCGTAGGTCGAGCGGGGCTTCTCCCACATCGTCTTCACGATCTGGACGGCCTCGCGCAGCTGGGCGAGGCGGGTGCCGGCGGAGGGAAGGGGTAGCCGTAGCCCTGGTATTCGGCCTCGTACCAGCCGCCGCCGATGCCGAGGATGGCGCGCCCGCCGGAGATGATGTCGAGCGTCGTCGCCATCTTCGCCAGCAGCGCCCGGTTGCGGTAGCTCGCGCTCGTCACCATGGTGGTGAGCTGGAGTTTCGTCGTGGCGTCGGCGATGGCGGCGAGCGTCATCCACGCCTCGAGGAAGGGGTCTTCCATCTTGCCGGCGCCGGGAATCTGCCAGAGGTGGTCCATGACGGACATGTAGGTGAAGCCGTTGGCCTCCAGCCATTGAGCGCGGTCGCGGAGCTCTGGGTAGATCGATTCGGCGCCGCCGCGCACGGGAAGGAACGTGTTGTTGTGGAGGCCGAACTTCATGGGGGTTGCTCTCCTCTGCGGCGCGAGGCCGGTTGCTTGCGCGCGTTGTAGGCGAAGGCGGGCGCGGCCTCAAGCCTGCCGGTTGCGGCGCAGGAGCCACCACCAGCCGAGGCCGGCGGCGGCCAGGAGCAGGCCCAGCACGAGCGCGATGGTGTTGGTGGTGGCGGCGACGCCGACGCGGAACACGCCGAGCGCGACGAGCCCGACCCCCAGGGCGAACATGATGAGGGCGATTTGCGGCCTAGCGGGCATGTGAGGCCTCCTTGCGCGATGGGCGATGGCATGATGGCGGATGCGGCGGACACAGTGAACATTCACGCTCGTGCCCTGGCCGTCAACTCCCCGGCGCGCGACATGCAGGAGCCGTGTCGGCCGCGGCATTGACGGTGGGCCGCGCCGCCCATAGCCTTACGGCGCACCGCCGGGAGCATGGGCCCGGCGCGATACCCAGGAGGCACTCATGGCCACGAAACCTTGGCGAGAGAACTATGTGATGGCCGGCGACATCAAGACGCACTACGTCGACGCCGGCGATGGCGACCGGGCCGTGGTGCTGTTGCACGGCGGAGGGCCTGGCAGCGGCGGCGCCGTCGGGTTCCGGTTCCTCATCCCCACGCTGGCGGAAGCCGGCTACCGTGTGTACGCGCC
>Ga0194132_10005188_pt1 | contig 21387 bp, 18 predicted proteins | sample TA2KigOf80mmetaG_FD_148612 | JGI IMG/M metagenome (GOLD analysis project Ga0194132, IMG submission 148612) | Freshwater microbial communities from Lake Tanganyika, Tanzania - TA2015054 Kigoma Offshore 80m | ecosystem: Environmental > Aquatic > Freshwater > Lake | place: Tanzania: Lake... | reverse complement strand
CAGGTGAGCCCGTCCTTGCCAAGCAGGCGCATCATCCACGCCTCCAACTCGCGCTCGCCTTCGTCGGGGAGGGCGGCCGGCGAGTCGGGCCGCACGATGCTGCGCACCAGGGTGAGGGCGTCGAGATGGCGGCCAGAGCCGTCGCCGCAGTCCCACAGGCAGTGGTCGGCCCGGGGCGGGCGGGTGCGCCAGTTGGCCAGGAAATACATCAGGCCCTGGCGCTGGTGGTCGCGCAGGGCCGTGAGGGCACGGGCGGCGAGTGCGGCGCGGGCCTGTAGGTCAAAGGGGTGGATCATCGGGTCAGCACACCTGCTGGAACTCGATGCCCAGGAGCAGGGCGAGTTTTTCGAGGGTGCCGGCTACATGGCCCAGGCCGATGGCGCAGTGGTGGGAGGGGCCGGCCTTGGCCCAGGTGTCGATGTAGGCTTTGGCGCCGATGGAGAAGCGGTAGCGGCTGTTGGTATTGCCGATCTCCAGCACTGGACCGGGCACACACTCTCCCTGGGCGGCCAGCAGTTTCACCCGGCCCTGGCGGTCCTGGCACACCGAGAGCACAGTGACCGGGCCGTTCTTGACGCTCATCTGAACGGAGAGGCCCTTGCCGGGTTTGCCGTGGTACACCTGCAGGGGCACCAGTTGCACCCGCCCTTGGGCGATGGCGGCGTGGGCCGGCCCGTCGTGGCCCAGCAGCACGATGTCGTCGTCGAAGTCCAGGCCGTAGAACTCGGAGAAGGAGCCGCCGGCTCCCAAGAGATCCATGATCTTCATGGCCATCGCGTTCTTGACCTCGTACTCGCCGGCCACGGGCACGTGATGGGCGGTGAGCAGGGTGTTGCCGGCGATGACCGAGGTGGCGATGTCCTCGTGCTCATTGCCTGGCTGGCCCTCGTAGTAGTAGGCCATGCCGCCGAGACGGTGCCGCTCGGCTAATTGGTGCAGGGCCGCGCTGGTGCGGGCGGCCCGGTCCAACTCGGCGGGCGGACATTCGGGGCTGACCATGAAGGTGCGCTCGAACTCGGCGCGCATGGCGGCCACCTGCTGGGGGGTGACCGCGTCGCGCAGGGCCTTGAGTTCGTCCATCTCCATCAGTTCAAAATGGTTGCCGAAGATTCCGGCCAACTGGGTGTAGTCGGAGTACACGTCGAGCATACCGGCGTAGTAGTGGCCCAGGAGGCCGATGCGGCTCTGGCCCAGGGCGCGGGCGACACGGGCGGCCTCCACCCATTGGCGCATCTGTGCCCAGGCAACCGGATCGGCCAGAGTGCCGGTGACCAGGTGGTAGGCGATGCCGGCGCGGTTGAAGACGCTGGCGATCTCGGGCACCGAGCAGGCCTGACAGTGGGCCAGCCACTCCCCGGTCTTCTCCTCGCGGCTGGGCAGCTTGTTGAAGGCGGCGTAGTCGATGCGGCTGGAGGGCTGCAGGTTGAGCACCACCACCGGGACGCGGGTCTTTTGCACCACCGGCAGCACCGTGGAACTCAGGGCATAGGTGGAGATATAGAGGAAGATCAGTTCCACCCCCGCGCCGGCGAAGAGCCGGGCGGCGGCGGCGGCGCTGTCGAGATTGTCCACCAGGCCGGCGTCCGCCACCTGGATCCCCTCCTTTTCCAGCCCCACCCGGATGTGGTCCTGGTACCCGACGAGTTTGTCCCGCAGTCCCCGGAACTGGGGCCAGTAGGTATCGAGACCGATGCCGAAGAGGCCGAGCTTGACCTGATCTGGAACTGCCGGCATACCGGTGCTCCTGGCGAGGAGGAAGAGGCGCAGAGGACGGCATCATCGTATCACAATTCCGGGCCGCTGACAAGCCCGACGGCGGCGGTGAGGTGGATGCGGCGGAAAATATGTAGATTCAGACCCGGCGCTGGCCGAACCCCCTGGTCGCGCTGCTCAACCACAGGCAGACAGAGGCCCGATGCTGGACACTGACCATCCCCGGGGCCGCGGGCATCGCGGCGCTGTGTATCTAGCCATCCGGGAGATCTATTGACGGCAAGCGGCCTTTTCCGGGCCGCCAGAGGAGAGGTGGCGATGGTGCAACAGAATGTGATCGGCCAGCCCAAGGAGGCCCTGGACACCCCGGCCCTGCTGGTGGACCTGGACCGGCTGGAGGGAAATATCGCCCGCATGGCCCGCACCATCGTGCAGGAGGCGGGGGTGGGTTGGCGGCCCCATATCAAAGGCATCAAGACCCCGGCCATCGCGCATCTGCTTTTGCGGGCCGGCGCCCTGGGGGTGACCTGCGCCAAGCTCGGCGAGGCCGAGGTGATGGCCCAGGCCGGCATCACCGATCTGCTGGTGGCCAACCAGGTCGTCGGGGACCAGAAGATCGCCCGCCTGGTCAACCTGCGCCGGCACGCCGACGTGGCCGTGGCCGTGGACAACCCGGAGAACGCCCAGGCCCTGAGCCGGGCCGCGGCGGCCAAGGGAGTGGAATTGCGGGTGGTGATCGAGGTGGACACCGGCATGCAGCGAGCCGGGGTGGCGCCGGGCGAGGCCACCGTGTCACTGGCGCGGCAGTTGGCCGCCCTCCCCGGCCTGCGCTTCGCCGGGCTGATGACCTGGGAGTCGCCGGCCCTGCGGGTCAAAGACCACGGGGAACGGCGGCAGCTCATCGCCGGGCTGTTGGGCCAGCTTACCGACACGGCCCGCCAATGCCGCGAGGCCGGGCTGCCGGTGGAGATCGTCAGTTGCGGGGGGACTGGGACCTACTGGCTGAGCGCCTTCGAGCCGGGCATCACCGAGGTCCAGGCCGGGGGCGGGGTCTTCAACGACGTGGTCTACTGCCGGAACCTGGGCCTCGACCTCCCCTTTGCCCTCACCGTCCTGTCCACGGTCACCAGCCGGCCCACCCCCACCCGCATCATCTGCGACGCCGGCAAGAAGACCATGAGCGGTGATTCGGCCCTGCCCGAACCCGTGGACCTGACGCCGTTGTCGTCCATTGCCCTTTCAGCCGAACACGGCAAGCTCGAACTGGCCGCCCCCAGCACTACTCCTTGCCTGGGGGAGAAGATAGAGTTCATCCCCGGCTGCGTGGACACCACGGTGGTCCTGCACGACGAACTCTACGGGGTCAGGAAAGGGATCGTCGAGACGGTCTGGCCCCTGCTGGCTCGGGGCCGGCTGCAATAGGGGCAACCCTCAGCCCTGGGCGACCTCCATTGCCACCCTGGCCCACTGGAAGAGCCGCTCCGGCTCGTAGTGGACCGTGCTGATATCCTTGAGGATGTACTCCAGCGGACAGCCGTGGCGCTCGCAGGCCCGGCGGGTGGCCAAGAGGTCGGCGCGCACCTGTTCGGGGTCGAAGGGGTCCACGGCCAAGAGGGCCGGGCTGGGCTTGCGGGAATAGACGTAGTCGCCCTTGATCTCCTCGGCCCCGCGCTCCTGGTCCACCCAGGGGCTCATCGAGACCTTGCGCACCTTGGGGATGAGGCGCACCTCGCGCATCTTGCCATCGAGCGGGTCGCAACAGCCGTAGTACACCAGCCCGAAACGCCCGCAGATGCGGCTGGCATAATCCACCTCGAACTCCTCGAACATCGGCGGCGAGACCGTCGAGAACATCTGCGCCAGCCCGAACATCCACAGATCCTTGGTGCGGGGCCGCTCCGGGTCGTACCCGAGGGCGGGCAGCTCGTCGGTATACGCGCCGGTACAGTGGATCAGGCTCTGTTGCCCGCACAGCAGGCCCTGCTCCTCCAACTGGTCCAGCAGGCTGAGGTACCCCTCAGTGACCCGGTCCACCAGGCGGTGCATGTACTCGGGTTGGTCGATGAGGCCGAACAAAGCCCCCTCCACCCCCATCCAGGTGCTGATGGGGTCCCACAGGGACAGGTAGGGATCGGCCCCCCAGGGCTTGATTTCCAGCAGGTCGCCGAAGAGGTCGCAGGCCACCTCCAGCCGGCGGGCGGTTTCGGCCGGGTCGTGGCTGATCCGGGGCATCTGGATCTTCTCCAGATCCTTCTCGGTCTGGAACTGATTGAGGTACTTGTGCCCCACCACCGAGTTGGTGGGATCGGAGATCGACACGTCTTCGTGGACGAGGATGCCAAAGCCGGTATTGCGGATGGCCTTGGGCACCCGCACGAAGGGCTCGACGACCATATCCACGGGGAAATGCCGCCACTGGTACAGGGTGCGGCGCAGGTAGTCCTCGTACCCCCGGCACTCGGGGTCAACGCAGCGCAGGACCAGCTCGTCGCCCAGGCTCATCTCGTTCCAGCAGACCTGGTCGATCATCACCAGGGGCCGCTCGGGCTGCAGGGCGTTGAGCCGGCGCCACAGCCGCCGCTTCTCCTCCTGCACCGGCAGGGCGGCGATCTGGGCGACCTGGGCGGCCAACTCGCGGATGACCGCTTTGTCCTGTGCACTCACCATGACCAATCCCTCCAGCGCCGGCCACACACCATCGTCCGGCCAGGCTGCTAGGGTACTAGTATTCTCAAAGTGGCGGTGGGGATCAAATCGGGGGAATGCAGAAGGGGGATCTCACAGATCGCGGGCGAAGTACAGGGCCACCTCGCCCCGGCCAGGGCCCCGGGGATCGTACAGGGACTCGTCCAGGCCGCAGAGCCGGAAGCCGGCGCGCAGGTAGAAGCGCACCGCCGGGTAGTTGGTGTTCTGGGTCTCGAGCCACAGGCAGCGGGCCTCGGTGCTGCGGGCGTACTCCACAGCGGCCTCGATCAGTCCCCGACCCACGCCCTTTCCCCGGTGCGGCGGCGCCACAAAGAGATGGCCCACCCCCAGCCGGCGGTTCCACGCCTCGTATTTCAGGCCGATGAGCCCGGCCAGTTTCTGGTCCCACTCGGCGATCAGGAGTTGATCCATGTCCCTCAGCTCGGCAACCGGGTCATCGAAGGTATAGGTCTTGTGGTAGGGGGGAGCTATGACCTCTTCCTCCAGGGAGAAGGAGAGGGCGGTGCGCTGCACCCGGTAGATGCGGTCGGTGGTGAAGCTGGTGTCGATGGCAGCCAGGGGGGCGAGGGCCTCGCCCGGTGCGGCAGGGCGGATCTTCAGCATCTCACTGCCAGGCCCCCAGCACCTCGGTGCTGCCGGGGGCGTCCGCCGCGATCAGGCCGAAGCGGCCGGTGGCCGGAGCCGGCAGGCTGAAACACTCGATCAGCAGGTCTTCGAGATAGATCTCGACCAGGGGTCCTTCGACGGCCAGGCGCCAGCGGCACGAGGCGGGAAAGGAGTACTGCCGATCCACACGGGTCTCCACCACCGCCTCCTCTCCCCGCTCCCCGGCCAGCGCGCACTCGGCCCGGCCCACCGCGTCGAAAAGCACGGCCAGGCCGCGGCCGGGCTGGCATTCGACGTACAGCCCGCGCCGGGGGGCAAAGGCGTGGGAGGGCAGGTCGAGCCGGCTTTCGAGGATCAGGCCCGCCGAGATGTCGAGGGGTTCGAGGAAGGTGACCACCGCCCCGGGCGACGGCGGGGCCGGTGCCACCGGCAGGGCGCGCCGCTTGAGCCTTTCGTTGCCCTGCCACCAGCCCAGGCGCAGGGCGCCCTCGCCGTCGAGACGGGTGTCCTTGAGCAGCCCCATATATACCATGCCGTCGCGGGCGATGCTGTGGTGGTTCACCAGCAGGCCATCGGGGGTGGGGAAGAAGCGCGAGAAGTAGGTGTGGCCGGCCAGGAGTGGGCGGTTTCTGGGGGCGGCGTGGAAGGGCCCCTCGGGTCGTTCGGCCACCAGGGTCACCATCGCCCCCTGGCAGCCGTACATCATGTAGTACTTGCCACCGATCCGCTCGACGGCGCCCACCTCCCCCTCGCCGACGCCGTGCACCTTTGGCGGGGGCAGGGCCTGCCAGCGCAGGCCGTTGGCACTGTGGCCAAAGCCGAAGCGGCCCTCGGTGCCGAAGCGCGGAGTAGCGGTCCAGTACCCGTACAAGCCGCCTTCGGGCCGGGGCAGGGTCCAGATGCAGTCCCAGCGGCCCTGGGGCTCGTACCCGCTCTCCTCCTGGACGAACTCCAGGTCGTCGCGCCGGTGCCAGCCAACCAGGTCGTCCGACTCGGCCATGAAGATGGTCTGGCGGGGGCCTTTCCATTCGGAGAAGTTGAGCTGGAAGGGGGCGCCTTGCGAAGAATCGGGGTTTTTCCAGGTGGAGCCGGTGCCCATCCAGGTCACCCCCTCGCCCTTGCGCAGGACGGGACCCAGCTCTTTCCACGTCACCCCATCGAGGGAAGTGGCCAGGGAGATGTTGTCCCAGGCCTCCCCAGAGCGGGCCAGGTAGTACAGATAGTAGGTGCCCTGGTGCCAGTAGTGCCAGGTGTCCCACATGATGCCGGTTTCGCGCTGGGACGGAGCGTAGAAGAGGCGCATGGCGTAATCTCACAGTTCAGTATGGTGGTGCGTCGGGGAGCGACCCGCGCCGGCCGCTCTCAAGGCGCGCCCTGCTCCCTCGCTCGCTTCGCTCCGCTACCCGGCCACCCCACCACGCGGTCTTCCCTACCTCGCCACTCCCCGAGAGCGGCCTATGGGGTCATCTCCCCGCCGCCACAGCAAAACCAGGTATCAGTCCAGCCGGAGCCAGACCTTGCCGGCCTCGACCTTGACCGGATAGGTCTTGAGGTCCACGCAAGCCGGGGCGCCCTGGGCCTGGCCGGTGGTGAAATCGAAACGCCCGTTGTGCTTGGGGCATTCGATGATCCGGCCCATGACAAAGCCGCCGGACAGATGCACCTTGCGGTGGGTGCACAAACCATCGGTGGCAAAGTACTGATCATCGGCGGTGCGGTAGATGGCAAAGGTGCGCTCGCCCTGGTCGAAGCGGATCAAATCCTCCCGCTCCACCGCGCCGGCCGCGCAGGTCTCGATCCAGTGTTCGCTCATGTCAGGAAGGGCTTGGCGGTGGGGGGCAGCTCGCGCTTGACGAAGTAGGTGGGGTCCTTTACCTGCTTGAACAAGGCGGGGACGATCTCGCGGTACGCCTCCCACAGGCCGCTGTAGGGTTTGGGCATGTCGGCCTTGAGTTCCCGATGCAACTTGCCCAGGGCGTGGTAGGGCACCATGGGAAACATGTGGTGCTCGACGTGGTAGTTCATCTCCAGGTAGAGGTAGCGGAAGATGGGGTTCATGTACACGGTGCGGCAGTTGAGGCGGTGGTCGAGCACGTCCTCGGCCAGGCCGGCGTGCTGGGTCAGACCAAAGACCACCATCAGCCAGGAGCCGTACAGGGTGGGCAGGCCGATGTACATCAGGGGCAGAATGCTCTGGGTGTAGATGGCGGCGCCGACCACCGCGGCGTAGATGAGGACGTAGATCCGGGCATTGCGGTACACCTTGTGGTGCTCGCTTTCGGGGATGTAGGTCAGCTCGGCCGGGGTCATGTGGCCGAAGCAGTGCTTGAGCATACGGACAAACTCTTTGGGCGCGCTCTTGAGCGAAAAGAAGGCCAGGAAGACGTTCCATAGATTGGCCGGGCGGGGCACGGCGATCTCGGGGTCGCGGCCGACGATGATGGTGTCGGTGTGGTGGCGGGTGTGGCTCCAGCGCCAGGACACGGACTCGCGGAAGACCATGAAGGAGGCGATCTCGTAGATGACGTCGTTGAGCCAGACGGTCTTGAAGGCCGTGCGGTGCATGTTCTCGTGCCAGCGCGAGTCCGAGGAGGAGGCGTAGATCACCCCATAGACCAAAAAGCAGGGCAGGGCCCACCAGGTGCCCCAGTTTATATATCCCAGCACCCCGGAGCCGATCAGCAGGGCGAACCAGAGGACGGTGTGGAAGAGGGCCGGCCCGTCCCGCCGCTGCATCAACTCGCGCATGCGCTGGCGCGGGATCTCGCTGGCGTACCACTGGGCATCGGCCAGGCCGCGCTCCTCGGCGAGCTTGGTCTCCGGCCCGGTGATACTGTAGTCGCGCTTGGGGAGAGGGGCAGTCGTCATGGCATCCTCCGCGGCAAAGGTCTGAGCTAGCGGCTATACGATAGGGCGCAGTTGGGCCTCCATCAAGCAGTGTCCCCTACTGCCGCCACTGCTGGTAGATGTCGGCGATCACCTCGTCGATGGGGGCGCGGTGGGTCTCCACATCTAGAATAGGGCTGTGGGTGCGGGCCTCCTCCAGGAGGGCGACGATCTCCGTGCGCCCGGCGTCGAAGCGGTACTCGTGCCAGCCCCCCTCGCTGCCCAAAAGTTCCGCCCCTCGCAGCGGCGGGGCCTGGCCCGAGCGGGTCTGCAGGCGCAGCCGGCGGCGGTCGGCGAAGCGTCGGCGCAGCTGGTCGAAGTCCCCGTCGAAGGCCAGGCGGCCCCGGTCGATGAGCACGATGCGGCCGGCCAACTGCTCCAGCTCGTCCATGTCGTGGCTGGTCAGCATCACCGTGACTTGGCGGGTGCGGTTGAGCTCGAGGATGAACTCCAGGATGTGGCGCTTGGCCAACACGTCCACGCCGATGGTGGGCTCGTCCAAAAAAAGGATCTCCGGCTCGTGCAGGAGGGCCAGACCCAGATCGGCACGCATGCGCTGGCCCAGGCTCAGCTCGCGGGTGAGGCTGTGGAAGAACTCGTCCAGGCTCAAAAGTTCGCGCACCTGGCCCAGCATGTGTTCGTAGCGGGGGCGGGGGATCTCCCAGACCACCCGCTTCCACTCGAAGCTGGCGGCCACCGGGTGGTCCCACCACAGCTCGGTGCGCTGGCCGAAGACCACGCCGATACGGCCCACGTACTTTACCCGGTCGGCGATGGGGTCCAGGCCCAGCACCCGCACCTGGCCGGCGTCCGGGGCGAGGATGCCGGAGAGGATCTTGACCGTAGTGCTCTTGCCGGCTCCGTTGGGTCCGGCGTAGGCGACGATCTCGCCGCGATGCACCTGCAGATCCACCTCGCGCAGGGCCTCGACCAAACGTATTTGGGGCCGGAAGAGGTTGGCGAAAACCTGGCTCAGTTTTTCAGACCGCTGGCGCTGGCGGAAGGTCTTGCACAGGCCGCGCGCGTCAACGGCGATGTCCGAAACTGAGGTACCGGGAGGAGCCGGTGCGCTCATAGTGTTTTTTTCCTTTTGCAAAGGTCAGACCGGCGGCCAGGGCAAAGAAGAGGGCAGCCAGCGGGGTGAGGGCCCCATCCCAAGGAGAGGGGGAGAGGCCGAGCAGAAAACGGCAGGGATACCAGGCCACAAAGCCGATGGGCAAAACCGAGAGCAGTCCCCCGATAAGCAGGGGGCCGCTGCCGTCCAGGGGGAAGGGGGTGAGTTGGTACACGATGCGTAGCGCCGAGGAGCTGATCTCCTCGGCGGCGCGTGGGGCCCAGAAGGCCAGGCTGCCCCACAGGAAGGAGAAGGCCGTGGCGATGGTGGCCGAGGCGAGGATCTGCATGGCGAAGAGGGCCCACCAGCCGGCCCCGGGGTCCAGGCCCAGCTCGGCGCCGGCCCACCACAGGAGCCCGACGGCGGGCAACAGGATGGCGCTGCCGGAGAGGGGCATGAAGCCTTCGGTCAGGAGGCTCAGCCACAGGGGCTGGGGCTGGATCAGGGTGTGGTCGAGCTGGCCCCGGCCCAGGCGCCGGCTGATGTAGAGCACGTTGAAGCTGAAGAAGGTGTTGATCAGGCCGCCCACCAGCATGCCGTAGCCCAGCAGAAAGACCACCTGGGGCTTGGACCACATCCCTAAGCCGGCGAAGCGTTCGGCCAGCAAAAAGGTGCCCGATACCGCGGCCAGGTTGAGCAGGGTGTCGGTGATGAAGTAGTTGAGAAAGAGACGCAGGTCCCGGGTCAGGAGCATGAAATCGAGGTACGCGTAGACCCGCCACAAGCACAACAATTTTTTGATCCGCTCAGCCGCCATGGATCACCAGCCTTTCGCGGTTGAAGCGCCAGAACCACAGGGCCATCATCCAGGAGGCTACTGCCCAGAAAGCCTGGAGCAGGAGGAGAGGCCCTGGCTCGCCGCTGCCCACATAGATGCGCAAAGGCGCCGAGGCGGTAGAGGCAAAGGGCAAATAGCCGACGATGTGGCCCAGGTCCCAGGGGAGGAGTTCGAGGGGGATGAGGCCGCCCGAGAGCAGGGCCACCAGGGCATCGCGCAGCCGGTAGGCGTTGTACAGGTTGTGGTCCATCCACACTACCAGGGCGCCGAAGAAGAGTTCGAGGGCCAGGCCCACGGCCACGGCCAGGCCCAGGCTCAGGGGGAAGAGCAGGGCGGCGCGGGCGCTGGCCGGCAGCGGATCGACCCCCAGGAGAGGGGCGGCCAGGGCCAGGGGCAGGGAGAAGAAGACCAGGCCGAAGAGCCACTCTCCTCCCATGCGGGCGGCGAACTGCCCAAAGACCGACATGGGCCGCAGGAAGTAGGAGCCCACGCTCCCCTCCCACAGGGATTGTAAGAGCTGGGTGTGGCAGCGCAGCTGGTCGCGGATGATCTCGGCCACCAGGGTGTAGGTGAGCAACTGCCCCAAGCTCAGTTCGATGCCGGTGGGTTTGCCCTGGAGCAACACCTGCCACAGCCCCAGCAGCACCCCCACCCGCAGGAGGCGCAGCAGGTAGTCGAGCAGGAAGAGGGGGTTGTCCCCCACCAGGCCGGCGGCGCTGAGCAGGGCAGTGTGCCAGTACTTGTGCAGCAGCCTCATGACAGGGCCTCCTCCCAGGCGATGTACTGGGCGGCGATCTGGGCCTCCAGGTGGCCCAACCGGCGCCCGCACTCGCCGCCGAGGTGATGGTCGCCGGCTGCATAGGCCGCGGCCATCTCTCTCTCCACCTCTTCTTTTTCTCTTTCCAACAATTCGAGGCGTGCGGCGATCAGGTCCTGGACCCTACTCTGCGGCGGCGGTGTGGTTCTGGCTGGCCTGGGTGGGCGCGCCCTGGGGGCCTTGGGAGCGGGCGGTGGCGCGGTTGCTGCTTTCCGGCGCTCCCAGTACTCGGCGAAGGTGCCGGGGTGGTCCATCAGCTTCAGGTCGCGGACCTCGGCAATGCGCCCGACGATGCGGTCGAGGAAGTAGCGGTCGTGGGAGATGACCAGCACCGTGCCCTCGAAAGCCTCCAGGGCCTCCTCGACCTTCTCGCAGGAGAAGATGTCGAGGTGGTTGGTGGGTTCGTCGAGCAGCAGGAAATTGACTTGGGCCGCCATCAGCCGGGCCAGTTGCAGCCGGCTCTTCTGGCCGCCGCTCAAGGTGGCCACCTTCTGGTCCAGCTCCTGCCAGCCAAAGAGAAAGCGCAGGAGCAGTTGAAAGGCCCGGTCCCGGGTGAGGCCGCGCTGCTCCAGCATCTGCTCCATGACGGTGAGTGCAGGATTCAGGGTCTCGTGCTGCTGGGCGTAGTACCCCAGCTTCACCTGGGGGCCCAGGCGCAGCACCGGGTGGTCCCAGGCGCCCTGCGCGGCGATGTCGCGGAAGAGGGTGGTCTTGCCGCAGCCGTTGGGCCCGAAGAGCCCCACCCGCTCGCCGTAGCTGATGTGCAGGTCAGCCGCCTCAAAGAGCGGCCGGCCGCCCAATGCCCGCGAGTACCCCTTGATCTCCAGGGCGATGCGACCGCCCTTGCGGCTGGCGCTGAAGCGCGGGTCGATGCGCTCCCGCTCCAGTTGCGGGCGCTCGATCTTCTCCATGCGGTCGATCTGGCGCTGCTTGTTGCGGGCCCGCCGGGCGTGGCGGGGGTCGTCGGTCATGCTCCCCCACCGCTCGAAGCGGGCGATCATCTCTTCCAGCCGGCGGATCTCCTTCTGCTGGTCCTGGTAGGCGGCCTGCTGCTCCAGCAGGCGCTGCTGTTTCTGCGCCCGGTACGCGGTGTAGTTGCCCAGGTAGAGACTGAGCCGGGTGTCCTCGATCTCCAGCACCCGCGTCACCACCTGGTCGAGCAGGTGGCGGTTGTGCGAGACCAAGAGCAGGGTGCGGGGGTAGGCGCCGAGGAAGGTCTCCAACCATTCGAGGCCCTCCAGGTCGAGGTGGTTGGCCGGCTCGTCGAGCAGGAGGATCTCGGGCTCCTGGAGCAGGAGCCGGGCCAGGGCCAATACGTTCTTCTCCCCGCCACTCAGCCCCTCCACCTGCTGGTCGCGCCGGGGAGCCAGGCCCAGGCCGGTGAGTACGGTGTCGATGCGATGGGCATAGGTGTAACCGCCCTCCCGCTCGAACTGGTCGGCCAGGTGGCCGTACTGGTCGAGCAGCTTTTGTTGCTGGACGATGTCGAGACCGGGGGCGGCCAGTTCCTGTTGTAGTCCTTCTATTTTTTTCTCCAGGGCGCGGAGCGGGGCGAAGACCTCCAGTAACTCCTGCTGGACCGTGTTGCCTTGGGTGTACTGGAGTTCCTGGGCCAGGTACCCCACCGTAGGGTTGCCGGGCCGGGTGAGCACCCCGCCGCTGGGCGCTTCCAGGCCGGCGATGAGCTTGAGCAGGGTGGATTTGCCGCAGCCGTTTTCCCCGACCAGCCCCACCTTCTCCCCCTGCATCACCTTGAAAGACAACCCTTGCAGGATGGGCTCGGAGGTGTAGCGTTTTTCCAGTTCGTGCGCTTCGAGAACAACCATGATTCCATTTCCCCCTGTCGCAAAAGAAAAAAGGCCGCGAGGAGGGTGCCCTCGCGGCCTAATCTATTGATCGCATTCTGATTAATGCGAATTAAAGCGATGGCTCCTCAGAGTGGAACAGGCGGATTTCTCCTCTCCGAGGGGGAAAAATGGCCTTTCCGGCGGCAGATTTCGCTGCCGATCCGCTCGGCGACACTGGGCAGGTATTGGGTCGGCGTCGAGGTCATGATGGAGACAACGATAAACAGGCCGGTCCACTCATGTCAAGGAAAAACCGGCTCGCCGGGTGTATTGTCCGCAGTGTATTGTCTGCATGGAACAGGGGTGCTACCTTTTGCCGGGCAACCCCACCTCCAAATCCGGTACCCTCCCATGAAAACCATCCCTCCCGCCCAGGCCGGCATGTCCGCCGCCGCCCTCGAAATTGCCGGCCAACGCTTGCAGGACGCCATCGCCGCCGGCCAGCTCACAGCGGCCAGTCTGGTGGTGGCCCGCCACGGCTCCCTGGTCTTTGCCCAGGGGTACGGCCGCCTGACCCCTGACCCGGCCTCGCCGGCCGTGCAGCCCGACTCGATCTTCCTGCTGGCCTCCATCACCAAGCCGGTGACGGCCTGTGCCCTGATGCGGCTGGTGGACCGGGGGCAGATCTCCCTCGACGACCCGGTGCAGCAGCACCTGCCCGAATTCCAGGGCGGGGAGCGGCCACAGGTGAAGGTGCGCCACCTGCTCTCCCACACCTCTGGGCTGCCCGACATGCTGCCCGAGAACACTGCCCTGCGCCAGGCCCATGCGCCCCTGGGCGGCTTTGTCGAGGGAGCGCTGCGCACGCCCCTGCTCTACAGCCCTGGCAAGGGCTTCGCGTACCAGAGCATGGGCACGCTCCTGGCCGGGGAGATCGTCGAGCGGGTGAGCGGCAAAAGGCTGAGGGACTTCGAGCAGGAGGAACTCTTCGCACCCCTGGGCATGGAGAAGAGCGCCCTGGGGCTGGGGCGCTTTCAGATCCCCCAAACCGTGTGGTGCGGCAACTTGCTGGAGGAATCGGAGGACGAGCGGCACTGGGGGGCCAACAGCCCGTACTGGCGCGACATGGGCCACCCCTGGGGCGGGATGCACAGCACGGGGTTGGATCTGGCAGTGCTGTTGCAGACCGTGCTGAACGGGGGTGAATACGAAGGCCGGCGCCTCTTCAGCCCGGCAGCGGCGCGGGCCATGACCACCGATCAGAACCCCGGCCTACAGGCGCCCTGGGGTCTGGGCTGGGCTCTGCGGGATTCGCGGGTGTGGAACTATTTTGGCGAGCTGTGCTCGCCCTCCACCTTTGGCCACATCGGCGCCACGGGCACCGCGGCCTGGGCCGATCCGGCGCAGCAATTGGTCTGCGTGGTGCTGACCAACCAGATGGTGGCGTCGGGGAGCCTGTTACGGCGGGTTGCCAATGCGGTGAGCGCGGCGGTGGTCGACTAGTCAACAGGTCTCTGGGGGAGGTCCGTGGGGTGCCCACTGCGGCGTTTCTGCAGTCCCGGACCTTCCCCCTCGCTCCTTAAACTACGCTTCCCCCGGCCCAGCCCTGCGGTCCTGCCCCCGGCCACTCCCCCAGAAGCCGCCTCCGGGGCACTCCCACGTCCCTCCAAGTCTCCGGGTTATCTCCCCGCCGGGTATTGTTACTGACGGCGCTCGATCAGGGGCAGCACGAGGTGGGAGGGGCGAAGCAGGTCGTGCATCACGGTGTTGATGGCAACCAGGCCGGCGGCTTCTTTATTGATGGGGCCGCCGGTGTTGAGGTTGCGGTCGAAGCGGGGGAAGGAGCTGCTGGTGACTACCACCCGCAGGCGGTGGCCGGGCAGGAAGACATTGCTGGTGGCCCACAGGTCCACCTCAAAGCGATAGATCTTGCCGGGGTCCAGCAACTCGGGCTGGGAAAAGGAGTGGCGGTAGCGGGCGCGCAGGATGCCGTCGCACAGATTGCGCGAGTACCCGTCGGGGTGGATGTCTTCGAGTCGCACCACCCAGTCGGTGTCGGGTGCGGAGGAGAGGGCGTAGAGCACGGCTTTCACCGGCCCGGTGACCTCCAGTTCGCGGTCGAGAGGGGCGCTGGTGTAGGTGAGGCAGAGCAGGTCGGCGGGCCGCTGGTCGCGCACCCCGTCGGGGATGCCCAGGGTGTTGCCGCCCAGGGTGGGGACTGGGCAGTCGGGGTCGTAGACGAAGCTGTCGGGGTGTTCGCTGCCGGTGGGCGGCTGGGGCGAGAGGGTGCCGTCGTTGAGGGAGGGGATGGAGCCGCTGGGACCGTTGTGGAAATAGTAGTTGGTGTAGCAGGTGTCGGGTAGGGGCCAGGCCGCCTCGGAGCGCCATTCGTTGCGGCCCATGACGAAGAGCCGCACCGGCGCCTCGTCCATCACCCCATTCTCTTTCCCCTTGAGCCAGTGGTCGAACCAGGGCAGGCGCAACTGGTTGAAGTCGATGGCCGCTTCGGAACCAAAATCCCACTCTCCCACCTTTGATACCCCGATATTCCCCGCCCCGTGCACCCAGGGCCCGATGATCAGCCGCTGGCTCTGGCGGGCTTTTTCGGTGCGGGCGCGGCGCTTCAGGCCCAGGTAGTTCTTCAGGGTGCCGTTGAGGAAGATGTCGTACCAGCCGCCCAGGTGATAGGCGGGGGTCTCGACCTGGTCGTGGTATTTTTCGACGTTGAACTCCCACCAGTACGGCCCGTCCTCGGGATGCGCCAGCCAGGTGTTGTGCCAGTCGCTCAGGCCCACCAGGAAGGGGCAGGGGTACAGGGGCAGCCGGCCGTACCAGTCGTCCATGTCGCGCTTGGCCTGGTCGAGCAGCCGGCGGTGGCGGGCGAACTCTTCGCCAGTGGCGAGCTTGGCCAGGTTGATGCTGGTGACGGCGTGGGCCCAGTACAGGCTGAAGCCCAATTCAAAGGCCCCGTCGCGGTACACCCACTCGCGCTGGTAGTCGGCCGAGGACTCGCGCACGAAGAGGGCCCGCAAATGCGGGGGCCGGCTGAGGGCGGCCCGGTACTGGGTGGCTCCCGAGTAAGACCCGCCAAACATCCCCACCTCACCGCTGCACCAGGGCTGGGCCGCCATCCACTCCACGGTGTCGTGGCCGTCGCGGTTCAAGCCGGCCCCGTCGTCGCGGAAGGGATAGAAGACCCCGTCCGAGGCGAACATCCCGCGCACGTCCTGGATCACCACCGCGTACCCTCTCTTGGCGAAGAATTCGGGGGCGCCCACCTGGTTTTCTGAACCCCCTTCCTTGTTGTAGGGGGTGCGCTCCACCAGGGCCGGAAAGGCGCCCTCGGCTTTGGGCCGGGTGATATTGGCCCGCAGGAGGGTCCCGTCGCGCATGGGGATCTCGACGTTCTTCTCGTGGATCAGATCAGAGTACTGCTGCTCCTGGGCCATCGAGTCCTCATTTAAGTGCCGCCAGCAGGCGGTCGATGTCGTCGTGGTTGTTGTACACCGAGGGGGAGAGCCGCATCTTGTTCCCGTAGCGCATGGCCACGTGCACCCCGGCGGCCCGGGTGCGGGCCAGGGTGGCTTCGGGGTTGGGGGAGACAAAGGCCAGGATGGAGCTCTCGTTGCCCCGGGGGGTGATGGAAGGATAGCCGAGGGCCGGCAACTCCTCCTGCAGGCGTTCGGCCAGGCCGCGCGCGTGGGCGCGGATGTTGGGCACGCCCAGGCGCAGGATGTAGCGCAGGCTCTCCTGGGCGCAGACCGCTCCCTCGTACGAGGGATAGCTGACCTCGTAGCAATGGGGGCCGGGCACCGGGGTGTGGGAGAAGTCGGAGAGGGCCGGATCGGGTGCGGCAGTCCAGGGCGCGTAGTTCTGGCGTACCCCGCCCGAGTGCTGGGTTGGCTTCACCACGGTGTTCTGCAAATCGGCCCGCACGTAGAGGAAGCCAAAGCCCTTGACCCCCATCAGCCATTTGAAGGTGGAGCAGGCAGCCATATCGATGCCCATGGCCTTCACATCGATGGGCACGGCGCCGGCGGCCTGGATGATGTCGGCGTAGAGCAAGGCCCCACGGGCGTGGGCCAGCGCGGCGATCTCCTTCACCTGGGCCAGGAGGCCGTTGACGTTGGAGACCAGGGAGAGGGAGACCAGCCGGGTATGCTGGTCGATGGCGTTGGCCATGTCCTCCAGCTCGATCTGCCAGTTGCGGTTCTTGACCACCCGCAGCTCCAGGCCATCCTGCTTTCTCATCTGGTAGTTGTAGAGGGCCGCCCCGTAGTGCAGATCGTTGGTGACCACGTTGCCCCCGGCCAGAAACTCCCCCATGCCGTTGAGCAGATTGCTCTCGCTCTCGACGGTGCTGCGGGCAAAGGCGATCTCGCGCGGCTCGGCATTGATCAGTTGGGCAAAGAGGTGCTTGGCTTCGTCGCGGGTGGCCGCCCACTGCGGCCACCAGGGGTCGCCCACCTCGTGGGTGAGCCATTCGACGTAGCGGTGCAGGGCCGCGGCCGAATGCACGCTGAGGGGATGAGAAGAGGCGTTGTCGAAGTAGGCGGCGGTGCGGGCGCGGGGAAAGTCGAGGCGCACCGTGGCAAAGTCGGGCGTATACATGGCAGGTCTCCGGTCGGCCCCAGAAAGATAGGCTGCCCGGTGCGGCACGGCTACCAGCCCGCCCGGTCCCGTGCCGCCGGCAGGGCGGGGGACTATATTTCACCGGCCACCATCAAACCCGGAAAGAGCCCATGAGCGACGCCCGCATCCAGATCGGCATCTGGCAGAACATCCCCCAGCCCATGGTTTCCCGCTACCTGGCGCAGATGGGCTGGGACTGGATCATCCTCGACCTGCAGCACTTTCCCATGAACTGGGAGACTGCGTACGAGTGCATCCACACCATCCGCACCTGCGGGGCCCGGCCACTGGTGCGCACGGCCATCGGCATGCCCGCGGAGGTGGAAAAGGCGCTGGATCTGGGCGCCGGCGGGGTGGTGGTGCCCATGGTCAACACGGTTGAGACCGCCCGTGCCCTGGCCCGCGCCGCCAAGTACCCGCCCCTGGGAGGGCGCTCGCTGGGCGGGGACAACTTCCTCCACTACGGCGCCGACTATCCCGAGAAGGCCAACACCGACACCCTGCTTCTGGTGCAGCTGGAGCACATCGAGGGGGTGAACAACGCCGAAGGGATCCTGGGCCTGCCCGGGGTGGACGGCTGTTTCGTCGGCCCGGTGGACCTGGCCCTGTCCATGGGCATCGACCGCCACACCTACGAGCAGCACCCCGAGCACCGGGCGGCGATGAGGCGCATCGTCGAGGTGACCCTGGCGGCCGGCAAGCTGCCCTGCTGCAACACCTATTCCCCCGAGGATTTCGCCGCCAAATGGGAAGCCGGCTTCCGGGCCATCACCCTGCGCTCGGACATGGACCTTTTGGTGGGTGGGGGTCGCGACCTGTTGGGCCGGCTCGAAAAGATCGCTGCCGGCGGCTGAAAGGAGGGGCTCAGCGCCGCAGCTTCTCCAGGCTGTCCAGCGGCGCCAGGGTGTAGGTGTCCTCGTTGATCGAGACGAGATTCTGGCCGAAGATGACCACCTGCGAGTAGATGGCCGGCTCCTGAGGCACCATCTGTTCGGTGCGAAAACTCCAGCCCGCCCCTTCCTGGCGCTCAAAGACATACAGGGCGTGCCTACCTTCGGTGCTGTCCAGCCAGTACTGCCCGGCAGCCCAGTACAGGAGGTTGTGGTCCGGCGGCACCTGGGAACTGGGGTGCGGCCCGATCAGGCGTTCGTAGCGCCACACGCCATCGTCGAAGGTCCATATCGCCAGCTCGTCCACCACCAGGGGGTTGCCTTGCAGGTCGGGGATGTTCAGGGTGCGCCGCGCATAGGCGAGCTGGGCGTCGAGGGAAGGCAGTTTGTCCGATTCCGTGGGTGCATTGTCGCAGCCGCTGAGCATGGTCACCATCATCGCCAGTCGCCAAAGTGCGCTCATGGGGCCCTCCTCCGGGCGTGAAGCGTGGGGGTTCTCTTGCCGTATCCTGGCAGCAGGACCCTATCCCTGTCCCCAATCGAACACCGCCCCCAGGAATTCCTCCTTGCTGCCGATGAGCCCGTCGTAGATCTGCTGGCACTGGTCCGGGGTCGCCAGGTGGGTCAGCAGCGGGGCCACCTGCAGCCGTCCCCCGCTGATCCACTCGGCCAGCATCCGGTAGTTGGCGGTCAGGTCGCGGACCCGCTCGGTTTCGTGCTGGGGCCAGCGCCATTCCAAGGCCCCGATCATACGAATGGCCTCCAAGTGCAGGCGCAGCAGCATGGGGGTGGCGTCGAAGGTGGCCTTGGCCCGGGGGCTGCCCAGGAGGATCACCTCTCCGTAGCGGCGGGTCAACATCACCGCCTGGGCGATCACCTCGCTGCGGCCGATGGCCTCGACCACCACATGCGCGCCCTTGCCGCCGGTCCACGCCTTCACTGCCTCCTCCAGGTTCTCCTTGGACGCGTTGACCACCCGGCCGATGCCGCAGGCTTTGGCCTTGTCGAGGCGGAACTGGGCCAGGTCCACGGCCATCACCTCGGCCCCGGCCAGCTGGAAAAGCTGGGCGGCGAAATTGCCCACCAGACCCATGCCGATCACCACCACCGTGTCCCCCGGCTGCACGGTGGAGGAGCGCAGGGCGGCAATGCTCACCCCGGCCATGCGGGTGAAGACCAGGTGCTGGCCCGGGGTTTCGGCGGCGACCGGCAGGGCCATGCGGCCGGCGTCGGCCTTTACGAGGGAGGCGTGGCGCGAGAAGCTGAGCACCCGGTCGCCCGGCTTGCACATGCTCACTCCAGAGCCCACGCTCAGCACCCGGCCCAGGTTGCCGTATCCGGTGGTGCGGGGATACTGGCCCCCGTCGCCGAAGGGCATCTCCTTCACCAGGCCGGTGAAGCCGGCTCCCTCGGTGCCGGCGCTGACGATGGTGTACTCGCTTTGTACCAGGGCCTCGTTGGGTTTGAGGGCCTCATCGAGTTCCTGTTCCTGCACCTCGATATGGCCGGGCTCGGTCACGACCAGTTGCCGGGTTTTCATGGTCCCTCGTTTCTTGTGGGGTGGTTGCGGATATTTTACACTGTAGGATATTGGACCACAAGAGCGGCGGGGAGCAACCCCGTCGCTCATTCTCGCGCTCCATCCCTGGAGCGCTCCGAGGCCATTACCCTCTGGCCTTTCATCCCTGAGCCAGAGGGCAATGGAATCCGCTCTGGGGTTTGCTCCCTGCCGCTTTATCGGAGGATCAGTTGAAAATCGATCACATCGAAGCTATCAACCTGCGTTTCGAATACCCCGGCGGCTATGGGTTCAGGGGAGGTGGAGGGGTGTGCACTGCCCGGGTCACCACTCTGGTTCTGGTCCACACCGACACCGGCCAGGTGGGGATCGGCTCGGTTTATTCCCACCCGGCGCTGGTGTACCTGGTGGTGCGCGACCAACTCGACCCCCTGCTGCGCGGGGCAGATCCCTCCCAGGTCGAGGCTCTGTGGGAGCGGATGTACGGCCTGAGCCGCTGGTACGGCCGCAAGGGTGCGGCCCTTTCGGCCCTGGGGGGAGTGGAGATGGCCCTGTGGGACCTGCGCGGCAAGGCCCAGGACAAACCCCTGTGGGAATTGCTGGGGGGAAGCCGGCCCTCCTGCCCGGTATACGCCAGCGGGCTATTGTGGGACGAATACGAGGGTCTGGCCGCCGAAGCGGCGCGGCATCTGGACCAGGGTTTCCGCCGCATGAAGATGCGCCTGGGCCGCAGCGAAGAGTACGACCGGGAAGCGGTGCGGGCGGTGCGCCGGGCCATCGGCCCCAACCACGACCTGATGGCCGACGCCTCCATGCGCTACCACCTGGACCTGGCCCGCCGCATGGGGAGGTTCCTGGGAGAGCAAAAGGTTTTCTGGTACGAGGAGCCCTTTACTCCAGAGGATATTGATTCCTATGCCGCCCTGCGCGGCAGCGTGCCGGTGCCGGTGGCCGCCGGGGAGAACGAGTTCGGGTTCCAGGGCTTCAGGGAGCTGATCCGCGCCAAGGCCGTGGACATCGTCCAGGCCGACGCCTGCCGCTGTGGCGGCATCGGTCAGCTCCTCCAGGTGGCCCGCCTGGCCGGCGAGCATGGGCTGCGGGTGGCGCCCCACACCTGGAGCGACGCAGTGGCCATCATGGCCAATGCCCAGGTGGTGGCCGCTTTGCCCAACGGGATCACCGTGGAGATGGATCGCACCGGCAACCCCTTCATCGAGGAATTGCTGGTCGAGCCCTTGCAGGTGCGGGACGGGCAGTTGCAGTTGAGTCGGGCCCCAGGGTTGGGTATAGCGTTGGACCCGAAGGTAGTGGATCGCCTGCGCCTGCCCGACCCGCTCCACCTCCCGGAGGGAGCCTATTCGGACATGGCCTTCGGCGCCCAGTACTTCACCCAGGCCCCGCCCTACGAGGAAACCCCATGAGCCAGATACCGCGCATTGCCATCGGCGGCATCCTCACCGAGTGCAACGAATTGGGCGGCCCGCCCATAGACCTGGACTGGTTCGCCCGCTACGATCTGCGGCGGGGGGAAGAGATCCTGGAGATGGAGGGGGGGGCCGTGGGCGGGATGCTCTCCGTGCTGGGCCAGGCCGGGGCAAAGCCCGTGCCCCTGCTCTACGCCAGCACTTGTCCGGGCGGATATCTGACGGCTTCCTGCTACGACCAACTCAAGGGCGAGTTGCTCCAGCGGCTGCAGGAGGCGCTGCCGGTGGAGGGGGTCTTGCTGCCCCTGCACGGCTCGGCCGTGGCCGAACAGACCGGGGATCTGGAGGGGGACCTGATCGCCGCGGTGCGCCAGAGGGTGGGGCCGGTGGTGCCCATCGTCGCCACCCTGGACCTGCACGCCCACATCACTCCCCAGATGGTGCGCCATGCCGACGCCCTGGTGGCCTGGGAGACATATCCCCACCGCGATGCCCTGGGCACGGGCCAGCGCGGG
>Ga0194132_10005187_pt1 | contig 21389 bp, 19 predicted proteins | sample TA2KigOf80mmetaG_FD_148612 | JGI IMG/M metagenome (GOLD analysis project Ga0194132, IMG submission 148612) | Freshwater microbial communities from Lake Tanganyika, Tanzania - TA2015054 Kigoma Offshore 80m | ecosystem: Environmental > Aquatic > Freshwater > Lake | place: Tanzania: Lake... | reverse complement strand
GCTGCCACATTGTGTCGAAAAGCTGGCGGCAATTTTCTTAGCCTGTAAGTCCTTGAGAATGCGGGCGGCGGTTATGTCCAGTTATGTCCAAGATGTCTAATAGCGCATTCGCTCCGCCTTATTTGTAAACCCCTGGGAGAAATTTTTTTCCACCATCCCTGTACATAACGTCTACCCATTCCCATTTGAAACCTGCCGGCACTTGCGGCCGGCCCGATCTTTCTCATGGTGAATAGGCCCGACAGGAGGCGGCCGGCGCTGGCGCCCTGGCCGGTCTTCCGCTCATCGACCTGCGGCCGGCGCGGCAGCATCCATGACCCGCGATCTTAGCGGGTGCCGGCGCCCGCCCGGCGGGCGATAAAGGGGGAAAGGAGACCTCCTATCGAGTGGTTGTCACTCACTAGCAGCTTTTACTGCGCGGTCGTGCTCGTCCTGTCTTATGGACTGCGGGGCACGGCCGGTTTCGGCAGCGTGGTGGCCATGCCGCTGCTTGCCCTGGCCGTGCCGATGAAGATCCTGGTGCCGGCCTGGACCCTGATGGGCTTGGCCGCCTCGCTGACCGTGCTCGGCCGCGACCGCCGGGCCATCGCCGTCCGCGACACCCTGCGCGTGCTGCCCGGCTGCCTCGCCGGGATCGGCTTGGGACTCTATGTCTTCACCACCCTCGACACCGACAGCCTGGCCCGGGGCTTCGGCGCGGTGGTCGTGCTCTACGGCCTTCACGCACTGTGGGCGAGCTTTCGGCCGCGCCAAGCCCCGGCGCTGCCGGCAAGGCTGCTCGCTCCGCTTACCGGCGCCTTGGCAGGGGCGACGGGCGCCACGTTCGGCACCATGGCCAGCCTGTTCTTCGCCATCTATCTCGACGCCCTGCGTCTGGGCAAGGCCGAGTTCCGGGCCACCATGTCGGCCCTGCTTCTGGCCCTGAGCGCTGTCCGGGGGGTGGGCTACTACGCTGTTGGCGAGTTCAGCCTCGAGGCGGTCCTGCTCTTTGCCGCCGGCGCCCCGCTGATGCTGCTCGGAATGTTTCTCGGCGACCGCATCCACACCCGCATCCGTGAGGACCACTTCCGGCGGATCGTCTGCCTCGTGCTGATCGTCAGCGGTCTGCCCCTGATCCTGCGTTAACGTGATCGCGGTCACAGCCGCCAAGGTTCGGCTGCCCTAACGCTTTCTTCCGGTCCGGCCGTCGGCTATCGTCGCGGCGGCGGCAAACCTGGGGGCTCGTCGGCCGGTCGCGGCCGCTTGTAGATCGATGGAAACCAATCTGCACCGCTACGTCTGGACGCATTCTCGCCGCGAGACGACATTCCTGATTCTGCTGACGCTGGTCTCGCTGCCGATCTACTACGTCACGCTCGACATCCCGAAGAACATCTTCAACCAGGGCATCCTGGGCAAGGGCGTGACCTTCCCCAAGGAAGTCTTCGGCATCCCCTTCGAGCAAGTCGGTTATCTCTTCTGGCTCTGCTTCCTCTTCCTGCTCTCGGTGCTGATCAACGGCGGCATCAAGCAGTACATCAACACCTACAAGGGCCGCCTGGGCGAGCGGCTGCTGCGCCGGCTGCGCTACGAGCTGGTCTCGCGCATCATGCGCTTCCCGCTGCCGCACTTCCGCAAGGTCTCGTCGGGCGAGCTGATCCCCATGATCACCGCCGAGGTCGAGCCGCTCGGCGGTTACATGGGCGATGCCTTCGCTCAACCTTTGATCCAGGCCGGCACGCTGGCAACCATCGCCACCTTCCTGTTCATCCAGAACTGGATCATGGGTATCGCGGCGATCATCTTCTTCCCGCTTCAAGGCTGGATCATTCCCAAGATGCAGCGCAAGGTGAACCAGCTCGGCAAAGAGCGGGTGCGGGCCATGCGCAAGGTCTCCGAGCGCATTGGCGAGGCGGTGGCCGGCGCCCAGGAGATCCACGCGCACGGCACGGCCACCTATGAGCGTGCCGATTTCTCCGACCGGCTCGGCAAAGTCTTCGGCATCCGTTTCCAGATCTATATCCGCAAGGGCCAGGTCAAGTTCCTCAACAACTTCCTCAACCAGATGGCGCCGCTGATGTTCTACTCGCTCGGCGGCTATCTGGTGATTCAGGGCGACCTGACGGCCGGTGCACTGGCTGCGGCGCTGACAGCGCACAAGGATATGTCGGCGCCGTGGAAGGAGCTGCTCGACTACTACCAGCAGACCGCCGATTCCAAGATCAAGTACGAGCAGGTGACCGAGCAGTTCAAGCCGGAGAACATGTTCGAGGAGGCGCTGCAGGCGCCGATCAGCGAGCCGCCCAAGCCTCTGCAGGGCGACGTCGTGGCCAACAATCTCGTGGTGGCCGAGGACGGCGCGGTGCGTCTGCTCGACGGCGTCAATCTGGCCATCAAGGCCGGCGAGAAGGTCGCCGTCGTGGGCAAGGTCGGCGGCGGCAAGGAAGCGCTGGCGCGCGCTCTGGCCCGGCTCTACCTGCCCAGCGGCGGCAAGCTGACCTTTGGCGGCGTCGACGCCATGGTTCTGCCGGAGCCGACGCTCGGCGCCCGGGTCGGTTACGTGGCGCAGGATTCCTATCTGTTCTCGGCCAGTGTGCGCGACAACATCCTTTACGGCCTGCGCCAGCGTCTGGTGAACCCGCGCGAGCGCGAGGCGGCACTGGAAGTCGAGCGGCAGAGGGTGCTCGCTGAATCGCGGCGATCGGGCAATCTCGATCTCGATTCCGAGGCGGACTGGGTCGACCTCGCCGTTGCCGGCGTGGACGGACCTGTCGAGCTCTCGGCGCGGCTGGTCGAAGTGTTGAGGGCGGTCGATCTGGAGGAGGATGTCTTCCAGCTCGGCCTGCGCGGCGCCATCAACCCCAAGCAGCACCCGGCTATCGCCGCGCGCATTCTTGAAGCCCGCAAGACGCTGCTGCAGCGCCTGGGCGAAGCGTCCGGCGACGCAACGCTACGCAACCTGATCGAGCCCTTCCATCCGGAGCGCTACAACACCAATGCCACGCTGGCCGAGAACCTGCTGTTCGGCACGCCGATCCAGCCGGCATTCGAGGTCGACAAGCTGGCGGTCAACCAAGCCGTGCTCAGGGTGCTGGGCCAGGTCGGCCTGACCGAGATGCTGGTCAAGGCCGGCCGCGGGATCGCCGCGGAAATGGTCGAAATCTTCGCCGACCTGCCGCCCGACCACGAATTTTTCACCCAGTTCAGCTTCATCTCTTCCGACGACCTGCCGGAGTTCCAGGCGATCCTGGCGCGCGCCGCGCGCGAGGGCACGCCGATGCTGCCCGAGGACCGGGCGAAGCTGATGACCCTGCCGTTCAAGATCATCCAGACCCGCCATCGCCTCGACGTCTTGACCGACGAGCTGAAGGCCAAGGTGCTGGAGGCGCGCAAGGCTCTGCACGGTAGCGACGATCCGGCGGTCAAGGCCGGCGTCGAATTCTTCGACCCCGACAGCTACAACGCGGCCGCGACCATCCAGGACAACATCCTGTTCGGCAAGCTGGCCTACGGCCAGGCCAAGGCCAGCCAGCGCGTCGGCAAGCTGATCGAGGCGATCGTCAACGAGACCAATCTGCGCCCGACCATTGTCGAGGTCGGGCTTGAGTTCCAGGTCGGCATCGCTGGGGCGCGTCTGGCAGCGCCCCAGCGCACCAAGGTCGCCATCGCCCGTTGCCTGATCAAGCGTCCCGATCTGCTGATCGTCAACGAGGCGACTGCGATCCTCGACGCACAGGGGCAGGCCCGCACGCTCGAAGGCGTGCTCAAGGAAGGCGAAGGACGCACGCTGGTCTGGGTGCTGCACAACCCGGCGCTTGCCGAGCGCTTCGACCGGGTCCTGGTCGTCGGCGAGGGCCGCGTCCTCGAATCGGGGGCGGCGAGCGAGCTGCAGAAATCAGGTACCCTGTTCGCTGAACTCACGGCTACGGCGGCATAGCGGAAGGCGGAGGAGTCAGAGATGTCGATCAAGGAAGAAGTCGAGGTTCTGCGCAACATCCCGCTCTTCGCCAAACTCGAGCCGGCAAAGCTCAAGTTGCTGGCCTTCACCAGCGAACGGGTGACTTACGAGAATGGCCAGCCGCTGTTCCAGCAAGGCGATCCGGGCGACGCCGCTTACATCGTCATGGAGGGTGCCGCAGACATCCTGATCAACACGCCCAAGGGCCCGGTGAAGGTCGCGACATTGGGTAAGCACCAGATCATCGGCGAGATCGCCATCCTCTGCGACGTACCGCGCACCGCCACCGTGACGGCGAACCAGCACACGGTGACCCTGAAGATCAATAAGGAGACGTTCTTCCGGCTGGTCACCGAATTTCCGCAGATGTCGGTGGAGATTATGCGCGAGCTGGCCCGCCGTCTCGACAAGACCAACGAGCAGCTCCGCCAGGCAGTGACCAAGGCCGGCAGCTGAATCCTTGTCAGGAAAAGCTAAGCAAAGACGCTAAGCAGCGCGCCGGACCTGTTGGAATTGCTGCCGCCGGCCTGCTGATAGGCTGATACCGGCTTGCCGAGCGTGGCGCCGGTCGAGGGGCCGTCGCCCGATTCGCCGCCGCTTGCGCCCGTCCCGTCGAATTTGGGCAACGCCGGCAGCAACGGCTGGCCTTCGGCAGGCCCCGTAGCTTCGCCGGTCGCCGAACCGCCTTGACTGCCTTCGGGGTTGATCGCTTCCTCGGCTTTCGCCCGATTCTCCTGCGCGGCCTGGGCCCGCAGTTGCGCGATCTGCGCCTGTGCGCCGGCGGCGACGGCCCGGTCCTGGCCCGAAGGCTGCGCCGGAGCTAAGGCGGCGCGCACCACTTGCTCAAGCTGGCGGATGGCAGCCTGCGGGTCGCTCGAGCTGGCGCTCGCCTTGATCGGCACCTCGCCGCCTACGGCGTACTGCCTTCCGTCCGGGCCCTGCTGATAGCTATAGCTGGGCGCGCCGGCCTGGGCTCCACCGGCGGCGGCATGCGCCTGCTCGTGGGCACGGACCTCGCGATCGCGGGCCTTCAGTTTGGCGACCTGCGCCTGCTCTTCCTGGGAGAGTTCCTCGCCGCCCGCGGAGCCGCCGGAGCCCTCGCTGCCAGAATCCGTATTTTCGGTTTCGGATCCGCCTTCCTGGGCGGCGACGCTGACGCCGGGCCGGGCGGGCGGGGTGAGGTCGAGGCCGGATACGGCGGCCTCGGATACGGGCGCAGTGGACTTTGAATCATGCTCGGACGTCGCCTGGCGTGACACCGGCGCGACCGGCGCAATCGGTGCGGCCGACGAAAAGAACACGCGCAGCGGCGCGGCTGTAGCTGACGAGACAGGGGCGATCATGTTCCGACCGGTAGTATCTCGCGCAGCATTCTGCCACGCGATCTCGGCATTCAAAGTAACAGAACGGGGAGGCAATGGTAGTTAACAAATGGATTTGACGCGCATTTTATCTATCTGGTGAAAACGGTGCCGAATCAATCTCCGGCGCCTTGCCGGCCACGATATCGGCGGCCAGCCTTCCGGAGCCGCACGCCAGTGTCCAGCCGAGGCCGCCATGCCCGGCATTGACGAAGAGATTGTCGAAACGCAATCGGCCGATCAGCGGTCGCCCATCGGGCGTCATTGGCCTTAGGCCTGTCCAGTAGCGCACGCGGTGCGGCTCGGCATGCGCGGCCAGGCCGGGGAACAGCGTGGTGGCGGCGCGCAGCACGGCCTGGGCGCGCACCGGGTTGAGCACGGTGTTGTAGCCGGCGAACTCCGCGGTGCCGGCGGCCCGCAGACGCGTTCCCATGGGTGAGGTCGCGACCTTCAGCGTGTCGTGCAGCACGGGCAGGCGCGGCGCGGCGTTCCAGCCATCGATGTCGATCGTCGCCGAGTAGCCCTTGACCGGGTAGATCAGCAGCTTGGTGCCGATGCCGCGCGCCAGACCCGGCGTCCAGGTGCCGAGCGCGACGACTACGGCATCCGCCGTAGTGATCCGCCGGTTGGTGCGCACGCCCTTGATCCGCCCGCCATCGACGTCGAAGCCGACCACTGTCTCGCCGAAACGGAAGGAGACGCCGGCGGCCTTACAGCATTCGCCGAGCGCCTGGGTGAAGGCGTATGCGTCGCCACTCTCGTCGCCGGGAAAGTAGAGCGCGCCAGCCAGCTCCCCGCTATCCTTGAGGGCCGGCTCCCGCGCTACGATGCCGCCCCGGTCGAGGCTCTCGGCGGGCAGGCCGAACTCCTTGAGGCGTTCGCTGTCGCGTGCCGCACCTTCGAAAGCGCGCGGGTCGGCGAAGACCTGCAACGTGCCTTTCGTCGTCTCGTCATAGTCGAAGCCGAACTCGGCACGTAGCGCCCGCTGCAGGGCCAGGCTGTAGACGGCGAGCCGCGTGTTCGCCTCGGTATTCCGCGCGTGGTGATGCGCCCGCGATTGCCAGAGGAATTTCAGGCCCCATCCCGCCATCGCCGGCAGGGCGCGCGGACGCACGAGCAGGGGCGAGTCCTCACGCCCCAGGTATTTGATCAGGCGCGTGAGCGTGCCCGGGGCATTCCAGGGGTCGGCGCTGCTCGGCGTGACCAGTCCGGCATTGGCGAAGCTCGTACCTTCGGCCAGGCCACGCGCCCGCTCGATGACGGAGACGTCATGACCGTCGCGGGCGAGGAACCACGCCGTGGTCACGCCCATCAACCCGCCGCCGAGCACTGTGACCCGCATGTACGTAGTCTACCGCAGCCTACCGGAGGAGTTTGCTATAAGTTCGGGCATACCAAAGAAGGGCAAGGGACACGCGCATGCTGGCGGACCGCATCGAAGGTAAGTGGATCGACACGTTCGCAAAGACCTTTGAGCTTTGCCAGGTAAAGTCGGGCGAATCTGTCGCAATTTTGTCGGAAACACAGTCGCGCGCACTGAACGTGCAGCTGACTGAGCTGGCGCTCTTGCGCCTCAAGGCGCGGCCGTTCCACGTCATAGTGCCAACCCCGCCGCAGACCGCACCGGTTCCCGTGCGCTCGACCGGCGCCTCGGACGCGGTCCAGCGGCTGGAGCCGGTGGTCGCGGCACTGGCTGCCTCCGGCATGGTTGTCGATCTCACCGTCGAAGGCATGCTGCATTCGCCGGAGCTGCCGGCGATCCTCAAAGGCGGCGCCCGGCTCCTGATGATCTCGAACGAGCATCCTGAGGCGCTTGAGCGCCTCGGGCCCGATCCGACGCTGGCGCCCAAGGTGAAGGCCGGGGTGAAGCGCCTCAAGGCGGCGAAGACCATGAGCGTCACCTCGGCCGCCGGGACGAATCTTGCCATCGACGTCGAGGGCGCCTTGCCTGCCGGCGTGTGGGGCTGGTGCGACCGGCCCGGCATGGTGGCGCACTGGCCGGGTGGGCTGTGCCTGTGCTTTCCACGCGCCGGCGCGGTCAACGGCACGCTGGTGCTCGCGCGCGGCGACGTGAACCTGACGTTCAAGCGCTACCTCGAGACGCCGGTGCGCCTGAATATCGAGAAAGATTACGTCACGCGGATCGAAGGCGAGGGCGTCGACGCCGAACTGATGCGCAGCTACTTTGCCGCCTGGGGCGACCGCGACGCTTATGCCGTGTCGCATGTCGGCTGGGGCATGAATCCGCGTGCGCGCTGGGATGCCATGGCGATGTACGACAAGCGCGACTTCAACGGCACGGAGCTTCGCGCCTTCGCCGGAAACTTTCTGTATTCTACCGGCGCCAACGAGACGGCGGGGCGCCACACGCTCGGCCATTTCGATCTGCCTCTGCGCGGCTGCACCGTGAGTCTCGACGGCACGCCGGTCGTCGCGAACGGTGTGCTGCAGGGCGATCTGGCGTGAACCTGCCGCGCTATCATCAGAAAGGCTCGTGGCCGCGCAGCATCGTGTTCCTGCACGGCGTCGGCAGCGACGCCGATGCCTGGATGCCGCAGGTCGATCATTTTGCGGCGCGCGGCTATCGCGCCATCGCCTGGAACCTGCCGGGCTACGGCGGCACGCCGGCGCTGCCGGACCTGTCCTTCGCCGGGATCGCGGCCTCGCTGCTCGCCCTGCTCGATGAGCTCAAAGTCGAGCGTGCCGACCTCGTCGGACATAGCTATGGCGGCATGGTGGCGCAGGAGTTCGTGGCGACGCATGCCGGCCGCCTGCGCAGTTTGACTCTCTCCGGAACCAGCCCTGCTTTCGGCCGGCCCGACGGCGACTGGCAGCAGAAATTCGTGCGCGAACGCCTGGCGCCGATCGAGGCCGGCAAGTCGATGGCCGATCTAGCTGCCGGCATGATCCAGAGCCTGACCGGCCGCGCGCCCAACCCGATGGGCATGGCCATCGCCAAGCGCAGCATCGCCCAGGTGCCGGCGGCGACCTTCGCCGCGGGTATCCGTCTGCTGGTCACCTTCGACCGCCGCGATGCGCTGCCGGGTATTCGCACGCCGACCCTGGTTCTGGCCGGGGAGCATGACAGCAACGCGCCGGCGGATATGATGCAGCGCATGGCCGGGAAGATCCGCAAGGCCGAGTATGTCTGCCTGCCGGGCGCCGGGCACCTGGGCAATCTCGAGAACCCAGGCGCCTACAATGCCGCCCTCGAACGTTTTCTCGCTGCTCACTGAAGAGGCGCGTCCATGGACCTTGAACTGCGCAAATCCCTGCCCAGCGAACGCAAGGCGCGCCAGACGGCGCTGATCGCGGCCGTCGGCAAGCTCGGCCGCGAGAAATTCGCGCCGCGCGCCGCCAAATACGACCGCGAAGCGAGCTTTCCGTTCGAGAACTACGACGATCTGCGCGACCATGGCCTGCTCGGCCTCTGCGTGCCGGAGAAGTTCGGCGGACTGGGCGCGGATTTCGAGACTTACTGCCTGGTCTCGGCGGAGATGGGCCGCTGGTGCGGCGCTACGGCGCTGACCTTCAATATGCATGCCTCCTCGGCACTGTGGACCGGACCGCTTTCGGATGACCTCCAGGTGAGTGACAGCGAGAGGGCCGAGCTGGAGCAGCGCCGGACCCTGCATTTCCGCCGCATGACCCAGGGCGGTGCCATCTATGCTCAGCCCTTTTCCGAAGGCTCGGCTGCGGCGGCCGGCAAGGCGCCGTTCGGCACGCTCGCTGCCAAGGTCGAGGGCGGCTGGCTGATCAACGGTAAGAAGATTTTCGCCTCGCTCTCCGGGGCGGCCGACTACTACGGCACCCTGTGCACCGAGGATAAGCCCGAACGCTCGATGCGCGACACGCTCTACATCGCCGTGCCCGCCAAGTCCCAGGGGCTGACCGTCACCGGCGAGTGGGATCCATTGGGTATGCGCGGCACCGTCTCGCGCACTCTGGTGCTCAAGGACGTCTTCGTGCCCGACCAGGAGCAGCTCATGCCGCGCGGCCTCTATTTCCGCGCGGCGATGAGCTGGCCACACATGTTCCTCACCCTCGCCCCTACCTACATGGGCATCGCCCAGGCTGCCTACGATTTCACCGTCCAGTACCTGCGCGGCGAGGTCGAGGGCCAGCCGCCGGTCAAGCGGCGCATGTATCCGACAAAGCAGATCGCCACGGCGGAGATGTACATCAAGCTGCAGCAGACCCGCGCCTTGTTCGAGCGGACCGTCGCCGAAGCCAAGGTCAACCCGTCGAAGGCCGAGCGGCTTAACTGTTACGCGGCGCAGTACACGATCATGGAGAATGCCAACGAGCTTTGCCGCCTTGCCATCCGCACCTGCGGCGGCCAGTCGATGCTGAAGTCCCTGCCGCTGGAGCGGCTCTACCGCGACAGCCGTTGTGGCGCCCTCATGCTGCCCTGGACGGCGGAACTCTGCCTCGACCGTCTCGGCCGCGAGACGCTCTACGAGAACGGCGAGACCGACGATTGATGCTCGACTGGCTGGAGTGCAGGCCGGACAGGGTCGCCCTGCGCTGGCAGGGGACGGATATCACCTACGGGGAAATGGTGCGCCGCGCCGGCCGCACCGCCTCGGCGCTGGCGGCGCGCGGCATTGCGCGCGGTGACCGGGTCGCCATCCTCGCTCATAACTGCCCGGACTATCTCGACCTGCTCTTCGCTTGCGCCCGGCTGGGTGCCGTCCTGGTGACGCTCAACTGGCGGTTGGCGCCACCGGAGTGGCAGTACATCCTCGAGCATTCTGGCGCGAAGCTGCTGGCGCATGAGGGCGAGTTCAGCAAGGCGCTCGACACACTGAATTTGCGGCTCATACGGACTGGGCTCGATCTCCCGTCCTGCGAGGGTGGCGAGGTGCCGCCGGTTGCGGGCAAAGCCGACGACCCGCTGCTGCTGGTCTACACCTCCGGCACGACCGGGCGACCAAAGGGCGCGGTGCACACCGGGGCAACGCTGATGGCCAACGCTGCCGCCGGCGTCGAGGCGCACGCCATGGTCCCCGGCGACCGCATCCTCACTTTCCTGCCGATGTTCCATGTCGGCGGCTTGAACAACCAGACCCTTCCTGCAATCTCGGTCGGCGCCACGGTGATCCTGCAGCCACGCTTTGCACCCGACACGGCACTGGCCGCGATCGAAGGCGAGAAGCCGACGATCATCCTGCTGGTTCCCGCGGTGATGAAGGCGCTGGTCGAGCATCCGCGCTTCGCTTTGACCGATCTCTCCTCCTTGCGTTTCGCCATGGCCGGCTCGTCGGTGGTGCCGGTCGAGCTGATCCGCGCTTTTCATGCGCGCGGCCTGCCGGTCGGGCAGATCTATGGCTCGACCGAGACCGGGCCGGTGTCGATCGTGCTCAAGCGCGAGGATGCGATGCGCAAGACCGGGGCATGCGGCGTGCCGGCCCTGGGCTGTCAGGTGCGCCTCGTAGACGATGACGGGCGCGACGTGCCATCCGGCGCGTCAGGAGAGGTGCTGATCAAGGCGCCCAACCTGATGACCGGCTACTGGCGGGACGAGGCGGCGACCCGGGAGGCGCTCGCGGATGGCTGGTACCGGACTGGCGATGTTGGCCGCCGCGATGCGGAGGGGTTCTACTGGGTCGACGAGCGCAAGAAGGACATGATCATCTCGGGCGGCGAGAACATCTACCCGGCCGAACTGGAGGTGGTGCTGGATAGTTGTCCGGCCATCGCCGAAGGCGCGGTAATCGCGCGGGCTGACCCGAAATGGGGTGAGGTGCCGGTCGCCGTGATAGTGCGCCGGGAGGGTGCCAGTCTGAGGGAGGAGGAAGTGCGGCAGTTGTTCGAAGGACGGTTGGCCCGCTTCAAGCACCCGCATTCAGTAGTGTTTGTGGATGCCCTGCCACGCAACGTTATGGGTAAGATCCTGCGCTACCGTTTGCGCGAGCAATTCGGAAGTTAGGACGTATAGTCAACGTCTTACGTTTTATTAACCTGTTCCCGCTAGGGTCCTCCCTGCAATTAAGAGGCCTCGCCATGGCGCCCCCGTTTCCGCAAAAGTCCGTCTTCTCCGCAGAACTTCATCTTGGCCGTGTCAACGGCCAGGGGATGAACGGCCATGCCAAAGAGGCCGAGCACACGCTGGCGGATGGCGACGTCGCCGAGCTGCGCTCGGAGATCAAGGCGCTGAGCGCCAAGATCGATGCGCTGGGCAAGAGCGGCATCCAGGTGGCCACGGAGCCGGGCGCGCCGGCGGCGGAGCCGGGCATGGACCAGGCCGCCCTCAACAAGGTGAAGGCCGAGGTCGAGGCGATTTCGGCGCGTATAACCTTGACCAAGCAGGAGATCGCCAACCTCAAGCATCCGTTGGCCAAGGAAGACAAGCTGCATTCGGCGGCGATGGAGCTTTCGGCGGTCGTCAAGGCGACCGAGGAGGCGACCACCGCCATCATGCAGGTTGCCGAGCACCTCGACGAGATTGTGCGCGAAGTCACCACCCATGTCAGCGATTCCTATGTCATTTCGCGCCTCAACGAGATGACCGATCAGACGACCAAGCTGTTCGAAGCCTGCTCGTTCCAGGATCTGACCGGCCAGCGCATCACCAAGGTGGTCAAGACCATCGACTACATCGAGGAACGGATCGAGACGATGCAGGTGATCTGGGGCCGCAAGGACATCGAGATGATGCCCATGGGCGACGACAGCATCGTCAAGAAGGACGGGGAGCTCGAGCTGCACGGCCCGCAGGCGTCCGAGCAGGCGATCAGCCAGGACGACATCGACAAGCTGTTCAACTGACGCGGCACCGTCGCGGAGACGAGAAAGGCCGCCCTTCGGAGCGGCCTTTCTCGTCTTAGCGTTCAGAAGACCGCACGGATCGGCTTGCCATCCCGATCGAGCGGGGTGGCGACGACCATCAGCCGGACCACGTGGCCGTTCTCGTCGGCCAGCGGCAGCACGAGTCGTTCCCAGAGGCTCGTGTCCTGCGCCCCGACCGGGTGGCGGAGGGAGTAAATCGGCTGGCGTCGCCTAGTTGCGGCACGCCCGACGGCGATGCTGAATTCCGCGACATAGGCGCTCGCCGGATGCTCGGACAGCAGCTTCCCCGTCAGGTCGAACCCGGACACACTGCTGATCGTGCTGCCGAAGAGCCGGTAGCGGAAATCCCAGCCATCCTCCAGGACATCGAGAAGCAGCACGTAGCCCAAAGCCGGTCGCAGGTCGGCCGGATCGACTTGGCGATAGCCGGGCAGACGGGCGCCATCGGCCAGACTCGACCAGTGGGCCAGCACATGACGCGCAGGCTCGCTGCGCAGCTGCTCCGGGCGCGGATTCCAGACGACGAACGGCGCACCGGCGCCTTGCGCGATAAAGACCCTGACGATCTCGTCCAGGCCGTCGCGCAGCAGCCCTTCGGTCAAGGCCGCGGTCCGGTCCCAGTCGATCGTCGAAGTCGCCGGCGTCAGCCGCCGCATTTCAATCATAGGCCCCCATGACGTTCTGGTCGAAGTCGATGAGCGAGCCGGTCATCATCTCGGAGGCGTCCGAAAGCAGATAGACCGAGGCCGTGGCCACGTCGGAGGGCTTGATCAGCCGGCCGAAGGGCTGCTTGGGCTCGGCCTTCTCCAGCCAGTCCCTGGGATTGCCGTCGCGGCCCTGGATGACATGCTCGCCGGGCGTGTCGGTCCAGCCGATATTGAGCCCGTTCACCCGGATACGCGCCCGGCGCAGCGCGTGCGCCGTATTCTTGGTCAGGATGGCGAGCGCCCCCTTGGACGAGGCGTAGGCTGTGAGGAAGGGCTGTCCGCCATGGCTCGACATGGTGATGATGTTGACGATGCTGCCCGGACGCTTGGCGGCCTTGGCCCGGCGCACCAGCTCCTGTGTCAGGATGAAGGGGGCACGCACATTGACTGCAAACAGCCGGTCCCAGAGCTCGACGCTGGTGTCGTCGATATGGCCGCGGTCGGTGAGGCCGGCGGCGTTGACCAGGCCGTCGATGCGGCCGAAGCGCTTGTCCGCCTCGGCCATGATGTTGCGGCAGTCCTTTTCGTCGCCCAATTCGGCAGCGACGAAGATGGTCGGCGTGCCTTTCTTGGCGATGTCGGCGGCCACCGCGTCGCCGCGCTGCTTGTTGCGGCCGGTGATGCACAGGCCGGCCGCCCCGGCCTCGGCCGCACCCCGGGCGATGGCCTCGCCGACACCCTGAGTGCCGCCGGTGACGACGACGACCTTGTCCTTGAGCGAGAGCTGGATCACTTGGCGCCTCCAGCGATCTCGGCGACCTTGACCGGGCGCTTCTCCTTGTAGGAGCGCAGCGCGCATTCGGCGAGCACCAGGGCGAGCCGGCCGTCCTCGGCGCCGACCGGCATTTTCTTCTTCTTGGTGACGGCCTCGACGAAGACGTTGAGCTCGGCCTTGTAGGCCTCGGCATAGCGCTCAAGGAAGAAGTAGAGCGGCTTGTCGGCGCTCACAGCATCGCCGTTGGCGAGCTCTACGGTGGTCGGTGTGTGGTTGCCGGCCATCAGCCGGCCTTTCTCGCCATGCACCTCGATGCGCTGGTCGTAGCCGTAGGAGGCGCGGCGGCTGTTGTTGATATGGCAGAGCTTCCCCGAGGCCGTACGCATGACGATCATCGTGGAATCGATGTCGCCGGCCTGGGCCACCGCCTTGTCGACCAGGCAGGAGCCGTAGGCGAAGACCTCCGCCGGTTCCTCGCCGAGCAGGAAACGCGCCATGTCGAAATCGTGGATGGTCATGTCGCGGAACTGGCCGCCCGAGACCTTGAGATAGGCGAGGGGCGGCAGGCCGGGGTCGCGGCTCGAGATGATGACCTGCTCGACCTTGCCGATCTCGCCCTTGGCGATACGCGCCTGCAGCGCGCGGAAGCTCGGGTCGAAGCGGCGGTTGAAGCCTACGAACATCGGTACTCCGGCCTTCTTCACCGCGGCAAGGCAGGCATCGACGCGCTTGAGCGACAGGTCGATCGGCTTCTCGCAGAAGATGGCCTTTCCGGCCTTGGCGGAGGCGATGGCGAGGTCGGCATGGGTGTCGGTCGAGGAGGCGATGATCACCGCATCCACGTCCTTGTCGGCCAGCGCCGTCTTTACGTCGCTGACCTTGGCGCCGTGCTTCTTGGCGAGCGCCTTGGCCGCGTCGGCGTTGACGTCGACGACATAGTGGATGGCCGTGCCGCCGTTGGCGGCGAGATTGGCGGCATGAATCTGGCCGATACGGCCGGCGCCGAACTGGGCGAATCTGAGCATGGGGGGTTCCTGGGCTATCGGGGCAGGTGAGTCCTGCCTTGATTGGGGGTGTCACATTTCCGTAATGTTTGCGAACGCGTCAACTGCTAAACAACGCGCCAGCGCATCTATTCGGAATATAGAGGAAACGCCGGTATGACGAGCATCCGCCTGACCGCGGCCGAGGCCGCGATTCGTTACCTTGCCGCCCAGTACACCGAGATCGACGGCCGGACCGTGCCGCTGTTCGGCGGGGTCTGGGCCATCTTCGGCCATGGCAACGTGGCCGGGCTGGGGCCGGCCCTGGAGGCGGCGCGCAAGGATCTGCCGACCTTCCGGGCCCACAACGAGCAGGCCATGGCCCATGCCGCCATCGCCTATGCCAAGACCCATGCCCGCCGGCGGATGATGGCCTGCACCACCTCGATCGGCCCCGGCGCCACCAACATGGTGACGGCCGCGGCCGTAGCCCATGTCAACCGCCTGCCGGTGCTTTTCCTGCCCGGCGACGTCTTCGCCAACCGCCGCCCGGACCCCGTGCTGCAGCAGGTCGAGGATTTCGGCGACGGCACCGTCTCGGCCAATGACTGTTTCCGGCCGGTGTCCCGCTACTGGGACCGCATCACCAGGCCCGAGCAGCTGCTCAACGCCCTGCCGGCGGCCCTGCGAGTGCTGACCGACCCGGTCGAATGCGGCCCCGTCACCCTGGCCTTCCCGCAGGACGTCCAGCCCGAGAGCTACGACTACCCGGCCGAGTTCTTCGAGCGGCGTGTCCATCGTCTGCGCCGCCCGGAGCCCGACGCCGGCGAGCTGAGCGATGCCATCAAGGCCCTCAAGGGTGCCAGCCGGCCGCTGATCCTGGCGGGCGGCGGCGTGAAGTACTCGCTGGCGGAGGGGGTGCTGGCCGAGTTCGCGGCCAAGCGCGGCATCCCGGTCTGCGAGACCCAGGCCGGCAAGGGCAGCCTCGCCTGGGACCACGCGATGAACGTGGGTTCGATCGGCGTTACCGGTTCTAGCGCGGCCAATGCGCTGGCCGCCGACGCCGACATGGCCTTGGTGGTCGGCAGCCGGCTCAGCGACTTCGCCTCGGCCTCGCGCACCATTTTTCCCGAGGCGCGGCTGATCGGCCTCAATGTCGGCGGTTTCGATGCCGCCAAGCACGGGTCGCAGCCGCTGGTCGCCGATGCACGCGCCGGGATCGAGGCATTGGCCGGAGGGCTGGGTTCCTGGAAGGCAGGCAGCAGCTGGACGGCCAGGGCCACGGATCTCACCCGCAAGTGGAATGCCATCGTCGACAGGGTGACGGCCGCCCCGGCGCGCGACCGCAACGTGCTGCCGACCGACGCGCAGGTGCTGGGTGCGGTCAACCGTCAGGCCGGCGACGACGCCATCGTGGTCTGCGCTGCCGGCGGCCTGCCGGGCGAGCTGCATAAGCTGTGGCGTGCGCCGGATGCGGCCGGCTACCACCTCGAATACGGCTACTCCTGCATGGGCTACGAGATCGCCGGCGGGCTGGGCGTCAAGCTGGCCGCGCCCGAGCGCGAGGTCATCGTCATGGTCGGCGATGGCAGCTACCTGATGATGAACTCGGAGATCGCCACCTCGGTAGCGCTGGACGCGAAGCTGACCATCGTGCTGCTCGACAATCGCGGTTTCGGCTGCATCAACCGGCTGCAGAAGGGCACGGGCGGCGAGCCGTTCAACAACCTGCTCGATGACAAGGCGCCTGCCATCGACTTCGCCGCCCACGCCCACGCGCTGGGTGCCGAGGCGGTCAAGGTCGGCAGCATCGCCGAGCTCGAGCCCGCCGTGCGGCGCGCCCGTAAGGCCAGCCGCACCACGGTCATCGTCATCGACACCGATCCGCAGATCTCCACGGCCGAGGGCGGCACATGGTGGGACGTGCCGGTGAGCGAGGCGCCGCGCTCCGCCGCCCAGCGCAAGGCCCGCAAGGCCTACGAGACCAACCGCCGCCGGCAGAGGCTGGCGTAACTCCCCATCGATAGTCAGGAACACCGACACCATGGCCATCCGCATCGGCATCAATCCGCTCACCTGGAGCAACGACGACATGCCCGAGCTCGGCGGCGAGACGCCGCTCGAGACCTGCCTGAAAGAAGCCAAGCAGGCCGGCTATGCCGGGGTCGAGCTCGGCAACAAGTTCCCGCGCAAGGCGCATGAGCTGCGGCCGATCCTGGTGAGGCACGATCTCGACCTGGTGTCGGGCTGGTATTCCTCGCGCCTGCTCGAACGTTCGGTCGAAGCGGAGAAGGAGGCGGTCGCCGGCCATCTGACCCTGCTCGCCGACATGGGGTGCCAGGTCATGGTCTATGCCGAGGTCTCCGGTTGCGTGCATGGCGAGCGCGGCACGCCGGTGTCGAAGCGGCCGAAGATGCCCGAGAATCGCTGGAAGGATTACGGCCGCCATCTGACGGAGATGGGCCGCTATCTCGAGCGCCGCGGCCTGAAGCTCGCCTATCACCACCACATGGGCACGGTGATTGAGAGCGAGGCCGAGATCGACCGCCTGTTGGCCGAGACCGGCCCGGAGGTTGGGCTGCTGCTCGACACGGGGCACCTGACCTATGCCGGTGGCGACCCGGCCGCCGTGGCCAAGCGCCACGCGCAGCGCATCGTCCATGTCCACTGCAAGGACGTGCGCGCCCCGGTGCTCAGGCAGGCGAGGCAGCAGGACATGAGCTTCCTCGACTCCGTGCTCGAAGGCGTTTTCACCGTGCCGGGCGACGGCAGCGTCGAGTACAAGTCGGTGCTCAAGCCGCTGGCCGAGGCCGGCTACCACGGCTGGCTGGTGGTCGAGGCGGAGCAGGATCCGGCCAAGGCGCCCCCGCTGACCTACGCCAGGATGGGCTACGACAACCTCTCGGCGCTGGCCGGGAACGCGGGGCTTTAGGCACGGCCGCGGCGGGACGCGGAACAGCCGGCAAAGGGCGTCGCTTCGGGCGGGAGACGGCGTTTCCCGCCGGCCACCGGTCTTTGTATCCTGACGCCTATGATGGCAGAAATCCCCATGCGGCTGTCCCGGCGCATCGCTGCCGTCGCGTTCGCCATCCTTGGCCTTGCGGCGGCGCCGCTCCCGGCGGCGGGACAGAGCGCCGGCGTGGTGATTTTCGCGGCGGCCAGCCTCAAGAGCGCCCTCGACGAGATCAACGCACAATGGCAGCACGAGAGCGGCAGGAAGGCGGTGATCTCCTACGCCGCCAGCCCGGCCCTGGCCCGGCAGATCGAGCAGGGAGCGCCGGCCGACATTTTCATCTCGGCCGATCTCGACTGGATGGACTATGTCCAGCAACGGAACCTGATTCGCACAGACACGCGTTCCAACCTGCTCGGCAACCGGCTGGTGCTGATCGCGCCTCGGGAATCGCGTGTCTCGCTCACGATCGGTCCGGGCATCGATCTGGCGCGGCTGCTCGGCAACGGCCGCCTGGCCATGGCAGACACCAGCTCGGTCCCGGCCGGCCGGTACGGCAAGGCGGCGCTCGAGAGGCTCGGCGTGTGGCCGTCGCTGCAGCAGCGGACCGCCCAGAGCGAGAACGTGCGCGCCGCCCTGCTGCTGGTGTCGCGCGGCGAGGCGCCGCTGGGCATCGTCTACCGGACCGATGCGGCGGCCGATCCCGGCGTGAGGATCGTCGATACGTTTCCGGAGGCGGCGCATCCGGCGATCGTCTACCCGCTCGCCCTCACGGCCGTGAGCCGGCATGCCGATGCAGCTGCTGTCCTCGCCTATCTCGGATCGGCGAAGGCGAGGCCGCTGTGGGAGAAGCAGGGTTTCATTGTGATCGGGGCAGGCCGGCTCGGCAGCTCGTGATCTCCATCGAGTTCCGGGTAGAGAATCGTCCATAATCCGTCCGTGTTCGACGCGCTCTCGCCCGAGGAATGGACGGCCGTCCGTCTCAGCCTGCGTGTCGCCTTCTGGGCGACGCTGGTCAGCCTGCCGTTCGGCATTGCCGTGGCCTATGTGCTGGCGCGTGGGCGCTTCTGGGGCCACGCGCTCCTCAACGGCATCGTTCACCTGCCGCTGATCCTGCCGCCGGTGGTGACCGGCTACGTCCTGCTGTTGCTCTTCGGGCGGCGCACCCCGGTCGGCGCCTTTCTCGAGGAGACCTTCGGCATCGTCTTCGCCTTCCGCTGGACGGGGGCGGCGCTGGCCGGCGGCATCATGGGGTTTCCGCTGCTGGTGCGGGCCATCAGGCTGTCGCTGGAGGCCGTCGACCGGCGGCTTGAGGATGCGGCCGGCACGCTGGGTGCCAGCCCGGCCTGGGTCTTCCTCACCGTCACCCTGCCGCTCATCCTGCCCGGCATCGTCGCTGGCATGATCCTCTGCTTCGCCAAGGCGATGGGCGAGTTCGGCGCCACCATCACCTTCGTCTCCAACATCCCCGGCGAGACGCAGACGCTGCCTTCGGCCATCTACACCTTCACCCAGGTGCCGGGCGGCGATGCCGGGGCGCTGCGGCTCACCGCCATCTCGGTCGTCGTCTCGATGGCCGCACTGCTCGGCTCCGAGCTGCTGGCCCGGCGCATCGGCCGGAGAATGTCGCATGAGGCGGTCGGATGAGCCTCTCGCTCGACATCCGCCACCGCCTGGGCGGTTTTGCCCTCGACGTCCGCTTCGAGAGCGAAGGCCGCCTTACCGCGTTGTTCGGCCGCTCGGGTGCGGGCAAGACCTCGCTGGTCAACATCATCGCCGGCCTGATCCGGCCGGACGAGGGCCGTGTCACGGTCGACGGCGAGGCGCTGGTCGACACCGCTGCGGGCATCTTCGTGCCCAAGCACCGGCGGCGGGTCGGCTACGTCTTTCAGGAAGGCAGGCTGTTTCCGCATCTCTCGGTGCGCGCCAACCTGCTCTACGGCAGGTGGTTCACCCCGGCGGCGCAGCGCTACGAGACGCTCGACCAGGCGGTCGAGTTGCTGGGCCTCGGTCCGCTTCTCGACCGCCGGCCGGGCTCGCTCTCCGGCGGCGAGAAGCAGCGCGTGGCCATCGGCCGGGCGCTGCTCGCCAGTCCGCGGCTGCTGCTGTTGGACGAGCCGCTGGCCTCGCTCGACGAGGCGCGCAGGCAGGAGATCCTGCCCTATATCGAGCGGCTGCGCGACGTGACCAAAATCCCCATCGTCTATGTCAGCCACTCGGTCGCCGAGGTGACGCGGCTCGCCACCACCGTTGTCGTGCTGTCGCACGGCAAGGCGGCGGCGGTGGGCGGCACGGCCGAGATCATGGGCCGGCTCGATCTTTTCCCGTTCACCGGCCGGGGCGAGGCGGGAGCGGTCATCGAAGCGCAGGTTGCAGCACACGATGCCGCTTCGGGGTTGACCATGCTGGAATGCCCGGCCGGCATCTTGCGCATGCCGCACACTGACCTCGCGCCAGGCAGCGCCGTACGCGTGCGCATCCGGGCGCGCGACGTGCTGCTGGCCGTCAAGAAGCCGGAGGGCCTCAGCGCGCTCAACGTGCTGGGCGGTGTGGTGCGCGAGATCGGTGCGGAGAGCGGGCCGATCGCCGAGATCCGGCTCGACTGCGGCGGTCAGACGCTGCTAGCCCGCATCACCCGTCATTCGGTCGCGGCACTGGGCCTCGCCCCCGGTACGCCGGCTTATGCCGTGATCAAGGCCATTGCCCTCGACCGCCGCAGCCTGGGTGGCCCGCTTCAGGAGTTCGACGCGGCGGACCTCGACGCGGACGTGGGCTGAACGGCGGAGTAGCTCAGCGCTCAGCCAAGGCGAGCCTGGCGCCCAGCACTGCGAAGGCGCCGGCAAAGCTGCGGCGCATCCAGGTCAGAACGTAGGGGCGGGAGATGACATGCTCGCGCACCGCAGCGGCGAAGAGCCCGTAAACCACGAAGACGGCGAAGGTCATCAGCATGAAGACTCCGCTCAGGGTCAGCATGGCGGCCAGCGGCTGCGCCTCGTCGGCGGCGATGAACTGCGGCAGGAAGGCGAGGAAGAAGATCGACAGCTTGGGATTGAGGATGTTGATCAGGATGGCATGGGCCGTCACTTGCAGCGCCGAGCGGGCGCTGACTTCTTTCTCGATGCGCAGCGCCCCCTGCTCGCGCAGCGTGCTCCAGCCCATCCACAGCAGGTAGCCGACACCCAGATACTTGAAGATCTCGAAGGCCAGCGCGCTGGCGTGGAGCAGCGCGGCAAGGCCGAGGATGGCCGCGGCCATGTGCGGCACGATGCCCAAGGTGCAGCCGAAGGCGGCCACCGTGCTGGCGCGGCTGCCGCGGGCGAGGCCGGCAGCCAGCGTGTAGAGCACGCCCGTCCCCGGCGAGGCGACGACGATGAAAGAGGTGATGAGGAATTCGAGGCTCATGCATGGCTCCCTGCGTGGGAAGCCAGCATAGGCGGGCCTGTCACCCCCGGCCAGCTATGCGCCGGTCCGGGGTGACAGCAGGGGGTGGCGTCTAGAATCTCTTGAACGAGTTGTAGACGTTGCGGGTGTGGCCGATGCCGTGCTGCTCGTTGTTCTGCCAGGTGGCGTTGAGGTCGGCGAGCGGCTTCAGCGCCAACACCTCCTGCTCGCTCTTGCCCTCGTTGAACAGCTTCTCGATGCGGTCGCGCGAGGTCACCAGCATCTGGTGGAAGACGTGCAGGTCGGCCTTGGTGGCCAGCGGCCCGTGGCTGGGCACGATCTTGGTCTGGTCGTTGGACACCCGGATGTAGGTCTCCAGCGCCCGGATCATGCCGCGCACGTCGCCGCCGTTGCCGAAGTCGATGTTCTGGTAACGCTTGAGGTTGTTGAAGGTGTCGCCGGTCGACAGCACGTTGGCATCGGCCAGATAGACCCAGGTATCGCCGTCGGTATGGGCGTTGGCCACGTGGGTGAGCTGCGCCTTGCGCCCGCCGACCTCG